>Ga0316209_1001803_pt1 | contig 19916 bp, 10 predicted proteins | sample 6monopyrite_MG_FD_204945 | JGI IMG/M metagenome (GOLD analysis project Ga0316209, IMG submission 204945) | Microbial mat bacterial communities from mineral coupon in-situ incubated in ocean water Damariscotta River, Maine, United States -... | ecosystem: Environmental > Aquatic > Marine >...
TGATTTTTATGGAGCGCAATCAAAAAAATGGGCGCGAAGTATTTCCAATAATGCTGATAATATTTTTACTTTTTCAAACCCTCAATCTAACGTCGGCGCGCAGTGATATTTGGGATAATTTTGGCTTGTGGTTTGCTAAACTTCCGCTTACATAAATTAATTTGATTCACGATGAAATTCCCTCCGGTGTAACCACCCCCTAAAATAGAGACATGTTCATTTAGAGTTCTCCCGCATAAACTACGTAAAAGGAGAACAATGATAAAAAAATCACGTTATTCTGAAAACTATAAAGACTAACATCCGTGCGAAATTTGTTGAGACACCCATACTAAGTACCCATACTAAGTAGTCAATAAAAACAAAGGTTTAGATTGAATCCAGGTTTTTTGTTACAGTGGGTGTCCGGGTTGGAAGTACAGGTTGGACGGGTTGGACGGGTTGAAACTTCCAGGTTGGTGATAGAATTCAACCCTGACGCCAGGTGTTATCACTCCTAAAGTAAGTACCATTTTTTTAACCTCAGCTTTTGCAAGTTATATAATTTACATGGGTTATAAATTCGTTTAGTCTATTTCTGATCGTTTCAACAGGATGGCTGGGCGGACACACCTTTATGAAAATACTTATTGTAGATGACCATGCTCTGTTTCGTGAGGGCCTGGTTCTTGTTTTGAATAAACTTGATGGTGAGATCTTACTGCTGGAGGCGGCTGATTTTGATCAGGCCTTACAACTGATTAACCTGCATTGTGATATTGATATGATTATGCTCGATCTGGATTTACCCGATAGCGATGGCTTTGAATCACTCAATACATTAATTGAACACCACCCAAACATACCGGTGGTTATTGTTTCAGCATCAGATGAGGCACTGATTATTCAGAATGCGCTCAATGCCGGCGCAATGGGTTTTATACCCAAGGCCAGCACCAGCTCAGTGATGCTTAATGCATTGCAGTTGATATTAAATGGTGGCATATATGTGCCCCAGGAAATGCTTCACAGGCAACAATCAGTAGAGACTGCACCCGGTGTAGAACCCCATAATCTGACATCGCGACAATTACAGGTGCTCGATCTGTTAGTGCATGGTCAGTCGAATAAAGACATCGCTGAAACAATGTTTCTGGCAGAGTCCACGGTAAAGATGCATGTATCGGCCATTCTGCGCGAACTGGGGGTGAGCAGTCGAACCCAGGCGGTGCTGATGGCTAAAGAGCTAGGTTACACAACAGTTTAAGTGAGCGCTTTTTGTATGTGATGCACCTGGCGAACAAAGGTGTGTAGTTTGATCGGGGCGACGGGTTTGTGCAGCACCTGATAACCACTGTCATTGACCTCGCGTAACTTATCGATGGCAATATCACCGGTGATAATCAGCGCAGGCACATCACTGTCAAGTGAGGCCTGAATGGCACGTATGGCTTCTATTCCGGTGCGATTATCGCGCAATCGGTAATCGGTAATAATCCCGTTGATATTCTGCTTTTCATTATTCAGTTGGTGTAATGCCGCGTCCTGGTCGGCTACTGAAATGACCTTGCAGCCCCACATTTGTAAACGGCTTTGCATGGCACTGCGTGCACATTCTTCATCATCAATCAGCATAAATGTCAGTGCGTACTCTGGGTGTACTGAAAATTTTATTTCTGCAGGTTCATTTTGCGATAACTGAGTTGCATCTCCGAGTTTCACTGTGATAGAAAATACCGAGCCTTTGCCTGGGGTTGATTGCATATCGATATTATGATCCAGTAAACTGGCGGTGCGTTTAACAATCGCCAACCCCAGGCCCAGGCCTTTACTGCGATCACGTTCCGGGTTTTTGAGCTGGTGGTATTCATCAAAAATCTTTTTCTGTTCACTTTGAGGAATACCGATACCTGAGTCATAGACGCTAATGCGTATGAACCCGTTATCAGCTGCACAGCGAATACCTACTTCGCCGTGTTCGGTGTAACGAATCGCATTGCTCAAATAATTACGTAAAATTTGCTCAAGCAAAGTCGGGTCACTGTTGACGATATAATCGCATTGCGCAATGTTGAGTTTGAGTTTCCGGTTCTTTGCCTGTGGATTAAAATCATTATATAAACGATCGAATAATGGCTGTAGTGAAACGTTCTGTTTGGTTATATTCAGCACACCTGCATCGAGGCGTGAAATATCCAGAAGTGCATTGAACAGATCTTCAAGGGATTTCACTGAGGCATCAATACGGTTTACGATAATACGATTTTCATCGGATTGCTGAGAATCATTAAGCACCGAGGTAAACAGTGTGAGTGCATGCAATGGTTGACGTAAGTCGTGACTGGCCGCCGCCAGAAAACGGGACTTGGCAATATTGGCCTGTTCCGCGTCTTCTTTCTGTTCCCTTAGCTGCTCGACCAGATCCACATTTTCAAAGCGAAGTCGCAATAGCTCTTTATGTGATTTGTGCAGGATGATGGCGTAATAATACATAAAAGTGATATACACCATCACCATCACCCCAAGCACATTAAAAATTAACTCATCCTGAATGATGAGATTGAAGGACACCGGTAGCAGGGCCGGTAGAAAAAAAACCTGAAATGCGGGTTTATAAACATGGTGGGTCGTCACCGCACCGGCCCCCATTGCAATCAGTACAGCGATAATGGCAAATTTCGATGCCAGGCTGTCGTCGGGCATCATCAGGAGTCCACAGGCACCCCAAAGTACGCCGGTCATGCCACTGCCTAAAACAAACAGGCGTGCAAGTAAGACTACTGTGTCTGTACTCAAGCTTTTTCGGTATTGCACATAGGTGGCAAGACGAAATATCAGCACCACAAACATCAGGCTGAGCCAGGGAATTAAAATATGCTGCGCAACCAGTGTCCATAAACCCGCCACCAGTGCCAGGCTGATAATCAGGTTTACCAGAAGCAGCGGCAGTATGGGTTTATAGAGCAGGCTTATCTGCTCCATGAATATCTTTTGTTGTAGTTTGTCTTCAGCGGTCTGGCTATTCAATGTGGTTCACTTTTAGTTTATTGCACTTAAATTTCTGTGTGTTTATTTACAGGCCTGAAACTTAAGTCGGGCTAATCAGTTGTTATTGTGCCCTTAAATTGAAAGTTTGAATACATACTTTAGTATGTTTGAAAACCAACTTTAGGCGTATGGTTAAACTGGACAATGGAGTGAATAATGAGAGTGTAAAAATAATGAGAAGGGAATTGTTATGGGTGTTAGGCGTATAAAAACTGTATCTGTGGCGACGGCTGCGTTATTTCTTCTGGGTGTGCAGACAGTCGTTTTTTCCGAAAGCCTGAGAAATGCCAAAGAGTATGAAGAAGGAGAGCTGGAATTAGAGCTCAATCAATTGGGTGCCACAAACATAGTTAATGTCCTCGGAGGTTTAATCCCTGAACCGATTTCATCCTTAACATTCGAGGTGAACTCTATTGCTTCAGACACTTTATTGAAGCACACCCCGGCGGTTTTAGATATTCCCAAAGACAAGGAATTTGACCCTCAGGATAAAGGCCAGGCTGATGAGTGTTACTACAAGATCAGCTCTGACTCTAATTTCAAAGAAGATACATCCAGCCTTTTTTTTATCACGCATAATAAGCTGGATAATGTGTGGCCAGACCTGGCCGATACTGACCAGGAAGATTCGACGAAACTAGAATACCCGAAGATTTTTCACCCCGATGCGGATGTAAGTGTGAGGGTTAGCAATGCTTATCTGGGTCAGGATGGCCCTGGTTTTCCTGCTGGTTATCATAATCTGACCTGGACGGCCGAAACCTCGATCAACTGGGTGCTGGATGTGGGATTGCCTGCGGCGTTGATTCCTACCTTTAGTCTTGCGGAAATGAAATTGACGGGGAAGGTGTGGAGCTCAAAGTTTGCTAAGCTGAGTCTCGCTACAGACCTTGGTTTAATTGTAGTCGATGTTACTAATGCAGCGGAGGCCGAGCAATGGTATCAGGATACCTCACAAATCACGGCGATAAATAGCAAGATACAGAAAATAAAAGTCTGGGATCACTTTGCGCCTTATTATCAGGATGCAACGACCTTGAGTACCGTCGCAGATCAGGCGCTCACGTTTGAAGCCGAAGATTTTGGCGGTATTCGCCTGGGAAGAATCAGTGACACATTGAGGTCTCGTTTCATTGTCTCTGATGATTGTAATAGACAACTAAAACTTCGACGTGTGAATGCAAGTTCGCAATTGCTTAAATCGGGTGAGACCACGGCCATTCAATGGCGGGCAAACGATGGTGGTCCGTACCTGCCGTTCGAGGCCCTTGCGAATAACCAGATACGTGATGGCGAAAATGTCTATGCTGAACTAACCCAGTTTGTAACCGTAGAAGATACACAGCCCCCCATACTGGTACCTCCGCCGGGTTTTGCTCTTGAGGCGAGTACTGAGGTATTGCCCACTGAGCTGTTCCTTGGCAAGGCAAAGGTGGTCGACAGGGCAGACCCGAATCCGACAATCACTGTAACCGCGCCGCCTTCCATGAGTGCGGGAAATAATGCCGAGCGCGGTAATCGTTATGCAATTACCTATAGTGCAACGGATTATTCCGGTAACAAAACGCAGGATTTCACCCAATGGGTGACGATCAAGGAGCCGGGTTCTAATACAGCACCGATGTCACAAGATGCCAGCGCAAGTGGTATAACGGCAGACAAGATCACTATTTCCTTAACAGCGAATGATAATGATGTCATCGATGGTCGTCCGGATCCCCTGGCATTCCATATCTGGGATCAGCCACAACAGGGTGCCTTCGAAGAGCAAGTCTACCCCTATTTTATTGAAGACCTGCGGGCAAAACCTGAAACGGTTCCAGGCGGGAATGACACCGCCGCTAACCTGGCCTGTCCAGTTAATTTAGGCGATGGCAAAGCATTAAATCGTGAGTTAGGTAAGCTTTATGTGCGTGAGCACCAGGCTTATGTGGAAAAATGTTATTGTACGTCAACACCGACAACACCGCCGGTTAATTTCATATATCAACCGAGCTACATTCATGTTCGTGATGACGGTGTGCATTACGCAATCGATCGTTTTTTTAGGTGTGAATCCAGGAACGCACAAACTTCAGGGCGCTTATCTGCCTGGAATGACAATGAATTGCTGGGGGAATTTGGTCAAAACTCGACAAATTCTGTGACCCACATCAGTGTTGATGAACAGGGGGTGATTACCCAGTCAGATAACTGTTCGACCTGTGGTGGTAACAGGGCACAAAGCAATGTATACGAGTTAATACCTAATCCTGATGCAATTAGCCCGGATCAGTATTTTGTTCGAAATAACGTGTTCACTTATAATGCTAATAGTTATTTCGCCATGCCTGATGAAGCCGTCCCGAATGAAAACTTTGATAGATTAAACCCACATATCGATCGTGAACGGGGTGTGATATACCTGTCTAATTCTCAAAGTATATACCTGTTCGATTACAATTCGCCTGGCACCTTACTGGCTCAATACCTGAATGCGAGTGCGGGGTGCCAGGACGACTGGAGTATAGTCAATCCCGGTACGGCGATGGTCACAGACAGTGAGGGCAACCTCTATGTTCGCACCTGCCATAAAATACACAAGTATTCAGCGCCCGCTGTAGATAACCTTGGTGCGTTTGTCCCCGGTCAGTTAACAGGCTGGTTGGGTAAATGTACAGGCAATAATGCGCCATACAGTGCATGTGATGAAGACGGGCAAACGTCCAAAGGTTTTTCCTGCACTGATGAAAAATGTACATCGGAAGCGTTTCCAGCACAGAGTACACAGCCTGGTCAGTTTGACAATCTTTCAGATATCAATATCAACCCCAGGGATGTGCTCTATGTGGCAGACTTTAACAACTCAAGGGTACAGCGCTTCAGCACAGAAGGAGTGTTTTCTGGAGAGGCGAAGTCGACCGGTGCAGGTGTGACCAATGAGGCGAGTTTCGTGCTGGGTAATATGGGCAAGCCCAAATATGTCGCCGTCAATTCATCCAGCTTTTATGTGCTTGAGGACGATGCTGATAACGGGGATTACTTTCTGCATATCTTTAAGAGCACACCGTTTTACGACATTACGGATAACAGCGCTAAAGTGAACTATGTCTCTAATTATAATTTTCAGGGCCAGGACCAGTTTACCTTTATTACCGATGACGGCCTGGCTAAAAGTAATATCGCAACAGTAAGCGTGGCGCTCAGCCGAGCCCATCGGCCACCGGAAAAGCTGGCCGTTCAATGTTTATCCAGCTTTACAACAATTGATAACTTAAGCGATGTCATCCCGTGCGTTTTAAATGAAGATTCAAACATTGTGGTGCGCATTAGTTCACAGGATCCGGATGGTTTTATCAGAATTGATGGTCTGGATTCACACACGTTTACCATCACCGATGCACCTGCAAATGGGCAATTGCTTGAGCTGGCGAGCACTGACTATGCCGCCATTTATCGTTACACGGCCAATGCAGATTTTAATGGTGAGGACGGTTTTAGCTTTAACGCCAATGATGGTGTATTCGATGCTGAAGAAGAGGGTGTGGCGCAGTTTACGGTGACGCCGCAACCGGATCCGGTGGTTGTGGACCTGCCAACGAATATCATGGCTGCGCGGGGTTTTTCTCGGCTCTTCAATTTTGAATTCAATGATATCGATGAAGATCATCAGCCACAATTGCTGCGCATGGCCTGGGGTGATGGCACCGATACCCTGGAACCTGACTGGGTGAACTCCGGGCGTAAGGATCAGGAAGGTATTGAAATTTCACCTCAAATCGATTTTGTTACCGGGCGCGGACTACTGCTTGGCAGCCACCTTTATTCCAGTGTGGGCAATCAAACGCTGGCAGTGTTAATGGTAAACCACGCGGCGGATGGCTCATTGCTGGAGCCCACGCAGGCGACCACTAATGTCGAGGTCATCGAGGCAACAATGCTGGCGAGTAGTCTGGTGGAGCCCGTTGAGTCAGTGGAACCATTGGTTCCGTTCAGTATAAAACTGGATATCACTAACCACTTGCCCGAAGGCTGGAGTGGGCTGGATGCGAATAACACCCGGGTGAGCATCGGTGTTCCAGAAGGGCTGACATTAATCAGTTTAGACCCACGTTGCAGTGGTTCTGCAAGCGCAGGCCTTGACTGTGTGCTGGATACTCTGCGCCCCGGTCAGACTGAGCAAATTCAGCTGGTCGCCAGTATTGCACTGGAAGCGGCACGCCAGAATCAGGATTACCCACTGAAGGTCACGTTGATTGATGATGGTCCTCATATACAGGACATGAATAAGGTCTGGCACGTGCTGACAATTGCTGACCAGGATGACGATGGCATTATCGATGTGGATGACGCATTCTCGGATGATGAACGCTATAGCCAGGATGCGGACAAAGACCGCATGGCGGATGAATGGGAACAACGCTATGGCCTGAATAGTGGCGATGCCGCAGATGCCGCAATCGACAGTGACGGTGATGGTACCAGTAATTTACAGGAATTCACCAATGGAACCTACCCTATGCTCGCCGATGCAGTGCTGGCAACCGATGCGCTTTCGCTACCCGACGTCAGTGATAATCAACTTGGCTTCAAAGTGGCCGCAGGCGATATTAATGGAGATGGCTATGCCGATGTGGTTGCTGGCGCACCGAATTATCAAAACCAGGGTGCGATTGTTATCTACTACGGTGCAGACAATGGCGTTAGCGCATCACAACCTATGAGCGTTGCCTCAACCACTGGGTTTGGTCGAGCAGTGGCCGTTGGTGATGTCAACAATGATGGCTTTGCAGACATAGCCGTGGCCTCGGAGCAGGATGTGTATCTGTATTTGGGAAGTGCAACCAGCCTGAGTGCCCCTGTTGTTATTGCACGACCTGATAGCACTGCGACAAAGTTTGGTAATGCCTTGCTGATTGCTGATATTGATAATGATGGTTTATCCGATTTACTGGTGACCTCTCCAGAGGATGATCAGAATGGCTTTATGAATAACGGGGCCGTGTATGTTTACCGCGCGACGAGCCAGTATTGGACAAATGCATTACCTGTGCCTGGTATGGTATTGACTATTAATGTACCAAGCTTCGGCTTAGGCGACGGTCTGGCAGTGGCAGATATTAACGGTGATAGCATCGCCGATTTAATGGTGGGTGCTGCATTTGCTGATAACGGCTGGGTTGCGGGCTATTTAGGTCATAACATTGACTGGACGCTCAATCTAAGCGACAGACCTGATTTTACATTACAGGGTGAAACAGTCGGTGACCGATTTGGCTTCAGTCTGGCCAGTGCTCAGGATATTGATGGTGATGGTGTCTCTGACCTGGTGGTTGGTGCGTATTCCAATAATGGTATTGGTGCGGCTTATGTGTACCGCAGTACAGATCAATTCTGGATCATGCCATTGCCAGTACAACCTGAAAAGATCCAGAGTGGCAATAACGGTGACCAGTTTGGTGTCTCGGTATTAATGACCAAACCCACGACTTATACCGGTGCAAGCGCCATTATAGTTGGAGCGAATCGAGTTGAACGTGACACGGCTCCCGATGAAGGGCAGGTGGCTTATTATTCATTTTCTGATCTAACCACGAGCTGGTTTACGGATTATGGAAGGACACGGGATATGCTGGGATACGCGCTTGTTGACGCCGGTGATGTCAATGGTGACGGCGAAGGTGATATTGCTGTGGGTGCACCTGATATCAGTAATGGTTCGTATGTCGGCAACGGCGGCTTTGTGCAGATTTATTATGGCAGCACGGGTCGCCAGCAAACCGATACGGATAAAGATAATGTGGCTGATCAGTTTGATAACTGTGTAAACGTTGCCAATACAGACCAGGTCGATAGTGACGCTGATGGTGCAGGGGATGTGTGCGATACCAATGATGGTACTACAGGTGGCGGTGGTTCCGGTGGAGGCGGTAGTTTTGCTCCCTGGTCTGTGATGCTTATTCTAATGTTGTTAGTTTTGCAGCGGGGTGTACTTGTCTTGAGGCAGCAGCATAAATAGTGTGCTGCATCATTTCATCTTACCGCTTTTAATTAAATAGAATAGAGATAGTCTTTTAATTACAGCCTCATAATTTCGGATATTTTTATAGTTGAAACTGTCAGTCGAAGCACTTAAGTCTCCTATAGCTGTGCACAAAATTTACTTCGATACTGACCGGGCGTTAAACCGGTATAACGTTTAAAAACTACACCAAAGCTACTTTCATCTCGATAACCGACACGTTGCATCACTTCTGCCGTGGGCAGATTTGAAGTCTCCAGTAAATACTTACCCCTTTCTATTCGCAGCTTTTGTATATGCTGTACCGGGCTATCGCCGGTCAGTTGTTTAAAGCGACGATTTAATGTTCGGTTACTAACCGCTAATGCGTTGGCAATTTCATCTAATCTTAATTCTCTATGCATGTTTGTCAGCAGGTAGCGGTTAGCGGCTTGCAGAAAAGGGTGTTTCTGCTGGCTGGAAATACGCCGGTAGGGTGTTTGGGTTCGGCTGCTGTTTTCCATTAGCAGGTACTTTCTGCACAGGTGTGCATATTTTCCACCAAGCAGTTTTTCTACCAGATTAAGTGCCAGGTCCATATAGGCCATCGCGGTGCCGGCGCATATGATTCTGTCGTGTTCAACAATCAGGTTATCAATATCTAACTCGATTCTTGGGTAGCGCTTGTGAAATAAGTTTTCCATCCACCAGGAGGTCGTCGCCGATTTGCCATCAAGTACACCACTGTCGGCGAGCAGGAAGGTGCCGGTACAGTTTGCGGCCAGCGAGAAACCGGTTTGATAAAATCCCTTTAGCCTTGCGCTTAAGTCCTGGTTATTCTGCAGAAAATTGAGCATTTGAGTTTCATTCTCCACAATAAAGCCAGGAACATATAACCAGCCCGGTTGTTTTAGCTGGTCGAGTGTCATATCTGCCTTCAGGGTTAGCCCGGGCGCGGTGCAGACTTCAGCTTCTCCCTGACTCACTATTTTCCAGCGGATTTTTTCTGCATCTTCACCTACCAGATTCTTAATGAGTAAATTTGCGGTATGAAAAATTTCAATTGGGCCCGCGATGCTGTTGGCTGAGGATTGGCTTAGTGCAAGTAAATAGATGGTGGGTATCATGATCTGGCCATATTGGCATTCAATGTGTCAAATTTGCCACTTTCTGTTTCGATGGTCAAGCTTATACTGAGGGTTAAATAACGTAAGCATACTTAAAGGCAAGTTCATGGGTGAAAAAATACTTGAGGGTGTCATTAATGAGGCTAAAGGGGCAGAGATGGACAGGCCTGAAAAGGACAGGCCAGAGAATGACAGGCCTGAAAAGGACAGACCAGGGAAGAATAGACCAGGGAAGAATAGGCCAGAGAAGAATAGGCCAGAGAAGAATGGGCCAGAGAAGAATAGACCAGAGAAGAAAAGGGCTAGTAAGCTTAAACCGAGTATTAATCAAATATCATTAATGGCCGTTTTTCAGTTACTGCAGCTGGTTTCACCCAGGCTGTCTTCTTTTATGGCCTATCATTTATGGTTTCATCCGGGGCGTAAAAGTATAAAGAAAATTCCACCGTTTACGCCTGAGGGTGTCTCAGTTTCTACATTCAAGCTTAACCGGAAAACCGTTTATTACTGGTGTGCGGGAAGTGGCCCTGCTGTTTTGTTAGTGCATGGCTGGGCGAGTTGCGGAAATCAGATGGCCAGGCCTGCTCAGGCCTTACTGGATAAAGGCTATAAAGTTATCTGGATGGATGCGCCTGCCCATGGTCAGTCGACAGGGTGGCAAACTAATTTATTTGAGTGTGCTGAGGCGATTAGTGAAATACAAAAGCGAGAGGGCAATTTCGACGCGTTAATAGCCCATTCATTTGGTGTGCCGTGTAGTTTGTATGCAATGAAAAAAGGACTGGTGACTCAAAAACTGATTGCCATTTCGACACCCGCAACCGTAACTGGATTAATTGATAAATTTTGTAAAATAATTAAAGCGAATAAGAAAACGCATCAATCACTAAGCGGGCGAATGAAGTTGTTTATTGGTGATTTAAGCATGTCAGATATAGCGGCCGAAGACATGGCCCGTGAGATAGATCAGGCGTGTCTGGTCATACATGACAAACATGACCGAATGATTAGGAGTAAGGAGGGTTTGGCGGTGCAAAAAAATCTTAAACATTCAACCTTCATGTTAACGCAAAGGCTAGGGCATAATCGAATCTTAAATGATCCACAGGTAATAGCACGGTGTCTAGAATTTATTAAAGCTTAATATAAAATTGATCTGTCATAAGCACGAACTGATTCGCCATCTGGCCTGGCCTGATATGTTATTTATTAGTGTTTAACCAGCGCTTCAAGGGCTTCTTGAGTCCCTAGACTAAGTCGTTAATAAAAACAAATGCTTAGGATGAATCCAGGTCTTTTGTTATAGTGGGTATCCGGGTGGGTGGTCAAACAAAACTTTGAAGTTATGACTTGAAAAGTTATTGTGGCATGTTAAATTTCCGTTTTACATTATGAGTGAGTTTTTCATTACCCTGTACGGTATACGGAAAAGCGTATATAAAATTAACAGTTCATCTTTAGAGGTGCCCTTACAGTACCTTAATATTGTAATAAGAAAAATCTAATCTATGTTCTTTTTAGAAAATCGTAAGCATTTTTTTCGGCCTTTTTCGGGCAAATATCGCGAACAGGTGATGGAGTGTCTGAAAACGCTGTATGGCCGTTTATACGGAGAACAGGCTGATTATTCTCGAGCGTTCACTCAGGAGAAGTTGCTTGAAGTATTTCAGGACGCTATTGCCCGTGCTCCTGTGCTTGATGAGGATGAGGAGAGTGAATTCAGTGCGCCCATTAGAAACGAACGAGAGCAGGCGCATTGGGTGCGCAGTTTATTACTAGAACATGGTTGGTTAGAGTGTCATCCAGATGAAACGACTTTACAAAGCACTTATGGGTTTAGTCGTGTCGGCAGGTTATTTACTCAGCCTATGGTGGAGACCACGGGATCAGGATTTCGTACCCGGCATCGAAATACCCGAAATACCCGAAATGCACTACAGTCATTTATTGAACGCGGTGATGTATATGACTTGTTAGATGCTTATGAAGCATCGGCTCGCATTATTAGTGACTTTAGTGATGTCATTGCAGAGCTAAATGAGCGCAAGCGCCAGTTAGTTAAAGAGGTCGAATCACAGCAGTTAATTCAACAGGCCAGTGATGAGTTTTTTGATTTCATGGAAAAGCGATTTATGCCAGATTTGGCGGTACGCTTATCGGATGATAGCGTTGAAAAACACAGGGAAGGGATTCAGCAACTTATCAAAAAGGCACGACGCAAACAAAATTCTTTTAAAGCCAATGCGGAAAAAGAATTGCGCAAAATGGCACCTGAGTTACGCACGGCTGATAACGCATCAGTATATATGCGAATTTTAGAGGGTATAGAGGCAAGCATGTACAGTGCAAGTGAAACAATGTTGCCCGCATTACGTCAGGCGTTACACAGTTTTACGCGCAGTGCAGATATTATTATACGTCAACTTAGCTATAGCAGTTATGCAGAACAAGGTGGGTTACCTGCTTTGTGTCAAATGTTGTCTGAAATGCCAGAGCCGCAAAAACAGATTAAGTTGCAGGCTATGGCTGAGGCGATGTCAGGGTTGTCGATGAATTTTGTAGACCCGGGTTTACTTAAGTTACGTAGCACAACGCGCAAGCGAGTAGTTAATACCGGGGTAGAGAGTCATGAGCAAGTTGATAAGGAATCTCGAAAAGCCATCTTTATACAGCAGGTTTTAGAGAAAGCCTTTCAGGTAAATAGCCAGGATCAAATACAATATGTGGTGACGGCACTGCAACAGGGGCATCGTATTAGTAGCCATCACTTGCCCGTTAATAATGCGCGTGATCTGCTAATGGCGGCACATGCCATAGAAATTGCATCCGCAGGCAATCGTTCATCAGAGTTTGTATTTAATGTGCGCTACAACCACCAGACAACCACGACTGAATATTACAAACAGACGGATGAGTTTATTATCGAACTGATTGAAAAATGAAAATAAAAATAAAAATGAAAATAAAAATGAAAAAAGGCTATTGTTATTATGTTAACTGATGTTATCGAAAAAGCGCTGGAAAAAGAAAATATCAGTATAAGTGAATTTCGAGAGCTACTGATACGTTTGTTAAACTACACCGTATTATGTCGTGAAGAAAGTCAGATAGAACAACAACTTTATGATCGCTACCTGCGTATCTCCCAACTCGTAAAAGAATATCTGGCAATGATGGATATTCGCATTTTTCATGACAATCGCTTTGAATACATTCGCCTATATCCACCATCAAGCCAGGTGCCCGGTATGGATGAGGCGAGTGACGCTGCTTTTTCGGGAAGTTTACGCGCGCGATTAACGCAATCTGAAGTGGCGCTTATTTTAGTGTTGCGATTGCAATATGATAAAGCCTTAAGAGAGGCGCAGGTTGATGATCAGGGTTATGTAACTGAATCATTTGAAGCGATTAATATTGCGATGAAAAATATCATAGGGCGCTCCTTACCGGAAAAACCGGCAGAACGTCGACAGCTATTTAATCGTTGTAAAAAACTGCGTTTGATAGAGTATCGAAATGAAGATGATGTATTAAAAGCCGATGCCTGGCTGAAAATACATCCGATGATTGTGAGCTTTGTAAATGATGAAGCGATACAGGCACTGGAAGAAGAAAATGAGATTGATGCCTCAGCAGATAAAAATCTGGTTGAAGAAATCAGCCATTCTCAATTAGAGAAAACAGATGAACAACAAGAGAAGATGGAATAAAAACCGATGTTTCTAAAGAAATTTATATTCATTAACTGGGGTAATATTCCGAATATCGAATTTGATATGGGGCCTGTTAACTTATTATCGGGTGGCAGTGGCTCAGGTAAAACCACAGTGGGTGATGCCATTCAAACAATTATGACCGCCGCACATGAAAATTTATTTCAATATAATCCAGGTCAGGATGAAACAACCCAAAGAGGCAGAGGCGGTAAAAAGGTTCGCACCTTAGCCTCTTATGTTCTGGGTTGTGATGATGGAAGTTACTCGCGTCCCTTTGATGCCACGGATGGTTATCTTGCCGCGGTGTTTCATCCTACGACAGGTGAGACAGCAGAACCCTTTACGGCCTTAATTGCGGTACGCGCCTGGTTAGATAACACCGGCAATCAGATGGTCGCCCGGCAGGAAGATCAGTTATTTTTGATTTTACCTGGCGAGCAATTGAGTATTGATCATTTAATGCGTGAAGATAAAAGTGGCAAGTATATTGTGCCAATGCATCAGTTGACTAACCTGCTAATTGCAGAATTTGGTAAGCGTCATGTGGAAAAATATGATGCAAAGAAACGTGCATATTTACGACGACTCTATGGTGCATTGCAAGGGCGTAGTGATTCAGTATCTGAGCAGGAAGCGATGAATGCCGCTCGCGCCTTTTCACGGTTTATGGCATATAAGCCAGTACAAAGTATTGATAAATTTGTGTCCGATGAAATACTTGAGAAGAAAGATTTAGGCGAAGCGATACGTTCAATTTCCGGGCAGTTAAAAACCATTCATGCAATGGAGCGAGATGCAAATCAGCTGATAGAATCAATTGAGCTTTTACAAAAAGCAGAGCAATACGCAGTTAATTATATTGATCAATGGATCGAAATTAATACGCTCGATTATACATTGGCGATGCATACGCATCACAGCCATCAACAGGCCTATTTGACCGCCATAAAAAATCGTAAACAATATCGCCAGCAAGCCGATGAAAATAGAACGGAAGCAGCTGAAGCCAGACAACGCTTAACTCAGATTCATGAACAACGCATTCAGCTTGAGGCGCAACGTCAGGGAATACAGGCGCTAAATCAAAAAGATGAGCTGGATAAAAAAAGGCAGCAACATCAATCTGAGCTGGTCATTACGGCACAAAAATTGATGCAGCAGGAGGCTGAGCAACAAACCAATATTCAGCAGATAGAATCACTCAGTAGAGAATTACAATCCGCAGAATTAAAGCTTCAACTTCCCCAGTTTACGGGTCTTGAAAGCATGGCTTTGTTTAAGGAAACATTACAACATGGGCAAAAAGGCGATATAGATGGTCAGGCGATAATCCAGAAGGATTTAACGGCAGATCTGTCTTCACTTGAATTACATCTGGATCAGGTGCGTCATGCACAGAATCTTCATAACCGCTGTTACCAGTTTTGGCACCAGGCAGATGATAAACCCAGTCATTTTGAGCAGTTAAGTGCTGAATGTCATAGCATTCAAAATCGTTACGAGGCATTAAGTAAACAACGTAAACAGAAGCAGGAAGAAATCGAACGTCTGGAAAATCATAATGTGATTTATCCTGATTTTGTACAAAAAGCGCTTGATGCAATTAAACAGGCTTATCCGCAAGCCGACCCGCGGATACTTTGTGATCACATAGAAGTAAAAGATGAACAATGGCAAATGGCCATCGAGGGGTATTTGGGTGGGGCACGTTTTTCAATCATTGTTGATGAGGCATATGAAGCAGAGGCTATACGCCTTATTCGACAACTACCCGGGCGAAATAATCGAGCGAAGATTATTCAGGGTAGCAAAGCTCGACGTGACAGTGAAAAGGTTCGAAAACAAAAACAGTCCATTATTCAGGTGCTGGAGTTTTCACATTCCACCGCCATGCATTATATAACGGCAAGTTATGCCTCTGTATTAATGGTTGATTCTGCTGAAGCGTTAAAGTCGACTGGGCGGGGTATCACCACGGATGGTCTGGCTGCAGGAAGTTATAGCATGTGGCGGTGTGATTTGTCTGATGCGGATTTAGTTTTTGGTGTGGCAGCACGTAAACGAGCGTTAACAGCCAAGCAGGAAGAATTACAGTTGCTGACTGTAAATTGGCAAAAAGCGAACGATCTGATGCAGCAGTTGGGACGGGTGCGAGATAGCGTACGTTTACTCAAACAGTTGAGCTATGCAGAAACCCTGTCTAGCATCATGGTGACACAGCGTGAGCTGCAGAAAATTGAAAATCTGTTAGCACAGCTAGATTTATCTGAGCATAAAGACCTGGAACAAAAGCTTAATGAATTAAGAGAATTAGAACTGCAGTGGCAGGAAAAACATGATGTTTTAATTGCACAATATGCCGCATTAGAAATAAGCATAAATGAGTTAACTAAAAACGCTGAAAAGTTGTCTTCTCTACAGGAAACTACGTTGCAGTCAGTAGAAAGTTGTGAGCAAAATTTAAAGGATATCGCGATTCAATGGTCTGATTTCGATGTGGATAAAAAGCTGGAATATGCTGATATTGAATCAAAGCAGTTAAATGAAATCCATAGCCAAAATTATCGAAATGAAATTGAATCTCAACTTCATGACTTAGAACGAAAATTTTCTAATGAAATTCAAAAGCACAATGATCATTGTATGCCTGCGGATGCATTAATCTATGAAAATTATTTTGGCCGATATGATCAGGCGCTGTTCAAAACAATCTGTAATACACACAAGCAACTGGATAAGATATATAACCGCCTGAAAAATAATATTCTGGTAGAAAAGCGTGAACAACTGAGCCAGTTAAAAGACAGTTTTAATAATGCGTTTGTCACACATTTATGCCATACAATTCATCAGGCGGTTGCGAGTGGTAAACGTCAAATTGCGCTATTAAATAAAGAATTACAGCATCACAAGTTTGGTGCAGACCAGGAAAGCTTTAGCTTTGATAGCGAATGGATGCCAGAGTATAAAGAGTATGCTCGATTTTTTGATGAAGTAATTAAGCAACCCACCCTGGGTGATGAGAATAGTTTGTTCGATATGCCGCTATCAGATAAATCAGCAAAAGTCAGGGATCAACTGATGAAGATGCTGCTGGATGAAGATGAAAAAAAGGCACTAAAGGAGCTGGAGCGAATTGCCGATTATCGCAATTATCGGCGTTATGAAATTTACAAAAAAGTAGAAGGCAAGGAGCCTATAGCGCTCAGTGAATATGGTACAGGTAGTGGGGGGCAGTTGGAAACCCCGGCTTATATTATACGTTCTGCTGCAGTGACCTCTGCTTTTCGATTCTCAGAAGGCACAAGTCACTTACGCATGGTGCTTGTGGATGAAGCATTTTCTAAAATGGATGAATCCCGGTCTCGTGAAGTTATTGATTACTTAACCAAAAGCCTGGGCTTGCAATTAATATTTATTATGCCTTCCAGCAAAAGCGGCCCCTTTATGGATTTAATCAGTAATGAATTTGTTTTTGCTAAATGTCTGAGTGAAAAATCACGAGGACAACTAAAAACACGTGTCCTGGTTGACCGTAAAGAATGTAATACAGATAAAATAAAAACCCTTTGGGCGAATCATCGTCGCTCTGAACAGTTTCAGGCTGAGATGGATTTTATGCAAGCGTTTGAAAATGGTTAATTCCGTAAATACTGATAGTTTATGTGTGCCCCCATGGCTTGCTGAGCAGCCCGGCATCGAAAAACTATTGAATACAGTTGTAAACAGGTTAAATAATAAGCCGGGTTCTAAGCCTGGCTTTACACTCAATGAAAAAACACTACCTGAATTATATGCACAGGCTGAAACTTCAGACTTAACCTGGAGTTTATTGCAGACCTTGTTTGATGAAGAAACTCCAATATTTCGTTTCAAGGCGTGTAAAAAACGTGATCCCTTCGATCCTGTTTATCTCAATGCTCGTATCAATTTTAATCCTCAATCAGAGGTAATATTACGAAAATGGTTGAATCGACCTGTTGTTGAGTCAGCGTTACTGCAATGGAAAAACCTGGTAAATAAATATGCACCTCTTTTTCCAGGCGATGTTAGTCGTTTAAGTGCACGAAAAATATCCGTCACAGGTAAAAAATATGAAGATGTGATCAATGGCTTTGTTGAAATAAAACAATATATTAATGATGAATTAACGTTGAGAAATCTAAGTGCTAAATGTTTTTGGCAGGATTCAAAGTTTCTTGATGCTAAAGAAGAATTGATAAGGCAGTTATATCCTCAGATAAAAATTAAGCTCAGGGCGGTATTAGTCAATGTGTTTTTGCCACAGAATATTAAAGGCGTTTTATTTATAGAAAATCAGGATAGCTATAATCAGGCAGTACAGGGCATTCCAGATAAAGCGCAGAATCTAGCGCTGGTATACAGTTCTGGATTTAAGTTGAGTGCTCAGAGAAGCCGGCAGGCGAAGGGGGTATCGTTACACTTTCATTGCGAAAGTGATAACAATATGAAACAACAGTTTATTACCTGGTGGCATGACACCCGTAGTGCTGAAATTGAAAATGACTGGGCCGTCTATTTTTGGGGGGATCTTGATTATGCGGGTATGGATATATTAGGTACTTTAAAGCAGCGTTTTAATGCTATTCAAGCCTGGCAAGAAGGCTATCGTCCTATGCTTGAAGTATTAGTCAATGGAGGGGGGCATGCGCCTGAGTCGACGGGTAAGCAGGAACAAAAAGATGCTGGAGAAACAGGTTGTGAATATGCAGATAAGCAATTATTACCTGTACTGCGGGAAACAGGACGATGTGTTGATCAAGAGGTGGTTTGAAAGTGACGATTTGTTGACGGTGTAAATGATTCTGTGCAACTGTCATAGTTAAATATAACATGCATAACAATTTGGAGTAAATTCGAATGATAAACAAAAATTACATCTCACGGAAGCTGCGGCTGTTAAAGGACTTCGATAAAGCGATTGCTCGCGTCAAACGTGTGCTTACTTCCCGCTATGGTGATGAGAAAATAAAATCTTTATAAAGGAATCACACCAGGAATTTGAAGCACTCATACCACAGATCTCCTACATTGGTGAAAAGAACCCTTTCCTGATTTTTCTGCTTCCAACAATTCGGTGTCTGGCAGTTTATCAGGCACTGCAAAGACAAGGCGGGACAACTTATCTACGAGATGAGTGAAGCGCAATTACAATCTATTCCCAGACTTGTACGTCGTGTAATTGGTTATTTTTGGTTTTCCTCATGGTCCTTAAGGCGTATGAAAAAACGGGCAAAAAAATCTCAAGAACGTGAATATCCTGATGACTTTGTAATGACTTTGTAATGACTTATGTTGAAGGTGATGGATGAAAATTCGATTACGGTATTGACTATATTGAATGTTCTAACGTTAAGTTTCTCAGGGCACAGGGTGCTCTGGAGTTGGCGCCTTATATATGTGCAACCGACAAGGTAGCCAGTGAAATGCTTGGCTGGGGACTGAATCGAACAATGACTCTTGCTGATGCTAACGCGAAATGCGACTTTCGGTTCACCAAAGGCGGGAAGACATTCGTTCAGGGTCCTCAATCGTCAAATCAGAAAGCTTCTCAAGACATATATGGAAGAGCTTCTTGAGACACCCATGCTAAGTAGTCAGTAAAAACAAAGGCTTAGATTGAATTTAGATTTGTTGTTACAGTGGGTGTCCGGTTTAGTGGGTTTAGTGCGTAGATTGGATCCAGGGCTTTTGTTATAGTGGGTGTCTGGATTGATGTAATAAATGGCAGTACCTTGGCAACGGTTTTAGATTTATATGACGAAAAATAATTGGTTTTTCGCTATCAAATTTACCTGATAGCGAACTAACAAAACGTGCGTTAATGAATGTGTTTGAAGCACGTGGCCAACCTGAACTAGTGTTGCCTATTGACAGTGAGAGGCTTAGGGGCGACCCCTTTAATTTATGCCAAGATTATTATTGCGGGTTATACATTTAATATATCCGACGGTACTGATGATTCTACGTTATGGCGTTATGAGTAAATCTCGAAAATAACCAGGCATAGATACTAATGGCCATATTTTAAAATAAAAATAAAAG
>Ga0316209_1001805_pt1 | contig 19878 bp, 18 predicted proteins | sample 6monopyrite_MG_FD_204945 | JGI IMG/M metagenome (GOLD analysis project Ga0316209, IMG submission 204945) | Microbial mat bacterial communities from mineral coupon in-situ incubated in ocean water Damariscotta River, Maine, United States -... | ecosystem: Environmental > Aquatic > Marine >...
AGGCGAGACTCGACGACGTCGACGTCGAGAAAACTCCCCATCACGTTGTACTCGGCGATCTCCCGTTCCAGATCGAGTTTGTGCTCCATGCGCTGGGACAGCGCGGACCCAGACAGCGAGTGCGCGTTCCGCTCCGCGGGTGTCGCCGTCGCAGAAAGATGGACGGCGAGGGCCACGCGATCCGCGAGTTGGATTTCGTCGCCCTCTTCAAGCTCGACGCGATCGAGCACCGGAAATCCATTCACGAAGGTCTGGTTCGTGCCGCTGCGATGAACCAGCACGAGAGATCGTCCCGCAATCTCGATTTCGGCGTGCAGGCGCGAAACGCCGCGATCTGGGACCTGTACGTCGACGTCGTCGCCGCGGCCGATCGTCGTCGTCCCCATTCCGATCGGGAAACGCTCATCGTCGAGCCCGGAAACGCCTCGCACCAACTGGAGCTCGCCCAGCTCGACCTCGACCGGGCGGACATCCGTCGCGTCCGTCGCGATCCCGACGGTGGACAGCGTGACCTCTTCGGCGCGGGCCGCAGCGGACGTTTGGGTCGTGAACGCGGGCTCCGTCTGCTGACGGTCGAGGCCGAGCCCCGTCGACGTCGATTCCCGAGCGGCACCTTCCATGATCAGCGTCAGACCCGAGAGATTCATTCCCTCCCGGGCGCGCACATCAATCGCGACGCGACCCATCTCGATGCGATCACCGACCGAGAGTCGGGCGCGCGAGATCTCGGCACCATTGACGAGGGTCGGGTTCGCGGCGGTGGGGATATGCTCGATCGAGGTCCCCGTCGAATCGCGCCGGACCCAGGCCTGTTTGCGGGAGATGCTCTTGTCGTCGAGGCGGATCACGTCCGTCTGACCGCTCGAGGGCTGACCTCGCCCGAGCAGGACTTCGTTTCCCTCGAGCGTGAACTGGCTCCCGGCGTCTGCGCCCGCAACGACCAGGAGCTCCATCACGGGCCCGGTCGGCTCGTGATCGTCCCGATTCCGCCAGGCAGTCAGCCAGGTCGACACCCTCGATCTCCCTCGTCGCAGCCGTTCAACGCCGCCAGCGGGTCAGACCATAGAGCAAGTGGGGCGGCAAGAAAGAGATCCGGAATAGCAAGGAAGCGCGGTCGCAGGATTTTTCCTTTGCGACCAATCGGATCAGCGAACCGTCCGAAGCCCCTTGGCCATCAGCTCATAGGCGAGCGTCGCGATCGGTACCTTCTTGCGCTTCGACACCTTCGTGAGTTTCGCGAGCTCAGTGTCCGTCAACATGATTGCGACGCGATTCTTTCGGGCGTTGGGCGAGGGGCCAGAGCCGGATCCTTTTGGTCGTCCCGCACCCGGTCTTGCACCACCCCAGCTGTAGTTCTTCTTCGCTGCCATGCCGTCTCCTGAACGCTGTGTCCGATCGAACGGCGAGGGATCATGAATTCCACTCGCCGTGTTCGAGAAATCCCATTCGGGATGCTCACGAGTGATCGGCTGTGCGTGAACGCCTGTCGATCGGGAGAACTCAAGAGATTATCTGGGGAAAGGCCCGACGTGCAGATCGAAAGATCTCTATTCATCCCGATGCGACGTCTGACGCTGCTTTTTGAGATCGCTGCGTTTACGTTTATCTTCTAAACGTCGCTTTCTTGCGCCTCTCGAAGGGGCGGTCGGACGCCGCGTTGGGGCCTGGTAGAGCGCGGTCTCGACGAGTTCCTGAAGTCGCGAGTGAGCGTCATCCAGATTGCGCTGCCGGCTGCGATGGCGGTCCGCGTGCACGATCAGCACACCATCGCGCGTGAGCTTCGAGCGAAGGCGCGCCATCACGCGACTCTTTGCCTCATCCGTGAGTCCCTTCGAATCGCGGAGACTGAAGCGCAGCGAGACGCGGGTACTCGACGTGTTGACGTGCTGGCCGCCGGGACCGCTTGAACGACTGGCCGCCTCCTCGATCTCGTCGATCGGGATTCGATTCCCCCCCGGAAGGGCGTGGTCCCCCCTTTTTCCCTGCGATGCTTCGGCCATATCCGTTCCCGTGTTGCTGGTTGGCTGCGCCTACAGCGGATTCGCGCTTGGGGCTTCAGACTCCCGCCCGATCGGTCGATCGATCCTCAGAAGAGAGCCTGTTTCGAAGGCGAACTGATTGATCCGATTGCCAGTCTTCGACCGGCGCAAGGGAAGCGCGACTTCGTGAGTGAGTCCAGCAACGAAAAGGTGAATGATCGCGCCATCGTGATCCAGCGAAACGGCGAACTCAACGAGTTCGTGTCGCTGATCGACGAACTCGCCGTCCCGTCCGAGATCTTTTCCGAGGCGATGCCCACGGCAGAGCAGGTCGCGGGAGGCGCCGTCGTCATCGTCCCTGGCAGCCGACTCATCGAAACCGGTACCCCCAACCTCTCGCTCTGGCCCCGCACGATCGCGGTCATCGACGACTCGAGCAAAACCCTCGTCGCTCATCTCAATCGCATCGGCGTCTCCCTCGTCGTCCGACGACCGATTCATCCCCGCACGCTTCGCCTCCTGCTCCTCCACGAGATCTACCGGGGTCCGGAACGCCGCCGCAAGAAGCGCATCCTGATCGGTCATCCCGTCCGGATCGGTGCCGGCCTGTTCAAGCATCGCGGCACGCTGCTCGAGCTCTCGACGAGCGGCGCTCGCATCGAACTCCCGAACGCGCCGAAGATCGGTTCGACGCTGAAGATTCTGATTGGCAAGGACCTCACGCTCGCGAAGCCGCTGAAGCTTCATGCGAAGGTGGTTCGATGTATCCGACCCTCGGGATCAAACGGGCGGCGAGAAGCGGAAATCGGTGTCGCGATCACCAACGCGAGCAAGGAAGCCAAGGCGATCGCCGCCATCCTCGATCGATTCGCGGCGGGTCCCGCGGCGTGGGAAGGCAAGCTGAAGACGGGAGGCGCCCAGACCGCGGCCACCGCCGAAGTGACACAACCAATTGTCACGCCGCCAACCCCGAACGCAGAAACGACCGAAGAGATCGACCCGAACGACTCCGCTCGCCGACTCCCGCCGAGCTTCAGCGTGCGCCCCTCCGAACCCGACGCCCCCGCCGCGGAAGCAGCTCCGGCGTGCGAAACCGTCGAGAGTCCGCCGAGCGCGGAAATGGATGCGGCGGTCGCGATTGCAGAGGAGCCCACGGCTGCGCCCGCCGAGAAGACAGCTCCCGATTCGAGTGCCGTCGCGAAGGGCGATGAACGTCGGCGCGACCCGCGGATTCCCTATGATCGTCGCGTCGTCGCGTTAGGCGAGGAAGCCGCTCGCGTCCTGGTCGGCCGCGACCTGTCTCAGGGCGGCATGCGCATCGCAACCAACGAAACCGTCGACATCGGCGACACGCTCCGGGTCGCCCTCCATTGCGGCACGGAACTCGAGCCCCTCGTCGTGCTCGCCACCGCGCAGCGCCACGATGACAACGATGGAACGGTCCTCTCGTTTCAGGACCTGTCCGGCGGCCAGAAAGACCATCTCGAAAAGATCATCGCAAGCAGCAGTCCCATTCAGGCCCATGAGCAGGACCCGGGTGAGACGATGTCAGGCGCGCCGGTCGTGTTGGGCGAGATGATCGAGACGGTTTCGAAGGCGCCACTGAATCTCGACGAGAACATCGAGACCGAAGACCAGATCGAGGCCCACCTCGACTCAATCTTCGACGCAGGCGAGTCCATATAGGACCCCCGGCATTCCGATCGGCCCCGTCCCGTCGCTGTCCAGCCAACGCGAATCGAGCGCATCCGCTGTCGCGGCCCGTCGCAACGCCGAATCCGAGGGATCGACCTGACGCGCGATCTTCGCGACCCCGCGCCCGTTATCGAAGACCCGCTTCTCGATCCGACTCTCGAGTGCGACCGCAATCGCAAGCCGCGCATCGCGCAGCGCGCTCTGCTCCTGGTCCTCCTCGTTCCAGGTCGGCCCTGAGATTCCCGTGGCACAGACCTGCCCTCCCTCGGAGGGCGGCTCGATCAGCCAGCGCGGGTATTCGAGATCGGGGAGACCGGATAGATCCGCGTCGGGCCAGCACGCGAGGGCATGCACCTGGCGGAGCCGCGCGCGCCCCTTAATGCCGGGCGCGGTCTCAGCCCAAAGCGCGACGGTCCGCGCATCCGCCAGGACGCCGGAAAGCGACTGAGCAGACATTTCGAAGCTGCCTTCGTCGCCGATTCCCGTGATGGTCTGGACATCGACCTCAAGAGATCCCGCGGCGAGCGCCTCGATCGCTGCGACCCGCGAATAACGCACAGCGTTTCGCGGGTTGAGCGTCGGGCCAGAGGACCCAACGGCACAATCCGTCGGCGGCGCCTCGACCCATCCGACGGCGATCCTCGGTGGCGCAAAGCGCGAGTTCGCCGGCGTCAGCCCGCGATTACCCGAGGTGCAACCCAGGGTCCCCAAAACAAGACAGGCCACGAGTCCGAGAAGACTCGCAGCCTGCTTGATTGTCTGATCGAGGTTCATTGCAGAGTCGGGTACGTGAGGAAGACGCAGCATCGAAAGTCCTCCTCGTCCCAAGATCCGCTTCAAGGACTAGTAGTCCTCCATTTCCTCGTCGAGTTCCGCGAAGGACTTCTTGGCCCGGGACTCGATGAAGGTGCGCAGCTTGTCGGACATCTGATCCATCTCGCGAACCGAGTTCTCGAAGGACTCGACATCGAGTGCGACGAGCATGTAGAGCTGGCCACTCGGCGAAATCCAGGTGTCCTGCTGAGCCGTGCCGTTCAGGGTCGCCTTCGACAGGGACACCGTCGTCGAGTTGAACTGCTCGGCGGTCATCTCGCTCTCGCCGTCCGTCACCTGCTCCTGGTAGTCCTTGATCATGTTCTTGACCTTCGTCTCGAGGGTGCGGCTGATCTCAGCGCGGGCCCGGGAGGTCGCCTTCGTGCGAGCGATCGACATGTTGCGACCGATTCGGGCGTCTCCGACGCCACAGACGCGGCCGCCGCCATCATCACCCCAGTACGCGCTGCATCCCTGAAGGACCCAGGAGGGGGCGCCTGCGAAATCGTTGGGCATCTGCTCGTCGGGCGTCACGGTCTTCTCGCTGCAACCTGCGGTCGCGATGACCGCGGAGAGCGCGATCGCGCCGAGGAAAAATCGAATCATTCGGTTTTGGACACGCATTCGGTGTGCCTCCAAGCTCATCGGGCTTTTGCCAGCCCTGACGGGTGCTCCCCGCCAGCGCAGGGAATTTCGGTTCTGAGAGGTCTTCGGCCGGACTCCGATGGAAGTGGACCGGAACTCCTCGAGAAACGCCGCGATCGCGGGGGACATCCCCCCGTCGAGCGCTGAGATTAAGTAGCGTACTGCTTCAAATAGGTTTCACCCGGAAAAGCGTTTTTCCCAGGAAACGTGGCGGCGTGCTCACGGCACACAAGAGAACACAGAACAGGGCACGCCCGTTCATTCCCGGAGGATTTCCCCACATGGTTTCTCGCATCGTCCAGCTACGCCGAGCTCTGCCGATCCTGCTCTGCGCGCTCTTTCTGGGCCAGGCGAGCTTGGCCCTCGCGGCGAAGACGCCGGAATGGGTGGAACGAAACGGGGTCGCGGAAGCCTATCCCCATGCGAAATTTCTGGTGGGCTTCGCCGAGGCGACCGGAAAAGGAGATGCGCTTGAAAGCGCCAAGCAGCAGGCCGCTGCGGATCTCGCCCGGCAGATCTCGGTCCAGATCGAGTCGAGCGTCGTCGACACGATTCGGGAGGCCGAGGGTAAATTCGCCAATGACCTGACGAGCCAGATCCGGGCCACCTCGGATATCCGCCTCGAAGGCATTCGGTTCGAGACCCATCGCAAGCGAAAGAAGGTCTGGGCGCTGGCGGTGCTCGAGAGACACCCCGCCGCGTCGGCTCGACGGAGTGCCCGCGATCGCGCGCTCTCGATGACCGCAAGCTGCCTCGACGGCGCCGCCGCAGAAGAAGAGGCGGGGCGAAGCAGCGAAGCCCTGCGCGCCTATCGCGGCTGCCGTACCCATCTGCAGGAAGCCCTCGAGCACGAAGCGATCGCAGCCGCCCTCCGGCGTGGATCGCTCCTCAAGGACGAAGTGGGTGAACAACTCGCGCGGCACGCTTCAAATATCAGCGCGCGGATTCGCGCGATTCCCCACGAAGATGCGACTTCGATCCGCGTGGCGGCTGAACGCCTCGCGGAACAGCTGACTCGCGAAGGCGTCGGACGCGGACGCCAGATCGCCGTGGCCCCTCTCCTCTACCAGGGCCGCGATATCTCGAGCCCATTCGGCCGAGAGCTCTCGATGGCCCTCGAAGCCGCCATCGCGCGCACTGCCAGCCAGCCCGGCCGAGACGTCCCGGTCTCGCAAACGACCCGCGCCAAAGACCAGTCCGGGCCGGTCGTGATTCGAGGCACTTATCGAGAGAACGATGATCGCCTCCAGATTCGCGTGACTGCGAAAGCTGCCGAGAGCGGCGTCTTGCTTGCCAGCGGTGAAATCGGCCTTCTCGCCAGCGGCGTTCCGTCGGGCATCGCGACCCGCCCGGCGAACTTCGAATCCTTCGCGGCGGATGCGGACAAACTCGCCGGGGGGGACGTGGTCTCCGGCAGTCTCCGCGTCGAAGTCCGAACCGACCGTGGCCTTCGCGGAATCGTTTACGACGAGGGAGACGAGCTCTCGCTGTACGTCCGCGTCAATCAGCCGGCCTGGATTCGCTTGATCTACGTCCTCACCAGCGGCGACCACGTGCCGATCACCCAGGAGTGGTACATCGACGAGAGCCAGGTGAATCAGCTCGTCGAATACCCCGACTCCTTTGAAATCATCGCGCCCTTCGGTGTCGAGATGATCCATGCCATGGCCTCGACAGAGAAGCCGCCCAAGCTGGTCACCCGGGCAACCGTCATCGACGGCGAGAGCTACGTGATCATTCCCGATGGCGCGGACCAGGTCGTTCGCACCCGCGGCATCGCCCGCAAGAAGAAGAAGCAAGTCGCGGAGCAGACGCTCTCTCTCACGACCATGCGCCGGCCGCTGCAGTAGACGCCCCCCGATCGGCCGATCGCCGTTAGGCACACGTGTGTTTCCTTCGCGGAACCGCAACGCATGCGTACGGCATACGCATTGCCGGCCTGTTGCGCATCGCTTAACACGCGCGAAATGTTTCGATGAAACACCCATCCGCGTGATGGGAATCACTCCAGTCACACACAACGACCGTCGATGTCGCTTTCACTATGGAAACACGCCTCGACCGTCTTCCCCGCGCATCCGGCTTTACGCTCATCGAGCTGATGATTGTCGTGGCGATCATTGGCGTCCTTGCGTCCGTCGCCATTCCGATGCTGTCCTCAAACCAACTTCGAACGAAGTCGACTGAGGCCAAGACAAACCTCGGCGCGATTCGGGTCGTACAAGAAGCCGCCTTCTCCGAGCATGGTGCCTATTCGGCAGCCAATGCCGAGCCGAGCGTCATTCCCGGCTCCAATGCGGCGGACTTCGATGTCGCCGGAAGTGACTACGCAGCGATCGGTTGGGCCCCGGAAGGACGCGTGTACTTCTCCTACGCGATCACGATTGCGCCGGACGCGAGTGGCTACACCGCCGACGCCGCTGCCGACCTGGACGACGATGGTCTCATCCAGCTTTGGGGATACACGAAGCCGGACGGAGCTGGGAACTACGTGACCGGAGGCCTCGGGTGTAACCCCGCGCTTCTGACACGGGAAGTCCTCGGCCGCTGCAACACGTCTACGCCCGTCTATTAGGCGACGACTCGGAATCCGACAGGGACACGATGGCAGCCGAACTTACGACGGATTCCGCTCCGGAACTCACGACCGAAAATGAGGAACTCACCCCGCGGATTGAGCGCCTGCGGCGGCTTCGATCAGCCTGGGGGCTGCTCGCTCCTGCCGGCGCCGATGATGCGAGCGAGATCGGCGCGACCGGTCGAGCCCTCACGGATCACTTGAGTTCGATTGTCGCGTCCCATAGCGACATCACGCCGACAGCCCTACTCGGCATCGACACGCTCCTCTCCGAATTCGAGACCTCGATTCAACACGTCGCGACCTCTTTGCCCGTGTCCGAGCTGCGCTCATCACTACCCCGATGTGGAAGCACAGAACGCCGTGGCGTCCTCGACCTGCTCGACGTCCTCCTCGCCGAAAACCCACACAGCAAGACATCCGTATCGGAACGAATCGGTGCCATCGACTTCCTGATCACCCTCGCGTGCACGGGAGGCGAAGCGGGCGGTCCCATCCGTGAAGATCCTGTCCAGCTCACGCCTCGCCTAGCCACGTTATGCGAAGAGAAGGCTGACCCGGACGACCTCAGGCTCGGCGAGATTGAAGCCGAGTTCTTCGCAGCAGCGAATCTGGCCCCCGAAGACCTCAAGCAGGAACTTCAACAGCGAACACTTCGATCGCGCAAGGCTGAACTCGGACCGGCGTATTTCGCGCCACGCGTGCTTCGCGCGATCGTGACCTATAACGCCGCCCTCGTTTCGCTCGTTGCAGATGAAATTCTCGACTCTTCCGACTGGGGCGACATAGAAGACCTGTCGAAGACCGCCACACCCCCTTTCGAAGACGACGCTCCGTCTGTCTTCGAGAGCCAGGCGCTCAAGAACGTCGCCTCCGCTGTTCGCCGCCGCGCGAAGGGCGAGACGCCAAAGACCACACCGATCGACCGCATCGCCTGGGCCCTCGACTTCGACTACCTCGCAGAGAACGAACATAAGGCCCTCTGCGAAAACGCCCTCTGCACTCCGGATGATCCATTGGGCACGGCGATCCTGATTGGACTGCTCAGCCGATCCCTTGCGGTGCTCTCCATCGAGTTGCAGGAGGCCGGTATACCACCCGACCTACTCTCGGATACATGGGTCGACGAGCTCAGCGCCCTCTTCCAGGTAGAGATCAACACATACATCGCGGACGACGCCTACAAAGTCGCGTGCGCGCTCTCCGAACTGAAGAACAAGTTTCTGCTTGCGCCCCTCGCGGAGCAGCATCGCGAAGATCGCCGCGAAGAGCGTGCAGCGAATCCAGTCGCGCCCTCGGAAGAGAATCCCGAGTCGGCTGCGGGAGCGGAGCGCCAGGAGAATGCACGGGACCTCGTGCGCAATGCGCTCGAGGACGGCCGCGATGCCTCAACCGAGAGGCAAGCCCGACTGGACCTTCAGCAGGTTCCCTGGGCCCGATTCGGGCAGGCGGCGCTCGGCCTCCTGCTGGTGGGCGCACTCTGTTATTCCGCGCTGAGCAATCGCAACCTCGATCTCGACCGGTTGAGCGAGGAACAACTCGCCGCCGTATCCCCCTATCTCGAGGCGGGACGACGGAATGGAAACGGTGCGGGGCAGGCCTTCGTCGGGGAAGTCGACGAAAGCTGGCTCGCCCTTCCCATCGATGAACGGGAACGCACGGCGGCCGGCCTCGTCGAACGTCTGCGCGGTCAGGGTCTCGAACACATCATGATCTACGATGATCACCGTCAGATCCGAATCCAGGCGCTCGCTTCGCAGCCTGTGCGCGTGCGTTAGGCCGGATCGACGCCGTCCATCAGACGATGGATCTCGGTCGCGATCTCGGGGGCCATTGCATCCGCCGCGTCGAGTGATCCATTCGGGCAAGCCTCTCGCCCCGCCAGCGCGCGGTCCCTGGCCTCACTCGGGACATAACAAAGGATCGCGAGATCGAGATCGCCTGAGCCTTCCGCGCGCGGTCGCGCCACGACGCTGACCCACGTCGCGAGGGGCGGACGATCGCGCACGTCGAAATAGCCGCGACTGGCGATCTCCGCTTCCCCGGTCTCCTCCGATCGTCCAGGGCGATATCCGATCCAATCGCCAGATTGCGCTTCGCCGATGGGCTCAAGGTCGGCGTCGGGATCGGCGTCAGTGAAAGCCTCGCACCGAAGGCTCTCGAGACGACTCAAGATCGCCTGTGCCGACGCGAGCGACGGGGCGGCATCCAACTCCTCAAGGTCCGCTTCGAACTCGGTATCGAGCCCAGGCAGCGCCTCGACCAAGGCGCGCAGCGTTCGCCCAACGAGAAAGCGCGCACGCTCCTCGAAGCGCACGCGCTGCTCATCCGTAAACCGCGGAAAGGGGATCGTCTTTCGCGTGAGCAGATTGGCCATCGCGAATCAGCTCCGTCCCTTCCCTACCTGCCGCCTGCGGCCTCTAGAAATTGTCGTAGTCGTCGAAGAGGTCTTCCATTTCCTCGATCGACTCGTCACGCCGCGATGTGAGCTCGGCCCATGCCGCCCGCACGTCCATGAGCGACTCATCGAGATCGTTCTCGAGGTTCGGCACGCCGTACATGCGTGTGCCGTCCGGTGCTGTGAACTCGCGCGCTTGGGGCTCGGGTGCCGGTGGGGGCGGAGCCGGGGCGGCCTGCGGTGCAGGAGCGGGTTTTGCCCGGGGCGCGGGTGCTGACGGAGCCTTCGGTGCAGGCTCCGCAGCTTGCGGTTCGGGTGCAGGCGCGGGGCGCTTGGGTTCGACGCGAACGGGCGGAGCCGGGACGGGAGCCGGCGCCGGCGTCGCTGATGCGCGAGAAACGGCGGCCACGCGCTGGACGCCCTGTCGATTCACCCAGGCCAAGGCGAGGGAGCTGCGCAACGAGTAGTTGAGACCCTCAAGCGGAAGACCCTGGTCGTTCACGCGGCGCACGAAGGTGTTCACGCCGACCAGACGCGAATGCTCGTCGAGCAGCGGACCACCAGAGTTCCCGGGATTGATCGCGGTATCGGTCTGAAAGATGTCCCGCGCCTGATCGCGACGCTTGCTTGAAACCGTGCCCGTAGTGAGGGTCCAGAGTCCCCCGCCACCGGGATGTCCGATCGCAGCAACGTCTTCGCCGATATCGACTTCTTCAGAATCACCGATTTCGATTGGTCGAAGAGTCGAGGGCGCATTCTTCACGCGCAGCAGGGCGAGGTCGAGGTCCGCATCCCGCGCGACGACGTCGACCATGAAGGGCTCCGTCAGGTCGGCCTTGTTGTCGCCAGAGATCGGATTCGGCTTGAAGTAGACGACGATGTTTGAGAAGAGTCGTCCGCCCTCACCGTTCGCGATGACGTGGTTGTTGGTCAGAATCAGGCCGTCGCGGGTCAGGATCGATCCCGTTCCGGAACTGCCCGCGCCCGAGTCTTCGAAGCCGAAGATCAGCACGACCGAGTTCGCCGTATTCCGGTAGACATTCGAGGCCGAGAACGCCGCGGCGGTCGTCGCCTGAAAGAGCATCGCGGGAGCGATCACGCACACCGCGAGAATGAGGGACATCGCCCGGGAGAGCGGGCGATTCATTCGGCTCGTATCTCGATTGGGGTCTCGATTGTGGTCTTGGCGTCGCATGTCTTACCTCGTCCCTTGCGGCTCTTTCGAGCGGCGGACATTCGTTCGAAGCTGGCACGGGTGATAGCTCCCCTGCCTGCGAGGCGCACGGAAACGGGCATGCGCGTCGCTTGGATAGGGAGTGCCTCGGGGAGTCGAATTCGTTCCGCGAAGCGCGCTCCCGATCAGTTCTCGGAAGCCTCACGCAGAAAAGCCTGAATTCGCTGATCCAGCTGGTGGGCGAGGTCCTTTTCGCCACTCCGCCGGGCACGCAGGCGGGCGCTCGACGCCTCAGGGTGACTCTCGGCGCCATCGGTCTCAACGGCGATGATCGCGGGAGCGCCCGCGACCGGGCTCCCCACTTCGGCGGATCCCTCGTAGCGATATTCGATCCACTCGGTCCCTCGCGCGACACGAGAGAGTCGCAAGCGGGCATCGATGGGAACCACCCGCGCGCCCGCGGCCGGCCCGACCTGGAAGCCGAGTCGGCTCAGATTTCCGGCGATCTGCTCCCGTAGCTGGGGCAGCGGCCCGTTCACATTCCCGTTCTTGTCGAGATCACTCGTGCGGACGACGAAGCTCAGCTGACGCAGCCGATCCGCCGCCTCGCCGCGAAGCTTCCCCGTCGAATCCCCCCGCGCCGTCAGACACTGGCTACCGAGCACGCGGCTGCGAGCCTGCAGCGTATCGAGGGCGACCCCGATCCGAACGGCCTGAACCGAGGCGCGAATCGCGATCAAGGGGTTCTGAGCGCCGCGTGATTCGCGGGTGTGCGAGTCCAGCTCCGTCAGCAGATCCGCGCCCTCGCTGCGGATGCGCAGGCATTCCTTACGTCGCTCGAGAACTGCGAGGGCCCAGATCTCACCCGTCTTGGGGTCGCGCCAATGTTTCGGCACTTCGGCGCCCTGCAGCTCGAGATCCGTCGAGATCGTCGTCTTGCTGAGCAGATCGGAGGCCTGGCTGAGGGCGCCGTCGACGACCGACTCTTGATCGATGAGCTCGATCTCACTTTCGACCTGAGCAGCGAAGACCCGGGTGAGTTCGCTCTTCGCCGCGATCTGCGCTGCGGCCAGGTTCTCCCCCGTTCCAAGTGCCGAGACGTACCGGTTCTTCGGAAACTGCTCCGGCGCCTCCCCGTCCACCCAGCCAGGGGTGCTCGACATCCCGGCGCAGCCCGCGAGGGTGAGCGCCAGCATGACGCCGATGAGCGAAGGGGCGGAAGAAATTGCGCGCTTGAAATTCATCACTACTTCACGGTCCTTACGATGACGAAACGACGGCCGCCCGCTGGGACTTCGACCTGGGGAATCGTGCGGGATTCAACCAACGCCCATTGGGCCGTCATGAAGTCGAGTTCCAGATCGTGCCGTCCGGCGGGCACGATCATCGAATGCATGAAAATCTGATCTGGGAGCGTCGACCAGACACGTTTGTCGGCCTGCTCCGAAGCGAAGCGTGCGAGGTTGCCCACGATCTGGGTCCCCGCGGACATCAGCGCTCCATAGTCATTGCCACCCGCCTGTTGCGCCGCGATCTCGGCGCCCTTCTGAATCGCGTATTTGATCGCCGCGCGCGCCACCGTCTTCGTGTAGATCCTGGCCTTGCGGTCCTCGAGGTCCTTCTTCGCGATGGCGCCGATATCTTCGACGAGTTGTCCCTTCATGGTCTGTGTCGCCCCCGCGACACGAGGTTCCATCACTGCGATCGAATAGGGACGATCCACATATTTCGGGAAAGCAACGGAGACGACGTCGACGCCCCTGATCGACCCGAGGACCGCCGTCGCCTGACCGATCTGCTGCTGGGCCTGTCGATCGGACCCGAGTTGTAGCGCTGCGACCAGCAGCCAAGCGTCGCTGAAAGGCAGCGTGATTCGCGTCTGGTCCTTGATCGGAGCGAGGCCGTTGTAATGAAGGATGACCAATTCGCCCGAGCCTTCGGGAATCTCGACCGTGTCCCCGGTTCCGCCGCGTTCAAGAAGATCGTCCTGGGCCCAGGGGCCCAGTCGGCGCGCCAGACGTTCGGCGTCGACGGAAAGTCTTGGGGGATAAGCGATCCCGAAATCCCGCTGGTAGTCGGCGTAGGCGTCGATCGCCTTCTTGTAGTCGACGAAGGCGGAATCGAGTTCGCCGCGCTCTTCATAGAGCATCGCCGACAGGTAACGAGCGAACGCATCCTCCTGATAGACGTTTTCGTTCGTCGTATCGATCTGCAGCTTTCGCAGGTATTCGCCGACCTGTCGGATCTCGACGAGCGCCGAGTCTTTCTCACCCAGCTGCTCGTAGTTCATCGCCGCAAAGAGATGAATCAGCGTTCGTTCGAAGTTCTCCCCCGCATAATCGAGGGCGTAGTCGTTGCTCATCAGCGACAGGCCTTCGTTCGAGAGGCTCTTCGTGTAGAGCGCATTCCCGAGCCGCTTCGCCTCTTCAAAGGCGGCGTTGCTCTCCGCATAACGCCCCTGCGAATGCAGGAGCATCCCGCGCTCGAGGTAATAGAGCAGCTGATTCTTGCCGCGATACGACCGATTCCGTTCCTGCTCGACGAGCTGGACCGCGAGGTCGTACTGCCCAAGCCTCATCTGGGTCTCGATCTCCTGCTGAACACGGCCCGTCGATGCGCACCCAGCGAGCGCAACGAGCAGAGTCAGAACGAGGAGCCGGACACACAAGCGAAACATGGGACGCATCTTTCGGAATCAAGAAACGGGCGAAGAGCGAGCGCCGAACGGACGAACTCAGCGCGACGAACTAGAGGCCGTATCGGGATTGCTTCACGACCTTCTTGATCTTCTTCTGGCCGATCCAGACCTTTCGGTTCGATTCGAGCTCGATCAGCTCGAGTTCAACCTGGTAGTAGCGGAGCGAGGTTCCGCCGGCGGCATCGATGATCGTGTTGATCCCCCCGATCAGCATGAAGTCGGCCCCGATCTCCTTGCCCATGCTCTTCGCGGAATCGATCGTCGCGTTTCGGAGCTGGTCGAGGCGCTCATCACGAAGGCCTCCGCGCTCGTCGTTCGAAGCCACCAGGTCAACCCGACCCGAGTTAATGAAGGCACGCTCGAGATCCTTACTGAAGGTGCGCGTGTTGATGTGCTCGCTCGAGCGGTTGCGAATCGAGCCGACGATCACGGTCGGTCGCTTGCCCGTCGCGCCGCGAAAATCGTCGATCCAGACCCGCGAGAGCGAATCCGCGATCATCTCGTCGGAGACGAGCTGGCTATCCGTATCGTTCCAGAAACCGGAGACATCGATCTGCTCATCCGCGCTCGTCCGCGTCACCCGCGGCCCCGAGGCACAGCCGATCGCGAGGCCGAGGCACGCGAGCAACATCAAATGAAGAGCGACACGAACCGCGCCATTCGAACTCCGTCCATTCGAAAAAGAAACGTCCTGGGCCCGCGGAACGAAGTACATATCATCTTCCCCTATCACTGTGTCGCTTGCGAAATAAAACGAAGGCCGCATGATCCGCTTTCCAACCCGAGGGGTCAACGGTCCGATGGGACCCGCGGATTTTCGAGCCACGGCTCACGCTGTGCAGTGCTGCTGGGAGCCCGTTAGGTTCCCCAGGAGGGCCGGGCGGGCGGATACGAGCGGGGCGAGATGAAAGTGAAGAGACGGCGATGATCCCACGACAATTCCGAACGACCGCTTTCGCGCTCCTCGCCCTGAGCGTCGTGACGCATGCCGCTTGCGCGACGCAGCCGAGCGCTGAGTCGACACCTCCCCCCTCGACCGCAGAGGTCCTAGCGGAGGCGCCAAGCTGGGTTGTAGACGGCTGCCGGGCCTATTGGTCCGATACGACCGAGCGCAGAGAGGTCGTTTGCGGCGTCGGATCGGCGCCCGCCCACCGCAATCGAGTGGCCGTCCGGGATACCGCGATCGCCCGCGCCCGAGCCGAAATTTCCCGGAGCCTCGTCGTCACGATCGAGAGCCTCGTCCGGCTTGAAGAGACGGATCGCGGCGAGGCCGAACTCCAGACGATCATCCACCAGCTCTCGAGCACGTCCCTGCGCGGGGTGCAGCTCGAGCAAACCTGGAAGTCGATGACCGGTGAGGTGCATGCCCTGGTCTCCCTCGATCTGGCTCGGGTCCAGGAGTCGGTCCGGAGCCACAAAGCGCTGTCCCCCGCGGCCCAGGAGGACCTTGCGGCCCGGGCGGCCGCCGCATTCGCCGCTTTTGAAGAGCGGCAGCGAAGCGAAGCGTCCCGTTAGACGCCCCTCGCTCTCCCCCGCCGGCCGACGTACGCTCCGGGTCCCGCTCCTCCGCTAGCCCTCCGGAAGTCCCCGGAATTCAAGGGAACTCGTGCGCTCCGACGCGATCGATCAGCTGCTCAGCACCTACCTCGAGATGCCCGCCCGGGTCAGCTGGAGCGGTGCCCTCGCGGACAGCGCTCGGGGGCAATTCGAGGGAGCGCGACTCGAGCTCGCCGGCGTCGCCGTCATGGCCTTGCCTTTCGATCGACTCGTTCTCGAAACCGATCGCTTTCAGTTTACGCCGGGCCTGCCCGCCCGGATCGCCGCCACCGGCCCGCGAATCATCGTTTCCATTGACCAGCGCCAGCTCGATTCCTGGCTGACTCGATCGAAGGCCCCCTTCAAGCTCCAGCTCGAAAGCGAGTCGATCGAGTTCCGAATGGACGTTGGCGGATTTCCCATCACCCGCGCGGCGACCGAGCTCCGCGTTCAGCGCGGCTGGTTCGTCCTACGGCCCAAGCGTGCGGAGTTTCTCGGATTCCGAAATCGCCTGGCAACGCTTTTTCAAACCTACGTGCCGCTCCCGCGGCTCGCGCCTCAAACGAGGCTTACTGGCGTCGAGCACACGGAGGGCGCGATTCGCCTCGAGCTCACCCTCGACGACTTCGAAGACGTGATCACGCCCGGTCTGGTCGACCGCATGCAAGAGCGTTTCCTGCCCTTCGCACGGCCGCTGGCCGAATGGCTAAACAAGGCGAATGGCTGAATCGGACGAATAGCTGAATCGCTCCTCCGAGCGCTCACCCATTCGTTAGGCGAGCCCCGCGACTAACGTCGCTCAGTGAAGTACTGCCAGGGGAACTCGGGTTTCATGATCGGCTTGAAACCGGGCGGCGTCTCGAAGGGGCAGGTCACGAACTCGAAAACCCCCACGACTTCGGTGGCCGCCATGAAGCCGACGCCTTTCACGAGGCCCCAGGTCGCGCCGATGAAGGGTCCGCTCTCTTCCGTCGTTTCCTTGATCTGACCCGGAATCGCCAGAACGCCGAGGGACAGGTTCGAGAGCCCTCGGCCCAATTTCCGAGCCGCACTGTCCCGCGCGGAGGCCATGGACGGCGCCAGAACCAACAGGCTCGCGACGAGCAACATCGTGAGCACTCGAGCCCCAGGGGCCTGGGTTCGTCGAATGGAAGAAACGGAATGAGACTGAGACACGGCTATCCTCGATCTGGCTGCCGGCGCGTGCCCGCAGTGTGTTTTCTCGAATCCCCTGATTCATCGTCCGCTGGCGATGTGATCTGTAACCCAGACGCCGATTCGAACGAATCTCCCTGATAAGAACGACGAAACTCGAAGCAAGGCGCCCCGAGGCTTTACGGATCGGCGCGCAACCGGCAGCACTCATGCAGGACCAACGACAGGAATCTCATGCGACGACGAAATAGCCCCTCCCTGATCCCGAGTTCCGACATCACGGACGAAGCCGTCTTCATGAATCGTCGCGAAGTCCTGCGGCTCGGTGCGACCGCTGCAATCGGGGCGATGCTTGCGGGGTGCCCCGCGGCGGAGGAGGCCGAGGCAGTCGAAGACGAGGGACCGGCAACCTCTGGCCTCCGCGCGCTCGAGAACGTCACTCCCGCGACGGACGCCTATCGCGTCGACGATGCGACCAGCAAATACAGCGATGTGACCGAGTACAACAACTTTTATGAGTTCGGCACGGGAAAACGCGACCCTGCTCGCAATGCCCATACGCTCAAGACGGAACCGTGGTCGATCGTGGTCGACGGTGAAGTCGGCAAGCCGGGGCGCGTCGACCTCGAGGACATCCTCAAGCCGATGACCCTCGAAGAGCGTGTCTACCGCTTCCGATGTGTTGAGGCGTGGTCGATGGTCGTGCCGTGGGTGGGCATTCCGCTCGCGGACGTCCTCTCCAAGTTCGAGCCATCAAGCAAGGCACGCTACGTCTCCTTCGAGACCCTCGTCGACAAAAAGCAGATGCCGGGACAGCGACGAAGTGTCATCGATTGGCCCTACCAGGAAGGGCTCCGCATGGACGAAGCCATGCATCCCCTCTCTTTCCTGGCTGTCGGCATGTACGGACGCATCCTGCCCAACCAGAACGGCGCGCCGATTCGATTGGTCGTGCCCTGGAAATACGGGTTCAAGAGCATCAAATCGATTGTGCGGATCACGTTCTCGGAGAAGCAACCGAATACCAGCTGGAATGACCTCGCTCCCGGCGAATACGGCTTCTACGCGAACGTGAATCCGGAAGTCGATCATCCGCGATGGAGCCAGGCGCGGGAACGAAAGCTGGGCGACTTCCGCAAGCGACCGACCCTTCCCTTCAATGGCTACGCCGATCAAGTCGCGTCCCTTTATGCGGGCATGGACTTGCGGCGGCAGTATTAGGCCGACGGACTCAGTGAGGAGTGCGATGAGCGCGACGACCACGAATCCGATTCAACCCAACCGGATGGAACGAACCTCTGGCATCCTCCCGCGTATGACCCGCACCCGACGACAATGGATCGCGATCCTGATCTGTCTGGCCCCGGCGATCGGCCTCACCGCGCGATTCGCGCTCTCGGGATTCGGCGCCAACCCCGTCGATGACATCACGCATGTGACCGGCGAGTGGGGCCTACGCTTTCTGCTCATTTCGCTCGCGATCACCCCGGCGCGACACTTCTTGGGATGGGCCTGGGCCGCACCACTTCGTCGGACCTTCGGGCTCGCGTCCTTCGCTTATGTCTCACTCCATCTCGGGACCTGGGCCTACCTCGACCTCGGTCTCGATCTCGCGGCGATCTGGGCCGACGTTCTGGAGCGTCCCTACGTCACCGCCGGGATGGGCGCCTTTTTGCTGCTCACCCTGCTCGCCGCGACCTCGACTCGCGGATCGATCAAACGCCTCGGCAGTCGATGGATCAAGCTCCATCAGCTCGTCTACCCCGCCGCGTTCTTCGCGATCCTTCACTATTTCTGGCTGATCAAAGCGGATTACCGCCCCGCCATCGTGCACGGTGCGATCCTCGCAGGACTCTTCTTCGCCCGCGCGATCTGGCATCACCGAAACCAGAGACGCCCCGCTCGCGAAGCCTGAGCGGCCTGCTCCAGGATGGGAGGACCCGCGCGAGGGGCGATTCCCGCGCTCAGGCCGGGCTTTACCCAATCGTCCCGCGCGCCGATGAGTCGGTTGCCCCCGAGGCCACTCGGGCGCATTCTCTCGGCCCAATCGGATCTGGCGTCAGTCGCCGGGTCGACCCAGACCCAACCCGGAGCATGGATGAGCGACGACGAGCAGCCCCAGGCGGACGAATGCGCCGACGAGACCCCGCTCGACTCTTCTGAAAACACGTCTAAAAACACGTGTGAAGGCACGTCTGAAGACTGCTCTGAAGACAGCGACGTCCATCTCATCGAAGTCGGTGACCGCGAGATCTACCTCGTCGGCACGGCCCACGTCTCCCAGCGCTCGGTCGATCTCGTTCGCGAAGTGATCGAACGCGAAAAGCCCGACGCGGTTTGCATCGAACTCGACGCCGGTCGCTACGAAGCGCTCTCCTCTGAAAAGAAATTCGAGGAACAGGATCTCCGCGAGGTTCTCAAGAACAAACAACTCGCGACCTTGATGCTGAACCTCGTGCTCTCGTCCTACCAGCGACGCCTCGGCCTCAAGCTCGGCGTCACGCCGGGCAGCGAGTTGATGGAAGCGGCCCATGCCGCGAACGAGCACGATATCGCGATCTCGCTCTGCGACCGCGATGTACGCATCACCCTTCGCCGCGCCTGGCAATCCCTCTCCTGGATGCAGCGCTTCCGACTCCTCGCCGAACTCGTCGCCAGCATCTTCGAAGACACGGAAGTTTCCGAAGAAGAGCTCCAGCGCATTCGCGAGCAGGACGTCGTCACCGAAGTCATGAACGAACTCGGGCGCATGATGCCCGACTTGAAGCGCGTCTTGATCGATGAGCGCGACGCCTTCCTCGCCCACGAAATTCTCGAGACCGAGGGACAGCGCATCGTCGCCGTCGTCGGCGCGGGTCACGTGAACGGAATGAAGGGCCGGCTGCTTCGCGACGAACGCGCGGACCTCGAGGCGATCAGCAAGATCCCCGAAGACTCGGGCTTTTGGAAGGCCGTCGGCTGGGGCATCCCGCTGCTGATTCTGGGATCGATTGTGGCGATCGCGATGACCCAGGGCGCGGAAGCGGCGGGCGAGAACGCGATGATCTGGTTCCTCGCGAACGCGATTCCCAGCGGAATCGGCGCGATCATCGCCCTCGGCCACCCCTTCACGATCATCGCCGCGGCCCTTTCGGCACCCTTCACGAGCCTGACGCCCTTGATTGGCGCGGGCTATGTCGCGGCGTTTACGCAGCTCTGGTCGATGCC
>Ga0316209_1001807_pt1 | contig 19868 bp, 16 predicted proteins | sample 6monopyrite_MG_FD_204945 | JGI IMG/M metagenome (GOLD analysis project Ga0316209, IMG submission 204945) | Microbial mat bacterial communities from mineral coupon in-situ incubated in ocean water Damariscotta River, Maine, United States -... | ecosystem: Environmental > Aquatic > Marine >...
GAATTCAGGGCGAGCGAGGTGTCAAGAGCGGCGAGATGGCGAGATCAACGGCATTCGCTGCCTCCCGCAGGTCCTCGGACACGATTCAGGCGCCGGCCGAGGCACTCATGAATACTCCGGGCTAGTCCTGTTCCTGCAAACATCGCGGGGGGCACGATCACGCCGCTGATCGTCCCCCTCGCTTTGCATCAGGCCGGGCGTGTAGGATCGGCGGCGCCCCGCCGGCACGGCCGGGCACGCACCGACAAGATGACCCGTTCTTCCCGTTCGAACCTGCTCGCACTCGCGGCGCTGACCGCGCTCGGCCTCAGTGCGTGCCACTCGCTAGCTCCCGGCCTCTCGCTGCAAGACGTGGTCGCCGGACGCGCTGCACTGCGCAAGGACGGTCCCGGTACGCGGACCCCCGACCTGCCGGGGTCCAGCGTCAGGACTGTGTGCAACCTCATGCCTCCCGGCGTGACGACGTGTTGGCGGAGCGATCCGTACGTGACGCGCATGACCTTGAGCAAGTCATCGATCGAGTTCACCGGGATCGAATACCCCACGAACCGCCGCCGCAGCCAGTACCGCTGGAAAGTCGAAGTCCCGACCGACTACCGCCCCACCGCGGTCGCGGCGCGCTCAGCGGATGACTACGACGTCGCCGGCGAACGCCCTTGGGGCGGTCTGCGTCTCGAGCGCCGGCAACTCGCGTCGATTCCGCTCGGCTTCGCGGTGACGCGCTCGATCGCGTAGGACCCCCTCGGCGTTCCGGCAAGCGTCGGTGCGACGATCGGTCACACGCTGATGCCCGTCGATGCCGACCACGACGGCTTGTTCGAGCGGTCCGAGCTGCACGACTACGACAGCGTTCAGATCGACGGAGCGCTGAAGCTCGCCGAGCGCTACTGACCCGCGTCGTCGCCGCTGTGCGCTGCCGCATCCGGCGGTCTGCACTCGCCCGGCACGTCGCGCGTCACCTGCGAGCGCAACGCCTCGGTGTGCTCGATCCACTCGTCGCGCACGGCTTGAGGCAAGCCTTGCCGTTCCATCGCTTGACGCAACAGCTGCGTCCGGCGGTTGAACTGGCCACCCATGATGTGGTGGCCCTTGTGCGCCTCGCGCAGCGTGCGGCCCGTGTACTTCTGACTCGCCCCGAGGAAGCGCATCACGAACTCGAGTTCGAGGCGCACGAGTTCGGACTTCTCCGACCCGAGAAAGAAGAACCCGATCATCACGTCATCGAAGACGTGGTCGTAGAAGTCCTCGATCACGGCGCGCAGGGCATCCTCGCCGCCGGCGAGCTCGAAGAGGGATTGGGGCATGGGTTTCGCGTGCGCGTCGATCGGTCGAATGAGGGCGGGAAGCGCTGAGCAGCCATTCCAGAGGTCCGACAGAGTATCGAGTCCCCGGAGAGCGCCGCGCAACTTGCGCTGCGATGTTCAGCGGGCGACGATGCGGACCCTCCCGCCTCGCTGATCGCCATGACCGCACCTCCACCCTCGCGCCACGACTTCGTGAAACCTCTCCCGCGCCTCGCGCTCGCCGTCGGCTTGGTCTTGGTCGCCACGCTGCTCTGGCGACTTGTCTCCGGCGACCCCGCAGCGGCCTTGGCGCTCGACCGGAAGCCCGCGGCGAGCGCGCCAGTCGATTCCCTCGAAGGCACGAGGCGCACCGGGTCCGATTCCGGCGTGCTCGGTGCATCGCACCGCGAGTCGCTCGATGGAATCGACGCCGACCGAATTGCGGCGCTCGACGCGAGCGACGAAGCGCTGCCGCTCGAACTCTTGCTCCACGTGCGGGACTCGCAGACGGGCGACGACCTCGGCCGAGTCGCAATCTACCACGAAACCGAGTTCAACCCGCGCCGCCCCCATCGCAGCCGCGGCGGCGTCACCATCGATCCGGGCTTTCCGCACCGCCCCATGGGACGCGTCTTGCCCGTTCATCCCGGTCCCGACGCGCAGCTCGACCCCGCGCTGCTGGACGCCGCCTCGCCCGTTTCACTCGCGAACCTCTGGGACAGGGGCAAGCTGTGGGTGCACGTCGCAGGCTACAGCTGGGAGTCGATCGACCTCGGCGACGCGGCGGGGCCCCGGTGGTTGTACCTCGAACCGGCGTGCAGCATCGACGTACGGATTGCGAGTCGCGAAGACGCCGAACGCGTCACGGTGCATATTCAGCGCGCGTGGATCGGGGATCCGGACCCCACTTCCATCCTGGAGTTCGTCGTCGAGGACGAAGTCACCGCGTTGACGGGGATCGCCTCCGGCGGCTTGCGCATCATCGCGAACGCGACTCGTGAGGATGGAACCGTTCTACGCAGTCAGATCTGGCATGAGATCACGACAGCCGGCACACACCAAACTGTCGATCTGCACCTCGAAGCACTGCCGCGTCTACAGCTCAGCGTGCGCATGCTTCCCCGCCAATTCGGACAGGCGGAGGTGCAAGAACTCGAGTTGATGTCCATCGACGACAAGCACGACGGCGACACACGCTGGGCGCTCGACGAGTTGATCGCCTCGACGCACGAGGGCCAGTTGCAGTGGAGCACGCCGGAAGTGAGCCTGCCCGAAGGTCGCTACAGCGCACGCCTGTTGCCCGGCGGGCAGCTGAGGGACTTCACGCTCCGGCGCGGTAAAGCAACGCAAACGATCGTCCTCGCGGTCGGCGATTCCAGCCTCTGCCGCGTGCGTTGCGTCGATGCCGAAACCGGCGCGCCGGTTCCAGCGAGGCTGCTCGAGTATTGGGTCGTGGGACTCGGAGGCATAGAGCGCAATCACATGCGCTGGCGCTCACTGCAGCTCAAGAATGGCTTCGTGCGCCTGCCTTACGGAGTGATTCACTTGCGCTCGGGCCACTCGGACTACGTGGGCCTCTCGAGCGAGTGCTTGATCGACGCGCCGCAATCCGACTTGACGGTCCGGCTGAAGCGAGCCGCGACTCTCGAAGTCGAACTGCGCTCAGCGCAAGGCGTCGTCGTGCCCGACTTCGCGCTGCTGCGGAAGGCCCGACTGATCGGACCGCAAGGCTACTTCCTGACCTCTGGGTCGCCGACCATGACCGTCGGGCTCGACTTCCTCACGCTGAACTTCCGCGTGGACGCCGACGGGCCGGCACGCCTCAAGCTCGAGCTGACGGCGGACCTCACGCCGCACCCGGATGATCTCGACGTCGTGCTGAGGCGCGGCGAAGTCGTGCAGCACACGGTACGGCTCATCGAGCGCTGAAGGCGTCATGTGCATCCCTCGAAACACCCGGTTGTTGCTTGCCTGCCTCGCCGTCTTGATCGGCGTGCTGCTCTTTTCGATTCGAGCGCCGGTCACGCGACCGTTGGATCTCGGCGAGCGCCTCTCGATCAAGCCGCATGACTCCGGCGAACTCGTGGCGCGCGCGAGTCGAAGCGAAACCGTCGCCGAGGATCTCGGCACACGCAAGTCAATGACGCTCCTCGACCCAGGCTCCAAGTCCGAAGCTCCTCCGCCTGCCGGAGTGTTCGTCCTGCACATTCGCGACGAGCACTCTGGAAAGGACCTCTCCGGCATCGAAGTCGCCTACGAAGCCGAGCCGGACCCACGCCGCGTGCAACGACCGCTCGAGTTCGCCTTCGTGCAGCAAAATGTGTCGTACCGCACTTCGAAGCCGGCACGCGGAAAGCATCCCGGACTCGGCGCTCGACTGACCACGCTCATCGAGAACGGTACCTCCCCGATTCACTGGGAACCCAGCGGCAAGCGCGGCTTGCTCTGGATTCGTACGGCCGGCCATGCATGGACTGCGATTCCCGTACTCGACGCACGCGAGCACTGGATCTACTTACGGCGGAGTTGTAGCGTCGACCTGCGCATCGACGGACTCGATCTGGCGCAGCCGGTCTATGCCCGCGTGGTCAGCGGTCACGACTTCACCGACAGTGGCTCCACAGTGCTTGAGTTCCTCGTCGAAGACCAAACGACCCGACTGGATGGCCTGCCATTTGGTGAGCTGCAGTTCATGGCCCACGGAAGCACTGAGGACGGTACGCAGCTGCGCAGCGAGATCTGGTCGGGCCGCTTCGCGCCCGGCGAACGACGACCAGCGTGGATCGAGCTGGCGCCGCCGCTACGTTCCCGGTTCGCGATCCACTGCGCAGCGCAAGCCACGCAAGAGCGACCGCGTTCAGTCGAGTTGCTCGATCTGCGCTCCGGCGTGAAGTCCATTGCGAAGTGGACGCTCGACGAACTCGAGTTCTTCGACGACGAGGACGAACGGCACTGGTTGACGCCGGAACTCTCGCTCACCGAAGGAAGCTACACAGCGGTCTTGTTGCCGCTGCATCAGCTCGTTGAAGTCGATGTCGAATGGCAACGTCCGCTACAGACCATCGACATCGAGGCGAGTCCGAGCATCGAGACGAGAGTGCGTTGCATCGACAGGAACACCGGTGACCCCATCCACGACGTCAAGCTCCTGTATCAACAGCTCGAAAATCGCAGCCTCGACCGGCGCCCCGAGCTGTGGAAGGAACTGGATCTCCTCGGGCCGACCCTGCGCTTGCCGGAGGGCCCTTGCGTGATCCGCACCGACGATCCTCACTACGTCGGGCTGGAACACAAATTCCGGATCCGCGATGGAGAAGACGAGGTCGTGGTCGAGCTCGCGCGGGCCGCTTTCCTGCAACTGGATCTGCTCACCGCTCGGGGTCCGCTCTCGCCCGCATGGGATCAGCTGGAGCCGCTGTTCATCGACGAAGCCGCGAGCGGAAGCGGTGAGCTGAGACTGTCTTTCCTCTTCCGCACCGCTGAAGGAACCGTCTCGCTCCATCTGCGCGCCGACGCGGAAGGGCTCTGCCGACTGCATCTCGATCCGCTTCCCGATCTCGTGCCGCGCTCCACGGATCTCGACCTGATCCTGCGACGCGGTCAGCTCACCACGCACGAGCTGCACTTCGATCCGCGCTAACCAAAGTCGGCAGCGGCGAGCCGATCCGCGCCCTGGCGTCCCACGCCTGAACCACCCGTCGCACGAACCGACCCTCCACAGCGAAGCTCTCGTTAGAAAAGCGGGTGAGATCTCCCCCGTCCGTCCGATGGGGGTCGGAGACATGCGCGTGAACGAACAACAGCGAAAAGAAGAGTCCCCCGCACAGACCGCCGTCCAGGTCGTCTCCGTCTGGAACTCCTGGGTGCAAGTGCGCTTCCCCGACACCGGGGAAACGACTTGGGTCAACCTGGAAGAGACCCCCCACGAGCAGACGGTCGAACCGTCGCACGGCAGTCGCTGAAACAGTACCCATCCCTGAGCGCGAGTGCGATTGCACGCCGAGCTCTCCCGGGCCCCCGCTCCTCCCCTCGGAGCGGGGGCCCGGATCTCGTTCGGGGAGCTCGGGGCGCTCGCGGTGGGTCCTTGGCGCTGCGCCGCAGTCTGAGGGTGGACCGCGCCGCGCCGCGGTCTGAGGCTGGACAAAGCGAGGCGCTGTGAAGAGAGCGTCCCAACGTCGGTCCTCAGAGATCGTAGCAGGCACGAGTCTTGCGATTGATTCCCGTCGATCTCGGAACTCTCGCGACGGATGTCGTTCATAGAGGTGCCTGCCGCACCGCCGCTTCCCGCGGAGGCGGCACCTTCCCCTTCCAGGACCCCCAGCAGGACACAGGATGATCCGTTCGTCGCTCCATCCCGCACCCGCCCTCGTGCTCGCACTCGCCGTCGGTGGCTCGCTCGCCTATCTGTGGAGCGGACCCGAGGAGAGCGCCTACGCGGCTCCCTCGCGCGCCGAGGAACCGGACCCGCCGCTCGTCGACGCAGATGTCGATGCCGACTTGGACGCGGCGCTGGACGCGGAACGCAACGCTCAACCGGAATGAGCGAACCTCCGCTCGCGTGCCGTAGCCGGCAGCGTACGAGAGGGTGAGAGATCACCGCAGCGTGCGTCCCGTCCAATCCAGCATTCGACTCCACCCAGCCCTCACGATCCTCGCGCTCGCGGGGATCGTTGCGTGGGGGGTTTTTGGTCGAGCATGGCTCGGTCGAACGGATTCCGCGAGCGAACTCGAACCGTCGAGCATTCGACCCGCGATGACGGCCGAGCATGGCGCGGGCTCGCTCGAAGCATCGCAGCGCGGAGCGGACGACAGCCGACGCGTCGTCTCGACGACGGAAGCGCTCGTCGGCACGAACAGCGGCGCTTCCGGAACCGACGCGCTCCGCGCCGGATCGCACCTGCCGCAAGTGATCGAGCTGTTCGTCTTCGACGCGCACACCAATGCGCCGCTCGGCGCTGCGAAGGCGCGCATGTTGACGGTCGCCGCGCTGCCGGCGGCGCAGGACCTGACGGTCTTCGAAGATCGCTGGCTCGTCGGCCCGAGTCCCCGAGGCGCACCGGGCCCGCACATCCCCGAGCTCGCCGTGGTTGCAGAAGGAGGCTCGCCGCTGCGGCTGCGCCCCGTCAACCAGTCGATGATCTGGGTCACCGCGCCCGGTTACGGCTGGTCGAACGTGTACCTGAACGGCGCCTGGCCGGGTGAGGTGCACGTGCTGCTCGAAGCGACGGCCAGCCTGGACGTGATCGTCAGCTCGCGCAACGGGCACACCACGGCGCTCGTCGACCTCGACGTCTACCCGCACACCGGCGACGGTGCTCCCGTGCGCGTGCGACGCCGAGTCGAAGATGAAGTCGCGCGCTTCACCGGCTTGCCCGCCGGCCGCTTCGAGGCGCTGGCGATCGCCAGAGATGCGAAGCGGCCCGACTTCGATCAAGCCGCCTTCGGTGAAGGCTGGCTGGTCGTCGGGCAATCCGCGACGCTGCGCTTGCACGCCGCGCCGATCTACGGGGAACTCGCGATCACGCTCGCGACACCCGCGAACGCCGTCGCGCCACAACGCGTGCAGTCGATCGAGATCTACGAGCAGAGCATGCTCGTCCTCGGCAAGACGCATCACCCGACGAAGATCACGCGCTTCGACGAGAGCGTCGAGAACGGCCGCACGGTCTTCCGACTGAACGAACCCTTGCGCGTCGCCGCCGCGCCCTTCGAGCTGCTCGTGCGCCCCCACGGCATCCGCATCCACGGCAGCGTGACCTCCGAAGCGCTGACCTCGATCGAGTACGAGCTCCCCGAGCTCGTGCAGCGCCGCATCACCGTCTGGGACACGACGACCAATGCGCACTTCGCGGGCCGACTCGACTTCTCCTTCGAAGGCGCCGCGCCCGAGATGTTCGGCCTCCGCGGCGAAGTCTCGATCGCCGCAGCACCGCCGCCGACCGGCGATCTCCTGATGTTGCTCCCGAGCGTCCCCTTCCAGTTCTACCTGACACCGGACATGGAGTGGCTGAGACCCGAGCTGCGCCACTGGCCCGATGGCTCCGCCGTCCCCGACGAGCTGCGCATCGAAGTGCGCACCGATCCGGATCGCGAGGAGCGGCGCACTGTGCTCGAGAATCGGCCGCTGCAGAGCGGGCGTTTCGGACGGTAGCAACCCGGTTAGACTCGACTGCAATGGAGACTCCGAACGGTCAGCTCCGTATCGAGCGCGCGAAGCTCGCGATCCTCGTGGTCACGGCACTCGTCGGCTGGCTCGCGTTCCGCTGGATCAGCGCGGACGGCGAGCTGCCTCAGGAGTTGACTGCAGACAACGCACCAGCAACGGACGAGCGCCCGGCCTTCTCGCCGCTCGCCGCGCCGGACGCACGGATCACGGACTCCGAACGCAGCGCCGTTCAGGACTTGGTTCAGAGGTCGTCCTCGGCCGGACGCGCCTCCGTCATCTTGCAGATCATCGACTCGGAGACCGGTGAAGCCCTGGACGACGCCCGTGTTCATCTGCGCGCGATGGCCACCTCCGCCGAATCGGAAAAGGATGAGGGCTGGTCGCTCTCGCCACCGCTCGAACAACGCGCCGCCGCACGGGTCGCCGCGCTCCGCCTGATCGCGTCGGGCTCGTCACCGCTGACCTCGCCGGCACCACGGCGCAAGGAACTGTGGATCACCGCGAGCGGCTACGGCTGGGCGCAGCTCTCGCTGTACGACGACAGTCCCGAGCGCATCGAGATTCCGCTGCGGCGTGAAGCACTCTTGAAGGTCGAGGTGGCGGGCAGCCAGGACTACTCGCGAGTGCACGTGATCTTGACGTCCACGGGGAGCAGCGACGGCCGAGCCCCTTCGCGTTCCCGCAGGAGCACGACCAACGGAACCGCTTTCTTCAAAGGCCTCGAGCGAGGGCGCTACCTGATCGAAGCCTCCGGCGTTCCGGTCCACGGAGGCGAAGCCGAACGCAAGACGAGAGAGATCCAGCTGGGCAGCCATGAACAGCGGCTCGAGGTCATCGCGCTCGAAGCCCTCTGGGGCGAGCTCGTCCTGCAGTGGACCGAACCGGCCGCGGAGCAGGGCGGTTCGGCGCTCCAGAGCGTTCTCCTCGAGTCCCTCGATCCCGACGTCAAGCCGCACCTCCGGGTCAAACTCATCGAGAGCTTCGAGACACTCACCGACCCCGCGGTGGATGAGCGCGCCATCTCTCGAGCCCGACTCCGTGTCCCAGCCGGCAAGACCCGCATCACCGTCCGCCCGCATGGAACCACCTATGAGGTCGTCGTGTTTCCCGACGCGACCGCGACCCTCGAGAAGACGCTGCCCCGCCTCTACAAGAAGCGCGTCGTGTTCTGGGACCTGCGTCCATCGCTCGCTTGGTGCGGCTTAGTCGCGGTCGTACTCAGCGAGAAGCCGAGTCCCGACTGGGTCGAGACAGAGATCTCGACGCACGAACTGCGCGATGAGTCCGGCGTCATCGAGACCTGGTGGCCGGCGGTGCCCTTTCGCTTCGTCCTGACGCCGCCCGAATTCATCGCGTCGCCCGCTGCCGAGGAGTCGAAGGGCAGCTCGCTCACCTGGCCCTCCGGCAAGGCAATGCCCGACGACTTGCGCATCGAAATGCGCTCGCCCGAAGGCGGCCTGACGCTCAAGCAGGTCAGAGCCCTCCTCGACACGGGCCAACACGACTGGTGACCATCCGGCACATGAATTGCCCGGACCGAGCACGCCCCCCGTCGAACTGCGCCGCTTCCCCGGACTCGACTCACGATGCCTGACACACCGAATCCGCAGTTGCCGAGACCGGCGCAGCCCCTGCGCTCGTTGCTCGCACTCCTGCTGCTCGCAACGGGCTTCGTCGCGATCAAGCTGGTGCTTTCACAGCCGGAGGTAGGCCGAGCGGGAGTGCACGAACCGAGTGTGCGACCGGCGCTCGGTGACCGAGCCATCGAGGGGGAATCGAGTACGCAAGCCGCGCTCGTCGGAGCACAACAGAACGCGAGCCTGTCGATCCATGTGGTCGACGCCGCGACGGGCGAGCCCATCGAGGACGCTCGGATCTACACGGCGGAGAGCACGGCCGCGGACCACGCGCCGAATCAAGCGGTCGAAGGGGACCGGCTCGTCGTCCGCTCCTCGAGGGACCATCTGCGAGCCGCAACTGTCGGAAGCACGCCGCCAAAGCGCATGGGACACTCGCCGCTGCGGTTCGATCGACGCGCAGGCCAAGTCGCGTACATCGGCGCGCCTGGTTACGGCTGGGCGAACTTCTTCCCGTCGGCCGAAGTGCCGGAGACCGTCATCGTCATGCTCGAGCGCGTGGCAAGACTCGAGCTCCGCGCCGATGGACTGCCTCGCGATGCACGCGCGACCGTCACTCTCGACGACGCGGAATCGCACCGACTGCTCGCGAACCGCTGGGAAACGGGGAGCTGGGCGAAGGGTCTCGAGTTCGACGGACTTCCGCCTGGAGAAGTGCTCGTCAGCGTGAGCGCGTCGAGCCTAGAAGCGGGGCTGCGCTACCGAGGGTCGGCACGCGTTCGACTCGCACCGGGCGAGACGGTCGAACAATCGATCAACCTGCGTCGAACGGCGACGCGGCTGAAACTTCGGCTGCGGATGCCTGAGTCCGCGGACGAGCGGCAGCGCGTCACCAAGGTTCGATACGGGACTCCGAACAGCACGAGCATCGTGAACGTCCGTCGAACCGGTGCGGAAGACGGCTTCGCGATCTTCGAGCCGACCGAAGTCATGATGGTCGAAGCAGGAAGCTTGATCGTCACGGTGCTCCCCCATGGCCTGAGCTTCCAGCGCGAGGTCGATGCGCTCGATCCACTCGAGTGGGACATCGAGCTGCCGCTCGGAGGTGCCTGCAGCGTGCAAGTCTGGGATGTGTTGAACGATCGGCCTTACGACGGGCCCGTGTCACTCCAGCGCCTGCCGAGCGCGGCGGACGAGCGCGAGGCGAACGCCCTCTTCGGAGGCCCGCGCCGGCCGATGATCTCTTACTGCGATGCGCTGCTCCGCGACGCCGACGGGATCACCGAATGCCTGCTTCCGAACAGCCGCTTTCGCTTCCTCACCGAACCGGAGGCGCTGATCGTGTCCACGAGCAAGATCGAGTGGAACGAACACGATGACCGACCGGCGTTCGTGCTGCTCGAAGTTCGCCCTCTGGCCCGCCTGACTTTTTCTGTCGGCGAGTGGTTCGATCCGGGCTCGCAGCGCTTCCACCTCGAAGACGCGACGGGCGAACGCGTCGACCCGGCAGCCTTCGGTGCGCCGCTCTACTTCTGCGGAATGGGCCCGGACCAAGCCTTCGTCTCACTCGACACCGATGGCCGGCACTGGTTGGTTCGAGAGGATCGCCCCGAGACCGACCCGACTCATCGCGTTCAGGTCGATCTGACCCGCGGGGAGCTGGCGCATGTCACCAACCAGGCCGGTCGGTGAGCCGTGCGGCGCGTGGCCTACGCCCCGCGCTTCCCGAACAGCGCGAAGTAACGCCCCACCTTGCTCGCCAAGCGGCGCGGCGAGCGCAGCTCGCGCAGCAAGCGGTGCGGGCGCAGGTAGAAGCTCTTGTAGGCGCGCTTGATCTTGTCCTCGATCTCGGCGGCCGTCATGAACTCGTTGCCCTCGAGGGCGCGAAAGCCGGTCATGCGGGCGTAGTCGAGGTCGCGGTCGCCGGCGAGCATCTTGTGCAGCGGCGTGCCGGGGTAAGCGGTGACGGCGCAGAACTGCACTTGGTCGGGATCGAGGCGGCGCACCAGATCGAGCGTCTCTTCGACCATCGCCGGCGTCTCTTCGGGGAAGCCGATCATGCAGAAGGCGCGCGTCTCGATGCCGTACTTGCGGCAGGCGTCGAAAACGGATTGCGCTTGGTCGTGGTCGAGCAGCTTGGCGCCGCAGTGCTTGCGCTGGATCTCGTCGTTGCCGGATTCGACGCCGAGCGAGATGTGCGTGCAGCCCGACTTGGCCATCTTCTCGAGCAGCTCGGGGTCGAGCACCTTGACCGCGGTCTCGCACTGCCACGCGATGTCGAGGCCGCGTTCGATGATCCCGTCGCAGATCGCGTGCACGCGGTCCTTGCGCGTCGTGAAGATCGGATCGCGGAAGACGACGTGGCGGATGCCGTGGTTCTTGTAGAGGTCTTCGAGCTCGACCAGCACGTGTTCCGGCGAGCGGAAACGGAAGCGCAAGCCTTGCGCGAGCGTGTAGCCGCAGAACGAACAGTTGAGCGGGCAACCACGCGACGACTTGACCGTCGTCACCGGACCGTCGAGGCCCGGGAAGTGGTACGCCTGATTGTCGAGCAAGTGGCGCGCGGGGATCGGCAAGGAATCGAGGTCGGCGATCTTCTCGCGCTCGGGTTCGTGCACGATCTCACCGGCGGCGTTGCGCCAGCTGGTTCCCGTGACGCCTTCGAGCGATTCCCCCGCGCCGAGCTTCTCGACGATCTCCGCGACCGTCGATTCCGGTTCACCGCGCACGACGATGTCGACCGACTCCCGCCCGAAGACTTCGGGCGTCGCGAAGGTGACTTGGCTGCCGAGGATGCCGACCGGCTTGCCCGACTCAGCACGCACGCGCTTCGCGAGCTCGAGATCGAGGTTCAAGCTCGTCGAAGAAGAGTCGAAGCAGACGAAGTCCGCGTGTTCGCCGAGGATCTTGCGCGCCGCGCCTTCCGCGTCCAGGTCGCTCGCATCCGCGTCGACGATCACGACTTCGTGCCCACCTTGCTCGAGCAGGCTGGCGACGTGCGCCAGCTCGATCGGCGGGTAGAGTAGGCCGGGATTGACGGCCATGCCGAAGCCCCCCATCAGTCCGCGCGAGACGCGGAACTCCGGAGGGCTGGGAGGATTGACGAGGACGACTTTCATGGGGGGATCGGCGTGCCGCAGGCTGGGGAGGGGCAACGCCTCATCCTGGATCGGCTGCGGGCCCCCTCCAACCGGAGGCGGCCCGTCGACCTTTGCCAGGCTCTCCTAGCTTACTCGCGCCGGAGTTCCCCGCCCAGGCGCTCCGCGGCGCGTTCCAGGCGTCCGAGGAACTTCTGGCCGTCGGCGTCGGTGAGGGTCTTCGAGTCGCTCTGCAGGAGCACGTGGAAGGCCATCGAGCGCTTTCCGGCCCCGAGCGACTCGCCCTCGTAGATGTCGAAGAGCTCGACGGCGGCGGCCAGGCCTTTGCCGGACTGCTCGATCGCCGTGATCAGATCAGCGCAAGGGACTTCGGTCGGCATCGCGAGCGCGACGTCGAGCTTGTTGCCCGGGAAGCGCGGGATCGGCTGGTACTCGCGCTCCGCCGGCGTCGCGGCCAGCAGGGCGTCGAGCGAGATCTGCGCGCAGGCGACTTCGCCGGCAAGTTCTTCGACGAGCCCCAGCGGCCGGTGCAGACCGGGCTCGAGTTCCGTGAGCAAGCCGATCTCGACGTCGCCGTCAGGACCGGGCGCGACGAGTCGCAAGCTGCGACCGGGGTGCGCCCACGCCGCGGGGACTCCGCCGTCGCCGAAGGATTCCCAGCGCGTGTTCGCGTGGCCGACGGCGACGAGCAGGTCTTCGATCACGCCGCGCAAGCGCGCGAAGCAACCCGCGTCGAAGCGCGCCTTCTTGCCCGGGCGCGGCGCCGCGATGATCAAGCCGAGCTCGTGGATCTCGCGCGGCTGGCCGCGTTCGTCCGCGTGTTCGGGCAGCGTGCCCTTGCCGATCTCGAAGAGCCGCACGTCCGTGCGGTTGCGACGGTTCTTCTCGACCAAGCCGAGCAAGCTGGGGACGACGCCGCGTCGCACGCGGTCTTCGCCTTCGGCGACCGGGTTGACGAGACGCACGTAGTTCTCGCCCGCGACGCCGAGCTGCTTGGCGAGCTCGTCGGACAGGAAGGAGTAGCTGAGTGCTTCGTTGAAGCGCGCGCCGCCCGACAAGCGGTCTTGCATGGCGCGCACCAGTTCACGGCGCGGGTCGCGCGGCGGCGGGACGACTTCGCCGAAGAGCGTGCGTTCGGGGATCTCGGTCAAGCCGTGGATGCGCGCGACTTCTTCGATCAGGTCTTCTTCGATCGCGACGTCCTTCGTGGCGCGGTACGAAGGCACTCGCACGCGCATGCCGCCGCCTTTGCCCGCCGCGACCTCGAAGCCGAGGCTGTGCAGGACCGAGGCGATCTCCTTGTCCGCGACTTCGACGCCCAGGATGCGGCGCAAGCGGTTCGGATCGAGCGCGACGTCGCACGAGGGATCGGACCAGTCGCCCGCGTCGGTGAGCGCCGTCGGCAAGCTGATGCCGGGCTGCAGCTCGCGCAAGAGGCGCACGAGGTGCGCGGCCGTGCGGACCGTCAGCGTCGGGTCGAGCGTCTTCTCGAAGCGCGCCGACGAGTCGGTGCGCAAGCCGAGTCGCGACGAGGTGCGACGGATCACGGTCGGGTGGAAGGTGGCGACTTCGAGCAGCAAGCGCGTGGTGTCCGGCGCGACTTTCGAAGCTTCGCCGCCCATCACGCCCGCCAGCGCGACCGGCGTGTCACCGGTGCAGATCAGCAGGTCTTCGGTGCCGAGCTTGCGTTCTTCTTCGTCGAGCGTGGTCATCGTCTCGCCCGCGCGCGCCATGCGCACGGTGATGCCGTCGGCGCCGATCTGCTTGCGGTCGAACAAGTGGTTCGGCTGACCGAGGTCGAGCATCACGAAGTTCGAGAGGTCGACGAGCAAGTCCAGCGGACGCTGACCGACGGCGCGCAGCAGGTGCTGCATCCACTGCGGGCTCTTGGTGACTTCGACGCCGTCGATCTCGAGCGCGAGGTAACGCGAACAGGCCGCGTCGTCGATGCGCACGGGAACGCCAGGTGCAGTGCCGGCCTTCGGCAGGGTCAGGTCGAGCGGCTTCAGTTCCGCGCCGTAGATCGCCGCGATCTCGCGCGCGATGCCGCGGTGCCCCCACAGGTCGGGGCGGTGCGTGATCGACTTGTTGTCGATCTCGAGCACCCAGTCCTCGATGCCGAGCGCTTCCGCGACGGGAGTACCAACTGCGGCGTCGGTGTCGAGTTCCCAGATGCCGTCGTGATCTTCACCGAGCTCGAGCTCGCGCACGGAACAGATCATCCCGACGCTCTCGACGCCGCGGATCTTGGACTTCTTGATTTTGAAGTCACCGGGCAACACGGTGCCGACCGTCGCGACGGCGACGTGGATCCCCGCGCGCACGTTCGGCGCGCCGCAGACGATCTGCAGCGGTGCTTCAGCGCCGACGTCGACGGTGCAAACCGACAGTTTGTCGGCATCGGGGTGTTTCTCGCGCGTGACGACGTGACCGATCACGACGTCCGAGAGGTGCGGTGCCCAACGCTCAACGCCTTCGACTTCCGCCGTGCAGATCGTCAAAGTCTGCGCGAGTTGTTCGGGCGTGATGTCGGTCAGGTCGACGTGGCGTTCCAGCCAGCGGTAGGAGATATGCATCTAGAACTGCTCCAGGAAGCGCAGGTCGCCGCCCATGAAGTGGCGGATGTCGTCGATCTCATGTCGCAACATGACGAGGCGATCGAGGCCGAAGCCGAAGGCGAAACCGGTGTACTCAGCGGGATCGATGCCGCCCGAACGCAACACGTTCGGATGCACCATGCCGGAACCGCAGAACTCGACCCAGGTGGTCTGCTTGCAGACGCGGCAACCCGACTCGCAGAACGGGCAACGGATGTCGAGTTCGTAACCCGGCTCGACGAACGGGAAGTATCCCGGGCGCAAGCGGATGTCGAGGCGACGGCCGAAGTACTCGCGCAGGAAGCCCTTCAGCGTTCCGATCAAGTGGCCGATCGCGATGTCCTTGGCGACGACGAGACCTTCGACTTGGTGGAAGGTGTGTTCGTGCGTCGCGTCTTGTTCTTCGTTCCGGAACACGCGACCGGGCGCGATCACGCGGAAGGGCGGCTTCAGCTTCTCCATCGTCCGGATCTGCACCGGCGAGGTCTGCGTGCGCATCACGAGCGTGTGCTCTTCGTCGCAGTAGAAGGTGTCCTGCATCTCGCGCGACGGGTGGTCGATCGGGATGTTGAGCGCCTGGAAGTTGTAGTAGTCGAGTTCGACTTCCGGACCGTCGGCGATCTGGTAGCCCATCGACAAGAAGATGTCCTCGACTTCGCGACGCACGCGCGTGAGCGGATGCAGCGAACCCCGTTCGGTCGGTGCACCCGGCAGCGTCGGATCGAAGCCGGCGCCGGAGCGCAACGCTTCGACTTCGGCTTCCTCGAGCGCGGCCTTGCGCGCCGCGATGCCGTCGACGATCTCACGCTTCAGCACGTTCGCGCCCTTGCCGACCGCGCCGCGTTCGGCAGGCGGCAAGTTCGGGATCGACGCCAGCAGCTCGGCGACCACGCCGCCCTTGCCGACAAAGTCGCGGTCGACGGCGCGCAGCGCCTCGACGTCCTGCGCGCTCGCGATGCGCGCGAGGGCTTCCTCACGCGCTTTGTTCAGACGGTCTTCCATGCGGGGATGATGGCGGTGCGGGACGTTCGATGGTCGCATCGAGGCCGCGGAGAAGCCGAGAGAAGGGCTTGCCCGGGACTGTAAGGCGTCACAACTTGCCCGCACGGCGCGGCTGCCGCAAGGTCGCTTTGGCTGGACTCGGCCAATGAACGGCTAGAGGTGGATTCTGCTTCGGATGAAGGCGGCGCGGGGGCGTGGGTTCGGCGTGCCGACCTCGCCGTCAGCGTACGTGCGACTGCGTCATCCCAAGAGCCTGATTCAGTCGTCGTGGGCGTTCCGGCATTCGGGGCCTCGCGTGCGCGGATGGGACTCGGGGGCTCCCACAGTTATTGCATCCGGTGCAGTTCAGTCCACGTCGAACTTCGCAGACCACACGCCTGACTCGCTGGTGCGCTGGACAGGTACCGCCCGGAAGCCGCGCATGACCGCGCTGCAATCTCCGGCATCTGTCGTTTCCCCTCCGCGCACGAATACCACGCCCGGCGCGAGCTCAACTTGCGGAAGCTCTTCGCCGGCGATGACGAACCGGGTGTCGCGAGCTCCGCACCAGGGGATCGACTCTCTGCGCCACTCCGCACTGAGCATCATCGCGCGGCCTTCGGTTTCGAGATCAATGCGCTCGATGTCCTCGCCACGCGGGAGAACCAGGTCTACCGGCATTTCCTTGAACCAACTCGTGACGAGCTCGGCGCCGGATCGAAGCGAGTCGTCTCCGGCAGCAGATGCGCTCACAAGACGTGCTACCGCCAGATTACCGTGCCCCGGTTCAAGCTCGACTTCTATGCGCAGCGTCCCGAAGTACGCGTCGCTTGCAGTCGCCGCCGTCCCCCAGCTCATCGAAGCAGGGCCGGACGCTCCTCTGGTACCGGGCGCCGTGACACACCACGCGAGGAGTCCGTCCGCAGGAACAACCAGACCACGCTTGAGTTCGTCCTCGGACTCGATCCGGAACGCGTTGATGCGCACGGAGCCATCCGCGCACGAGCCCCGTTGATTCACGACGCTGATCAGAAACAGGTCGAGGGGACCCTCAGCGATCTCGAAGGGATCCTGCTTCGAACTGACATACACGATGCAGTACTGGCCGCCGGGGTAGGGATACGGACAAGTTTCGACAGTGTCGTTCGCCCTGACATCCTCGAATACAGCGGGGTCCATTCGAGTGCGTGGACTGCGCCATTCCCTGATGACAAGTCGAGTCGGTCCGATGTCGGCGACCGCGACTTTCCAGCGCCCGAGTTCGTCCGGCAACGCCTGGGGTCCCGAAGCGCGACCCAAGACACGTACACCGACGAGGTCTCCACCTGCGTCATACGACAGGAACTCCAGTGGTGGATCTGCAGACCAGGCCGACCAGTACTCTCGCCAACGCTTATCTCCGACGTTCGCGCCGATGGGCTCCTTACAAATCACCACATACGCGCTCTGTTCGGTGTCGGCGCCACAGAAGGAAACCACGCTCGCCTCGCCCGGAACGACACGGAACTCTCGCGTGAACCGACCATAACCGGGGACTCGGACCACGCATTCCCAACCAATTCCGGCAGGGAAACACGGGAAGCTCCATCTCCCGCTCTGTCGGTCCAATTCGGAATCCGCCTGGCCCATCAAGAACCAGCGCAATACGGAGGGCGGCAGCGGCTCTGATCGTTCCACCAAGCGCCCCTCGAATCCAAGCGAGAGTTGCCGAGGTCCTTCGGAAGCTGGATCACTCGTCGCGGTCTGAAAGTCGAGACACTCGCCGGCTTCGACCGTGACGCTTCCTGTCGACATCCATGCAACCACCGCCGGATCGAGCGATCGCAGCTGTTGGAGGTCGAACTCCGCAAACCCCACCCTGCAAGGGTCGCTTGACTTCAACCTCAGGAACAACCGCATGTCGCCCTCGACGACCCGCCGAGGCAGCGCTGTTTCATCGAGGCGAACGATCGCGGGTGAGCCGTCTCGTTCGACGACGGACAACACCTCCGTCGGCACCAAGCCGATCGATGGAGAGAAGAATGCGGCACGAATCTCGACCGCACCCCACGCCTTCGAGTCAACGAGAGCGGAGACCACATCACAAGCAAGGCTCGAAGTCTGACCATGCGACACGGTCCCGGTGAGCTTCACGAGCGGGAACTCTGCAGCTCCTTCAGATTCCACTCTTGCAGCGAGCTCTCGCTCCTCGAACGCACCTTCCGCGGTTAGAGCAAGCGCTCCGAATTCATCGGTGCGGACCACGACCGGGCGACCGGATGAACTCGTTGACACGACATTGCACTCCACCAATGGCGCGCCAAGCAACCTCGACCGAACCGTTGTGAAGGTGGAGTTTGCGTCTCTGGATCCGGAGTCCAGCGGAACAGGCACCGGCCTCGGTTCAGCATCGCTCAGCGGAACCCGCGCCCCGGGCTCCAGAGTTGCAGGCGGAGCATCACCATCCGCGAGACCTTGCCGGTTCACCACCCAAAGCAGCAGCAGGGCAGCGCACGAGATGACGGTCACAACAATGTATTTTCTCAGCCTCATGCGGTGCACATGACGCCATGCCCTAGGGCTCCACGATGGATCGACGCTTTGCCCGTCAACTCGTAGCTAGAAACGAAGCCACTCACGACTGCAGAGAGGCATGCTCGTGCAATGAACACTGCTAGCTGACCGAATTGTCAGGCCAATAGGTGCCGCTGCCAGCGTCCAACTCGCAGTCGCGATCCGTCAAGTACGGGCCACCTAGGTACTGCATCAAACCGCATGACTTGTCGGCCCACACCGAACCGTCCCCGTAGTCCAACGAGCAAACCTGGTCCTGAATTAGGAGTCCGGAACTCCATACGGCGTTGCAGTTTAAGTCCGCGTAAGAGTTGCCCCCCGGAATTGGCTCGCCGCAAAGGGAGTCAGGCATTGTCCGTCCGCTGGGAAGAAACTCCCCACAGAACACCTCTCCAGGGGCGGCCAATGCCGTCTCTCCAGCCAAGATCGACAAAGATGCCCCCCCCCAGTACCCAACCAAACCCATCCGAAGAGCTTCACGAATAACTTCTCTCCTGGAAAGCGATTGACCTTCCGCCTCCAGCGGTTCGCCAGTTGCCTCGGCAGATTTCCCCACCTCACCTAACCCGTCTTTGGATGACCCCTCAGAGTTGGGATCCAGTTTCTTACTCATGCTCATCGTTACCCTTTCGATTCACAAAACCAGCGACTTTTGACAAAACGTAGAGGGGGCTTCCGGGTTTCGTGTGGTGAACGGCCCTGACGGACCCGGGAGACGGGGGGTAGCCCTGGTCAGAGCTACTGGCCCGGAAAGCCCATTCCGGGGCCCTCCTCGCCCCCGTAGCCCCGTCGCCGTCAGCATCGGCCTGTACCCAAGGTGCTGCAAGGTCGATGCTTACGGTGATGGGGTGCAGGGGGCGCCCCCCGCAGCGCCAGAGCCAAATGCGGAGCGCCTTGCTTCCACACGAAACCCTGAAGACCCACGTAGAGTTGAGCCTCCTGAGTCGAGCGAATAGCGTCGCAAAGCTCCACACTCGGCGCGAGCGACTCGCCGGTCGCCGACGACGCCTGCCAAGCGCACGGCCCGCCACATGAAATCCGAGCCCAACAATCGCTACAAGAACTCGACTTGGACTTGAGGACCCTTCCCAGGTATTGCTTCCTTGCGGGCCCCCAGTCTCCACCTTCGATGGCCCCCAATACGTAGGCGCCTTCCCCAACATATCGATGACAGGGATAGATATCCCCATCGGGGGTCACCGCATGCATCCCAGCGGCTGCCCCACACTTCATCCCATGATTCTCCATGGGACGCTCCAGTCTCTCTGCAAGTTGCCCGAGTCCTAGCTCGACTTGTTCCGCACCCGCTGGCAGATCCGCCCGCCCCCCATCCATCCATTCGAGGTAGGCCAGGAGCCGTTGCCGAGGAGTAAGCACTCCATTTGCGTCCCATTCACCTGGACGGATATCCCATTGCTGGTAACGGCCACCTCGGCCATGTGCCGCGCCAATCATGACGCGATCGAATCCCTGCTCCTTGAAGTACGGCTCTCCTGCCCGTTTGGTGGGTGCTCGGGGGGTCTTCTCCCGGCCCCTCCCCCTTGTGGGTGAGGGGAGGGGCCGGGAGAAAACACTCGTTGGAGGGCTCCAGGGGCTCATTCAAGGCTCTCGGG
>Ga0316209_1001808_pt1 | contig 19858 bp, 13 predicted proteins | sample 6monopyrite_MG_FD_204945 | JGI IMG/M metagenome (GOLD analysis project Ga0316209, IMG submission 204945) | Microbial mat bacterial communities from mineral coupon in-situ incubated in ocean water Damariscotta River, Maine, United States -... | ecosystem: Environmental > Aquatic > Marine >...
TCATCCTAATATGGCTGGATGACGTTATAGTAATTAGTAAATGTATACTGATAAAATGACGAAAAAAGCTAGTAAGTAAGACCATCTGCCCAGGTGGCGAAATTGGTAGACGCAAGGGACTTAAAGTTTTGAGCACCCAGACAGGAAACTTCTGGTGTGAATGGAGTCAAATTCGGGGAAACCTTTCAGGTAATGCTGATGGCAATCCCGAGCTAAGCTTTGGAATGATTTATTCAATCCTTTGAAAGTGTAGAGACTTGACGGCTCCTGCCTAAGCTGTAATTTTTACAGTATGGTGAAGAGAAAGTCCAGACCACAAATGTCAAAATAAATTGGCAGTAGCGAAAGCTATAGTTGGTACGAAAATCCCTCGGTGGTAACACCGTGCCGGTTCGATTCCGGCCCTGGGCACCATTTGATCATTTCAGGACATCCAATAACGTCCTAATTCAAAAAACAAACCAATAAATACAGCAAGTTACAATCCGCTGAGGTCTTGTTTCGTCTATTGCAATCCAAAAGAATCGGGGTTATCTTAGGGGGTACTTTATATTCCATATAACTGAGATACCCCCAATGAGCAGTCAAAGCACGATTGGTAAGCTATCAGCCGTAGTAGTTAAACAAGCTAAAGGTAAAGAAAAAGCATACAAGCTTTCAGATGGTGGTGGGCTGTATCTCCTTGTTAAGCCTAATGGTTCAAAGTATTGGCGATTGAAGTATCGATATGCAGGCAAAGAAAAAACGCTTGCCCTGGGGGTATTTCCGGGGGTATCGATGGCTACTGCTCGAAAGGATGCTAAAGACGCCAAAACGCTACTTCGTGAAGGTGTTGATCCCAGCATAAGGCGCAAACAGGTTAAACATATAAAAGTAACCAATACGTTCAAAAATATCGCTCATGAGTGGCATGAGAAGCAAAAAGGCAGCTGGTCGAAAGATCATGCAGAAAGCGTATTGAGAACGCTCAAAAAAGATGTTTATCCAGTAATTGGTGATATGCCTATCAAGGATATACGTACGCTGGATTGTCTGTCTGCTATTCGCGCTGTAGAGGGCAGGGGTGCTCTGGATGTTGCAAGTCGTGTGAAGCAGCGAATCAGCAGTGTATTTCGCTATGCCATCCAGACCGCCCGTTGTGACTACAATCCAGCCGATCAATTGCAGGGTGTCATCGAAACTCGCAAAGTTACTCACATGCCCTCATTGCCTGCTGATGCGCTGCCGGTATTTCTTCAACAGTTAGAAGAATATCAAGGCTATAAAGTTACTCAGCTGGCTCTGAAATTTTTAATACATACCTTCGTGAGACCAGGTGAGATACGTGGTGCTCTTTGGCAAGAAATTTACTTCAATAAAAAAGAATGGCGTATCCCAGCAGGCCGTATGAAGATGAACGAAGAGCATATCGTTCCGCTATCTGATCAGGCAATTACCATATTAGAAGAACTCCAACCTCTTACTGGAAAGTCTAAATTATTGTTCCCTGGTGTACGTAACAACAGGAAGCCAATGAGTGAAAATACGCTGACATTCGCTATTAGAAAGCGTCTTGGATTCGATGCTACGGCACACGGTTTTCGTGCTACTGCCAGCACAGTTTTAAATGAGACTGGCTTTCGCTCTGAGGTAATTGAACGTCAGCTTGCCCATGCTGAAAGAAACAAGGTAAGGGCCGCTTACAATCGTTCTCAGTATCTGAAAGAGCGAAAAGAAATGATGCAGTGGTGGGGGGATTACCTTAAAAATCAGATGGCAGGTAATAATGTTTTGCCATTTTCGGCAGTTAAAAATAACAAAGTTTGAGAGAAATATTCATTTAGATCCTTATACAAGCAAGAGCAAGGTATTAAATTAGATGTCTGTAGTAGCTATCTGATATTACAGCCAGAAATTGTGAAAATAGCCATGAATTGTGTAGACTCTGCGAATGCTTGAAATGGTAACAGCTGTACGATTTGACAGAAGAATGACAAGTGGGAGAACGAACCCCTGTTTGTTATCCTGTATTAACTATCGTAACGAAGATGTAGAGGTGATCGCTAAATTTTCTGGTGGTTGCGATAGGGGAGAAGTATCATTAATAACTGAAGCAATTACAGCCATGCTTGGTATTGACTTGGGTCTACCTATCCCTGCGCCATTCTTAGTAGCGGTGGATCAAGACTTTATAGATATAATCAATGACGAAATAATACAGCAACAAATAAATCGCAGTATACATATTGGATTTGGCTCTAAAAAGTTACCTAATGGGTATAGTAATTGGATTATGTCTGAGGATATACCGACAAACATTAGACAAGAGGCAGCAAATATTATTGCTTTTGATGGGATTGTTCAAAATCCTGACAGAAGACCAGAAAATACCAACTGCCTTTCAAATGGTAAAAATTTAGCAATTTTTGATCATGATCTGGCTTTCATTATAGAGGGTATAATTGGCTGGCGACCACCGTGGAACGTTGGAAGTTTAGATAACTTGATAAATGCTCAAAATCATATATTTTTCAATAAGATACGTGGTAAGCCTGTTAACTTTGAAGGTTTCAGAGAATCGTGGTCTGAAATTACTGATGAGAGACTTCAGGATTATTTGAGGGCATTACCGACTGAGTGGCTTAGTGATTTAAATACACCAAATAGTATATTGAGCTATATTAGTGATGTAAGAGATCATATAGATAAAATTCTTGTAGAGGTTGAGAGGTTATTGTCATGAATGATGCACTTTATAATTACACATATTCAATTCTAAGATATGTTCATGATATTACTACTGGTGAGTTTGTGAATGTTGGTGTTGCTATATTTAGCGCAAACGCAAAGTTTTCAGGTATTAAATGCCGAGCAACTGCTGGTAGGTTACATAAAACATTTCCCACGGTAAATAGTAAGTTACTAACTAAAAAGTTACGCCACTTACAAAATGACTTTGATGAATATGGCGAAAGAATTAGCTCCCAGTTCAACTTTGAAAAATTTGAAAATGTCTTAGATATAGCTAGAAACGTTTTGCCAAACGATGATAGTTCTTTGCAATGGTCTTCTATAGGTTCAGGTCGAACTGCAAATCCTAATAATGAATTAAGTAAATTATACGACAGGCTCGTAGCATTGTATGACGAAGATCAACCTAAAGAACACCGACATGATGAAGATGTCTGGCGTGATTTTAGGAGAGATTTAGAAGAAAAAAATCTCCTGAAATATTTCAAGGAAAAAGTTATAACTGTTAAAGATGATGAATTAGAGTTTCGTCATGCATGGAAAAATGGGCAATGGCATTGTATTCAGCCTATCTCATTTGATTTGAGTACATCCGGCAACATTAAGGATAAAGCTCACAAATGGCTTGGGCAAATGACAAGCCTTGAAAGTGGTAATGAAAAATTCAAGTTGTATTTACTATTAGGGAAACCTCAAGATAAATCGCTTGAAGATGCATTCAATAAAGCTTGGAGTATCTTAGAAAAGATACCAGGTGAAAAAATGTTATTCAAGGAGCAGGAATCAAACCAACTTTTAAATGTTTTAAATGATGAAATTCAAGAGCATTCACTTAATTAAGTATTCATTCAGTATCATACCTTAGAAATCTTCATCTCAAGTGCTAAAGCTTTAGCCAATTGTTTTACGTCAGGTTGAATGGATGGTTTAGTTGACGCTAAGCCATGAATCAATTCACCCTGTCTCTCAACCTGAACTTCACCATAACTGGTTAATGTGGTTAAAACATTCGTATGTCCTAAATTTTGACTCCATGCTTTGAATGCCTCAGGTGTGGTACATAGTTGTTGACCTAATCTTGATAGCGTTTTCCGAAAACTATGTGGATTGAAATAGGGAAGGTCTGCATCAATGAATGCTTTGCGGAATATTTTTCTGATAGGCGACGCAGTGCTCCAATGATCCCTAAGTAAACCCGTTGCTTTAAATTGTTGATATTCGTTTGAAGTCATTTTTGTTTTTGGGAACAGCGGATCATCATCACCCCATAAACGCTCTTTTTTAAGGAAGTTTACCCAATCAATCACAATCTGTTGAATATCATCCCCAACCGGGAAAAAGAAGGTTTCAAATGTCTTGCTAAATTTTGTGTTGACCTCGCGTGCATCCTGATAAATACAAGCTTCTTTCAGCTTTATATGTTTCATTTTTATTGATGCTATCGCACTGTCACGCGCGCCTGTTAGTAGCGTAAATGCGATAAGTGCTTTATTGCGTTGCTCTATATCAGTAGATGATGGCATAGTGTCTAACACATATTTGATTTGTTCTATTGTAGGAACTGGTTTAGCGCGATTGGTCGTTGCTATACGGGTATCTTTTTCGGAAAGATTGAAATAATCGGCATCACTATATGTGATAGAGGATCTATATCCATGTTGCATCGATAGCCACTGAAAGAACACTTTCAAATGTCTTAATGTGGTATTTAACGTAGATTTGCTTAATGTTTTACCAGACTGTTTGTTAATTTGTTTAGAAATATGTTTTTTGAATCTTATTACCTGCTCAACATGAAACTTCTTAAATTCACGGCATTTTGTGTAGCTTTCAAATCGGCTTAAAGCCATAGCAACGGCATCGAGTGATGCTTCATCCTGACCTCTGGACTCTTTGAGGAATCTGAGGTAGTTACGCTTAATACGTTCATTCTTTGGGTTGTGTTTTATCATCATATTTACTCACTCGTTGAAGTCACTGTTTAAGAGGGGTTAACTACTCTTACTTATGTGTTATTCAACTTGCTGTATCGTTACATCAAAATTCTTACGAATTTGATCTAATTTTGAAAAACTCGTTATTTGATTAATAATGTGATCGCAGCAGGAACAAATGCCAATTAGCCTGCCTCTGGTGTCAGACGTGGGTAGATAATCCACCATATTGCCAGCAGCTTTCTGTGGTTCTTTACAACTAACGCAGTAGATCGTTCCAGGTAGACAAGGTCTTTTATTATTCTTCCGTTGTTTTTGCAAGAACAATCTTAAGTGGCGACCGAGTATTAAAGTAGGGCGTTTGCTATCGCACGTAAGTAGTCCATTTTTTATCCAAATACGTACAGTGTTTTTGTGAATCTTGTATAAGTCAGCAACTTCTTCCACCGTATAACTACGATGGATTTTTGCCAATCTTGGGTTGTAACGACGCTTTGCCATTATTTCCCTGCTCGGCTAGCCTCTATTTGTTGCTCAAGCCACGTTTGTATCTCGTCTTCAACCCAACCGACAGCGCGACCTCCTAGTGCAATGGGCGCAGGAAATGTGCCCATAGATATTCGTAGATAGATACTTGAACGCGATAACCCTGTTCTGGTAATAACGACTGGAAGCCGTAAAATTGTTGTAGCCATAGCTAGTGCCTCCTGAGGCATAGTTGATAGATATGGCTTCTAATTGTGCTGTCTGAATGCTCTTTGGAATAGCTGGGTGAGATAAATAAAACTCACTCGAAAAACTTGATATTGGGCAGGTGGGTTAGAAGATAACTATTGCAGGTTTATATCTCTAAAATAAATAAAACCCACGTGCCATAAGGGATTTAATGGGTGGGTAGGTTAAGATAAAGTTTTTGGAGCGCCTCCTTTATCTTTCCAGTTGGCAACTTTGGCACATTCTTCAATTCCAGTTTCATTTGGCTTACCGTCTTCATCAGACAACCTATACTCGGCGGCGCTTTCTCTAAGCCATTTCAATAATGCTTGCTTAGGGGTTTTCCCTTTTAGAATTGAACCATCATCTAAAGCAAGCCAGGCATTCACCGCTGCAGCCAGTTTAGGCGCATATCGAGGATGAGATGGATCTAAATAATCAGGTGCATCAGTTTCAGTAGAAAAGAAAAAACCAGTGTCGAGCCCGCGTACGCTAAGCCAATCACGAAGCGAGGGCGCATCTACTCTGGAACGTTCTAAATCAACAGTATTTGTTAAGCTTTGGAGCTCATTTCCATTTATATCATATTCATATATTGGCACTAAAGTGCCGGTTATTGTTTCACATAACAGTCCATTTTTAATTGCAGCTTTTGCTGCTTCATACCCATCTGGACGTTTTTCAGGATCCCAGTCTTCAATATATGATTGCAGACTCGATGGATCTTCACCTGCTATCAATATTGCTGCTTGTATTACGTTTAACTCATCACATAAACGCCAATAATCTAAACTTTCCATAAAAACCCCAAGTGATTATTAATTATCTTTAAAATCATGTACATTATCACCCTAATTGATTCAACACAGTACCAGAAGCATAGTTATACAAATGCAGGCTGCACTCAATAATAAAAGTAATATTAGGAAATAATAATAATAAAATGGCAATAAAAAAATCCGAGCTCTACTCCTCCCTCTGGTCAAGTTGCGACGAACTACGTGGCGGCATGGATGCCAGCCAGTACAAAGACTATGTGCTGGTGATGCTTTTCATCAAATACGTCAGTGACAAATATGCAGGTCAGCCCTTCGCGCCGATTACCATCCCAGAAGGGGCCAGCTTTGCCGATATGGTGGCATTGAAGGGTAAAATAACCATCGGCGATGACATCAATAAAAAGATCATCGCCCCCCTGGCCAATGCCAATAAACTGGTCAGCATGCCGGACTTCAACGACCCCGAAAAACTGGGCAGTGGTTCGGAGATGGTTGAAAAACTCACCAACCTTATCGCCATATTTGAAAACAAGGCGCTGGATTTCAGTAAAAATCGTGCAGAGGGTGACGATATTTTGGGAGACGCCTATGAATACCTCATGCGTCATTTCGCTACGGAGAGTGGCAAGAGTAAAGGTCAGTTTTATACACCTGCCGAAGTCAGTCGCATCATGGCGAAAATTATTGGTATTGATCAGGCCAAAACCACCGCCTCAACAACGGTATATGACCCTACCTGTGGCTCCGGTTCATTGCTATTAAAAGTGACTGATCAGGCTAAAACAAGCGTGACGCTTTACGGACAGGAAAAAGATGCGGCCACCAGCGGTCTGGCACGCATGAATATGATTTTGCACGATAATCCTACGGCAGAAATCAAGCAAGGCAACACCCTGGCTAATCCACTGTATCTTAACGAGCAGGGTAGCCTTAAAACATTCGACTATGTCGTAGCCAATCCCCCTTTTAGTGACAAACGCTGGAGCAGTGGTGTGGATGCTGCCAACGACCTACACAATCGCTTCGATGGTTTCGGTGTACCGCCAGATAAAAACGGTGATTATGCCTATTTGCTGCATATCATCCGCTCATTAAAGAGTCAGGGTAAAGGGGCGTGTATTCTCCCGCATGGCGTACTGTTTCGTGGCAATGCCGAGGCCGATATACGTGAGGCGCTCATTCGCAAGGGTTTGATCAAAGGCATCATTGGTTTACCCGCCAACCTGTTTTACGGCACCGGCATACCTGCCTGTATTATCCTAATCGACAAAGAGAATGCTCAAAACCGCAAAGGCATCTTTATGATCGATGCCGGCAAAGGCTTTATCAAAGACGGCAATAAAAACCGTCTGCGTGATATGGACGTGCACAAAATCGTCGATGCCTTCAATAAACAAACCGAAATCAACGGCTACAGTCAGATTGTCTCCTTCGCGGATATAGAAAAAAACGAGTTCAACCTCAATATCCCACGCTACATCGATAGCACCGAGGCCGAAGACCAGCAAGACATTGAGGCGCACCTACTAGGAGATATCCCCAAAGCCGATATCGAGGGCCTGCAAGGCTATTGGGATGTGTGTCCCAAACTGAAGTCGGCCCTGTTTGCTCAGGCCAAACGCAGCAAACAATACATGAGTCTTAAGATTACTAAAGACAGCATCAAACAAACCATCTACCAGCACCCCGAATTTGTGCAGTACATGGATGACATGAATCAGCTCTTCAGCCAGTGGGAGAACAAAACCACCACGGCATTAAAAGCACTCACTGCAGGCTATCACCCTAAAGAACTGATCCACACCATCAGTGAAGCACTGCTGGCGACCTACACCGGTAAGGCCCTTATCGATAAATACGATGTTTACCAGCACCTGATGAATTACTGGTTCGAGGTCATGCAGGACGACTGTTATCTTATAGCAGCTGATGGCTGGGTGGCCACCACCTACCGCATCATTGAAGAGAAGAAAAACAAGGACGGTAAGGTCACTAAAACAACAGACAAAGGTTGGATCTGCGATCTGATTCCCAAGTCACTGGTCATCAACCGCTACTTTTTAAAAGAACAGCAGGCGATTGATGCACACAACACTGAACTCGAAACCCTGCAAAGCCAGAAGGCTGAAATGGAAGAAGAACACGGTGGCGAAGAGGGTGCATTTGCAGATTTAGATAAGCTCAACAAGGGCAACATCAACACCAAACTAAAAGAAATAAAAGGCGACCCGGAATCGAAAGAAGAAGAAAAGATTCTCAAGCAGTATCTGAAACTACTAGATAATGAAGCGGCTATCAAAAAGACCATCAAAGTCGCCGAGGCTGAACTGGATACCAGTCTATTGGTCTTTTATCCCACACTCACAGAAAAGCAGATCAAACAACTGGTGGTAGACGACAAATGGGTCGCTACCATCGACAAAGACATCCATACCGAAATGGACCGCATAAGCCAGCGGCTCACCCAACGAATAAAAGAACTGGCCGAGCGGTATGAAACACCGCTGCCGCAGCAAACTCAAAACGTAATGGATTTAGAAAATGCCGTGAATGGTCATCTGCAAAAAATGGGATTTGTATGGAATTGAAAGCTAGATACAAACAGACTGAGTTAGGGGTGATTCCTGAGGATTGGAATGCTGTCAAAATGGGTTTGCTTGCAAATATCAAACGTGGCGCATCGCCAAGACCAATTGATAGTCCCATATGGTTTGATAACCAATCAAACACTGGGTGGCTTCGTATATCAGATGCCACAAAAGCAAAAAAATATCTGACTGAAACAAAGCAAAATTTATCGGATCTTGGGATTTCAAACAGTCGATTCGTTGAGCGTAATAATCTTGTAATGAGTATCTGCGCTACTGTTGGTAGACCGATACTTACCCATAAAGATGTTTGCATTCATGATGGCTTTGTAGTTTTTAATAATCTTAAAATAGACAAAGAGTATCTATATTATGTGCTTGCCGATTTAGAAAAAAATTGGTCTAAACATGGTCAAACAGGTTCACAAATGAACCTAAATACTGGGTTAATTAATTCCACAACCGTTCCACTCCCGCCCACCAAAACCGAGCAAATCTCCATTGCCAGTGCCTTAAGCGATGCCGATGCCTTGATTCAGGCCCTCACCCGCCTCATTGGCAAAAAGCGCCAGATTAAACAAGGCACTATGCAAACCCTGCTTAACCCCTATGAAAATGGCCGCTTAAAAGCGGGGTGGGTTGAGAAAAAACTCGGGGATGTCGCAACGCTTAAAGCTAGAATCGGGTGGCAGGGTCTTAAAACTTCCGAATATAAAAAGATAGGTGATTACTTTTTAATTACGGGGACTGAGTTTAAAAACGGCTTTGTTGATTGGGATAGTTGTCATTTTGTTGATTATTCAAGATACAAACAAGACCGTAACATCCAAGTTAACAAAAATGATATTTTGGTTACAAAAGATGGAACCATTGGAAAGGTAGCATATATTAAAAATGTACCTAAACCTGCCACTCTAAATAGTGGCGTATTTGTCATTCGACCAATGCAAAATAGTTTTGACTCGGAGTTCTTCTATTACGTTTTACTGTCAGATGTTTTTATTAATTTTCTATCACAGCTAAGTGCTGGCTCTACAATTAATCACTTATATCAGAAAGACTTTGTGCATTTTGTATTTCATGTACCAGAAATTCTTAATGAGCAAGCTCGTATCGCCAGCATCCTTTCCGACATGGATGCAGACATCGCCACACTTGAAACAAAGCTCACTAAAACCCAACAAATGAAACAGGGCATGATGCAAAGCCTACTCACTGGACAAATCCGGCTGGTTAAGCCCGAAGAGAAAATTAAGGAAAGCGCATGACAATGACTTTCTTAAGTAGTGGCACAGTAAATAAACCCGAACGGGTCACACAAAACCGAGTGGTGAAATTATTTCGTGATGAGTTGGGATATACCTACCTGGGTAATCTGGAAGACGAGCCTAATAACAGTAACATCGAAGTACCGCAGTTGTGTCAATACCTGTTAGCAAAGGGCTACAACAACGAACAAATCAACAAGGCATTGGATATGTTACAAACCGCTGCCAATAATCACGGGCAAGATTTATATCACAATAACAAGGATGTTTATAAATGGCTGCGCTATGGTGTGCCAGTAAAAGTGGAAGCAGGTGTGCCCACCGATACGGTACATCTTATCGACTGGCAGCATCCCGAGGAAAACGATTTCTATATCGCCGAAGAAGTCACCGTGTTTGGCGAAAAGGAAAAACGTCCGGACATTGTGCTTTATGTTAACGGCATCGCCATAGGTGTGCTGGAGCTAAAAAACAGTCGTGTCTCTATTGGCGATGGTATTCGCCAGAGTCTGGTTAACCAGAAGCCGGAATTTATCGGCTCGTTTTTTACGACCGTGCAGTTCGTCTTTGCCGGTAACGATTCCGAAGGCTTGCAATACGGCACCATCGGCACGCCCGAGAAGTTTTTCCTTAAATGGAAGGAAGACGAAGACGACGACAGTGGCTACAAGCTGGATAAATATCTTACTAAAATCTGTAATAAGCAGCGTCTGATTGAATTAATGTATGACTTTGTGCTGTTTGATGGCGGTGTAAAGAAACTGCCACGTGTGCATCAGTATTTCGGCATCAAAGACGCGCAGGAGCATGTGCGCCGCAAAGAAGGTGGCATCATCTGGCACACGCAGGGTAGTGGCAAAAGTATTTTGATGGTGTTATTGGCCAAGTGGATTTTGGAAAACAATGCCAAGGCACGTATTGCGATTGTCACTGACCGTGATGAACTGGATAAACAGATAGCCAGGGTATTTACGGATGCGGGGGAAACAATTTCACGTACCAGCAGTGGTCGTGACCTGATGACACAACTGGGGCAGGCCACACCCAGATTATTATGTTCTCTGGTACACAAGTTTGGCAAAAAAGATGTGGATGATTTTGAGGGTTTTCTTAAAGAATTGGAAAGTCAGCCCAGCCATACTGTCGGTGAGTTATATGTCTTTGTTGATGAATGTCACCGAACCCAGAGCGGTAAATTGCATCGCGTGATGAAGGCAATGATGCCCAATGCGGTATTTATTGGCTTTACCGGCACCCCGTTATTGAAAAAAGATAAATCAACCAGTCTGGAAGTGTTTGGTAAATATATTCATACTTACAAATTCAACGAAGCCGTAGAAGATGGCGTGGTGCTTGATCTGATTTATGAAGCCCGTGATATAGACCAACGACTGAGTTCACAAACCAAAGTGGATGAATGGTTTTCAGCAAAAACAAAAGGTTTGAATGATTTTCAGAAAGCCGAGTTGAAAAAGAAATGGGGCACCATGCAGAATGTGCTCAGTTCAAAATCACGTATGGAAAAAGTAGTAACCGATATTATCTATGACTTCAGTGTAAAACCCCGTTTAAGTTCACAAGCAGGTAATGCCATTCTTGTAGCATCAAGCATTTTTGAAGCCTGCCGGTATTACGAGTTGTTTCAAAAGACCGAGTTAAAAGGCAAGTGCGCGGTAGTGACATCCTACAACCCACTTACTAGAGACATCACCACTGAGGATACCGGCGCAAACACTGAAACCGACAAGGAATACATCTACAAAACTTATGAAACATTGCTTGTAGGCGTTAAACCCAAACCCGGTAAGACTAAAACTGAAACCTATGAAGATGATGTAAAAAAGTTATTTATTGACGAACCAATCAATATGAAACTGTTAGTCGTTGTGGATAAGCTGCTAACCGGTTTTGATGCGCCAAGTTGTACCTATTTGTATATTGATAAATCTATGCAGGACCACGGATTATTCCAGGCAATTTGTCGCGTTAATCGTTTGGACACCGAAGATAAGGATTTTGGTTTTATTATCGATTACAAAGATTTGTTCAAAAGAGTAGAAAATGCTGTCGCTGTTTATACATCTGAACTGGATTATGATGATTTTAAAGCAGGAGATTGTGATGTCTTATTAAAAGATCGTTTAAAAATGGGCCGCGATCGCCTCGATAATGCGATGGAAGCATTAGAGCTGCTATGTAGCGAAGTCAAAGCGCCTCAAGGTGACCTGGAATATATCCGCTATTTTTGTGGCAATACTGAAATTCCTGAACAGATTAAGGAGCGCGAAATATTACGTGACGCTTTGTATAAGGCGACCGTCGTTTTTATTCGTGCTTATGCCAATATCGCCGATGAACTGAAAGCCGCAGGTTACAGTTCCGCTGAAATAGAGCGTATCAAAAATCGGATGGATCACTACGTTAAACTACGTGAAATCATTCGTAAGGCCAGTGGTGAAACCATAGATTTAAAAGCCTATGAAGCCGATATGCGCCATCTTATTGATAGCTACATACAGGCAGACGAATCGAGAGTGATCTCACCCTTTGGTGATATGTCTTTGATCGATATTATTGTGAATAGTGGAATTGCCGATGCGATTAATGATTTACCTAATGGTATAAAAGGTAACAAAGAAGCAGTTGCAGAAACGATAGAAAATAATGTACGCAGTAAGATCATTAAAGATCATTTACTCGACCCTGCTTATTTTGAAAAGATGTCGAAGTTACTAGATGAAATTATCAAGTTTAGAAAAGAAAATGCTGATGATTATGAAGAGTATTTAAAGAAAATAGCGGAGTTAGCTAATAAAGTAAATTCGGGGCAAGCACCTGATACACCCGCTACATTAGACACCGCTGCCAAAAGGGCGCTTTACAATAATCTGGGTCAGAATGAATCACTTGCCATCCAAATTGATGCAGCTATGAAAAAGGTTAAGCCAGCTGGATGGCGAGGCAACCAGGCAAAAGAAAACATTATAAAAAGTGCCATTTATCAAATAGTCGGTGATACTGAAGAGGTTGAGAGAATATTTGCGATAGCAGAGCAGCAGGGAGAATATCATTAGCAACTCAAAGCAATTTGACCTTAATGGTTTGAGTGTCGATGTTTTTCTTAAACCGATTAAAAATGTTCATTTAAGTGTGTATCCACCAAAAGGAAGAGTAAGAGTATCTGCACCGGAATCTATGGAGATGGATACCATTCGGGTTTTTGTAATTTCAAAACTGGGCTGGATTAAGAAGCAACAGAATAAGATTTGTAGTCAAGAACGTGAAGCATCGCGTGAATTTCTCGACCGAGAAAGCCATTATTTTTTTGGTAAGCGATATTTATTGAAGGTTACTGAACAAGAAGCCCCAGCATTAGTTCAGCTCAATCACGATACATTGGAATTGAGTATTCGACCTGATACCCTATTGGTTAAGCGACAAGCCATTCTTTACGAATGGTATCGAACACAAATGAAATTGCTTTTACCTGACATTATAAAAAAATATGAAAAGCTAATGTGCGTAGAAGTAAGTGAGTTCGGCGTTAAAAGAATGAAAACAAAATGGGGGACATGCAATCCCGCTGCTAAACGTATCTGGTTGAATTTAGAGTTAGCTAAGAAGCCTATTGAATGTATTGAGTATATTGTTGTGCATGAAATGGCGCATTTACTAGAACGAACACATAACGACCGTTTTGTAATGTTAATGGATAAATTTATGCCCAAGTGGCGATTTCATAGAGATGAGTTAAATAAACTGCCTGTTAGTCATATTGATTGGAGATATTGATTAGTTTTAAGCTTGATATATAACTTAAAAATATTTGAGGTAGACCGTTGTTAACATTTGAAAATGTTATTGAGAATTGTTCGTATAATATTCGTGCGTATCGCGTATCGCGTACAGTCGTAGTGGAGTCAGTTAGATGATCTGGAGATTTGTTTAGTGAGTAACAAGATTAAAAGTACATTTTGGATTGATGGAATTGAATTAACTAAAATTGATGGTGAAAGTTATGTGCCAACTTGTTTGTGCTATTTAGATGAATCCAATCTTCTATTTGGTGATAATGCTATTACACATGAAAAACAAGGGGCATTATTAAATAATAACTTTAAAGTGGAGCTAGGAAACATTAAACCTGGCTCTGTAAATAGGAAAAAATTTGATACTGAATCAGGAAGAGAAAAAAGTGCACACGAACTGACAAAGGATTATTTTGATAAAATATTAGCAAATGTATTAATTGAAAACCCTTGTTTACTTAAAGAAAATAACGACATAGCAGCAAAAATAATTGTTGCCGAACCATTAAGTTTTCAAATTGAAGGTTATGATTCATCATGGATAGCAAATTACAGAGAAAACATCAGAAGAATACTTAGTCGCTATGAAGAAGTAGACTTTTTACCTGAGCCTTTTGCTGTATATCAATACTATAGATATGGTCTGCGCCTTCCACAGCTAAAAGATGATATAAAACATGTTGCATTAATTATTGATTTTGGGGGAGGGACTTTTGATGCATGTATTATTGAGTCAACCCAAAAGGGTGATGTTAGCCTTACTGGAAAGCATTCGAAGCCATTAGCTGCATCTTCATGTCCTTTTGGAGGTTATTTTATTAATCATGTTATATCTGAATATCTTATAAAACGTGACCTTGAGCCTAGTGATAGGAAAAAAACGGACACCTTTATTAGGACCTACAAAAGAGTTATTAATCGAGAAATTCTCTTATCAACATTAAATCAAGAAAAACAACTATTCATCAAAAACTTTGAAACATTGGTTAGGGAAGTTGAAGGATACAAAATTGAATTATGTAATAAAATATATAACTGGACGCTTGAGTCGCAAGCATACGAAAAAATAACAATAAAAATACCATCTGATCCATTTTCAAATACTAAATGGAAAACAACTGAATTTTTTTCACATGAATTTAGAAAAATATTTAAAGCTGAGGTCTGGCGAGGAAAACTAAGTAAAGTTATAAATCAGGTATTATCAAGAGGACATGATGAATTAAAAGATAAATCCATTTCAATCACATTAATATCAGGTGGTTCGTCTAATATTCGTTGGTTAGAAAAGTTACTGCTTATAGATTTTGGAGATATTCTTGTACATGCAGAGCCAATACCAATCAGGCATTCATTTCAGGAAATAGTAGCTAAAGGTTTGTCCATAGAATGTGCAAGGAGGTATTATGATGATAATAGTGAATTTGTTTCTGTTACATATAATCCGATAAGGCTAACTTTAGACCCAGATAGAAAAGGATTGGAGATTAAAAAATATTCCTCTGTTGAAAACAAGATCGATATGGATGGGGCAAAGCCTGGTGATTTGATGCCATCTGCTCAATCATTAAACAAATTTATCGATCAGCCATTACAATGGAAGGTCAAATTATCTCATGCACCAAAACATCGCCTAGATTATTTTTTTATAAGACACGACAGTGAAAACATGGATGATTATTACAATGTTGATAGTAAAACGGTTAATACAGTAGATTCAAAGAAATTTGATTCTCATATCCGAGTTCAACTAACAATAAGAGAAGATGGAACAGTTGTACCAAAGTTTATCTATAAAACTGGAAATATAGAACATAATATTAAAGAAAATTCTGTAGTAGGCAAACCCTTTGTTCTTGATATGACATCCGAAGATAAAGAAAAAGGTTTGTCAGGGCATTATGTGGGATTAGATTTTGGTACGAGTAACTCCTCAGTATGTACTATAACAAATGAGAATGTAAAAAAATTACAAATTAGAGAGTCTGATCAAACGTGGGTTAGTTTAAAAGATTCATTAAAACTATTGCCATATCCTGTGGCTATTTCAATACGAAAATACCTTAATGTTAAAAACTCAGCCAATGAGGTGGCTATTGCACGAGATGCTTTTGAATCTGTGTTAGCTTTTATGGCATATACAGCGTCTGCTGAATTAATGGCTAATAATTTATTAGAAGGCGTTTTGAAAAATTATGCGCACAGATCAATGGGGCCATTAAAAGATTTGCTTATCAGATCACTTAACTTATTGGGGGAGAAATCTTTTTTTAGTAAAGAGTACACTGTACTTATAAATAATTGTGATGACCTTAATGAGGCTATTAAGAATTTTACTGACCATAAACATGAGAAGCTATCAGCTAAAAACTTTGATGCTCATGCGCATCTTTTATTAATAGTAAATTATCTTCTAAAATCTATGGAGGGAAAATTGTTTGGTTTTTGCAGTACCATGGAAAAAGAAAAGTTTCGGAAAAATAGTTTTAATGGGCACTTTAAAGTGGCACATGACGTTCAGCCATTTGTAGATAATTATGCTTTCAACTCAAAACTGCAATATAGTGCTGAAGAAGCTTTATTGTATGACAAAGAAACCTCTAAATGCCTTAATCTTATGCCATTTATTATTTGGGGGGAGAGAGAAAGCTCCGCCTCACCGTACTTATGCTATTGGTTTGATAAGTATGACAAAAAGACTGAAGTTACAACCCTTAAACAATGCGATGAGAAGGCCATGACTAACGCTAACGAATTATCCGATGATCTAAGCGAAATATACAATGAGTTAGTTAATACAGGCTTAAAGAATTATTCCTCAATAAATACTGTAAACATTAGCGATTTAGATCATTGATCACTAAAAGGCGGAAGGGGTGGTTGACAAAATTTAAATGTAACCTATTAAAAAAACAAGTTAAATTAAAATCGTTTAACTTCTTTCTATAAGCATCAATAGAATCATCATGTAGACGGATGAGTCAAATATAAACCTCTTGTGAGTTAACAACATAAAATTGTCAGACTTTGTGTTAATCTCAGTTTCAATTTTTAAAGGCTGTAATTTAGAGAAATGTAGGATTCTGAGCATTTGACTAAGCTGGTACAGAGTTACACCCTAAAAAGATATTAGCCTTCGTATCTAAGAACTTAAATGTAAAAATAATAATAAATGAATTTAATCGAGAGCAGTAAATATGAAAATTAGTGACATTCTAGGGAAGGTAGATGAAAAGCAACTTTTTGTGCCTGCTTTTCAACGTGAGTATGTATGGAAAAGAGATGATGCAAAAATGCTAATAGATTCATTAATTAAGGAATACCCAACAGGGACAATGTTAACTTGGGAGACATCTAAGCCACCTGAATTGAAAGGTGCACATAAGTACAGTGAGCAACAAGGCGCTGTTAAATTACTTTTAGATGGCCAGCAGCGTGTAACAACCTTATATATGTTAATTCGGGGGCAAATACCGCCATATTACACGTTGCCTGAGATCACTAATGATACACGTGGTTTATATGTAAACCTTGAGAACCTAGAACTTTCTTATTACATGAAAAAGAGAATGGATAAAAACCCATACTGGCAAAATATTACCGATGTATTTAAGGGAAATATAGATACTTTTGAATTACAAAGTAAGTTTGTAGAGTATGGTGTCACGCTTAATATGGATGAGTTGAAGCACATTAATACGAATATAAACACTATCAGTAGGGTTGTGGAAAGGGAGTTTCCAGAGCAAATTATTCCACCAAAAGCATCTATAAAAGAAGCAATTGATATATTTTATAAAGTTAATGCCAGTGGTGTTGCATTAACAGAAGCAGAACTGGCGCTCGCACAGATTTCAGGTTATTGGCCACAAGCTCGCGATACATTTAAAGCGAAAATAGCAGAACTAGCAATGCACGGATTTGTACTGAAGCTAGACTTTGTTGTTTATGCATTACTTGGCTGTATGTATCATTTAGGTTCGGAAATGAAAAAGCTTCATGGGCAGGACAACCTTGAGTCTGTAACTGATGAGGAAGGTAATGTTGTTAGGAATGATATAAAGGAAGTATGGCATATTCTTGATAAATACGTTCTTGATTATGTAATGAATTTAATGCGATCAAAAGCGTACGTTGATCATACGAATGAAATTAATTCTGTATATGCATTAATTCCAGTCATAGTATTTTTTTATTCTAAGCATAAAGAGACAGTGCCTGAACAGCAATTATGGAGAATAATTAAATGGTTCTATTATTCACAAATTCGTAAACGGTATGTTAGCCAGTTACAGCAAAAACTTGATTTCGATTTAAGAATAATTAAGGAGTCAAAACGTCCATTTGAAGAGTTATTGGGTGTTATAGCTGAAGAGAGGAGCTTGGAAATAACAGCTGATGAATTTGTAGGAAGGTCTATATCACACCCGCTATTTGGTTTGACAAAGTGGTATCTAAAGAGCAGGGGTGCAACTTGTTTCACTACAGGGTTAGGTCTTCATAAAAATATGGGTGAGAAATATCAACTAGAAAATGACCATATATTTCCATCAGCAATATTAAAGAAGCATGGATATGGCAGGGGCAATCGACTTAAATATGCATTGGCTCAGGAATTAACAAATAGAGCGTTGCTTACGCAGGTAGCAAACAGAAGGAAGTCCGCTAAACAGGCATCAAATTATTTAAGTGAAATTAATGAGAAATCACCTGGCGCACTTGAGAAGCAATGTATCCCGACTGATGAATCGTTGTGGGAGATTGAAAACTATGAGGAGTTTCTCGCAACCAGACGAAATATTCTAGCTGAGAATTTGAATAAATATCTTACCGGGCTTGCCGTTGAAATAGAGGAAGACTATGGGTCGGCAAGTATTGAAGAGGTTCTTGCTGAGGGGGAAAGTGAAGAATTAGAGTTTAAATCATCTCTACGTTGGGACTACAAACAGGGGTGTGTGAATAAAATACTCGAAAGTGTAGTTATTAAAACAGTGTCAGCTTTTGCTAATTCTGATGGTGGTACATTAATTATAGGGGTCGATGATGATGGTAATCCCTTAGGTTTGGAAAATGATTACGCTTCACTTGGAGCTGATAAAGATAAATTTGAATTACATCTACGAAATTTATTTAATCAACAAATTGGTACATCGTTTGTGGCTAGCTCCATTAGAATAGTTTTCCCAATTATTGATGAAATTGAAATTTGTCAGGTCGATGTTACGAAATCAAGAGAGCCTATTATTCTTTCTATAAAAGATAAAAATGGTGTGAAGTCAGAAAAAGTTTACGTTCGTAGTGGCAATTCATCACAAGAGTTGTCAATAAGCGAATTTGATCAATATCGAAAAGATCGTTTTATTTAGAATAACAAGGTGGGCGGTGATATTGCCATTACTAAGTAAAAATTTGTATAGATAAATTAACTAATATTTCAGGTACAAATTAACAAAAAGATCAATTCGAATCCTACGACATCATCAATCGGGAATGGGGGTATCAATGGGGGTATCTACAATATTCGAACTTAATAAATACGATAAAAATCAAATAGTAATACTCTAAATGTGACTCCGGCCCTGGCACCAATATAAACCAATTAAAATTAATTAGTTGTAACTAAAAGCTACAGTAAAATGTAGTTTTTTTATTGCCTCGAATTTCTTTCCTGTGCATATCCTGTGCAGTGCAGTCGTAAAGACTCGTATTAATTAGCCCGCTTTAATTACTTATTTAGCTTAAAAGCTGGAATTGCTCGAAATAACCGTTCGTCTGAAGTGTTGAAGAAATGACACTAAACGTGTTATTTTATTATTTAGTAGATATACTCTTTATTAATGAAAGTAATCTTGCGACTCCCGATGTTTTCACAACATCATTCGTAGTAAATCTCAAAATTCCTAAATACCATGTAACACGTCATATTTCCTGAGGTTATCCGTTATGGATCGCAAAGTTAGTACCGCTTATTTAAAAGTGGGCATGTATATTTCAAAACTTGATCGGCCATGGGTGCAAACACCATTTTTGATTCAG
>Ga0316209_1001809_pt1 | contig 19845 bp, 21 predicted proteins | sample 6monopyrite_MG_FD_204945 | JGI IMG/M metagenome (GOLD analysis project Ga0316209, IMG submission 204945) | Microbial mat bacterial communities from mineral coupon in-situ incubated in ocean water Damariscotta River, Maine, United States -... | ecosystem: Environmental > Aquatic > Marine >...
AACCATTCGTCATGACTGCGACGTGTTCGAATTTTTTTCATACTATGACTCCTGAGTGATGATATGGGGAGTCAGTTTAGGGATGAATGATTATTTTGCTATGTGGGGTTGGCTAGACGCTTACCAATAAAGTACCTCATGCTTTATGCCAATTTTTTTCAGTTCTCTAGAAAAATTCACACAGTGACTACAACTTTTTGTAGCTAACAATAATATATTCATGATTTATCCTCTTAATATGATTTAACTAACTGTTAAAATTATTTTATAATTTAAAATCTGTATTTTGAGCCGTCACATAGGATTTATAATTTTTCTTAAAAGCTACTTACCTGCCCTTACCAAAATGCCCAGCCCAACATGATCCAGCGTATTTTCAAATAACAGGCGAATCTCCGAAACCTTTTCCATACGCAGGGCTTTATCAACCAGCTTTTTGGCCTGCTTCTGTGTAAAAGATCGAATCGTCCATTTGACTTTTAACAAACTGCCTGAACTCATACTCAAACTGTCTACTCCCATACCCAAAAGTGCTAACGCCGAGGCGGGATTACCCGCCATCTCTCCACACACACTCACAGACTTATTATATTTGTGGGCCACTTTCACGACCTCTTTGATAGACTTTAGTACTGAGGGGTGCATAGAGTCATAAAGTCCGGCAACCTGTTTATTGTTTCTATCCACTGCCAGTAAATACTGGGTTAAATCATTACTGCCCACAGAAAAGAAATCTACGCGTTTAGCTAAAGCTTGCATTTGATAAACAGCTGAAGGCACTTCAATCATTAATCCAATTAACGGATAGGGCGCATCGATTCCTTCATCATTCAATTCCTTATGCGCTTTTCTAATTAATTCCAACGCCATATCCACTTCACTAATGTCACTTATCATTGGCAACATCAGGCGCAGATTATTTTCATAAATATTAGCTTTTAATATTGCTCGAATTTGAGTTAAGAATATTTCCGGATGATCCAGCATGATACGTATACCGCGCCAGCCTAGAAAAGGATTTTCTTCAACGACTGGAAAATAAGGTAATGCTTTATCCCCGCCTATATCCAGTGTACGAAACGTAACTGGGCGGGGTGAAAAACGCTTTAAAACCTGTTTGTAAATATCCGTTTGCTCATCTTCGCCTGGAAAACCATCACGTATTAGAAAAGGCACTTCTGTACGATAAAGTCCGACACCCTCTGCACCACTTTTTAATGAAGGTGAAATATCTTCCAGCAATCCTGTATTTACATATAAGGGAATATGAATACCATCGAGTGTTTCAGAAGGCTTATCTATCAATTCATTTAATTCGTCATCAAGTAACTTTTCTTCACTGATTAAACGACGAAATTCATCCCGAATTACCGATGATGGCTTAACATAAATCTGACCACAATTACCATCAACAACAATTTCCTGTCCTTTAATATGGTTGACCGGTAAATTATCTATACCCACTACAGATGGAATACGCAATGCATTAGACAAAATTGCCACATGGGATGAAGCAGAACCTTTTGTGGAAATAATGGCTACCAGGTTTTCAATAGGCACTTCTGAAAATTGAGAAACGGTTATTTCTTCACCCACAAGTACAACGGGTCCCGAGACTTCCTGGGGTGCTGTTTTTTGCACCTGTAAATGCATCAAGATTCGTCGACCAAGATCTTTTATATCAATCGCGCGTTCACGAAAATATGCATCATCCATTGCATCGAATTGTTTAACATGTTCGGCAATGGTTTCTCGCAAGGCACCCTGTGCCCATTGCCCTGCTTTAATTCTATTCGTTATCGAGTCTATTAACGAATCACTTTTTAACATCAAGCCAAATACATCAAACAACGCTAACTCTTCAGGCGATATTACCCCTTGCATTTTCTTAGACAGTTCTTTGAATTCACGGGCGACATTATTAACGGCCTCAGTAAATGACTTTATTTGATCATCCACCTCATCAGCCGAAATAATATTGTCAGGCACTGCCTCTAAATTTGCGGGCGGAAAGACAACCAGTGCCTCACCGATAGCGATGCCCGGTGAACCACTTAAGCCTTTCATATTAAATGAATGACCATCGAAATCTTCAAGAAAACGGGTTAACTCACCTTTTATTTCTGCATGCGAGATAGCACCCGCTAATTGTGCCGCCAGTGTTACCAGAAAAGTTTCATCATTTGCAGAAAATCGACGCTGACTGATTTGTCGTACTACCAGCACCCCCAGTACATGGCGATGCTGAATAATGGGCACACCTAAAAAGCCATGAAAGGCACTCTCGTCTGTTTCTGTGACAAAACAATAATTGGGATGCGTGTGTGCATCCTTTATATTCACGGCTTCCGTCTGATTAAATACTAACCCAACCAGGCCCTGATCTATACCAAACCTTATCTTACCTATTGCATCAGGGTTTAGGCCATCAGTAGCCATCAAAACCAGTTTTTCAGTTTTGTCATCCCTAAAATAAACAGAAACCGCATCGACACGCATCACATCTTTTGTGCGCTGCACAATAATATTAAGCGCTGAACCAAAATCTGACGCTTTATTAACCTCATATACAATATTTCTGAGTGAGTCGAACACCTTATTTTTCATACATATCTCTATTCAGTTTCCACTATCTAAACTAGCGATCTCAATTAATTATACGCCATAAAAAAAGCCTCGGTTTTATCCGAGGCTTTTAAGCTCTACAACAGCGTAACAAGGTTACATATCAATACTACTGTTATTGATCCTGGTTTGATGTATCTCCAGATGGCACCGTAAAACTCTCAATACACTCTTTAATATATTCACTTTTTTCATTGGCATCTTCGATACCAGACATCTCAGCCTGCTCTTCGCAGTATGTTTTATAGTCATTTTCAGCAGAATCTGTATCCGCAGCATTTGCAGTAAACAGCGTTAATGACAAAGATAAGACGGTCAATAATTGAACAAGTTTCATTAAAATAACTCCAAATAGTTAAAACTCGTAATAATAAGTATTACTAATCGCTAACGACAGTAAAAGAAATGTCTTTTTACGTTAATCCTTATTTATAGTAAAGATCATAAAATTGCATGTCACGATCATATTTTTAGATTAAAATAATGAGCTATGAATTTGACTAAAACACACCACAAATTCCAATATAAACTTAAAGATATCTACATTAAGGTAATAATTTAATGGATGTGGGACTATTAAAGGCTTTCATTGAGGTACATCGTTCAAGGCATTTTGGTCGAGCTGCCAAGAATCTCTTTATCAGTCAATCAGCGGTAAGTGCTAGAATAAAGCAGCTCGAAGATGAACTTAGCACTCGTTTATTTACACGAGACAGAAACAATATAGACCTGACTACTGCTGGTAAGAAGTTCCTCATATACGCCGAAAATATATTGAACACCTGGAACCGAGCAAAACAAGAAATAGCCATTCCAGATAGCGTAGATGCACTATTAAGTATTGCCGCCTTACCCAGTATTTGGGATATTTTTCTTGAAGACTGGTTGGGCTGGGTTCATACAAATAACACATCCATTGCTCTACAGGCCGATGTAATGAGAGCCGATTCTATAACCAGAAATATTATGGATGGAACATTAGATCTGGGATTTGTATTTGATCCGCCAAAAACACCACAATTACTTGTTAAAGAGCTTATACCTGTCCCCTTAATCATGGTGTCTACTGATCCTACAATTACTGCTGAAAGAGCAGTACAGAAAAATTATATTTTTGTAGACTGGGGTACTTCTTATGGAACATTACATGCCAGACAATACCCCGATATCCCTCCACCTAAACTAAGAGCCAGTGTAGGTATAATAGCACTCAGATTTCTTAACAACTTTGGAGGCACAGCCTATTTGCCTGAAGCAATGGTCAACGATCAACTGGGACTAAGCCTGCATAAAGTTAAAGATGCACCTATCATTCGAAAAGATGCATATGCAATATATTCACATACAAGTATAAAGCAGGAGGCTATAGAGTTCTCATTAAATTGGTTTAATAAGCCCTAAAACAGATCATCGTATTTACTATCAATTAAACGCTCAAGCTCTTTGTCTTCCATTAATTTCTCAAGACGACGGCGTGCATCTAAATTGATTGTCGATATAACTTCGAAAATTTCAATGGTTTCAAAGCCATCATCATTCACATCACCTTCATTGTCGATATCTTCATATTTTTTAACTTTTTTAGCCATATTTAATTCCCAAAGACATCAAAAATAATAAACAACATAACTAAAATGCAATATTGCTCAAGATAATTAATTCGTAAAGATAATAATACTGATCATCACGATTAATTTTTTAGATCGTGACCACTAATAACAGAGATAATTTTTGTTTTGAATCGTCATAAATCACAATTTGATATAGCTACTTGCACTGAGATCGCCTACACCATCACGTATAAAAACACTATAACTATCATCAATAAAATCTAACCTAAAACCTTTACAGTAAAGTAATTTAGTCATTTTCTGTGATGCTGGGGAACAACGAGCGTATATATCTTGGTATACATAATTATTGAGTAGGTAATCAAGGAGTTCACTTCCATAGCCCTGGTTCTGATATTTTTTTGCGATCGACACGGCATAAATCTCTTTGCCACTAAGCTCTAAACAGGCATCACATATTATTAATAATCCAATGCGCTTACTATTAAGGGTAAAAATCGATGCGACTGCATGTCTTTTATCTAACAATTCATTCCTTACAACTACAGACTGCATTTCTTTCTTCATCAATGTAACGATTTGTGGGTTTTCTGCGTCAACAGAATAATTCCCCTTTCGGGCTCCATAAAGAACACATCCATTGATAAAACCAAGATCTGTAATATTTGCTTTACGTTCGACTAGCATGATTAATTTGATAACCAAAAATAAATAACAGATGCTAGTAAAATCACACAAATTCGTCTAATGATATATTGCAATCGTGACAATCTAATATACAAATCAACGACTTATTAAAACATGTAAAAAAAGCTTGATTTTTTTCCATCTAAGATTAATATTCCGCCTCCAAAATCATATCAAGAGTATTTATGCTCCCCGAACTGTAGCGTTGCTTTCAGACTATTTCAGGTTTGCAAGCAACGCGAAACATTAAGCTTTAAACCTGTCCTAATATGAGGAGACACTGAATGCATATAGCTGCACCTGTTGAGGTGGAACTGGAGGACCCTACAGCGAAAATGGGCCGTTGGCACGATCAAAATATTGACGTATCGGCGGCCCACGAAATAAACCAGGATAACCCCCCAGAAATTCAGCTGGATGAAGCAAAAGACCACTTCATTCAGCGCAATGGCGTTGAATTTGCGGGTACTCATCTATTACTGGATATCCATGGTGCCAGCCACCTGGATAATATCGAGCACATCGAACAGGCTATGCGAGACATCGTCACCCACTGTGGCGCAACTCTGTTGCATATTCATCTACATCATTTTAGCCCCAGTGGCGGTGTCTCGGGTGTGGCGATTTTGGCTGAATCTCATATCAGCGTGCATACCTGGCCAGAAAGAAATTACGCCGCTTTTGATGTATTTATGTGCGGTGATGCCCAGCCCGAAAATGCAGTGCCTGTGTTAAAGCGGGCTTTTTATCCTCACCGTATTGAAGTCTGCGAAGAACTGCGCGGGCGGATGCCATAGTGAAAACCTATACCGAAACACTTTATGATTCCTATGGTCAGGCGTTTGCCGTTGACAAGGTTTACTTTGAGAATAAAACCGATCATCAACATCTGATTATTTTTGAAAATGCCAAGTTTGGTCGAGTGATGGCTCTGGACGGCATTATTCAAACGACTGAAGCAGATGAATTTATCTATCATGAAATGCTCACCCATGTGCCATTGATGGCACACGGCAATGTAAAGCGTGTGTTGATCATTGGTGGTGGCGATGGTGGTATGCTGCGAGAAATATGTAGGCATTCTTCTATAGAACATATCACCCAGGTTGAGATTGATGATCAGGTGGTGGAGATGTGTAAAGAATATCTGCCCAATCACAGTGCCGGTGCCTACGATGATCCGCGCGCACATATCGTGATAGACGATGGTGCCAATTTTGTACGTGAATGCGCAGACAAATTCGATGTGATTATTTCAGATAGCACAGACCCCATTGGTCCGGGCGATGTTTTATTCACCTCCGATTTTTATGCCGACTGTAAGAAGTGCTTAACTGACGATGGCATACTGGTGACACAAAATGGTGTGGCTTTTATGCAGCTGGATGAAGTCACCACAACAGCAAAACGACTGCAGCCACATTTTTCAGATCAGACATTCTACAGTGCTGCCGTGCCCACTTATATTGGTGGCATCATGACTTTCGCGTGGGGGAGCAATAACCCAGCGTTACGTCAAATTAACGCAGACACCCTTGCTCAGCGTTTCGAAACAGCAAACATTAAAACCCGTTACTATAATCCCGTTATACATACGGCAAGCTTTGCTTTGCCGCAGTATATTCTTAATGCATTAGAAAATAACGCATAGGTTGGTATAGAAAGTAGATGAAACGTATATCCATTGAACCCACAGACAAGGCCGAATTTTATCAGCAAATGGTGAAGCAGCATGGTTCACCATTGCTGATACTCGACTGTGATCAAATTATTAAACAGTTCAATGCATTGTCTAATGCTCTACCGGACGTTAAATTATTTTATGCCATTAAGGCCCTGCCCCATCCCGCAGCTATACAAACTCTCGACGCGCTGGGCGCAGGTTTCGACATCGCCACCACTGGCGAAATTGAATTACTAAGAACACAAAGTACTCATGCACGCCAGACCATTCACACTCATCCTATCAAACGCGATAAAGATATACGTGATGCATTGCGTTTTGGCTGCACCACATTTGTTATAGATAATATCTGGGAGTTAGAAAAATTTATAGCTTATCGTCACCGTGTAGGTTTACTGGTACGCGTTAGTTTTCCCAACCCGAATACACCGATTGATTTATCACGCAAGTTCGGCTGCCGTGAAGATGAAGTCTCCATTTTGATACAAAAGGCACAATCATTAGGTCTGCATGTCAAAGGGCTTTCATTCCATGCCGGGTCTCAATGTCCGGATGCAAGCAACCACGTATACGCCATCGAGCAGTGTGCGAAGATTATTGCTGATGTTTATCAAAACGCTGGTAAGTTGCTATCTATTCTGGATATCGGCGGAGGTTTTCCCGTTGAATACATGCAAAAGACCATGGATATAGAATCTTTTTGCATCCCCATAAGAAACGCATTGAAAAAATTGCCAGAGCACATTCAAATTATCGCAGAGCCAGGCCGCTACTTATGCGCACCTGCAATGAAAGCGGTATCAAGTGTAATGGGCAAAGCCAGGCGTGGAGATGCCTGCTGGTATTATCTGGATGATGGCGTGTATGGTTCCTATTCTGGGCAACTGTTTGATCATGCAAGCTACCCCTTAACCATTTTCAGTGATATTCAAGAAACAGAACAGGCCGTATTAGCAGGCCCTACCTGTGACAGCATTGATGTGATTGCTGAAGACATTAATATGCCACCATTAGCGATTGGCGACATTGTAGTTGGCCATCAAATGGGCGCCTACACATCAGCCACTTCAACTCACTTTAATCTGTTTGATAAAGCCAGGATTATTGCTATTAATACGCCTGCACCAGTTGCTGAAAATATAGTTCAATTAGATAAAAATAATTGAATAAAAAACAGCATGGGCTAATACAACAACAATTCTTTGACGCTACCACACATGCAGTGATTAGATGCCACTGACGCTGAATAAGCCCCTGCGTTAACCAGCGCTATACAGTCATCTTCCTGCAATGGTGGCAAACTAATATCTCGATACCAGACATCCAACGTCTCATTAATATTACCCACCAGTGTCACTATTTGCATCTCTCCATTGTTTATCTTAACGGAACTGGAAAAACGGTAATCCATACACAGCAGGCTCAACGGCAATGTTAAATCCTGCATCAACAGCTACAAAAATTGTAGCTTTTTTTCTCAATTGAATTAACGGTGAGTAACAATATGCCTGCATCTTTAACCAGGTAGTCACCAGGTTCTATTTCAATATTTAAAAGTCTATCCATAAAGTGCTTTGCCAAAAAACAAGCTCACCTCGATAAATTCAAAGGCACATAAAATTGCGTGTTGAAGGAGGTAATGCTTAGCCTGTTGTTGCAGACGAGCAACCAAAATCACTGGACAGCACGGATATGGGGCGAATTATTTCTGCGTTTAATGGACTGGATGACACCGATCCCAACCAGCGATTATTAAACAATAAAATAATCAGCTGCATGTGATTCTGTAGAAGAATTTATTAAAATATTAACGATATTATCCGATTTATAAAAATGAAAAATCAGAAATTCCACATTGATTCCTGACAAGATATACCGGCCTGGAAAATCAACTCGATCATTCCCTGTTAATTTCCTCACTTTACCTGTTTACGTTTATGAATATCTCATTTTCCATAAATCAAGCGTTCTTACCCATTTATTACACTATTTTGACAATAGATTTTTTAATACTCAGAAACTTCGTGACAGGCTCAACTGCTAGTAACAACATTGTTTCAATGTATATCTTTTATTCTATATTTTAGTATCTACATATTAATCATTTTCATTATCAATAAGCCTAATTCGGAATTCAAAGTTAGGGGCTTTTTTAAAATGCAGACGTAGGCCGTAGACTCCTTCCTCATCGTTTTTGATCCATTCTGCCTGGCCTTTTTGCTTAATGGGTTGTCGTGTTTTTTTACTAATAACCTCGATATTGTCAAAACCTTCAGGATTCTTAACAGGTACCTTAATTTCAATAATGATTGCGTCACTGTCGGGGTTGCTTTCAACTTCAACGACTTTAGCACCCAGTACATTACCCGTACTACCAACCTCGGCATCAAGCCAGCCAGTTTCCAGTGTAGGCATTGGTTCGTTAGCTATTGCCATTGATGAAACCAACAATAAGCTCAGTGTAAATATTTTGATTTTTAAATATTTCATAGATTGACTCAGTTATATTACGCAATTGTCATAATTGTGGGTCTGGATAATGCCTCGGTAAGGCTCAGCTTTCTATTATAAAACCGTTAGATTCAATGACGACTCTCTCTACCATTAATTCTATGTATCAGGTCACTCAGCAGGATTTTTCTAGAGTGCCACTTTCTAGAATGCCACTTTCTAAAGCATTCGCTCAGACTGTGAATATCTGATTATGGCCGAACCCAGGCATTTGATCCAAATATTTTTTCAGTTACCTATATTTTAGATAGACATAATCTCTAAAACGGTTTTAAATAAATGCATCATGAACAGCATTAATAACCCGTTCAACTACCTTAGTAGCCACCTGACAAAACTGGTAAAAGGCCGACTTTGGTTAAAAGTTTTAATGGGTATGCTTTTGGGTATTGCTGTAGGCATGTTAATTGGGCCGACTACTGGCTGGTTTGATACTGATACCGCCACCACGATAGGCAACTGGCTAGCCCTGCCCGGCCAGCTTTTTCTAACGCTGATTCAAATGATTGTAATGCCATTAATCTTTGCCTCGGTAGTGCGCGGCTTAACGGCCAGTGAAAGTTTTGAACAGCTACGCAAGATGGGCATAGGTGTCGTCGTCTATTTCATTATTACCACGACGATTGCAATCATTATCGGTATTAGTGTTGCTTCAATGATCAAACCCGGTAACTTTGTAGACGCCAACAGCTTGAAGATCACCGCTCAAGCGGGCGCTGCATCGGTAGCACCAGTACAAGCCGCCACACCCACTTTGTCTGAACTCCCGCTCAAGCTGGTAACTATATTACCCAGCAATCCTTTAAGCTCAATGGTCGAAGGCCAGATGTTACAGGTTGTGCTTTTCGCGATGATCATGGGTGTAGCACTGGTCATGATGAATGCCGCTCAATCGAGACCTTTGCTTGAATTAATGGCATCTCTTCAGGAGGTGTGTATGACAGTAGTAGGCTGGGCAATGAGACTGGCTCCGTTTGCCGTATTTGGCCTTATGGCCCAGTTAACGACCAAGATAGGTTTAAATGCAATTTTAGGTATGGGTGTATATGTTGGAACGGTGCTACTTGGACTACTCGTGCTTATGTCATTTTATCTAATTTTAATATACCTGGTTACAAGAGAGCATCCTTTGCATTTTCTGCACAATACCAAAGATGTATTACTGTTAGCTTTTTCAACCTCCAGTTCTGCAGCCGTCATGCCACTTTCTATTAAAACCGCGGAAGAAAAACTCAGGGTGCATCCTTCCGTTTCTCAATTTGTTATCCCATTAGGGGCAACAATTAATATGAATGGTACGGCTTTATATCAGGGGGTTGCAACAATATTTTTAGCGCAGGTTTTTGGTGTAGACCTAAGCATGAGTGCCCTCATTCTGATTATAGTCACTGCGGTTGGTGCATCCATTGGTTCGCCAGGCACCCCTGGTGTTGGCATTATTATTCTCGCCATGGTGTTAGAAACAGCCGGTATACCAACAGCGGGCATAGTTCTGATTATTGGTGTTGACCGTATACTTGATATGAGCCGCACAGCCGTTAATGTCTGCGGTGATCTGGTAGCGGCCAAATTAATGAACCGGTGGATGATTAAAACCGAAATACTAGAATCGCCTGCGCCAGCAACAAGCTAATATTATCGCTGTAGTAATAATATACTAAGTACAGGGGTAACCTTGTTAAATCAACACTAATCAGAATCTATGACACAACATCAAGCACAATCATGCCTGATTCTGTCATGCGAAGCCCCTCCCTGTCACTTTGAATTACGGATTAAAGCTGATCCCGTTTTATCATTGCTCTCCTTTATTGAGAGACTTGACTTGACGTTGTTCAATAATACCAGCCCACGCTCTTTACCAATGGCACCAATTTTTCCAACATAACCCACATAGACCCTATGATTATTTTTCTTAGTCGGACCAACCGCATAAGAAGACCCATACATGAATTTACTTCGATCACCGTTTTCTTTACTTGACCTTAAAATTATAACACCCCACAGATCAAGCAATTTGGACACTGCTACTATATTAGAGCTCGGTTTTAGTTTTTTGACAAAACCCGCATTAGAAAAAAAAGTATTGATCTGTTCTTGTGCCGCAAAGGACCATCCTTCGAACCTGCCGCCACTGCCTAATTGTGAAGCAACGTATTCATATGATAACCCACTCGTTTCGGTTAAATCTAACCAGTCAAGACCGGTTTGTGTATCTGATGTGAATTTACCATTATCAACTAATTCAGCATTTACATTAATCGATATAAAAAATGACGCTGCCGTCAACCATAATGTCAGTATTATTTTCTTCATTGAGTCTCCATCAAGACATTGAGATTAATCATTTGTTAATCAAATTAAAAAACTTAAAAACATCTAATCTATCGCTATCTATTATATTTACCCAAATATATTTACTCAGGTTTATTATCTTCAGGCCTGATATCTCTAGGCACAATACCCCGTAACAAACGACCGAGAATATCAGATCCCGTAATGACGCGCTTCTCATCAGACCAGATCAGAATAATATCATTTTCAATTACATCATCCACTTCAGATTTAGGGTAAACCCTCAAACCAGATAACACCTTACCAAGCAAAGTTCTCTCATCCTCAACTATAATAGGGCGATGACAATAAACATGTGGATTAATGGCTTGCGCATCAAACAACGCAGCACGTAAAAAAGCATTTGCATTTAATACCATGCAGGGTTGATTCTGCTCATCTGTAATAATCACCCACTTCTTGCCTGAACTATTCACCTCTAGCAAAAATGGGTCCTCAGCTCGACTCTCAAACGCCGGAAACACTGGCACACCATTTTTTATGGGTAGACTAATCACACTATCAGGATCGGCATACTCACCTTCCTGTGTAACATTAATGTCATCCAGGGCCAAAAAATTCATGGCACCGATACCTTCCAGTCTATCGATATCCGAGTCTTCTGCTTCAATGTGTTTGCGAATCAATGTGCGCAAATCGCGTTCTCTGAAATAACGAATTCCCTCTTTTCCCAACCACAAATTCAATATCACAGCACTGGGTTTGGCAACCGGATAAAGTAGAAACTGATAAAAACGCAATACAGGCGCTAGCATGGCGTCCATTCTCATGGCGTGTCGCGAGAAATAGGCCTGAGGAAAAATCTCCCCCATAAATGTGATAAGAATTGTCGAGAATAAAAAAGCGGTAACACCGGCCATAACCGAATTAGACAACAGCGTTAGTAATACATTAATCGAAACATTACCCCAGAGTATGGTTGTCAGAAGAAAGTTAAAGTCCTTACGTAAGGCCAGAATTTTTAAGGCACTGGCATTACCAGTAGAAGACTCAACTTCTAAACGTAAACGACTAATACCTAGTAATGCCAGATTCAGGCCTGAGAACATTGCCGACTGAGTAATACAAAACAAAATGCCTATCCACACTAGAACATTTACAGACAATGTTTCCATTAATAGATCTCCAATAAATTATGTGTATAACGTATACTTTAGCTTCAACGATAAACTATTAATAAAAAATTACCCCTATTATGGAACACTGGACTGAATACTCACGCTTTTTAATTGCCCTGTTCGTTATCCTGGATCCTTTTGCTGCAGTACCCATATTTTTAGTACTGACTAAAAATTATAGTTCTGCTGAACGCAACAGAATCACTAATATTTCCGCGATCACGGTATTCATTGTGCTGGTTGCCGCAGCTCTAACGGGTGAAGCTTTATTAAAAACCATGGGTACAAGCCTGGCATCGTTTCGTGTCGGTGGCGGCATTGTCCTTCTCATGATGGCCTTGTCTATGTTACGCGCACAAACAGACGCGGTGAGATCCACCCCTGAAGAAGCAGCCGAGGCAGAAGACAAACATGCCATAGCCGTGGTGCCATTAGCCATTCCCTTAATGGCTGGCCCTGGTTCTATCAGTAATGTAATTATTCAAATGCATCGCTCAGATACAGAGTTTCATGCTGCCCTGGTTATTCTTTGTATCGCCCTGGTGTGCCTGTCTCTGTGGTTAGTCTTTCGCATGGCTGGAACCATTGGTAGAATTTTAGGACAAACCGGGCTCAATATTGTTAATCGTTTATTTGGTTTAATCCTCGCAGCCATTGCTGTAGAAATCATGGCCAATGGTCTCAAGCAACTATTTCCAGCTCTCGGCGGTTAAGACCTGTTCATTCGTTTTGAATAACCTGTGAGGCCCAGACCCTTGCAGACTATCAAAATTTTCATTTTTGAATTTATTCATATAAACGAATGTTTTAATCTGGACAAAACCGACGTAAAAAATATTTTGTGCCGGCTGAAGCTAATTTTCACAGTCTATGATAGAAAAATCTTTTTCTTCCGGGTTTCCCATGAAAATCAAACTAACGACTTCAGCACGATAATGAGAGATTTCTACTATTAGTTTTTCATCATCCAGCATAGCCAGTTCACTCTGAGCTTTAACAACTAGCATTCCCTGATCCGGACAGAAGAGAAAACGCTGTTCCGCACTCAACACCTTCGCCAATTATTCTGCAACATCGCCATTGTGTCATCCGTATTCTGTCCCAAATCACCTTAGTCAGGCTCCCTCAGATTAGTTTTCTTTTCTGCTTCAAGCTTGAATCTCTGATTTTAAGATCCCCTTTAATCGAGAAATTCACTCTATCTACTTTTAATATTTTTAACTACCGAATTGCGTAAAACTCAGCGCGACATATATACCATATCCAGCCAAAAGTATCCCGCCTTCCAATCGACTCAGACGATTGCCCGTATACAAAAACAACAGTAACAACAGTGACGTTCCCAGCATAACCCATTGGTCGAATTGCAGGATTCGTGCGTGTACGGGTAGTGGCTGAAGAAGAGCCGATACAGCTAATATCCCCAGCAAATTGAATATATTACTGCCTAAAACATTTCCTACGGCCACATCTGCGTGTCGACGTAATGCTGCAATTACAGATATAGAAAACTCAGGAAGAGATGTGCCAACTGCTACCAGGGTCAAACCAATAACCGCCTCGGAAACCTTAAAGTGTTCTGCAATACCAATGGCCCCCATAAGTAACACCTGTGAACCAGTAATTAACAGTACTAAACCAACAATCACTGTTGTCACAGTCCATATACCTGATTTTGGTAAGGCAGTTAGTTCTTCTGATTCCGCTATATGCACTTCTGCTGAAGGTGCAGCGTGACTACGCTCACTCAAATAAGCCCAGATCAGATAACTTACTAACGTTATCAAGAGCATCAAAGCATCAACAAGTCCCAGCGAACCACTACCAACCAGAACCACAAATAAAATACTAGCCGCCACGACCATAACCGCATCCCGGCGCAGTACCAACGGCTTTACTGCAAGAGGAGTGATGAGTGCGCAAGTCCCTAGAATTAGCAAAATATTACCAATATTGCTACCCACAACATTACCTATTGCAATGTCAGGTTGATGATTTAATGCTGCATCTACAGAAACAACTAGTTCTGGCGCCGAGGTACCAAAACCTACGATAACGATTCCACTTAACAATGGAGAAATACCAAGGTGCCTGGCTGAAGCTAATGAGCCTCGAATCAACGCCTCACCTCCAACAGTAAGTAAACCTACACCGAGCGCTAAAATAAGAAAGTTCATCATAATAAAGAGTTCATAATATACGGGTTTAATGAGTAGCGAAGTATCTCCACATTAGACCTAACAACTAAGTTTGTCGTCACCGTCTGAGTAATACAAAACAGAATGCTAACCACACAGTCAAATTTACAGACAATGTTTTCATTTGTATAACCTTAATTTATGATACGAATCCCCTAACTTTATGTTAAGCATAATCCGCATGAAAGCCTATGTAAAAACACAATATTTTAGCGTTGTATTCTGACCAGGAAATATTTTTCACCCTGGTGTAAAGCTAGCCGTGCTATTAGCTGCTTTTTTCTAACTCACTATTATCTGTTTCAGGCATCTGTACTTCAGCGACTACATTCAATTCATTAAGAAGATTCATCGCTTTAATCATTTGACGAGCCATTCGACGGATGCGACTATTCTGTTCCAGAAGATCAATCATATTCTCCACCGGTATACGCAACTCCGCACCTGCTAATAGTAAAACTTTTTTTACATCATCATAAACGTTCTGCACCTGCTGAAGCTGGTTTTCACAGTCTATAATAGAAAACGCTTTTTCATCGGGGTTAGCCATGCTGAACAACTTAACAACCTCAGCACGAAAATGAGAAAGTTCGGCTGCCAGTTTTTCGTCATCCAGTATCTCCAGTTCTCTCTGTGCTTTAACTACCAGCATTGCCTGATCCGCACTGGCCAGAAGATGCTGTTCCGCTCTCAACACCTTCGCCAGTTGTTCTGCAACATCGCCACTGAGTAAGCCTTTCTCCAGGTGAGTTATAAATTGCGATACCGCAAGAGATAATTTTTTTACAACTATATGATCCGTTTTAATGCGTTTCCCAGGTTCAGAATCCGTACTTAATGCTTCCAGTGCCATACGCCTTGTTACACTTGCAATACGTGATAATTCAAGCGCCAGAGCATTCAGGGCCAACATAGGGGAGACTGCAACGGTTTTATCAAGATACCTGGCTCGGCCTTCGGTTTCTTCCTGTGTAACAAAACGTGACTCAAGAAAGTGTGCGAGCCTGCCACTCATGGGCCACATTATGAGCACACCCAGTATATTAAATACCGTGTGGAATAAGGCGAGCGTGACAGCGGGGATTTCTTCAAGGGCAAATAATTCGCCGGTTGTTTTCACGATCACAAATAATATGGGTAAGGTTAATAAGGCGACCAGCCCGGTAACAAAATTAAAAATCACATGCGCAGCTGCCACACGTTTAGCGCTGGAAGTTGCACCGATAACCGCGATAGCGGCGGTTGATGTGGTGCCAACATTTGCACCAACAACCATAGCGGCGGCGGCGTACAAACCCAACATGCCGCCCGTCGCGGCGGTCAGCGTAATGGCAATGGCAGCACTTGATGACTGCGTAAGCACCGTCATAAGAAAACCAATCGCAAAAAATAAAAATACGCCCGCAATACCATCCACTGTAAACTTATTCAGATCAATCGCGGCGGCCATGCCTTCAAAAGCGTCTTTCAGTACATCGATGCCAATAAAGAAAAGCCCGAATCCTGCCAGTGCCAGGCCCAGTGGTTTACGCCGGCTTTCTCCTCCGCTCAGATGCAAGAGCATGCCAATGCCAATCATCGGCAAAGCAAATGCATCGACTTTAATATTGAATCCCATTATGGCCACTAACCAGCCGGTCATGGTGGTGCCAATATTGGAGCCATAAACAATACCCAGCGCCTGGTACATGGTGAGCAGGCCCGCATTAACAAAGCCAATAGTCGCCACGGTAACCGCACTGGAAGATTGAACGATGGCCGTAATGCCTATCCCGGTGACAATACCCCGCGTAGGTGACCGGGTTGATTTTGCCAGCATGTCGCGCAGGGCATGACCCGCTGCCATCTTCAGGCCATCGGTGATCATATTGACGGCCAGCATAAACAGCCCCAGACCGCCGGCTAACATACCTATCGTCATTAGATTCAGTTGCATAACGTTAAAGCATCCCCGAAAGTAACGTGGCTATCCCCAGAAAGGCAAAAAAACCCACCACATCAGTCACCGTTGTCAGGATAATTGATGATGACTGGGCAGGGTCCTGCCCTATTGAAGATAGTATGACTGGAATAATGGCACCTGAGAATGCAGCGGCAACCATTGCAATCACCATAGAAATACCAATCACCAGGGCCAGCCCGATAGATGAACTCCACACCAGTACACCCAGTGCGGTTAAAATAGCGATAGAAACACCATTAACAAATGCCGCACCCACTTCCTTCCTGGCAACACGCAACCATTGACTGGTACCTATTTCCCTCAGCGCCAGCCCACGCATAGTAACCGCCAGTGCCTGCGCGCCGGTATTTCCAGATTGCCCCGCCACTACTGGCAGCAGCACCGCCAGTGCGGTAAATTGTGCAATCGTGTTCTCAAACAGCCCCACCACCGAGGCCGCCAGAAACGCGGTTAGCAGATTGATTGATAACCAGGGCAGACGTTTACTCACCACAAAACGCACGGATGACAGCGCACGTTCATCCCGGCTTGCACCCACCATGGTAAGAATATCGATACTGCTTTCTTCACGCACCGCTTCCACCAATGCATCATAATGAATAATACCAATCAGTCGCCCTGTAATATCCAGTACCGGGAGATCAGTAATACGGTGACTTTCCAGCTGCTCCACCACCTCTTCTCTTGTTGCTGTGGCGGTTACCAGACTCGGCACGGGCTTCATTAAATCACCCAGACTATCTTCCGCTTCGGCAAGGGCCAGGCGGTGCATCTCGACCATACCCTGTGGCCGACCTTCACTGTCGACAACATAAAGTTGGCGGGTAAAACGCGGTTGGAATTTACGTATTCTGTGCAACACTTCTCTAACTGTGAGGGTTTCACTTAACAGCAGAAAACGTGGGTTCATCAGTGAGCCCGCACTATTTTCTGGATACTGTACCAGCGTGCTTAACTCACGTTGTCGGTTGCTGTCCACCCGCATTAGCATAGGCTGGCGATCTTCATCGGATAATCTCGACAATACGCGAGCCGCATGTATTGGATCACCCCGCTGCAATACCTGCCGGCTATTTTTTTCCGCTAGTCGTTGCAATACCTGGCCCGCTACATCCAGCACCAAACCATCCCATAATCTGATCATGTCAATGGCTGACTGAGCCTGTAGCAGTTCAACAATATCATCCATGGGTAGTTGATTAACCGCTTGTTGCGCAGGTTGTGGATGGCGCTGAAGAAAATCCTGATTCAGGGCATGGATGGCGTACATGGCATTAGCGCTCATTTTTGCCACCTCTATCTGCCCTGGCAACACCCAGTATGCTATCTAACAGTTGCGCCAGACTAAGCCAGTAAAGACCCGCCAGAGAAAATATATTTTCCAGTGGATCACGCATAACCCTGCCAGCCGTTTCGCCCACCATTTCCTGCAGGTAACTGTAGTCCAGAGCACCAATCAATGTACCATCCCGCTCTACCATGGGCAGTCTGCGATGCGTCTTCCAGCCGGGGTACAACAGTAGTGTAGATGCCGTTGTATGCGCAGGGATCGATTGTGTTTTTCGCTTCATGATATACCGTAGCTTAAGATGGTGACCCGCGGTGAAGAATTTTCCTAGCTCAATAACACCGAGTAGCCGATGCGCATCGTCCACAATATAGATTTCACCGGCAACCGTATGTTCAGTCTGTTCAATGCGTCGAATAGCATCAGCGACCGTAATATTCTCTGGCAATAAGTCTATCACCGGGTTCAACAATGCACCTGCTGATGTCGGTGGATAATTAATATAACGTTGTAGTTCACTTCGAGATTTATTCGATAAAAAAACAAGCAGTTCACTTTGTTTTGCGGGCACCAACAAACGATAGAGTCGCGCAAGTGAAATAACAGGTAGTGCGGCCACCAGTTTTGCCGCGAAGGCATCTGAAAATATCAGAAAACAGGCGATCGCTTTCTCTGGCAACATAGAGGCCAGCACAGGCGCACCGATCTGCAACGGTAACTCATTAAACAGGGCCGCCACATGTTCATCGGGTAATTGCTCAAGAACCCGCGCGGCTTCTACTGGGTATGACATGAGAAATTCCCGGGATAGTGGATTATCGACTTTCACATCAACTGCCTTTCTCAATGATTATGGTGACCTGCTCATCAAATATTTTTGCGGGCATATCAACACTGCCAGTTTCCGTTTCAATAATGACCCGTGACATCATAATGCTCATCAAGCGCCCTTCAATGTCTCCAATACGTACCTTATCACCCACCTGGTAAATTTGGCGCAGCTGGTTAGCGGCAATAATATTACTCACATGCGTGCGTGCCCCCAGACCAAATGCCAGCGCTATGCCACCTAACATAGCGGCAAGCACCACCCCCGCGATAATCGACAGGAACATAATGTCGATTCCAATTTGATCAATACCCAGAATAATGGCAAATAGCAGGATCGTAACCTGTGCCGTTCGTGCCAACAGATCACCATGGGATAAACCTGCAGACTCTGAAGTCGATGCCACCAGATCACGTACCAGCGAACTAACAACCAAACCCACTAGCATTATGAGTATTCCTGCAAACGCCAATGGCAGGTAAGTAACAATTTGCTTTAACCAGACAGCGAAAACACCGAGACCCAGTATTTCTGTCGCCAGCGTGACAAAAACAAGCATTAACAACCAGAACACCAATTCGCCTACAATACGCGTAGGTGGATGATTGGGCTGCAGATATTCAACACCTCGTTTCAAAACCAGCCGTTGCCAGAGTGTATCGAGTCGCCTGATAGCACGCACCACCAGAAGACTTAATAATCGCGCCAGCAACCAACCGACCAACAACAGCAACACTGCAAATGCAATTCTGGGCAGATATAGCATTATCTCAGCCAGCATATTCTGAAATCCTACAGACAACGCTTCAAATGTAAAAACGGATTCTTTCATTATTTTTTTCGCCTGAAAATAACAGTCTTTGAATAACAGATCTGTCATAAATTATAAACAGTATAAATCACTACTGTCCCGTTAACTTAAAGAGTGTCGTCATTCCCGAATGCTTGTGTCGGGAATCCAGTGTCTTTACAGTACATAAGGCCGCTGGATCCCCGACACAAGCATTCGGGGATGA
>Ga0316209_1001810_pt1 | contig 19795 bp, 15 predicted proteins | sample 6monopyrite_MG_FD_204945 | JGI IMG/M metagenome (GOLD analysis project Ga0316209, IMG submission 204945) | Microbial mat bacterial communities from mineral coupon in-situ incubated in ocean water Damariscotta River, Maine, United States -... | ecosystem: Environmental > Aquatic > Marine >...
AGCCCCCCCCCCCCGCAAGTTCCTAGCCTATTTTTTGTGGGTAGATTTTGCATAATCAAAGTCCATTAGCACCCTGCACTTCCTTTGCCGTGCTCTTGCGCACGAGAATGAGCGCAATCGAACCAATCTCCTTCTTTCTGAAATCAAGAGCTTGGCATGACGGTTGCCTTCTTACAGTGTGTCTTTACCCCCTTCATTTTCGACTCTTTTCGTTTGCGCCATTTTCCTTACTCCATTGTCGGCTCAAGTTGGTGGGCATTTTGAAAAAATCTATGGCTGGGCAGGACAAGCTGAAGGAGACAATTTCGGGTGGACCATTTCGGATGCTGGCGATGTAAACGGAGATGGATTCGACGATGTAATCATCGGATCGCCTCATGCCTCCCGTGGATTTGGGATTCCTCCCGGAAGGGTCTACGTCTACTCAGGAGCAACGGGGGACTTGTTATGGAGCTGGGTAATTACAGACCAGTACAACACCCTGTTCGGATATTCCGTATCAAGCGCAGGAGATGTAAATGGAGATGGATATCCAGATATAGTCGTGGGAGCGCCTGACGCCTCAGGAAGCGGGCTTAGTCATGCAGGCGCAGTGGTGGTCTACTCCGGTCTCACTGGCGCGCAGTTGCTCCGAATCGACGGAGCAACTGTTGATTCCCGACTCGGCCGATCGGTATCGGGTGCTGGAGATGTCAATCAAGATGGATTCGATGACATCATCGCGGGTGCTTCTGGAGTAAGTTCGGGAGGCTATTACAACAACGGTGCGGTTTTCGTCTATTCGGGCAAAGACGGCACCTGCCTATACGAATGGAATGGACAAGGCGATCACGAGCTTCTTGGGAATCAAGTCTCCGATTTAGGCGACATCAACCTTGACGGACATGCGGATGTTTTGGTTGGATCTTACCGAGCTAGCCCAGGTGGTCAAAGGTATGCCGGTTCCGTCTACGTGTATTCGGGCTTAGATGGAAGCACGCTCTTCCAATGGGACGGCGATCAAATGAGTGACTATTTTGGGAGTTCCGTTGCCAATGCAGGAGACATCGATGGCGATGGATTCGCAGACATCGCCATTAGCAGTGTGTATGACTTCTCTGCAAGGGGAGTTGCGGTCATTTACTCCGGGCGAACTGGTCAGGAATTATTTCATGAGATCGGCAGCGATGTTCCATTTTATAATTTCGGTAGAGCAATCGAAGGCGCAGGTGATGTTAACGGCGATGGCTTCGATGATTTCTTAATCGGCATTTCACCCGGCCAATTCCCTTCCCCATACTTTGGGGCTGCTCGCCTCTATTCAGGAGCTTCCCATGAAATACTTCAATCCTGGGAAAGCGATGAGCCTATTGATCAATTGGGTGCGTCCTTCGGGGGCGGAGGCGACATCGATGGCGATGGACTCAGCGACATTCTGTTGCCGGCAGCAAGAGCAGATTTCGCTGGGCTAGAAGATGTTGGCATCGTCCGCGCCGTCGGCTTTCGCCCCGGAATTCAATCCAACGTGAGCACCTTCTCCGCCAGTGCCGGGGAACTCGTCTCCATTCAAGTGGACTTGCCTACTGAGGCCAGTGGTTACATCTACAAAGTCATTTTTTCTGCGAGTGGTCCCGGACAAATGTTCAGTGGAATACCTATTCCCCTATTTGAAGATTCCATGGTTCACCGGAATTACTTTGGGATCTACCCATTTGAACAATCCTTCAATCTTCATGGGATTTTGAACCAAAACGGAGATGCCATTGCGACCATCCTGATTGCGCCAAATGAATTTGAGGCTCACCTAACAGGCCGCACTTTTTATATGGCTGCTGTTGCAAGTTCAACAGGGTTGAAGCCTGCTGAATTTAGCTCCGTCGCATTGCAGCTAGATATTCTTCCGTAAACCGTCTTCCAATCGGGCCTTGGATTTTAAGTAGGTGAGTTCAAAGCACCTCCTACAACTCGATAGTCATTCGACTACTCAGAATCTCCTTCACGGTTCTGATACTCCTCCAATAACTCATCTTCCAGAGCATCTTTGCCCTTCTCCATAACCTCTTCCACTCTCTCGCCGGCATCCTTTGCACCCCGACGCAGGGCATCGTTAGTGACTTCTTCGCCTACAAAGAAGTAGGACGCGACTAGAGCCACGGCGAGCAGCAGCAGGAAGAACACGAACAGCTTCATGGCTACGCGCAGCAACGCAACGGCGATGACCACGACAAGTACACCTAGCAACACAGCCATTATCGGGCTGGTATCGAAATAGTTCACATAGTCTTGCAGCAGCGGTGGGAGCTTGTCGTACATAGCGGCAGGATATCAGCTCAGGCCATCCGTCCCCAATCATGGTAAACTAGGCCCATGCCGCTCCCCAACCGCATTGCACCTTCCATTTTGGCCTGTGATTTCGCGCGGTTAGGCGAAGAGATGGCGCGCGCCGAGGAGGCCGATGCCGATTGGCACCACGTCGATGTCATGGACGGCCACTTTGTGCCAAACCTCTCGATTGGACTACCCGTAGTTGCAGCGGCAAAGAAGTTCGCCAAACTTCCGCTCGATGTCCACCTCATGATCGAAGAACCGGGTGCTTGGGCAGAGCGTTACGCCGATGCCGGTGCCGACATCTTGAGCTTCCACTATGAAGCCGCCGCCGCCAACTTCGATGCCACCCTCGAGCAATTCCGCGCCACTGGAAAAGCCGTCGGGGTCGCCTTCAATCCTCCCGCCGGCGTCGATGTCATCCGCCCCTACCTCGATCAACTCGACCTAGTTTTAATCATGTCGGTGCACGCAGGATTTGGCGGTCAAAGTTTCATGCCGGAAGTTCTATCCAAGGTCGAGCAATTACGCTCCTGGGGATTCCGCGGCGATATTCAAGTGGACGGCGGCATCACCAATGAGACCATCGCCGCTTGTTCCAGCGCTGGCGCCAACGTTTTTGTAGCGGGCACTTACCTCTACAAAGCCGCATCGATGCCTTCCGCGGTGCGCGCGCTGCATCAGGCCATCGAAACCGCCACTCTGCGCGAAAACGGGGCTCCGGTAGAATAATCACCATGGCATTTCGTCTACGAAAGAAAAAGGACATGCCCGGCGGCTTGTGGAGCAAGTGTCCGGAATGTGCAAAAATGATTTACTCCAAGGAGCTCGAGCAGAATATGTTCGTGTGCCCGGAGTGCGATTTCCATAACACAGTCTCTGGACGCAAGCGTATCGAAATCACCGCCGACCCAGGTACCTTCGTGGAAATGTTTACCGATCTGCAGCCTTCCGACCGGCTCGAATTCGTAGACAACATTCCGTACTCGGACAAGATAGCGAAGGCTCAGGAGAAGACGGGCAATGCCGACGCCTGCCTAGCTGGAACCTGCCGCATTGGCGGACACGAGGTGGTTATGGCGGTTCTAGACTTCACCTTCATGGGTGGTTCTATGGGCGAAGTGGTGGGTGAGAAAATCACCCTCGCCGTCGAACTCGCTGGCGAAAAAGGAATCCCAGTGCTGCTGTTTTCCGCATCGGGTGGAGCGCGCATGCACGAGGGTGCCATCAGCCTTATGCAAATGGCGAAAACCTGCGGCGCCCTGAAGTCCTTCCACGATGGCGGCGGCTTCAGCATTTCCATCATGACCAACCCGACCACCGGTGGCGTGACGGCCAGTTTTGCCAGTGTGTGCGATCTCACCGTCGCCGAGCCCAATGCCCTGATTGGCTTTGCTGGCCCGCGCGTGATTCAGAACACCATCCGCCAGGAGCTTCCAGAAGGCTTCCAACGCTCCGAGTTCCTCATGGATAAAGGTCAAGTGGACATGATTGTCGAGCGTTCATGCATGCGAGAGCGCCTTGGGGTGCTTCTGGGCTACGCTGACCAACAAAATTCCGTCATGAACGGCTAAGGAAGCCCGAATTAGGCTAACCGGACCAAAAAAATCACTAAAGTTACAGTCGGCTTCAACCGATACAATCACTTGCCTCATGGATGCCGAAAACTCTCCCTTACGGCTCACACCCGAAACGAGCCCAGGCCAGCCCATAGCATTGGTCTTGTCGCACGATGTCGTGCTTGGCAACCGCATGCTTGGCCGCCTCGCCAGTTTTGGCATTCGAACACGGGAAGCTTCGACAGCCAGTGGAGCCGCTTCCATTTTGCGCCGCGCCGACATGCGCAAACAGCCGGTGGACTACCTGATTGTCGATGGCCGCTTTCAAGGCATCTGTGGCATGAGCCTCTGCGCCGCCCTTTGCGTACCTCTCCGCCAGCGCCCGATGGTGCTCATTCAAGCTCCCCTTGAGGCCTGCCTCGACAAAGACGCGCTTCAGCGTTCCGGCGTCGATGCCGTGATTGAGGCTGACTTTGACCTCGATTCGCTGAGTCAACTGCTGCAAGGCTTCCGCGCCAAGCAGAGCGGCTGAGTACCACCTACACTTGAGCGCCAAATAGCTAGGCAACAGGTCATCTAGCCGCTATACTTCGCCGCTCATAATCCCTGATAGCTCAGTTGGTAGAGCAGCTGACTGTTAATCAGCTTGTCACAGGTTCAAGTCCTGTTCAGGGAGCCAAAAAAGGAAGGCCGCTAGATTCGTCTAGCGGCCTTTTCTTTTTTTGTGGGCGGCTGGCGGGAGTTTGGGGCTGATGAGCCCGCACCCACGACTCAACGAGCCTTAGCGTTTTTGAGCTTGCTGAGTTTGGCCTGCTTCTTCACCGACTCTTCGCAACGGGTGAGCCCGGCGGCGATTGACTTAAGACTCATGCCCTTGCCCGCCCTAAAGCGGAGCTTCTCAAGCTCAGAAGGAGTCCAAGCCTGCCGGTGTCGTTCGAATTTTTTGGCCATGCTTTCTCTTGGTAGTAACACTAAGGGCAAGCACCGATAGCTGGCCATCGTCGCACTACAGGAGCGTAGCGCTACTCCGCAGTCTCTGACTTGTTACGGAACATGGCATAGTAAGCGGTTGGAATCACGATGAGGGTAAATGCCGTAGAGGCAACCAAGCCGAAGATCAACGCCCACGCTAAGCCAGAGAAAATCGGGTCGAAAGTAATGGGGATGGCGCCAATGGCAGTGGTGCCGGCAGTGAGCAAAATGGGGCGCATGCGCACCAGACCGGAATCGAGAATCGCAGTCTCTAGTTTCACACCATCGGCAACCGAGTTTTGTATGAATTCGATCAGCACGATGGCATTGCGCACCACGATGCCGCCAAGTGCAATCATGCCAATCATGGCCGTTGCGGTGAAAAAGACTGGCGTGGCGTATCCCCCCACCGGACGGTCAACCAAAAGGTTCAACAGCCAGAAGCCCGGCAAAATGCCAATCGCGGTCAGCGGGATGGCTGACATGATGAGCAGCGGCATGACGAAGCTGGTGGTTTGAATCACCAGTAATACAAAAATGCCGATCAGTGCTGCACCAAAAGCTAATCCCAAGTCACGGAACACGCGAATGGTGACTTCCCATTCGCCTTCCCCAGCCCACTCAAGTTCGGTGTTACCCAATTCCGTGCTCTCCTTCAAATCGGACTTCATCGCGAGGACCGCTTCCACCGGAGAGCGTCCCGCCATTTCACCGCGCACAAAAACAACTCGTTTTAAGTTCTTATGAAAGATGGAAGGTTTTGTTGGGGTCTGGTGAAACTCCCCAAGTTCAGCGAGCTCTACCGCATGGCCGAGGTCTCCCATCACCTTCAACCCTTCCAGGCGCTCTACACCGGTGCGGTCGTTACGATGCAACTGCACGCGAATCGGTAGCGACTGGCGTTCATAGTTGCTGTGCAAGCTTGCTGCGGCGTCCCCACCCAAAGCCAAACGCAAGGTTGCTGCGACACGGGCGTTGTCGATGCCATGCAAGGATGCTTTTTCCCGATCCAAAAGGAACTCCCAATGTTCACGCTCAGCATCAATCGAGTCATCCAAATCGACTAAGCCTTGCTCTTGGCTCATCCGATTACGAACTACGGATGCCGCTTGAATTAACTCGTCGTACTGCGCACCGGGACCGCCATAAACTTCGACCACGACCGATGCAAGCACAGGAGGTCCGGGAGGAGACTCGACCAAACTCAATACTGCGCCATGAGCATTGGCGATTTCGCTTAAGCGGTCACGGATACGCAAACCAATGTCGTGGCTCTGCATGCCGCGCATTTCCTTTTTCGCCAAGTTCATCCGAATGTCACCAACATTGGATGCCCTGCGGAAGAAGTAATGACGCACCAAACCGTTAAAGTCAATCGGGCCATAAGTGCCGGTAAAGGTTGTGTAATCCACAATCTCCGGGACCGTAGAGAGCTCGGCCTCTAAGGCACGCATGACGGTGTCGGTGTTCTCAAGCGCCGTGCCTTCTGGCATATCCACGACCAGTAGAAGCTCATCCTTGTTATCAAACGGAAGGATTTTCATGGGCACCCGCCCAGTGACAGCAAGCATGCCAGAGGCTCCTAGTAAAACTAAAATTCCCACCAGTAAGGTCCAGCGTTTGAGGCGCGATTGCAATAAACCGGTCATGGCACCGCGGTACATGCGGTGAAAGAACAGCTCTTTCGTTTTTTTACCTGCCGTGGCTTTAGCGGCTTCAGGTTGACTTCCACCATCTAGCCCCTTCTTGCGTAACAATTTGTAAGTAGCCCATGGCACCAAACTCAAAGCCGCCACTGTGGAGAAAAGCACAGTCAGGGGAACTGTTCCTGCCATCGGTTCCATATAGGGCCCCATCATGCCGGTGATAAAAAACATCGGCAGGAAGGAAACGATGACCGTGAGCGTGGACATGATGACCGGTGGTAAAACCTCACCGACGGCATCCAAAGTGGCGTCACGGCCACTGCGCAACTTTTTCAGAATATGCCGCTGGATGTTATCGACATTGGTAATCGGGTCATCTACCACCAGGCCAAGGGTGAGAATCAATGCAAACAAGGTGACGCGGTTAATGGTGTAACCGAGCAGCATGTTGGTGAAGAGAGCCAGGGAGAAGGAGACCGGAACTGCGAGCGCGACAATCAGACCTTCCCGCCACCCTAAGAAGAACATCAAAAGCGCCACCACGGAGATCATTGCGAAGACTAGTGACGAAAGCAGTTCATCCACTTTCCCATCGGCACTACGGCCGTTGTCGCGGGTGATGCGCACATGCATCCCATCCGGAATGATGGTTCGCTTGAGCTCCTCCATACGCTCGAGCACATTGGCTGCTACTGCCACCGCATTGGTTCCCTTCTTCTTCGAAACCGCCAGCGTAATCGAAGGAAAAGAACTACCCGCCAGGTGCTCTGCGTCTGCAGGGCCGAAGCCTATCCGTGTGTACTTGGTGGGTTCCGCAGGGCCGAGACTCACTGCAGCGACATCGCGCAGGTAAACCGGCGTTTGCTGAAACACACCAACCACCAGCCCACGGATATCTTTGACCTCGGTTAAGAATGGCCCTGCAACCACGGCGGTCTCTTTGCCGCCACGCACAAGATCGCCCGCGGATACCGAGGCATCAGCGCGACCGATGCTGTTATATAACTGCAACAAGGTAATGTTGTATGCCGCAAGCGCCTCTGGATCAGGCGTCACACGGACCTCGGCACTGCGCCCACCAACCACCCGTGTTTCTGAAACATCTTTGACCCTATCCAAATGCGCGCGCACTTCTTCCCCTACGCGCCGCAGTTCAAAATCATCGTAAGTATCGGAATACAACGCCATGGTGACGATAGGCACATCATCAATCTCGACTGGCTTCACCCCCCATCCTTTGACCAACGCCGGAGCCTCATTCAATTGTGCCGTCACCCCGTTGTAGATCTTGATTAACGAATCCTCACGGTCTTCACCCACAAAGAAACGCACGGTGACCGCAGCGCGATCACGTTGCGAAATCGAATAGACATATTCCACGCCATCGATTTGCCAAAGCGCACGCTCCAAGGGTGCCGTAATCAATTTCTCAATCTCTTCCGCGCTGGCACCAGGCGCCTCAATAAAAACATCGGCCACGGGCACCACAATCTGCGGTTCCTCTTCGCGTGGTGTAATTAGAACCGAGGCGATGCCGAGCAATAGCGCGGTCACGCCAAGCAACACCGCAAGGTGTCCATCTAAGAACGTACCGACGATACGCTTAATCATGGAACCCAACCAATGGTTTCGCCAACGGATAATCCGGACAGGACTTCAAAATAGGTGCTATCGATTTCGCTGCCCACTTGCACAAAGCGACGCTGCCAAGTGCCGTCGACCTGAACCATCACGGTTTCAAGTTGACCTTCGCGGCTCAAGGCCTCCTTCGGAATCACCATGACTTCGAGATCCCCCGTTTCGATCATGAGTTTTCCATACATGCCCGGGCGCAACAACTTCTCATTCGGCAGGCTGGCCTTTATGGTGAAACTCCTCGTGTTGGGATCGCCCGCCGGTTTGAGTTCGTGCACCACAGCCGGCAGGCGCAATCCGAGAGTGGGGAATTCCACCTGCACTTCACTACCGAGGTGAATTTCATCAATTTGGCTGGCTCGCACCGCGGCTACAAAATCCACTTCCACACCACTATCGATTTGCAGGACTGGGTTGCCCGGCAAAGCTAGATCTCCCGCACGAGCAAACCGCGCGGCAATCACGCCATCAACGGGGCTCGTCATCTCGGAGTAACTCGAGTAGGTTTGCGCTTCTACCAGGGCTTGCTTAGCGACGACGACGGCAGCTTGCGCTTGTGCATCCTCGGCATGGGCGGCCTCCACTTGCTCTGCCGTTGCAGCTTCACGTGCGAACAAACGATCCGCACGTGCTTTCCCAGCAGCTGCTTGCTCGGCAGCGGCAGTAGCGGCTGCAATACCAGCTTGCGCTTGGCCTACTTGGGCCTCAATCGAACGGTCATCGATGCGGAACAAGATCGTTCCTTCCGAGACTTCCTGACCGACCTCGACCAACATTTCTAGAATGCGACCACTGACTTGCGGCGACACGCGAATCGAGCGCGCGGGAGCCACAGTGCCCACAGCTTGGTACCAAATGGGTTGCACCCGCGAGCCCACGATTGCCTTTTGGCTTGGATTGAAATCATGATGCGCTTCGATTTTCGCATGAGGATCAATCTTGTCACCGCCACTACATGCGATGGGCAGCAAAGTAGCTACCAGCAGCATTGCAGGCACAGGAAAGGGCTTGTTGTGGAAGAACTTCATGGTTTTAAGGCTGGGCGAAAACCCCCATCGCGCGCGCTAAATCTGCTGCAGCACGTTTACGATCAAAAGTTGCTTGATTGAGCCGTTGTTGGGCAAAGGTGGCCATTTGCTCAACTTCAAGATAACGGGTAATGGTGGCCACGCCTTCCTCATATTGTGCGCGCACTAAGCGCAATGATTCCAGCGCAAGTTCCACCGCTCCCGATGCCACATCAAGGCGGGCACTTGCTTCGCCGAGGGTTAAGTAAGCGAATTCCACATCCTGGCGCACTTCACTCAACACAGCGCGGTGGCGCGCCTGCACCTCTACCATTTGTGCCTTCGCGCGTGCGGCCTGAGCATTCCTTGCGCCCCCATCAAACAAACTCCAACTTGCTGCAAGTCCTACATCCCAATTTGCTTCGCTGCCAGCGAAATCGATTCTTGGGTTATTGCCCCAAACCCGGCCAAACAAGTCAATACTCGGCTTTGATCTCGCCGCAACTTGCTCAAGCTGCAACTCACTTTGCTGCAAACTCACGCGCAGTTGTTCAAGTTCGGGCCTTTGCTCCAAAGCAACCGCCAAGGCGCTGGCCAAATCAGCCGGCACGCTGATTCGATGCGATTCTTCAGCAGACACTTCTAATGCGGGCATCTCCGATTCCGGAACCGCCAGCAAACTTGCCAGTGCGATGCGCGCCATCTTTACGCCGTGGCCGTTGCGGATGGCCACTTCCCTGGCTTCGGCTAAGCGAACTTGCAAAGAGAGTACGTCAGAACGTAGCACCTTACCCTCCTCAAAGAGAACCATGGTTTCGGCAAGTTGCGCCTGCACGGTTTGAACCGAAAGCGCTGCAACTTTTTGTTGCTCGTGTGCAACCAAGCCTGCAAACCAAACATCGATGGTCATCGCGGTCAAACTATTTTGCAAGGAAGACAGTTCTAGTTCAGCTACGCGCTGTTGCAACTGAGCCCTTTCACCAGCCAAGCGATGAAGACCACCCGAGTAAAGGTTGTAGCCGACTCCAAGTCCAACTTCCCAGTTGCTAAATGCGCCGGGGTTATTGAAGTTGGTACCCGGTACAAAGCCACGCGCATCAATGGTTTTAAACAGATAGGAGGATGGCGCGTCGGCTCGTAAATAACCCAAATCTAGATTTACCTGTGGACGAAACGCAGCCCTACTTTCATCCACCGCCGTGGCAGCCTGCGCAATCCGTGCGGCCGCAATCTCAACCCCTGGATTTTGCTGCAACACCAAATCTATGGCCTGCTGCAAAGACAAAGAGGAATCCTCAAAAAGCGAGGCGTCGGCAGTCGTCTGAGCATCACCGGAATCACGAGAATCAACAGCATTCTGCTTCCTAAAGGCTACATGGCCATCAGGATTCGCCGCCGCCTGCGGGCTGGAGCAGGCGCCAAGCAGGAAAGCCGTGAGGATCGTGATTGGGGCAGATTGGGGGAAGGACATCGCTCGATTCATCTCTCACCATTTAGAGACAGAAGCTTCAGGATAGTTCCCCGAACCCGCCCCTCGCAACTCAGCAGCCGCCCCATCCAACCAGGCTCTCGGCCACTCCATCTCTTCAGAGCCAAGAAAGGAAGGCCACTAGAATCGTCTAGTGGCCTTCCTTTTTCTGTAGCGGCTGGCGGGAGTTTGGCTCTCAAAAGCCAGCACCCACGACTTAACGAGCCTTAGCGATTTTGAGCTTGCTGATTTTGGCCTGCTTCTTCACCGACTCTTCGCTGCGGGTGAGCCCGGCTGCGATCGACTTAAGGCTCATGCCCTTACCCGCCATAAAGCGGAGTTTCTCAAGCTCAGAAGGAGTCCAAGCCTGCCGGTGTCGTTCAAATTTTTTAGCCATGTGATTTCTCGGTAGCAACGCTTAGGGCAGCTCAAATGGCTGACCTTTATCGCACAAACGTATCGTACCGCAAGGAAAGACCTTGCAACCGCATAGAGAATGCTCCTATCCCCTGACCGCTCAGGAGGCCATCGTTAGATGCTCGTCCTGGTCAAGTCTATTCCCAAAAACTTAAAGTAAAAATCGCCTTCAAACCGCACAAAACGAGGTATTCTTATGCTTCCCATGAAGAGCAACATCCTACCCCTACTTGTCCTCGCCGCGGTTTCTTTGGTCGCGAGCTCCTTGTCCGCACAGGACAATACCCACCCGCTGACCCTTGTAGATTCGTCCGGAACTCCGCGTCCAATCCTGTTTGATGTTGGAGTTGGCGAAAACGTCGCCCAATACGACGTGGAAACTGCCTATTTGGCGCTTGACCCAACAACCCCATCCGGCAGCTATTACGTTCACGTAACCGACCAGCTGAACGGCTTGGGAGACCAGGTCCTCTCCCTCAACGATCCGCTCGACCGTTATGTCACGGTGACCAACATGGGGGGCGGCGTCATCCTGCTTTCGGTGCCAAACAATCCTGGCCTGGAAATGGGCGATGGACTCAATGGCCTCGGCGACAGTCTGCCGTTGGGCTATTTCCGCCCCAACATGGAGGATGAATGTCTTTACAAAGCATGGCTCGGCGACACATGGAACGAGCCGGTAAAGCACGACTTCCCCTATCTGCTTCTTCCTGGCAGCGTTCGCTCCTTTAGCTATTTCCGCATTGGCGATGGCAGCGGATCCACCATTTCCGGCCTGGTCTTCGACGACCTCGACGCGAATGGAATGCAGGACCTCGGCGAACCAGGATTGGCTGGAGTGGAAGTGCAACTGATTGGCGTCAACGGAACCACTTCGACCACCAGTAGTGCCGATGGCTCCTACGTTTTCCTCGGTGTCACCTATGGCGACTATGAAATCGTTCAAATCGTGGATCCACTTTCAGGTCGCGTGGCCACCACGCCATCGTCCTCCTTCCTCTCGGTCCTCGGCTGCGGCTTGGCTCCAGGCGATGATTTCGGCCAGACTCTTGAGAACACCAGCTGCGATGGCCACACCATTGGTTTCTGGCGCAATCGTCACGGGATTAACTTGGTTGAAAGCAACAACCTTCTAGCTGACTTAGGCTCCTTGAATGTTGTTGATGCCGACGGTGAGTACTTCACCACCAACAGCACCAATGAATACAAGGACTGGATGAAGAGGGCCAGGGCCACCAACATGGCTTACATGCTCTCCGCCCAACTCACCGCCATGCATTTCAACGTAAGCGTCGGTTTCGTAGGTGGAAACTGCATGATTGACGATCCGAACCTGGGCCAAGTCACCATCAGCTCGGTCATCGACCTTGCCATCGATAGCTTGGGCACCGACCCGTACACCCCAAGTGGTCATGCGCAACGCGGTTATCAGGAGCAACTTAAGAACGCTCTCGATAACGCCAACAACAATCAGAACTGGCTCTAATCAGGTTGCAGTTGCAATGCGCCATTCCCTCCCTCTCGAGGCAGGGAATGGCGCATTCTCTATTTATGGGGTGGGATGAATGGTTCAGGATCCATCATGAAATGCTTACTCATCACCGGCCAGTAACGCCGCCGCGGTGAGGGCTTCCGAAGTCACTGGGAGGATGAAGAGCTGCTCCTCGGTTTGGTCCTCCACCGAAATAGTGAATGATGTGGAACCATCTGCGAACAACGCCCTTGGTTGTTCTGGGCCGGCGGATTGGTTGGTTATCAAAATGATTTCCACCTCCCATTCTCCTTCCACCTGGAGTTTGGCTCCATGCACTTCTTGAGTGTCGCCTTGCATAATCCCTACGGCATCAAACGGTAGCCGGTCACCTTGAGGGTGTGAGCGCAAACTAAGCAACCAGTAAGAATCCTTCGGGATAACAACCCCCTCCGGCACTGCGAACTGAACCGAAATCCCTTCGCGGAAAGTTACCGTGACCTCGCCGTTGGAGTAGCAAAAGACGGGGCGATATGGGCTAGCGCGGACCTCAATTTCGACTCTTGCTTCATGGTGAAAAATCTCCACGCTATTTCCTTTAATCTTCCAAAAGTACGCACGGCCAAGATTGGAAAGAACCTCCGTCGGAGGCGCCTGCCATTCCGGATTCTCCGTTTTTAAATGGAGGATGTGACGAAATATTTCGCCGCGTAAATCCCAGTCGGGGATTTGGGTGCCATCGTCCGACGCAGTTAGTTGGAGGTCTGCCAACGGTAGTCGCGCAAGGACTCCAAGACCATTCAGTCGCTGGTGAATTTGAAGCTCCACTTGCTCCAATGGCATTCCCTTCAGCCTAAAGCGTCCATTTCCGACTTCAATAAATGATTCTGCGAACTCCACTTCTTGATTCGACTCTGGTGAACGCAGCACCGCCCGAACCTCAAGTTCACTATGCCACGCCGGGTCATCAAGCAAAACGCGCCCCCACAACTCTTGCTCCCCCATTTTTTCTAGCCTTAGATTTTCTTCACCCAAAGTGAACTGCACTTCCGGGTTACGATCAAAAGCTAAGGAATACGAATAGAGCTCTGAGTTCTGTGGGCCGGTGAATCGAAAACCGCCGTTCTCATCGGTAAACAGAGAAAGTTGGCGCCGAATAAATCCCCTTCTGCTTTTAGGGCCGCCTACATATTCGAAAGTAAGCTGTAACTTCTCATTAACTAGTGGCTGGCCACCCGCCCCAACCACAACCCCGGCAACGATAATGGACTCGCCGAGAGTTGCAGGAATAGGCTCTGGTCGATGTGCATGTTGCGCTAAATCGACTTCTAAAAAACTAATGTCCATTTGACCATAACTCTGCTGACTTTCTTTCGAGTGGATCAAAATACGAAGGCGGTTGGCTCCCATCTGTCTTGCTCGGTCAACCGAAATTTCCACTCGACCGTCAGAGTCAGCATCAATAAGTGGGTATGCCCGCTGCATTTCTCCTTCCTGAGTGGGGTAGTAGATATCCGCGCTCAATTCTCTATCGACTACCGGATGCTGTTTGGAATCGGTCAAATCTACGGCGATGGTTGGGGTGAGATTTGCAAAGACTAATTCCAATCTTGCAAGGTCCCCTGGCCGGCTTGGGCCAATCCCTACTCCATGGACGTAACGACCATTTCTTGTTGAATAGGTAGCCATTGCCAATTGAGTACCGACACCCACCTGATTGAAGAGCGCAATGCCATCAATCGTGGCCACCTGCTGGTATCCACGTTCCAAAGACGCGCCAAGCCTCCCGGTCGGTGATACCGACTGCAAACGGACATACAGATCGCCTTCCACCGGCCGACCGTTTTCATACAGGCAAACCACCTCCACCTTCCCGGTTGCCGGCATAACAAAGTGGAGATCTGCTTCTCCCAGTTCTTCTCTTAACAAGACTTTCGACTGTGGCGATGGACACGGCACCAAAAGCCCAACCACCGTCTCTCCAGAATATGCATAAGCGTGAAAAGCTTCCAAGTGCCGAAGTTCGGCAAGGCCCTCCCGATTCGTCACGGCCTTCACCATGGGCATTCCGGAAATGTTTGCTGAAAACCCAACTTCCACTCCCTCCGCGGGCTGCCCGCTTTCATCCACCACCACCACGCGCTGATGCCGCACCTTTCGCATGAGAACTTCCACCACTTCCCCGTCCTCTTTCAACTCGAGAGACGGGGCATTCCCAAACAGGCCTTCCGCACGCGCCGAAATATGGGTTCTACCCTGCGGCAAGGGAAGCTCTAGGATGCCGTCCTCATTGGTGGTGTAAATCACACAAAAGTATTCCATCCACCTCTCCAAACCAACGTACTCCTTCTTGGTTTCGGACTCCCATTTCTTTTCGCTGGCTCCAGTGTCGTAATACAGAATCTCTACATTTGAAATGGGATTAAGGCTGACGGCGTCGAGCACTTGGATAGTGAAGGATGGGCCATGAATCTCAGGAGCTGCCAGTCGTGCAGGAGCGCTACGGTCTGGATTCAAACGAACTCTCTCTACTGGATTTGCTCGCGCTTCTTCTAAAGGAAATGCATCTTGAACTGTAGAAGCGGCGATTGGGGTGGCATCGTCGAGCAAACTCTTTTCGGAAGTTTCGCTCCACGGCTGCCAAGCGACCAAAGCCACCAACGATGCAGCCAAGGTGCCCACTATAATTTTTGTACTCAGTGTCATGCTAAGAATGGAAATCAAGCCACCGCCCACCGATTTGGAAAACGGGAGTGTGAAGATCAAACATTGCTGACGCCAGTCGTTCCCCATACTTGCAGCAAGTTGGACACGAAGCATTTCTAAACCGCGCTGAATGCGGGCATGTACCGTGGAGTGCGGCATACCTAAACGCTTGCCAATCTGTTGAATGGTGAGCTCTTCGAAAAACCGCAAATAGAGCAGAGTTGCGTAGGGCTCTTCAAGATTGGCTAGAGCATCGGCAAGCTGATGAACGGTTTCCAATCGATGCGCCAAAGAGTCGGGAGCCTTAGCAGCCGAATCTCCGGACATCTTTTTCCACTGTTTCTCACCCACCAACCGCTCTCGATTATTTCTAGATTTTTGCTCCCTCCATTGCGAGTGTGCCATGTTGCGAACCACCGCACCTAACCAGGCACGAGGATTGGCCGCATGCTTGGGAGGCTTTTCGAGAGCGGCCAACCAAGTTTTTTGCTCCACCTCCAAAGCCTGATCCGCATCGGCGGTCAAGCTGCGGGCTAGAGCACGCACCCAACGACCATGCTGGTGCAGGTCATCGAAATTGGGCGTGGTGGGAGTCTCCGTCATGATCTTCCCCTGCACAACGCGGTGCTCACGAGAATATCCACCAGTTTAAGTAGAAAAGAAGAATTCCCCTAGGAATAGAATCCTGTTCAAACATGTCTTATACAATGGAATCCCGCCGACATAGGCGGAAACCTCAATCATGAAATACTTGCTCACCATCGGCCTGCTGCTTGCAGGCTTTTCTAGCGCAACCGCTCAGGAACACGGTTCCGAGTGGATTGCCGATTTCGACAAGGCTGTCGAGATCGCCAAGGCCCAAGATAAGGACCTTCTCATCGACTTTACTGGCTCCGATTGGTGACCCTACTGCAAGCGCCTCCGTGCTGAGGTGTTTGAAGAAGATGCTTTCTCGACCAAGGTCACCGCTGACTACGTTCTAGTCACTTTGGATTTCCCTCGGGGAGAGGAAGCCAAAGCTGCGGTACCCAATCCAGAACGCAACGAAGAACTGAAGAATCAGTACGGCATCACCGGTTTCCCAACCGTTTTGCTCATGACTCCAGACGGAGAAGTCTTCGGACGCTCGGGTTACACCGGAGCAACTCCGGAAGAATACTTGGCTGATGTCGTCGCTCAGCGCGTGGATGGCAAAGCTGCTCTCGCCAAGATCAAGATGATCAACGACGAGTTTGAAGCTGCCAAAGACAAGATGGTTGTGGTTAAGAAAGCTGCTGGCCTACTCGCAACCCTCAATGGAGCTCCTGGGGCTGAAACCCTGTCCACCATCGTGCGCAAGGGCTTTGAGCTCGACCCGGAAAACAAGAGTGGCTTCAAGGTCGATGCCCTGAAAGCTCTTCTGAAGTCCGGCCAAGGCAACGATGCTGATCTTGTAATGGCTGCCGAGATGGATCCTGCTAACGAGCATGGTCTTATGGAAGCTGTTGTGGCAAACGCCATCGAAGGTCTCGCTAGCCTCGAAGATGTCGAAGCATTCGTAATGACTGCCGATGCTCTTTTCGCCACCGGCAAGGTGCACGATCAAGAGTTAGTCAGTGGCTTCTGGCTCAACGCGGCCTACTTCTGCCATAAGTATTTGGAGAAGCCAGCTGAAGCGAAGGTCTGGGCGCAACGCGCAGTGGACCTTGGCGTTGAAGAAGAGAGCATGGAACTCATCAACGAGATCCTCGGAACCGAAGATCCTGCTTAGGTTGCTTCAAAGATTCACCGTCGGCTGGAATTTTCCAGCCGACGGTTTTTCTTTGTTCCTTGGTAATGATGCCCTAGGATAAAGAGACCCCCCGTTATGGAAGCACACCTCGAATCTCGCGATGTCGCCATTCCTCGTCTCCTGGCTGAGCATGGCTCCATGGTCTACAGCCTTGGCCGACGTCTTTGCGGCAATGCCCAAGAGGCCGATGACTTGGTCCAAGAGACCTTTCTGGCTGCCTATCGCCACTGGGACCAGTTTGAAGGGCGATCCAGCCCGAAAACTTGGCTCTACACCATTGCCGCCAGGGCCTGTAGCCGCATGCACCGCTTGCGAGCTGGACAGCCGAAGCGTATGCAGTCGCTAGAAGAGTTATTGCCCTTCGGCGAACCTAGCCTGGGTTTCGTCGATCACGACAGCAAAACGCCGCTCGATGTCCAAATTCAAGCCGAGGGGCGCGAGTTAATTCAAGATGCCATTGTCGACCTCCCGATTGAATTTCGCATGCCTCTCCTGCTGAAGGACATTCTTGGCCTATCTGGAAAGGAAGTTGCGGAAATCCTGGACATGAAAGAGGCCACCGTCAAAACTCGGGTGCATCGAGCGCGGCTAAGGCTGAGACAAGCCTTAGAGACCGTTTTACCGCAAAAAGAAGTCCCTCCTGCGGAATACACCGTCCAGGTTTGCATGGATTTACTTCGTCTAAAGCAGGAAACCCTCGATTTGGGCAAATCCACCACCCCAGAGCTCGATGCCATGGTTTGTCAGCGCTGTGAGACGATTTTCGACACTTTGGACACCACAGTGAACGTTTGCCAAGAAATCGGAGCCGGAAGGATGCCAAATGAGCTCCGAGAACGTATCCTTTTGCACTTCCGGGATTCCAATTGACCCTAAATCTAGGAGATTGGAAAAGTTCTTGAAACCAATGGTGCCATTTGTGCACTAAGTACTATGTGGGCCCTAATTCGATAGGGGTTGAAAAGAAAGACAGGAACTTTTTCCCGGTTCGTCGGGGAGAATAAAACTGGATCGTCGACACCGTGGGGGTTGGCGTCGGTTCAGCAGACTTCTCTCCGGCGGCCTTTTTTTTTGTCTTCTGGGCGCGAATCGCAGGCAGACTCCAGCCGGGCTTCCTAAACTCGGAGTATGCCCAGATTCACCCGCAGGCGCTTCCTATCGCAACTAACCTGCTTGGCAGGACTCGGCATCGCGCGGCCGATGACCGCCACCCGGCTGTTTTATCCGCAGCCCCCCCCTGCCGATTTATTTCCCTTGTCGTTGGCGGAGTGGTCCCTGCATCGAACCTTGCAGAATGGAAAGCTAACCAACCTTGGTTTTCCAGACGAAGCTCGACGCCTCGGCTTCTCTGGAGTGGAATATGTGAACTCTTTTTTCAAACACCAAGCTAAGGACCGCGGATATTTAGGCGAGTTGCGGCGTCGCTGCGACCAAGCGGGTGTACAAAGTTTGCTCATCATGTGTGATGGCGAAGGTTATCTCGGGGATCCCGATTCGACAAAGCGCAGCCAGGCGATTGAGAACCATCGCAAGTGGATTGGTGCGGCAAACTTCCTCGGATGCCATTCGATTCGAGTAAATGCACACAGTGATGGAACCCGCGGCGAGCAACAGCATTTGGCTGCTGATGGTTTACGTAGGTTGACTGAAGTTGGGGCTGCAGAAGGTGTTTCTGTCATTGTTGAAAACCACGGCGGATGGTCTTCCGATGGCGAGTGGTTAGCCAGCGTCATCCGCGAAGTCGACCACCCGATGTGCGGCACGCTTCCCGACTTCGGGAACTTCCACTATGACGGTGGGGTTTTCGACCGTTACGACGGCGTCCGCCAAATGATGCCCTTCGCGAAGGCAGTCAGTGCTAAGTCGCATGATTTTGGCGACGACGGTGAAGAGAAACATACCGATTACGCGCGCATGTTGAAAATTGTCCTGGATGCAGGTTACCGCGGTTGGATTGGAGTGGAATATGAAGGTGGCTCGATGAGTGAAGTCGATGGCATCCTTGCTACGCGGCGGCTAATCGAGAAAGTACGTATGCTATTACAAGCGGAACAAAAATGAGTGGCTTAGGTTTGTGCCTTAGCCTTCTGTGCTTTGCGCAAGAGGGCGAAACCATTGCACCCCCGGACCCTGCGGTATTACTGCATGAGGCTGTCGCGCTGGTGAAGCCAAAGGAGCGCGAAACTGCAGTCAAGCGCTTGGTGAAACTGCGCGATGTCCGCCTAGAACAGTGGCTGGAAATCATGCAGGAGTTTGGCGACTTTGATGAAGCCACGCCTGGCGTTCATCGGGAAGAAATCGCGGCTTGGGTGGATTCCAAGCGCGTTTCCATGCCTATCGCTTATTACGTACCGGCTTCTTATGACCCACAAATCGCGAGCCCGCTTTTAGTTTTGTTGCATGGTTCCGGCGGCAATGGGGAAGGCATGTTGCGCAGTTGGATTCGGCTTGCTGAAGAGCATGGATACTTGTTGCTGGCTCCAACCGACCCTAAATCGGGTCAAGGCTATGCTTTCACCCAGCGCGAACGCGACGAAGGTTTGCAGGCATTACGTTGGATGCGCCTGCACTTCAACATCGATGAAAACCGCGTGCATCTGCATGGCGTCAGTCGCGGCGGACACATGGCTTGGGATTTAGGCGTGCGTCATAGCGACCAGTTCGCAAGCTTGATTCCTGCGATTGGAGGCCCAACTTGGGTAGTGAGCGGTGGGCGCAATAATCTCCGCCTGGTAGAAAACCTTTTTGCAACACCGATTCGCCAGCTGCAAGGTTCGCAAGACGATGCCCGCCTCCTACGCAATCTACGCCAAAGTTTTGACCGCATCATCGCCGCCGG
>Ga0316209_1001811_pt1 | contig 19779 bp, 16 predicted proteins | sample 6monopyrite_MG_FD_204945 | JGI IMG/M metagenome (GOLD analysis project Ga0316209, IMG submission 204945) | Microbial mat bacterial communities from mineral coupon in-situ incubated in ocean water Damariscotta River, Maine, United States -... | ecosystem: Environmental > Aquatic > Marine >...
CTTTTTAGTCCTGCTCTTTTTTCCATAAACAATTTAACGCTGTGCTCCAAAAAACGACTCATCATTGCTTGCATTGAATCGCCATAAAACCGTACAAATTCTTTAAGAATATCGGCGGTTAAAATGGGATTACCATTGGTTTCTTCTTCAGCAATCAATTGCATTAAAGTGCAGCGGGTGAGATCTTCTTTGGTTTTAGCGTCAATGACCTTGAATTCGGTATAAGTCATTACTAATTCTTTAATGTCTTGGAGGGTAATATAACAGCTGATTTTTGTGTCGTACAAACGGCGGTTAGGATACTTCTTGATGATTCTTTCTTCTGACACGATGGAGGTCCTTTGGTTTTATAATTCTTATTATTGATTATTTTTTGTTCAGTTGAGTGTATCAAGAACTATTGTTGCATGCCAGCAATTAATCTGAGTGTGATGAATTATTCGAATTGAATATAAAACAGGGAGGGTTAAGGCCAATAAAACTATCGCTAAAATAAGCTTTATCGACCTTATTTACAGAAGAACAAATCAGTAGTGAAGTTTTATTAGCCTCGCTTTTCAATTAAATCTTCGACCACAGAAGGGTCAGCCAAGGTCGAGATATCGCCCAGTTGGTCAAACTCGTTAGCCGCAATTTTTCTCAGGATGCGCCGCATTATTTTCCCTGATCGTGTTTTGGGCAACCCTGGCGCCCATTGAATAGCCTCAGGTTTAGCGATTGCGCCGATTTCTGCTCCAACAAAATTTCGAAGTTCCAATCTTAGTTCTTCCGTTGGCTGCTCGCCATTCATAAGGGTGACGTAAGCGTAAATACCTTCCCCTTTGATTTTATGAGGAAATCCAACCACCGCCGCTTCAGCCACTTTTGGATGTAATACTAAGGCGCTTTCGATTTCTGCGGTTCCAAGACGATGCCCAGAAACATTGAGTACATCATCCATTCTTCCAGTGATCCAAATATAACCCTCTTGATCTCGTCGGGCGCCATCTCCAGTAAAATAGAAGCCGGGGAACTGAGAAAAATAGGTGTCAAAAAATCGTTTTTCATCACCGTAAACACCGCGCATCTGGCCGGGCCAACTTTGCGCCATCACCAAACTTCCAGCGGCTTCGCCTTGTAGCTCGTTACCATCATTATCTAACAGCATCGGCTGAATACCAAAAAATGGTTTGCTCGCCGCACCAGGTTTCAAATCATGGGCGCCGGCCAAAGGCGTAATTAAAATTCCGCCGGTTTCAGTTTGCCACCAAGTATCAACAATCGGGCAGCGGCCTTCTCCGACGATATTGTAATACCATTCCCAAGCTTCTGGATTGATTGGTTCACCAACGGTGCCAAGCAATCTTAAGCTTTCGCGAGAGGTGGATGTAACGGGTTCATTTCCCTGAGCCATTAATGCTCTCAGCGCTGTAGGAGCAGTGTAAAAAATAGAAACCTTATGTTGGTCGACAACATCCCAAAACCGCGAAACCGAAGGATAGGTGGGCACGCCTTCAAAAACTAAAGTTGTTGCGCCATTGGCGAGTGGACCATAAAAAATATAAGAATGGCCGGTAATCCAGCCCGCATCGGCGGTACACCAGTATACGTCGCCGTCCTTGTAGTCAAAAACGTATTTATGGGTCATTGCTGCATAAAGCAAATAGCCGCCCGAAGTGTGCAATACGCCCTTTGGCGTACCGGTGGAACCTGAGGTATAAAGAATAAATAATGGATCTTCTGCGTCCATTATTTCCGGCTCACAGACGGCTTCGACTTGTTGGTGTAATTGCAGGTAGTCAACGTCAATGGCGTCATTCCACGCCACATCAGCTTTAGTATGACGAACAACTATCACGGAGTGAACATTTTCACATCCAGCGACAGCAGCATCGGTATTGGCTTTTAACGGGATTTTTTTGCCACCCCTGACGCCTTCGTCAGCAGTAATAACAACCCGGCAGTCAGAGTCTAAAATTCGTGTCTTCAAAGCTTCCGGTGAAAAGCCGCCAAAGACCACTGAATGAACAGCACCGATGCGGGCACAGGCCAACATTGCATAGCCAACTTCCGGAATCATTGGCATATAAATACAAACCCTATCGCCTTTTTTTACTCCGCGTTGTTTTAAAATATTGGCAAAACGGCAAACCTCATCGTGTAATTCTTGGTAAGAAATATTACGATGATCTCCAGGCTCATCACCCTCGAATATAATGGCTGTTTGTTCCGCTTTAGTCGCTAAGTGGCGATCGATACAATTATAAGAAACATTTAGCTCAGCCCCTTCAAACCAACTAATTTTTGCCTTGTGAAAATCGACGTTGCTGACACTGTCCCATGGCTTGTACCAATCAATAAATTTTTCGGCCTGTTCCGCCCAGTATTGATCTGGGTTATCGATTGACGACTGGTATTCTGACAGATATCGGCTTTTGTCTATGATTGCTTCTTTAGCGAAGTTTTCTATGACCGAATGTTTATGGACCTGAGTCATTGCGGGCTCCTTAATGTTTTTCAGTGCTGCTACTTTAACTAAATAAAAGGGGATTGTCCAAATCTAATGATAGCGCTGTCATTCGCTCCTTATTTAGTGTTATTAGGTAAATTTTTAACGAGTGGAAAATAGTATAAACGGGTATTGCTTATATACTCATTGGGTCTCACCTATTCGGCGGACTAGAAAGCCAACAGAAGACTATGAATAATGGAAAATCGAACAATCACTCTACCTTTAAATCACTAAATTACTAGTTCCAAATTATCCAATAATCGCGGCTTTCCCATCCAGGCGGCGCAGGCGATTAGTATTTTTTCATCGGTGTCGGTCGCTTTTTCAAGATCTTCGGCATTGCAAATTTCAAAATAATCGACTTTGAAATCTTTACCATGTAATAAGTTGATCGCTTCTCGTTGTAAACTGCCATAATTTCGTTTTCCAGCTTTAATTTTTTCAGCAGTTGCCAATATTATTTTTCTTAATTCGGCCGCTTTGGATTTTTCTTTGGTCGATAAAAACTTATTGCGTGAACTCATTGCCAAACCGTTTTGCTCTCGGATAATTTCGCCGCCGATAATTTCGATAGGCATAAAGAGATCTTTGACCATTGCGCTTAATATCATGTATTGCTGATAGTCCTTTTTTCCAAATACCACGACATCAGGTCGCAAAATATTAAATAAAATATTCACCACTGTGGCAACACCTCTAAAGTGCTCAGGTCGACTTTCACCGCAAAGTCGTTTCGTTAGTCGATTAACTTCAACACTGGTATTGGTTTTTGTACCCAGCGGGTAGATGATTTGGTTGCTGGGAGTGAATAGATAATCAACCCCAATTGCTTCGAGTTTACTGATATCCTCGGTAAGCGTTCTTGGATAACTCGCTAGATCTTCATTGGCGCCAAATTGCATTGGATTGACAAAAATGCTAGCCACTAAAATATCGCAATTATTTTGTGCTAGCCCAAATAAAGAGATGTGTCCTTGGTGCAAGTTGCCCATGGTTGGGATCAAACCAATTCGCTTGCTTTCCTTTTTGAGCTGCATGAGTTCTTTTTGGATTTCGTGCGGATTTTCAATTATTTTCATATCGATAAGCTGTCATTGCGAGGACGTAGGACGCGGCAATCTTCGAATTCAGTTTCTGCCAATGGGAGATTGCCGCGTTACGCTCGCAATGACAGTTTCAAACAGTGTAAAAAATCAAACAAAACTATGGTTTTCATTGGGAAAGGTTCGCGCCTTCACCATGGCTATATAGGTTGAAATTGCACCATCGATTGTTGTCACTGATTCGAGTTCGAAAAAATTCTGTACAAACTTAGGTCTAAAATCACCATTTAGACCAAGCATATCCTGCATTACTAAAACTTGTCCATCTGTTTTATTGCCTGCGCCGATACCAATGGTCGGAATGGTTAACTGCTGGGTGATTTTTGTTGCAAGTGCCGCAGGAACACACTCTAATACCAGCAATTTAGCGCCTGCTTTTTCAACTGCCAGCGCATCCGCCATGATCTGCTGGGCATTTTGTTGATTGCGACCCTGGACCTTAAATCCACCGAGAGCATCCACTGACTGAGGCGTTAAACCTAAGTGGGCACAAACTGGGATACCACGCTCAGTTAATTTCGAAATACTGCTGCAAAGCCATTCGCCTCCTTCAAATTTGACCATATTAGCACCCGCCTGCATTAATTTAGCGGCATTCATAAGGGTTTGTTGCTCGGTTGCATATGCCATATAGGGCATATCGGCAATTACCCAAGAGCTTTGATTACCTTCGGCCACACACTCTGTGTGGTAAACCATATTCGCCATAGTGACTGGTACCGTGGTTTGCTTGCCTTGAATGACCATTCCAAGGGAATCTCCAACCAATATAATTTCAACGCCTAGCTCAGATATTAATTTAGCAAAACTCGAGTCGTAGGCGGTAAGGACCGTTATTGGCTCTTCGATTTCCTTTAACTTTTGCAGGCTATGTAAAGTCTGTTTTTTCATAAGCTCTTTTCCTTGGGTTTACTCGAAACGCTATTGAGAAAATAGGTATTTTCATGACGGTTCAAACAACCGTTGGATTAAAATAGTGCCGTCCATTACTGGTGGTTTCAATTCGTTCTAATAATTGCTGATAATCCGCTTCATTATTCACTAAGTCAATACCGGATGCGTTGACAATCAATAGCGGAGAGGCATTATAATAATGGAAATAATCGGTATAAGCGCTCGAAAGACGGTTGAGGTAATCATCGGTAATACTGTATTCCATCGAAATACCTCGTTTTCGAATTCGCCTCATTAGCACATCGGTTGGGGCCTGTAGGTAAATGACTAAATCGGGTACTGGCGCGTCAATGGTTAAGTTATTAAAGACTTGTTCATATAAATTTAATTCGTCTGTATCCAGCGTCACTCTTGCAAATAAACGATCTTTATCCATCAAGAAATCGGCGATGTGGTTCGGCGCAAACATATCACCTTGGCGCAATTCTTGTAGTTGGCGGTTTCTTTGAAAAAGAAAGTAGAGTTGTGCCGGTAGCGCCCCAGCTTTCGGATCCTGGTAAAACTTTTCCAAAAAAGGGTTTTCAGAAGCGCCTTCTAGTAACAGTTCAGATTGTAGTGACTGAGCAAGCTTTTTCGCTAGAGTGGTCTTACCGACCCCTATAGGGCCCTCAACCGCAATAAATGTTTTATTGCTTTCTTTGCTAGAAATTGTATTTGTGGAGGAGCTTTTCTCAATCACAGTTTCTGTATTCCTTGGCCACCTATTTTTTTGGCCAGTTCTTGTATGTCACTACCATCTGGCAGTCGAAGTTCGGGAGCGATTTCCACTAAGGGGATTAATACAAACGATCGTTGTTTTAATCCGTAGTGCGGAACAATTAATCGATCACTATCGATGGTTCTATTATCATATAATAACAAATCAAGGTCTAATGTTCGAGGACCCCACTGTTGCAATTTTCTTTCGCGATGGTGCCGTTGCTCAATAGTTTGCAATTGGTCTAATAAATCGATGGGTGATAATAGAGAACTGATTTTTGCGACGGCATTGACGTATTTATCCTGATCCTGTGGACCCATGGGAAAGCTGAGATAAAGACTCGACTTAAGCCTTAGTTGGGTCTCTGGCAGGTGAGATATTTCGTCAAAGGCGCTAATAATTTGCTGTTTTGGGTCATCCAAATTCGAACCTAAACCAATGTAAATATCTTTATTCATTGACTCTGATTTTGAACTGAAACAGAGATGATAAATCCCACTGCAATCTATTTTTTCGCATGGTTTTTTGCATGGCTATTTGCACGTAGTCGGTTTCTATTTCGATTATTTGGACGACGTTTTTTCTTTGTAGGATGAACAACCGAACGCAACATTAAAGCGCGACTTTCCTCATTAGCGGTTTGATATTCTGTCCACCATTTGGCAAGTTCCATTAGTTCAGGATCATCGCCAGCTCTTAAGCAAAGAAAATCATAGGCCGCTCTAAAACGTGCATGTCCTATCAAGCTATGGACGCTTTTAGGTCGCCGGTTATTCAGTCTAAATTGCAATGACCACATTTCTTTGGCAATTGTTGAAAATCGTTTTGGGATACCTATTGCAAGCCGTTGTTTATCCATGACTATTGAAGCCGCTTTTAAGTTTGCCTCGTAGGCCGGCATGCCTTTCTCAATTAATTTTGCTGTTTGTTGTTGCAGCGGCTGCCAAAGAAACACGGCAAATAAAAAGGCCGGTGTGACCGGTTGTTGATTGGCTATGCGCTTGTCGGTGCTTTTAAGTGCCGAGCGAATAAAGTTAGCAAAGGCGGTTGACTGTGGATTACTCGGACTTAAACTTTCGACGGTTTGCGAAAAAAGATAGCCTGCTACTTGGCGCTCACAAAGCGAATTCCAGGTCGATTCTGCGTGACCTGCGAGTAACATCTTGTTGCTTTCGTCCCAAAGCCTCGCGGAGGAAACATGGGATAATAGAGAGGCTAGTTCTGCGATGGGCTGCGCTGTTTTTTGTTCGATAATAAGATCCAGTTTACAAGCTAATCTGATTGCTCGAAGGATCCTCACCGGGTCTTCCCGATAGCGTTCGTAAGGGTCGCCGATTAGGCGTAATTTCCGTTCTGCGAGATCTTGTAATCCGTCGACATAGTCAATGACTGAAAAATCGCTGACAGTATAGTAGAGCGCGTTAACGGTAAAGTCGCGGCGAAAAGCATCTTCAACCATTGAACCGTAAACGTTGTCTCTGACTAACATGCCGTGATCGCTGGTTCGAGCAAGATCATTTTTTTTCTTGCTACTAAAAATCTTTTTCGATTGATTCTCTGATTGTTCGTGTCCGGCCCTAAAGGTTGCTACTTCAATCACTTCGCGACCATAAAGAATATGTGCCAGTCTAAATCGTCGTCCAATTAGTCGGCAATTTCGAAACAAAGCATGTACTTGTTCTGGCGTTGCATCGGTGGCAACATCAAAATCTTTAGGTTGCAGGCCCAGTAAAATATCTCTGACACCGCCGCCAACTAAATAAGCTTGGTAGCCAGCTTCATTGAGTCGATATAAAACTTTCAACGCGTTTTTACTGATTTTTTTGCGCGAGACACTATGTGCGTCTCGTCTTAAAATGCGCGCATTTTTATCCGCAGAGTTACTGTCAGTTCGACCACTGCGGTTCTTGTTATTGTCGCGTTTTTTAGTAAAAAGACGCTTAAAAATTCCAGTCATAATTTCTAAGACACTTAAAGTTCAGATAAGAAATGAGCGATGTTTCGAACCCCGCGCCCAGTTGCGCCCGCGGCAAAAAGACTATCCCCGGAATCACGAAAGCAGGCCGCTAAATCGAAATGCACCCATTGTTTTTTCTCAAAATCGACAAAGCGCGATAAGAAACCCGCGGCGTTACTTGCGCCGCCAACTCCTCCACCAGGTTGTGGTTTGCTGTTAGCAGTAGTGGCATAGTCGGAGGGACAATTATCTTGATGAAAAGGCTCTAACGGTAATCGCCACAAGGGATCGTGTTGTTGCTTGGCTATTTGCTCAAATTTATTTGCTATCGAATCATTCATACTAAACATTGCATTGTAATGATCGCCGAGAGCGACGCACGCCGCGCCGGTCAAGGTCGCCGCGTTGATGATTATTGGTGCTTCGCTTTCATCGGCGAGGATCAGTCCATCGGCTAGAACGACTCGCCCCTCGGCATCGGTATTAACGATTTCAACGGTTACTCCATTTTTATATTTTAAAATATCGGATAATTTGTAGGCGTGTCCACTTACTAGATTCTCGGCACAACAAAGAATCAGTTTTACGCGTTTGTTTAAGCCGTTAGCAATCGCTAATGCCAATGCACCGGTAACCGTTGCAGCGCCGCCCATATCGCACTTCATATGCAGCATGCCAACGCTGGATTTTAATGAGTAACCGCCGCTATCAAAGGTGATACCTTTACCAACTAATGCCGCTGCAGGGGGTTGGTTTTCACATCCTTTAGGGCAAAAGTCTACTTCTAGCAAAGCGGGTTCTCTTTCACTTCCTCGGCCTACGTTATAAATTCCAACCAATCCAGCTTCTTCTAATGCTGCACCGCTAGTAATTTGGTAAGTGACTTGTTCGGGATCCAATTGGCTTAAAAATTCGCCAGCTTGGGTAGCAAGTTGCATCGGCGAGAGTTCTTCCGGAGTTGCATTGATAATTTTTTTGGTCCAATTAAAAGCTTTGATTCGATTATCTAATTCTGTTTGATGTTTTTCTGATAGTTCCGCAAAATCGATGGTCGGCATTTTTCGAGGTGATGAAATGCCTTGCCAAAAATGCCATTGTGATTCGATATCCCAGCTGCCGGATAGCTTAAAAGCAGGAATTTTCATTTGAAAAAGTTTACGCGCTGCTTTTTGAATTTTTAGACGTTCGTTTAGTGTGTCTTCTTTACTGGTTAGATGAATGGAGGCACCGTTGCTGTTATAACTGACTAGATTGTCCTTACCCCAATGTTTGTGGCTTGGTTGATAGCTTAGTTCTACTTCAAATAATTGACTCATTCATTTTCCTAGTTTAATCGGTTGTTTTTTATAATTTTTAGAATTTAAAGGTGCTAAGACAGCTTACAGCAAATGACCCATCTTTCCTGTTTTTGTTGAAAGGTAATGCTCGTTATGTGGATTTTTACCATATTTCATGGGAACGCGTTCTACCACTTCGATATTAGCGGCTTGCAGCGCATGGACCTTTTTGGGATTGTTGGTCATCAGTCGAATTTTGCTAATTTTTAGGCTGGCAAGTAGCTCAGCGGCGACGTCAAATTTACGATGATCGGCTTCGAATCCTAAGTTGATATTCGCCTCGACCGTGTCTTGTCCTTGGTCTTGTAATGCATAAGCTTTTATTTTATTGACCAAACCAATACCACGGCCCTCTTGACGTAAATAAACCACTAAGCCACGACCTTTTTCTGCTATTTTTTCGAGCGCCGCGTCCAATTGAGGACCACAATCACAGCGCAGACTGGCAAAGGCATCGCCGGTTAAACATTCGGAGTGCACTCTCACCAATAATGGTTCAGATCCAGACAAATCTCCCATTCCAAGGGCAACATGTTCCTTATTATCAGCCGTGTTTTCGAGCGCGTAGAGGGTAAAATCACCCCATTTAGTTGGTAATTTTGCCTGCACTGTTGGTGCTTGCGATGTTTCAGTATTAATCATACAGCTGTGGTTTAACCTTAAAAGATTGCTAGTTTTAGGTGAAAACTGGACTAGTTTAGTTAATTTTAACGCATATTGCCGCCAATGCAGGCATTTTACACTTAATGGTTTTAAATAGGTATTTTATCCATAATTGGACTATTGCCAACAAATATCAACCTTTCATTTTGGTTATTGGCGATAAATGTTAGTCAAGTATTCATATGGCTCTTGGTTGTTAAATCAATCAAGGCCATTTTATTTTTATTGAAGGACAAGTTACAATAGCGCCACCTGCATAACCGACAGCAATCCTTTTGAAAAATATGATTTCAACGAAATTATGTCAAAAAATTGCCTTATTCGGATTGCTGAGTTTGATGGCGGGATGCGTTTCTGTCGTTCCACAAAAAAACAGTGATGACATCGAGCAAGCAAGTCAAAAAAATTCTGAAAATTCTTTAATTGCCCCAGCGATTTTACGAGTAGATATCGACTTTCTAGTTGCTAACATTATCGCAATTCATCCCGAACCTTTTTCAATCATTTCGGAAAAATCATTTCGACAAAATGCGGAAATAATTAAACGCTCGATCCGCTACCCATTATCTCGAAGTGAGTTTTATTTGAGATTGGCACCTTTGGTCGCAAGTCTTGGCGATATTCATAGCCAAGTGGAATTGCCAAAACATTTACAAAATATTTATCGTATTAAAAATGGCCATACGTCGCCTTCTGAAAAACGTCCTGAGAATAACTTAAGCAAATTATTTCCACTCGCGGTCTTATATGAAGAACAGGCATTTTACGTTGCCGCTGATCTTTCTGCCAATCCCAGCATTCCAACCGGAGCCGCAATTACCACTATTAATGGTGCACCCATTGAATTTTTATTGCAGGTAATGAAACGATTAGTAGTTAAGGAAACGGAGACTGGGCAACGTCGCAGAATTCAAGTGGATTTTCCATGGTTATTGGCGGTTATGGGCTACGCCTCAGAAAACTATCAAATTGAATATTTATGGAATAATCAACACTATTCTCGTGAAATATCTGGCATTACACCTTACTCAGAAAAAGCTGCTGATTCAGGAAAAGAGCCTGTGGTCGATAAAAATGATGAGAAAAAAGAACCATCAAAAATGGCGAAATATGATAGCAATCAACTAGCAAAACCTCAGCCATCGTTTTATGGATTTAGCCAACTTAATTCCCAAACGGCTTTATTATGGTTTAACGATTTTAAAGAAGACCCACAAGTTTTCAAAAATTACATCAATCAAAAATTTAAACAACTGAAGTCTCGCGGTGTTGGTAATTTAATCATCGACGTCCGATACAACGACGGCGGCTTATCACAAAATATAAAGACACTAATTGCCCACTTGATCGAAAAAGATGTTTTTTGGAGCCAAAACGGCGAAATAGCCATCAGCAATCCCCTCAAAACATTGCACCAACAAAAAACAAAGCAGCGACGGATCAATAAATATCGATGGGGATTACAATGGTTGCCATTGGAATGGACCGATGCATTGCAATACGAAATTTCTTGGGGAGATATTGGCGAAAAAATCGAAGTGCAATTTGCTGCCATTGAACCCGCGGACTCTCAGTCCCATAGAAACATCATCATTCTTACCAACGGGTTTTGCTATTCGGCGTGCAGTTCATTTGTTGCTGCCGCTAATTATTATTCGTTTGCAGCGACAATGGGAGAAACTGCCGGTAGTTTTGCGCAGGTTCAATATGCTTATCCTCTGCAACTTAAAATGCCGCATAGCCAGCTTGAGCTCACACTACCCACCATGAAACTGATGTTCAGCTCCGAACAATCGGATCGCAAAACCATCATGCGGCAGAAAAGCAGCCTAATTGAACCAAAATTCGTCATTCACCGCACTCAAGCACAAATTTCCGCTCGTCAGGATGCGTTACTGAATGCGGCATTAACCAAGCTCAACTCTTCCGCCAGCAATCAAGCTCATTAATCCAATTTGGCGAATAATTCTTCGCATTCTCAGTTTTTTAGGTCTAATATTAGGATAAGTCTAGCAATAAGTTAGGTCTGGCCTTCTAAGGTTCGAGTTTACTGGTACTCGCAACTCGAAGGTCTGTCAGTATTTCGATTTAAAGAGGTTAAAGGCATGTCTAAGTGGGTTACAGAAGAGCTGGAGAATTTGCTCCACCAAATCAATGAAGTTCCCTATACCGATAATCGAGAGCATCAGCAACTCACTATTATCATGAACGGTTTTGCCCAGTTGAATAATAAGGTAATGGATAAGGCTGCAGTCAAGACTCGCAAAGAATTTCGAGGTTGGAGTCTTGATGAAGCTCCGGCAAAGCCTAAAAAGCCGGAAAAGAAAGAAGATAGTACTGCTGATGAGTTAACCCGCCTGCGGCCCATCCGATAACCGACGTTTATCGGATAGACCATCGAAAAGCTACCTATTTAGCGTTGCTCCTTTGAAAAACAAGTCGCATTAATAGTCATTCCACAATAGTAACCCCACTCAATGCCTATACCCGTTACCAATGAAGATGCAGAATTCAGCAAGGCTAGAAACAGCCAGATTTGAGGCAAGGAATTTTAGGGCTAGTCATTGATGTCCACGGATGGACTGAATGCAGATATTGCAGGAGCAAATATCTGCCTAGTGCAAAATTTCTCAAAGCTTCCGCGTCCTGCTCACGCCCCTTACCTACGTCCTATAGGCAACAAAGAAGATGGTTGTTTATAGCCTCGCCTAAGAGCGCCTACTTCTGGTGCCCTACGGGTGCTCAGCTAGAAAACTTGACCGGCATTGCCACTCTCGGTAAGGACTAGTCATTGCCTTCGAGTGGCGCTTTGTCCAAGCTTCCTAGCTGAACACTGAAACCTGCATCTTCATTGATAACGGGTATACACAAGATTATTGCTTTAAGGTCTACCTCAAAGTCGTTGCTGTAAGGCGTTCAGTTTCAATTAAGTTTTGCCGGATATGATGCTAACCAAAATACAACAATAGAAAAGGAATGATATAAAATGCTTAACCAACTAATACCCTCAAAAACCACTTTTTTGGCAGCCAGCCTGCTCATTTTCGCTACCGGTTGTTCAGAAGAAGACCGCAGTACTATCGGAGCTCTGTCTGATCTAGCCGATAATCTAGAAGCACTTGAAGAATCGGCACCCTCAACATTTTCCGATAATTGTGTCGAACCACTCAGTCAGTTTTTAGATGATAATGACGATGACGCACAACCCAACATGACGTCCTCACAACAAACCGAAGCCGGAGTCTTACTCAATGTTTGCGTACAAGAAATACAAACCGAAATCGATTTAACAAGACAAGAATACCCCAACTTAGAGCAACTGACTGAATGTAATAAAAATCTGAATGCGTCAGTTGCCAATAAGCCGCTTGTACAATCAAAAATAAATGAATTTATAGGTTTACCGAATAACACCAACGAAGAAAGTCTAGCTGTAGCACTTTATTTTTCTGGCATATCGCTTTCGATGATGACAGATGGTGGCACGGCAGCTTTAAACCGAGTATCGATTTGCGTCTTGGAAAAAGTTGCGCCAGAGCAGTTTAAATTGGAAGGTTAATTTTAAGATTCGTTTTTAGAAAACCTTTACTAAGGTTTTCCCTATTCATTCTTAACGCAAAAATTATTTTGCTATTTTTGATTACGAATTAAAATGGCAGAATATTGTCAACTGGTCAGTTGAGAATATAATTTTAGTAACTTATTAGGCAACTGTTGAGCGTTTCTTACCAAAACGTAATTATTTTTACCGAATAGATAAGGTAAATATTGATTCGCATCTTCATCAATGGTTATACAAAAAGTTTGCAAACCTTTTTGGCGAGCTTCTTGTATCGATCTTCTAGTATCTTCAATTCCATAGCGGCCTTCGTATCGGTCGAGATCATTAGGCTTCCCATCGGTTAAGATTAACAATAGTTTTTGTGCCGTTTTTTGATTTAATAATTGCGATGTCGCCTGTCTTATCGCAGCTCCCATACGAGTGTAATACCCTGGTTCGATAGCTTTAATATGGCCTCTAATTTCATTGTTCAATTGTTGTTCGAAATTTTTAATTTGATAATAGCGAACATTATTTCTCTTAACTGATGAAAACCCACTAATCGCGTAACTATCGCCACTGGCAGTTAGCGCTTCGCTAAAAAGATAAAGAGATTCTCGAATAACATCAATTACGCGGGCATCATTGTTAATCCATGCGTCTGTTGACAAAGAAAGGTCTGCTAAGAGCAAGCAACTTAAATCCGATATATCATGCCGAAGTGCTTTGAAAAGCCCTTGAAAATTACCCATTTCTCCTCTGGCCACATCAGTGCGAAATCTAATAATATTATCCAAATCTAGTTCGCTTCCATCATGCTGATTTTTAATCCAACATTTCTCTGGCTTGAGACTTTCGAATTGAGCCTTCAATATTTTGACTTTACTAACTAAGTTAAGTGGAATATCGCAAGGTTGGGTTCCTTTTGGTTGCATTACTTTCAAAGAACAATAATCTTCTACTAACTGTTGAGTTTTAAAATTCCATTCTGGCAACAAAATACCATCCGATAAGATTTCATCATCGAAATCAGAGGCGGGTAAGTCTAAATCGAATTTTACTCGACTCGAAAGACTATTGCTAGAATCCGAAATGCTGATCACATCCATATCATCAGCGGCTCGTTGAGCGGAGTCTTCATCGCTATCATCTGCGCTTCTATCGAGGTTGAAAAATTCAGACCAGCTAAAATAACTCTCTAGCCTAAATGAAATCAATCCACTTCGACCATCTTGATCTTCAACGACTTCACCTCTTCGGCGGTGCTTCTCTTTTAATTTCTTTAGGTCTGTTTTTGTTCGCTCCTTTTTATCGGGCACTTGCTTTACGCTTCGCTTTGACTGTGTTGGAACTAGAACTGGGTGTAACCAAAGAGGGACAGGGGGAAGCATCAAGGGATCGGATAGGTTTTTTGCTTCACTTCCGGGATTTCGCAACGCCTGACGAATTAATAATTCATCCTCCCCGTATTCTTTTCTAACATACGCTTTATCTGTCCGGTACTTTAAATGAATATCTACTAGTTCGTCATAGATCTTCTTAATACCGGGATATTTATTAGTCGCGCGCAAAACATTTTGCTGGCTATCATAGAGCCAGTTATCAGTTGGTTTTTTAGCAATACTCAAAATGACAACCAACCATAGGTAAAGCTTGCTATTCAATTCTTCGGTCGGAAAAACTGCAATTTCACTTGGAAGACGAATAGAATCGCGGTCTTTCCATGCCAACTGCGTTTTATCCCCCACGTTTGCAAAGCGAGATAATAGTGATGGTTTTGCTGACCACAAAGTCAATTGAGTCGGCACTATTTGAGTATTTGGCTGGCCTCCGAGTGCATGAAATTGCAGTGCTAGTCTATCCGACAAATCATTTAGAAAGACGGTCGCGTTCACAAAACGGTGGTCTGAAAATTTTGTTATTGTTTTATGCCAAATTTTACCAACGTATTCTTCCATTAAAAACCTCCTCTAAGCTCAACTCAAGTTTCGTCAGAAAAACAAATTGGAATAGTAACCGTATTTTTGTCATTCTCTTCTCCAGCCTTCCATCTTAAAACAGGCGAGCCTTTTTGAGAAATATCACAAGCATTTAAACATTGAGTACATTGAGTGCAAGAGAACATATGCCGCTTCATCCCTCTTGGTTTTAAACGCATAGGACACGCATGATCGCAGTAACTATCGCAAGTTTTGCATTGGGACGCGCGGTTTTTATCAAAGCTTATGACGAGCCCTTTTCTATTACTCATCCACGCAAGACTTTGAAACATTCCAAATGCACAGCCAAACCGGCAAAATAAATGCCGAGCAAATAGAAACTCGAAACTAAGTATTGCAGTAGCTGTAATGATAAAAGTTTGTTCAGAAAAGGATAGAGAATGATTAAATAGTCCATAGTATATTTTGAAAGGATTAATAACATAACCTATTAAAACAGTCGCCCATAAAAATGCCATAGAAACTGCCAAAGGTACAACAACAAACCACCACCATCTATTCTGTTTTCTCGGGTGACCGTCAACCTGTCTTTTAGGCAGTTTTTCTCTGTCCCAAATTGATAGTTTGCCAATTGCTTTACCTAAATGTTGGTTTATCAATTCTACTACACTAAAGTGCGGACACAACCAACCGCAATAAATTCTTCCGAACTTATAGAAAAGATAAAAAGCTAAGACCAATACGAAAACAATAGGGAGCAGTCCGTAAACGAGTAGATTAATAGCCAACAAACCACTCGTTAAATTTTCACCAATTCCAACGGACCAATGAAAAGTCAACAGATAGAAATGCCCCTCATCCAAATCAAACCGAAACAGATTAAAAATAGGGGCGGTACAAAATAGAATAAAGAATGAAACTTGGCTAATTGTTCTAAAATTTTGTCGTTTAAAGGAAGTCACAATTGGTGCAGCTTAAATAGTTACAGTTTTAATGAGATAACTTCATAAAGCGCGTCAATCGTCGCTTGCTCATCGGACATGGGTTCGAGCATTGCAGCTTTAATGGCTGAGGGTACATCCAACCCTGCCTTTATTAAGGTAGCTGTATAAATAATCAAACGTGTTGAAACAGCTTCCTCCAAATCGTGATCTTTTAGTTGTCTAAGCATAATGGCCATCTCAACTAATTGGGTCGCCATGGTTCTATCAATTCCTGTTTGCCTACAAATGACTTCAATCTCAACATCTAAACTAGGATAATCAAATCGTAACGTAATAAAACGTTGTTTTGTTGACGGTTTCATACCCTTTAGAAGGTTTTGATATCCAGGATTGTAAGAGACCACTAACATAAAATCATCCGGAGCATTAAGTAATTCATCAGTTCGCTCGATTGGTAAAATTCTTCGGTCATCGGATAGTGGATGTAGGACTACCGTTGTATCTTTTCTTGCTTCAACAATTTCATCTAAATAACAAATACCCCCATTGCGAACGGCTTTGGTAAGAGGGCCGTCTTGCCAAGTAGTTTCTCCACCTTTTAATAAATGCCGCCCGACTAGATCGGCGGCAGTCAGGTCATCATGGCATGCTACGGTATTCAATTCTAGTTCTAGTTTATTTGCCATAAAGCTAATAAATCGGGTTTTTCCACAACCGGTTGGCCCCTTGATTAAAACCGGCAATTGATTATTAAATGCATGTTCGAATATTTGAATTTCATTATCTTTGGGTAAATAAAAACATGACAAATCATCGACAGCAACATTATCGTTATTTACTACTTTTTTATCCACACTAAAACCTCAATAAGAATAGACGCAAGCGGAACAAATCCCACTTGCGAGTTGCTTCAAACAAAGCGTTATGAATTCTCGGTTTGATCCTCAGTAATAAAGAAGCTCCAGATATAAACAGCTAGACCAATCATAAATACAGTACCGGCGAGCATTCTTAACCAATAAAATATTTGGAGCTGATCCTGTACATCCATAAAGGACTGGCCTTCACCCATTCTTTGAAGCCATACTTGTAAAATACCAGCACCCGTTAGAAATAGAGTAATAAATACCATTGACACGCTCATCAACCAGAAAGACCACATTTCAACTGTTTGAGCCTTCTGACAATTGGCCTCACGTCCACGCATAATTGGCATAGCGTAAGAAATGATTGTTAATACAATCATGACGTAAGCTCCATAAAATGCCATATGGCCATGAGCGGCAGTTATTTGAGTACCATGCGTATAATAATTAATCGGAGCAAGCGTGTGCATAAATCCCCAAACGCCCGCCCCCAAAAATGCTAGTACACCGGTTCCCATGGCCCACAAAACGGTTGCTTTGTTAGGGTGATCTCGTCTTCTTTTATTTACCATATTAAAGGCGAAAAGAGTCATCATAAAAAATGGTATCGGTTCCATGGCGGAAAATATTCCACCTATAGGTTGCCAATACTCTGGCGTACCAATAAAGTAATAGTGGTGTCCCGTTCCGAGTATCCCCGTAATTAGGGCAGCGGCAACGATAATATAGAGCCATTTATCAATTACTTCTCTATCTATTCCGGTTGTTTTGATTAAAACATACGCCATAATAGCCGCTAGAATTAGCTCCCAAACACCTTCTACCCATAAATGAACAACCCACCACCAGAACATTTTGTCTAGCACTAGGTTTTCTGGATTATAAAAAGAGAAAAGAAACATAACCGCTAAGCCAACTAGACCTGTTAATAAAATAATATTGACTACCGTTTTACGTCCGCCTAAAACGGTCATTCCAATATTGAAAAGAAATCCCAAAGCGACGATAACTATACCGATTTTCGTTATGGTTGGTTGTTCTAGAAATTCACGTCCCATTGTTGGTAAGAGATTATTACCAGTAATTTCAGCAAGTGTCGCATAGGGAACCAATAAATAGCCTAAGATAGTTAGTGCACCCGCGACAAGAAAAATCCAAAATAGTGCAATAGCCAATTTGGGACTGTAAAGTTCTCTTTCTGCTTCTTCTGGCACCAAATAGTAAGCAGCTCCAAAAAAACCAAAAAGCAACCAAACAATAAGTAAATTGGTATGTACCATCCTTGCAACATTAAATGGAATTTCAGGAAACAAAAAATCCCCCCAAACGTATTGCAATCCCATAATCAGACCAAATAGAATTTGGCCGATAAATAAACCAATTGCTGCAATAAAATAAGGCTTGGCGACCAATTGCGATTGATATTTTACTAGAGTTGTCATTTTCCCCTCCTACCCTTGAATATTTGGTGGCCAGTTAGCAGTATTAATTTCGCTAGACCATTTTAAGAAGTCTGCAATACCATCTAGTTCTTCATCAGTTAAATTAAATTGTGGCATTGAACGACGACCTGGAATTCCATTTTTTGGTCTGCTTTTAATAAATGCCTTAACGGCTTCTTTTGAATTGCCAAAGCGGGTATAAACATTACCAAGTTCCGGCGCAAAGTATGCCCCCTCTCCTAATAATGTGTGACAACCTATACAGTTATTTTCTTCCCAAACTTTTTTGCCCAGCACGACAGACTCGGTGATATTTTCTCGATGGTCTCGCTCGGGTAAGCGCTGAACCGTGTCGTATGAAAGCGCTAGAAATACGAAAATGAAAAAAACGCTGCCGCCGAAGTAAATATTTCTAGCCATACCTTTGGTAAACTTTTCACTCATGGCTTTATGCCTCCTGTTAGGATTTTGGGTATATCTGACCTTTAACTCCCCACTAACTATAATGCCTCACTAGTAGAAACTATCTATGATCCAAATCATTATCATGCCTTTTTCATAACTCAACCCTCAACTGCAGCGCAGCATTAATTCCACTCGCTGTTAAGGTGTCAATCAGTGGGTCGTCAACAGTTAAACCTTCAACATCCGACCACCTCCAATATCTCCTATCTCCAATATTGTAAATAGCGGCAGATACGCTGGTGCTATCACTAAATTGATAATTGACAATAAAGTCTAGAATGCCATAGCCTGATGTCTGGAATAACACCTTTGTTGGATCAACAAACGTTTCAACATCGCTTTTTTCCGAATACAAAGAAAGATGTAAGGCAAGGGTCAAATTTTGCTTAGCACTATTCCAATTTAGTCCTAGCAGCGCATGATTAGGCTCGATATTGTTAAGCGCCTGTTTTGTATCCCCATTTTCGCCTTTACTCCAAAATATATTAGCGTAAGCCTTTATTTTGTCATCCTTTATAAACCAGTCAGAAATTCGAAAACTATATTGTAATTCACTACCATAAATTTTCGCGCTGTTAATATTTTGTGATTGGAATAAAACTCGTCCGGAAACAGGATCGAAACCAAGATTTACCTTTGTTTGAATAAAATTATCGTATTTGGTATAAAATCCAATCCAATCGAAAGAATGTTGAGCAGCTGACACACGGTATCCAAGTTCAAAACCGGCTGACGTCTCAGACTTCAAATCAGGATTAGGGATCGCTCTAATATTAAACAACGGAATATCTAGCCCAATATTTGCGTCCTCGAATGGCGGCGCTCTAAAACCTTCGAAGTATTGTAGGAATAAACGCTTATTGTCTTCCATGTTATATTGAATACCGAATTTCGGAGTGAACTTACTTTCTCTAATACTTATGATATTGGTGCTTGGATTGTCTTCCAAATAAATGGCATCTTCTAAAGGTGAGAGCTGGTATTGATCGTAACGAATTGCAGGAATAAGACTTAAATTAGTTCCAATTATTTCTATTTCATCGTTAATATAATAGCCGGTTTCTTCAATTTTAGAGATCGGAAAATCTCTTAAAGGAAATTGTTCAGATAATATGACATTGGTACTTGTGCTAGTATCTAAGTTAGTTTGAAGTCCGTTTCTCAGCTCAGTGATCTTTTTGTTACTCCACTCTAAGCCATAGCCAATACGATGTTCAAGAGATGTCATTGACACATTTGTATAGAGATTAAGTCTTACACCTTCAACTTCTTGCTTGTAAAAAAAATCTCGATCGTAAGCGTAGTTTGTACCTCTCGTGAATCGTGTTTCGTCGGTGAATTGCTCAGTTTCAGAGTTTTGATGGTAAACCCTAACG
>Ga0316209_1001812_pt1 | contig 19773 bp, 22 predicted proteins | sample 6monopyrite_MG_FD_204945 | JGI IMG/M metagenome (GOLD analysis project Ga0316209, IMG submission 204945) | Microbial mat bacterial communities from mineral coupon in-situ incubated in ocean water Damariscotta River, Maine, United States -... | ecosystem: Environmental > Aquatic > Marine >...
CGGACTTAAGAACCTGTTTAACTTTGTCTTCGTTCCAGCCTTGATCCGCAAGCTCCCCTCTCACAACTTTATCCTCCGGCGACAAATCATCCATATCCACCACCCGGGTGGTTTTAAACGATTCTGCGGAGGTATTGAAATCCGCTGTCAATTCATCCCGGTTATGCAGTCCTGCATGCGGGTTTTCTGTATGGCTTATCCGTGGCGGTGGCTCATACCCGGGTTCATCATGCGGTCCCAGGGTATAGGGTTTGGGCGTATATTCTTCAACGGGCAGGTCTTCCGGGCCTTTGCGTTTGGGCGGGGTGCTGTTGTCGTCATATATCCGCACAATAACAATATTGCCGCTTGTCAGTGCCATTAACAGGCTTTTGAGCCGGTCTGTCCGGTTGGGCCAGGCGCGGAGTTTCAATTCGTCGATCATCGTCGCCAGTTGTTCGTCGGTCAGGGCAAGGCTGTGGAGAAAGTCGCGGGCTTGTGTCCCTTCGTCAAGCCCGAAGAATGTCACGTCTGCGGGGTTGGGGTCGCTCATTAACAGAATGGTGGCGGGGACGAAGTGGCAGGCCATTCCCCGGGGGGCTGTGTCCTGTGCGGGCCGGATGACGGGGTAGTGATTGTTGCGGGGAGTAATGAAGTCGTAGGCGAAGGGGTCGAGCGGATAAAAACGGATCCGGCGGTGCCATCCCCACGACAGTCTGGCAAGGTCGCGTCGGCTGTACGCGAGCGATATACCGCTGTTAACCGTGAGTCCATCCACTGCTCGCAGGATGGTTAAACAGAAGGCATGGTCCAGTTTGAGCCGGATAATAAAGGCATGGGCGTCGTGTTCGTTTGACAGGTTTTGGGGTTTGATCGGTCCGGGAACGGGGGCTTCGTATCCGCAGTAAATACGATAGGTGGTGTTGTAGCGATCCTGCACGAAAAATTTATGGGGTTTCATGAGTGTCTGGTTTTGTCGTCGGTTTCAATATTGATTAGCCAGATGTTGTTTCCCGTATCTGCACGCAGGGTGTCGGTGGCGTTCTCGGCATTGATGATCAGGGTGTCATTGTCATCGCTGTTAGTGCCACCATCGATAACACCGCTGACGTAAACTGTGATGATATCGTTGTTTATTCTCCCCCCTTTCACATCTCATTTTTTCATGCCTCTGCATTTAACTCAAGCAGACCATCAATTGAGCAGAAAAAATACCTTTCGGGGTACCAAGTGCTAACAAATAACGAACGAGCTGAGCCAAGTGCAGAGGCATATATTTTTTGATACAACGCTTTTGACTCCTTTTTCATTTGAACCCCAAGCGGTCAGGCTTATTTATGAATTGTATGTATAGCCTCAAGAAGTTTTGAATAATCATTTTTTGATTGTAGTCCGGTGGCACCCATTTCATTAACCATCATCATAGAACCTTCGCTATTTAATCCCAAAGGATTACCTTCTTGCGGTATAACAGCAAAGAGGGGATGCCGTTCTTCAGTGCAAAAACGGGCATGAGTGCTCGTACCACCGCTTGACGCCGCTTCGATAATTACAGAGCAGGAAGAAAGCCCGACTTGTATACGGTTGCGGGGTACGAAATGATTGCGTGATGCTGGCGTACCTGCTGGATATTCAGACACCAAAAGTCCACCCATATTTAGAATTTGTTCGGCAAGTTTCGCATTCTGATGTGGCATTACCATATGTAATCCATGCGCCAGTACGGCAATGGTTTTACCCCCGACAGCAAGGCAACTGGCATGCACTTTTGCATCAATACCCAAGGCAAGCCCACTGATAACAACAGCACTTTGTTCTACAACGTATTCGGTGATACGTGTTGTAATTATCAGACCGTTATTGGTTGCATTTCTTGCTCCAACAATGGCAACGCCGGGGCATTGTTTCAGCAACTCAAAATCACCTTTTGCATAGAGAATTTTGGGAGGATTCTTGATTTTGGCTAGGCTTTCGGGGTATTGAAGTGAACCTAAAGGAATGGCTTTTATGTCGTACAAAGTATTATTACTTGATGATTGAGGCGTATTCATGGGCTGAATTGTATATGCGCTTTACTGTGAAAATCAACAAGTAGAAAAACTCTCGATTTATTGTATAACGGGAGAGCGCTAATTAAAAACCCATAAGCTGGCGCTGCTTCAGTATGCGATAATTCATTGCTTGTGACAGTCAGGCGGGGGCTTTGCTCAGCTCGACATAGGCTGGACAACTGGACCCAGATATAATCATCCAGCAGGGTGTCAAGAAAAGCACGGTAGTCGTCAGGATCATGAAAAACCACGCCTCGCCCGCGATCACAATTCATTATGTGATAAAAGGCATATTCATATTCAATGCGCGTTGGGCGAGACACGGGAAAAATATACGTCTATTTTGAATATTATACAACTTCATTGACCCCTATTTATATTCTATTTATTTTTTTATATTCATGAGCCAAGCTCTTTTTAATCTCAATGAAGATTTGCCATACAATCGTAATCGCTCAACAAACCCCACCCTGCAACTCCACATTCCACGGTAATAATACTTCAATCTCGATAGCTAGGTAGATTGGGGTTCATAAAAAATATTCACCCCAACCTACGCACTAAAACAATCTATAGAAGATTGACCCAAAAAGTATTTATACCCTACACTTAAAGTGCATAAGGTATAGAGCCTTGAATACATATGATGCATCCATACTTCAAAAATAAAAATAAGGAGATTATGACATGAGCTGGGAATTTTTGGCTCTATTTCGCAGAACCTATCACGGGGATGATAACTGAGGAGAACTATTCACAACAAACAAGAATGGTACTTTAGAACGTTTTTCTTACACGTATGAATTACCATGGGAAACATTTGATTCCGGTTTAAAAAAAGGAAAATCTAAAAACAATAAAAGCAGAATAAAAATTGGTATATATCAAATGAAACCCCGCAATGATGGACCAAAAGGCTGGAGGCTTGAATTAGAAAATACAGGCCATCGATCAAACATACAAATTCATAGAGCACATTCATCCATGTTCATTGAAGGCTGCGTTTTACCTTTAACTTTCAATGACATATCCGGCAATACCTTAGCCAAAGGTGATGCTAGAATTCAGGATCAATCAGTTGTGTTAATGACAAAATTAAAAGAAAAATATGACGCGATGAAATCAGGACAAACGGGAAACCCTGAAATATTAATCGCAGCGACACTACCAGCATATGAATCTACAATTGAGCAAAAATATGCTTAATACCATTATCTATTCGCTAATATTGGTATTTGTTATTGTATTCAATACTAACGCCGATGAGAAATACATTAAAAACATTAAAAACATTGGCGTTCTACATATTTATGTAAAACCGTTTGATTCAAAATCACACAAAATAGTATCTTGCGGTGATTACATCTGCGCGATTGATGGCTCTCCATTTTTTGGGACTGATGGAAAACTCCCGACAAAAGCGCTTTCCAAACTGACGTTTTTGTTAAATAACACCCCAATTAATCTGAATGTCAGGTCAATGTATGAACCGGGAATCACAAATGATAACCTCAACGACCGAATTTCGGTTCAGCATTATTGGGGAGATTTTTATAAAATAACAGGTAAGTTTTCCGATGGGTCTGGTAGCTATGTAAGCCAATGGCTTGTTTCGAAGCACGGTGCAATCAGAACCAATATTAGTGATCTTGAGCTGTTATCTGATTTCCATTCTTTTGTCACCAAACAATAAAAACCTCGAGGGAAACGAATTAGAGGCCTTGAATTGTGGGATCTAGGACCCGTTCAGAGACCGAAGACCTGATGAGGTGGGAACGCGCGAATTCCATCAGGGCCAAAGACGACAAATGTCCCCCTCAAATGGCCCGATATATGGAACAATATTCCTGCACTTGACTCCGGCCTCTACGCATGGATATCAGGGCATTGAGAATCCTCTGCATTGGCGATTAGATGTTGTTTCAGGCAACGACGCAAGCCGCATTCGTAAAGGCAATGGTCCGGCCATCCCGACCCGTATTCACCACCTTTGTGTGAATGTGTTCGAACGTGCATGTCCTCCATCGGTTTGGCCAAAAAATACCGCAAAACGGCAGAAGTGATGTCTGCCGCGCTAAAATCTATCCTATATGCGGTCGCCCTGTTCAACTGACTGGACGGGCAGACAGCCCCCACCATTATTGTATTATTTGCAGCAATATCATCTTTGATGATTGTACAACTGCATTGGCCCCTATTTTTTACTATTTCGACTCTATTTCCTATTTCCTATTATTATGGAGCTGCCCACCAAGTGGGTTGTATTGCTATACTTACTGTAAAGATAATAAATATTATCCAATATAGAAGAGCCATTTTTTTATTAGGAATTAGCCAATAAGATACCCCCCAAAGGATAATGCTAATAAATGCTGCTACATAATATAAAATACCTCCATATACCCCAATACCTTCCTTAGCTAGAACAAACTCTATAAAAGTAATTAATATATATGAGCCTACACTTATTATTAGAATTAAGGCGCTTATATAAAGAACAAATGCACTTACACAAGTAATTTTCTTTTTATTTAACTCCATTATCGAAGCCCCGACTTGTATAAATTTTCGGCTAGTGCCTTTCTCCTTTCATTTCCCTTAGTGCCTTTTTTGGCATAGTAAAAATGCCCTTCACGTTCTACCATTTGGTTAATAAGTGTGACTGATCCAGTGATTAACTCTGATGTATCCATACCTGCATAGATAGGGTCGCCATATTTATCGAGATTAATGACAATAACCTTTTTTATTGTTTTCATGTTCTTTACAAGATTTAAAAAATACTGACTAATTGGGCTGCCAATTAGGACAAGATAATTCACTATAGAGCCGTGACGGGCATATTTTACTGCTAGTTGCGCAGCAATTAGCGAGCCATAAGAATAACCAATCAAGTTAAATTGTTTGTGTGAATTGGGGTAGGCGCGTAACAACATAGGAAAACGAGGGTCGTATTCTCTACCAAAAAAGACACCAACGGTTGCATCAATATTTTGACCCGCTGACCATTTTTCACGGTCAAGGTGGATTGCACTTTTAATGCCTGCCTTATGAAATGCCTCGATTAATTTTGGAATATATAGCCCATTTAAACCTGCACCCCCTAAAAAGTATGTGCCTTTAATGTGACTTCCTGGTTTTACACAACACTTACCTTTTAACGGTCCATGCTTTCCTGTTTGATTTGTTGTAGAAAGTTCGGCAATTTGCATTTTCTCTCCTTGTTTTTTTAGCTAGACATAATGATTCCCCCTTCCCTGCAAAGGTGCCGACCTCCGTCCTACATGGGTTAGCTACAAAGCAGCCAGTGCCATAATATGAAGGGTCACCCATTCATTAACAGGCTCGGAGATCGACATGACACAATTCAATATACTTTTTATCGGCATGGACATCCACAAGGAATCCATTGTTATTTCAACGCCTTGCTTACCAGCATGGTAGGCTGGGGTGAAGGACGAACCCCAGCATGGCAAAGACTACAAACTATGAATAGTTTTGATGATTTATACTCCGGCATGATGAGGTTCATAAAAAAACATTCACCCCACCTACGCTAACGGTTTACCCCAGATAGTGTATTTTAATGTTTCGAGATGACCCGTTAACTCTTTCATATTCGAAAATATGTCACTACATTTTAGCTTTCCCACACTTTTACAAATTTAATGCCGAAAAGATTATTTTTTTCTACAATTTTTTTGAAATTATTTTCGTTATTATCGAAATGATCTTCGGAATAATAAATTGCTGGATATAATGGTGTCTTGAACAACTTATTGTGGGGTAATTTTTCTGCAAAAAACATGGGCTTATTTAACCAGCCCACCTTACCCGTACTATATATCTTGTAACCGGAGTTTTCTTTATCCAACGCATCAACCTGATTAAACACATTCAATAGGTACCAAATTTCATCATTAAAGGACAGTGGTAATAACTCAGCTACATCATTGATCGTGGAACCTATCAAATCGTGTGCGTGCGGGCTTACGATTAAACTGCCCCGGTGACTAATATAGGTAATATCAGGGTCTTTGTATTTTTCCAAATTACGACCATCATCATTAAACCACTCGATACCTGGAGGCATCCAATCCTCAATCTTTTTTACTCCAGTGTCAAAATCCTCAATATCACCTACCCTGTTACCTATGGGGGACATTACAAATATTTTTTTATTGGCCTTATCTGGATGTAAAGTATATACGATCATTTTAAGCCTTATCCTATTCGCTCATTGATGGGAAAAGCACCCACTTGCAAGTCAACAGCGATTTCTCTAAGCACTTCAATAATATTGTTTTTCGATGTTGCCATTAAATCCACCTCCGTTAGTAAGAAAGCTACATTTTCATGATAATCTTCCGTATGTATCTGGCTATGTGCAATAGCATCAGGCATAGCGTTATGTGGCACATGTTTTTTATAGCGCGGTAAATTCACTCCATTCGCTTCATCATTAAAATTAATACCCCATTTCACAAGAATTCTTAAAGCCCTTTCTGCCCTGGGGTCAATCAGTGCAACGATATGATGGCTTGCGGCATTTTTGGGTTTTGGGGGGTGATTTGGGCTTAACGCATGTTTTAGTTTAAAGCATATAATGCCCTGCGTCGTGCATTGCGTTTTTCTCTATCAATATTTTTGGTGGTTTGTGATTCCGGCTGATTTTTTGTGTTTCTTGCTGTTGCACTGATTTCCAGTGAGGTGCTTTTATCCGGTCTATATGAAAGATAAAATATTCGCTGATCAGGCAGTTTTCCATTGTGTAGGTCATGTACTCAACTTCAATGCGCGTTGGACGAGACATGGGGAAAGTATGCGTCTATGAAGCGATACCATCTCTAAGGAGCTACGTCTCCAAACGGCCTATAATATACCCTGTGTACGCTTCACCTCTCTTGTTCACAAATGCGCCAGTCTTCTTAACCAGAACACCGCTCCGCCAGAGGCGCAACACGCGGTAATGGTGGGTGGTTAACCCCCCTTTCCATGCCGGGACTTTCACCCGACCAAATGCGCCACGCTTTGCGCGGCACGCTAACGTTTGAGTTAACCGGGCGGCGCGTTTTTTGCGCCGATCCGGTGTAACGATTTGTTAGCACTCTTAGACCGAATCAATTCCAAAACCGACAACATATAGATATGAAGAAACAGCATAAAATACAAAACCAAAAACAATGTTAGTCACTAGATGAATGATTTTATAAAACTTTCTATTTATAAATTTCATTGAATATATTATGAAATATCCGCCAGTTGATATGGCCAATACTATAGCGGCAATCCAAAAATACTCATTGAGACCAGAATAATAGAAATCTTCACCGGTAATTCGTATATAATAATCAATCGAAAAAGTTATTAAAATAATCGAAATATATGCGCACCATGCGCATACTAAACTGAGCTTATATTTCATAATATTTCCTAATTAATTTTTGGTCTTGGTTGTGCTGGACAAATAGGAATAAAATATGTTTTTGGTATTCTTTTTTCATTTGAAATATCAATTCCTTTTAGATCACTTTTCACTACCCCACCTGCTAATTTTATGATTGTTTGTGCCCAGCTATTACTGTTAAACCCGAAACCAGCAGGAGGGTACGCTATTTTATCCATGGATTGATTAAGCGAATAAATATTAACCATTTTTATGATTTCATAAATTGATTCGCGCCTTAATTCATCATTAGTCATTTGTGCATCCTAATTGTTCTTTTTATATACGCATTGACCAATGCTGATTGCATCAAACACAGCCAAGCTAACGGCTGAAAATGGTAACGCACGACCTATAATCCCAAAAACCCTGGTCATACCAAATACTCTTTTTGCAGCATTTGCAGATACGGAGCCAGATCGTAGGTTTGTTCTGGGGAAAAATTTCAGACCAAAATGGCTTGATAGATTCGTGTATTTTCTTGCGCCTCCATGAACACCATATCCTAATTTTATTTTTTCAATGGGAATGCTGGCAGCGCCAATAATTCCTGTCGCTGCTGTTAAACCATAATGCTCTTTTGTACAATCCCATAAATCATCTACAGTCACTCCATCATCTTTGATGTCAGCTTCAGAAGATGAATAATTCACTATTTCAAAACCGTTGTTATTACTTGATGGTAATATTATTGTTCCACCATAATGTCTTGAAATCAGAATTTCCCATGCAAGTGAACCTACATCAGGATTAAAGTCAGCACCACAAAATTTCAAGTCCATTACCCCTGTATGAATTGCATGATATATATTGGTCTCTCTCATTTAATCCCATTTAATAATTATTCGGCCCTAACTTACTGGTATTAGGTACATTCGCCCGGTTATCCAGCCGGATTAAACGGAAAATCAGGCACGTTTACCTGGTATTTGATACTGGGGTCTTGAAGTATTTCAAGGCTATCATGCCTTCGTAACCTTCTGCGGTTACATTGCCTTTTATACCTTCGTAATCAAGATAAATTGCCATGGTTTTCTATCTCTGGTTCGTATGTTTCAGCTTTCCCATATATTGAAAAACTCAATACCAAAAAGATTGTTTTTTTCGACGATATTTTTAAAACTGTTTTCACTGTCATCCGGATGAGGTTCTGCGAAGTAAATTGTCGTCGGGTCTTCCGGGATTTTGAACAATTTATTATGGGGTACTTTGTCCGCAAAAAAAGCCGGAGCAATAAGCCAGCCTATTTTTCCGGAGCGATATATTTTGTAGCGGGAGTTTGCTTTATCCAATGCATCAACCTGATTAAACACATTCAATAAATACCAGGTTTCATCATCAAATGACAGTGGCAACAATTCAGCCACATCACTAACAGCAGCGGCTATTAATTCATAGGTTCGAGGACTTACGATTAAATTGCTGGGGCCACTAATATAACTAATATCCGGGTCTTTGTATTTGTCCAGATTGCGGCCATCATCGTCAAACCACTCAATACTCGGAGGCGTCCAACTTCCGGTTTTTTTAACCCCCGTATCAAAATCCTCAATGTCACCCACTCTATTTTTACTACCGACAGGAGGCATTACAAATGTTTTTTCCATTTTCTTATCCGGATGTAACGCATACACAATCATGTTTAAACCTCACCTATAATCTCGTTAATGGGAAAATTACCCGCTTGCAAATCAATAGCAATTTCCCTAAGCACCTTGATTACATCTTCTTTCGATGCCGCGCCTAAATCCACCTTCATTAAAACAATAAATATATTTTCATGATATATTTTTGTATGTATTTGACTATGTGCAATGGCATCGGGATAGAGTCATGTGGCACATGTTTTTTATATCGTGGCAAATTCACTCCATTCGCTTCATCGTTAAAATCAATACCCCATTTCACAAGAATTCTTAAAGCCCTTTCTGCCCTGGGGTCAGTCAGTGCAACGATATGATGGCTTGCGGTATTTTTGGGTTTTGGGGGATGATTTGGACTTAAACGCATGTTTCGGTTTAAGGCATATAATGCCCTGCGTCGCGCATTGCGTTTTTCTCTGTCAATATTGCTGGCAATTTCTTTCAGGGTCGTTTGAACTTCCTGTTCTGTTTTTTTTAATCACTTTCGCTAACAGCTGGTGCGACAACCCAAGATTATGCCCTATCAGGGTCATTAACCCATCCAGCAATTCATCCTGTTCAATCAGTTCGAGTTCGATGCTCATTGTTAATTTTATATTTATAGCTCGGCGCTGGAATTAGTGCGGCAGGTTGGGGTGAGGGACGAATCCCAATATGGCAAAGACCACAAACTGTCAATATTTTTGGTGGTGTGTACTCCGGCATGTTGGGGTTCATAAAAAACATTCACCCCAACCTACGTGTTAATTCGACAGGGCATTCATCTTTTCTCAGGAACAGGTCGGGGAGCAGCGCCCCTGTATTCTATGTCATCACAACGCAGAGGAAGAAATGTCTCGGCAGGCTTGTCGTATGCCTCTGAATAACAGGCAGCAACTCCGGCGGTGACAAGACCCCATGTCACCCGGCGCATTTGTTCCAGAGTCCACTGCTGATCCCGCAGAAAGGCAGCAATAAATGTCGTAAAATTCATGCTTTCCCCGTATTCCCTCAGCATGTATTGATCGATTTCACGAGCAAGATACATATAATCTCCCCACTCAAAACCAAGCTTTTCTGTAACATCATTCATTACTAACACACGCTCGTCACCCGTTGCTATTGGCCGTCCATAGCCAGGGATGATGGGGTGTGAACCAGGTCGCCTACATTGACCTTCAACGATTCCTTTAGCATCAGCGCCCTCCTGATATTGTTGCATGGCCTGCGATAAAAAATCATATGAAAGCGTAGCAGTGCCGGGGCCATACATAAGCGAGTCTGATGCATGAATGCCCGCTGTAATCCCGGAAACTGATGATGACCTCATGGTGCCCGCAAGTGAGCCTACCTGGTTGCACCAGATCCTTGGATCCGGGAAACTCAGGCAGCTGTAAATAGCCTCTACCCATTTTGCCAAGCGCTGCTCCGGTATTTTTCCGGTAATATTTAATATCAGCACTTCAAAATACGATACTTTCCCAACCAGCTCATCAAATAATGAATACCCGTAGGTTGTTACACCTTCGCCAATTTTCCAGCCACCAATACATGTGCGTATTTTCCCACGGTGGTGATCCCATAGTTTATAAGCGTCATCACTCATTGTTTTTATTCTCGTAAAATAGCGTTATTTTCCAGGAAGTGTGTTGTGCGTGAGGCTCATCCCCCAGCCGCTGTTACCAGGTTATAGTTATGCCTTGATATGCCTGCGCTCTGATTTTTTGCGTCTCTTGCGGTTGCGCTGATTTCCAGTGAGGTGTAACTCAGGTATATTTGCTCATGAGGTGCTTTTATCAGGTCTATATGAAAGATAAAATATTCGCTGATCAGGCAGTTTTCCATTGTGCAGGTCATGTATTCAACGGGCTTATGGGTTCCGGTTCTCACAAAATGCAGCGTCGCCCGTTTACCTTCACTGCCTGCGACAGATACGTTGAATAATGCTGCTGTTGATACGTCAGAGAATTTTTCGATATATACGGTGTTTAATTTAGGAAGTGCATTTTCGCGGTTTGCCATGGCTCCCGGTTCCATGCTTATTTTTCGGGATACGTTAAACTTGAAGTATTTAAGGGCTATCATGCCTTCGTAATCAAGATAAATTGCCATGGTTTTCTGTCTCTGGTTTGTACGTTTTAGTTTTCCCATATATTGAAAAACTCAATACCAAAAAGATTGTTTTTTTCGACGATATTTTTAAAACTGTTTTCACTGTCATCCGGATGAGGTTCTGCGAAGTAAATTGTCGTCGGGTCTTCCGGGATTTTGAACAATTTATTATGAGGTACTTTGTCCGCAAAAAAAGCCGGAGCAATAAGCCAGCCTATTTTGCCAGAACGATATATTTTATAACGGGAATTGGCTTTGTCCATTGCCCCAGCCTGGTTAAACACATTCAACAAGTACCAGATTTCATTATTGAATGGCAGAGGTAATAACTCAGCAACATCATTGACAACATGGGCTATCAAATCATGTGTACGGGGGTTTACTATTAAATTTCCTGGCCCACTAATATAGCTAATATCCGGGTCTTTGTATTTGTCAAAATTGTGCCTGCCATCGCTAAACCATTCGATACCGGGTGGATTCCAGTTGCTTCCCTTTTTTTCACCTGTATTGAAATCTCGAATTCTTTGCAATTTATAACTATCCGGCATTATAAATATTTTTTTATTGGCTATATCTGGAAGTACGGCATACACGATCATACTAAACTCTCCTCAATAGCTTGTCGATTGGGAAAGTACCTTCCTGCAAATCAGCCGCTATTTCTCTGAGCGCATCAATTATATCCTCTTTTGACCTGGCTACTAAATCCACCCTCATTAGCACTGTAACCACATTTGCATGATATATGTTCGTATGTGTCTGGCTATGTGCAATCGCTTTTGGCATGGAATCGTGCGGAACATGTTTTTTGTACCGAGGCAGATATACCCCGTTAGCGGCATCATTAAAATCAATGCCCCATTTCACAAGAATTTCCAGAGCCTGTTTTGCTCTGAGGTCGGTTGATGCAGCTATATGATGCGCGGCTGTCAGTCGGGGCTTGGCGGGATGGTTAGCACTCGAAACCATATTTCTGTTCAGCTTATACATTCCTCTGCGCCGGGCATTACGCACTTCTCTATCTATATTGTCTGCAATCTCTGTCAGGGTCGCTTTAACTTCGTGTTCTGTTTTTTTAATCACTTTCGCTAACAGCTGGTGCGACAGCCCAAGATTATGCCCTGTCAGGGTCATTAACCCATCCAGCAATTCATCCTGTTCAATCAGTTCGAGTTCGATGCTCATTGTTAATTTTATATTTATAGCTCGGCGCTGGAATTAGTGCGGTAGGTTGGGGTGAGGGACGAATCCCAATATGGCAAAGACCACAAACTGTCAATATTTTTGGTGGTTTGTACTCCGGCATGTTGGGGTTCATAAAAAACACTCACCCCAACCTACGTGTTTAAAATTGGTATTTGGCTGTTGCGTACCAGGATCTTCCGGCCAGGGGATAATCACCCGGCACAAAGAATCTTACTTCTGATGGGCTGGGCTCATAGACTTTTTTGTCGAAGACATTGGAGACTCTTACGGTTATGTCCCAATGGTCTGCAATGTCGGTTTTACGAAGGGCGAGATTGACAAGGGTATAGTTATCAATGTCGGCACGATTGTCATTATAAGCCCGGGCGCGCTGCATCACACGGGTGGCCTGGGCGTGCAGGTTCCAGCCGGGCAGAAAACGCCAGTTGGCTTTTATATACGCCTGTTGTTGCGGTGAGTCTGGCGCATCACTGTTGTTGGTTTTATCTCTGGACTTCTGGTAGGCGTAGTTGGCAAGAATGTCCAGTGAATAGGTGGCCGACCATTGCATTTCAAGTTCAAAGCCACTGCCTTCCTGTTGACCCACATTTTGAGCCTGGGGGGCACCGCCACCACTGGGGACATAGACTATTTGATCATCAATTTCATAGGCAAAAATACTGGCGGCGTACCGCTGGTCAAATGTGTGTTGATAGTCCATGGCAAATTCCAGGGTTTTGATGTTTTCTGGTTTAAGGTTTTCATTGCCCTCTTTGACCGGGTTATTTTGCGCATAAAGCTCCTGAAATGAAGGCGCACGGAATGCCTGCCCATACAGCAGCTTGGTGCTGAGGCTGTAGCTGGGATGCCAGATCAGGGCGGCACGGGGATTAAACGTATCACCAAAATCCGAATAATTATCGTAGCGTATGCCTGCCGTCAAATCCCAGTCTGCCGCCAAGTACCATTCGTCTTGCACGGATAAATAATAGACTGTTCTGTTTTCATCGGGTACAAAATTGTCAACCGTACCACTGACATCGGTAAGTCCGCCATCGACGCTGACTTCTGTGCCATCAAGAACACCGGGGCCATAATTTTTAGTTTCTTTGCCTTGCAGCTCGGAATAGAATGCACCAACGGCAAACCGCCAACGATGATTCTCTAGTCCAGTCCAGAATACCGCAACATCCGCTCGATAATGCTGTTCATAAATTTCAGGATTACCAATCATACCGTCGGTAAAAGTAGTAGTTGGGGGTGCTCCTGGAGCCAAATTCAGATTGCCATCTGAAGCAATGGGGAGAAAGGCACCTCGCGGAAACAATGTTTGCCTTGAGATATTTTTTATATCCATAAAGCTAATTTTTGACTCAATATCGAAATTTGGTGCAATACCCTCATTTTTATAGCTTGCATCAATAAGCCAGTTATCTGTTTCTCCGTCACCATTGGGGTCAAGCGCCTGGGCGAGACCGGGGCCAACCCCAAAGTCTTTTTGACGCCAATTCCAACCTCGCACCTGCCAGCTGTCCCAGCGTAACTCCAGTCTCGTATCCAGCCTTTTTGCGCGGGTGTCCAGTGGGCCGGGCGCTAAAGAAGCATTGGTCCCCTCTCGATCATCCCAAAATGTTTGACCGTCTCTGTCAATAACCCGACCGTCATCACCCTCTGTTCCTGAATATTGCATGGAAAAGGCGATGTCGAGGTCGTCATAGGTTTTGCCGTGCAAGATTGCAGTTTGCACGGTACCAAACAAGCCTGCGGTTGCAGAGATGCTGGTGCCGTCCATTTCTGCGGCGGATTTGGTGATGACGTTGATCACGCCTGCGAAGGCGTCTGCACCGTAAATGGCAGACCCCGGCCCGCGGATGATTTCAACCCGGGCAATGTCCGCAATGGGCAGGGTAGACAATGCGCCCCGGTCACCCTGCCACATCTGAGTGATGGGCACGCCGTTTACCAGCATCAATACATGGGGGCCAATATCTGACTGTATGCCGCGTATAGAATAAACCGGTGTCAGCCGAAGAGATGACAGTGTGACGTGAAGCCCCGGGACGGACTCCAGCACCTGGTCCAGGTTCAGGGCGCCCATTTGCGCAATATTTTCTGCGGTGATAACGGTGGCCACCGCAGGTGCGCGGGACAGTTCCTTTTGGCCGCCGGTGGCGATGCTGACAAATTGTGCGTCAAAGGTGAGGGCGATATCTTCTTCAGGAACGGGTTGTGCGTACGTTGCGCTGCTTGCGCAAAAAATGAGCAGCAAGGGCAGCGTTTTTGCGGTAGATGCTGGACTATTTTTCATATTCACGGGAGATCATCTGTTTTTGGTAGAAGATATCTGTGCTTGCCTTTATGAATGCAAGGCGCATTATTTTGATGGTGTAGAGCTTTACAGCATGAGCGCCCAGAGTCAATAACCCGAAAAGCATATTCGTATATCTTATTTGTTCCCTGACAACATTCTATTAGAATTCTTTAGCAAATCTATACGGCTTGCATTAAAGTTTAGTATTTACCCTGTCGATTGGTGCAGTAAATACTGATAGTTAATTTTCATTAAACCATTAGACTTCCCGCAAAAGGTGCATTTTTCACATGCATTTGTGGTGATGTCTGACTAAGATAGGGCGCTTGTTACCCTAATTATGCTGAATCTATTTACTTTTCAACGCCTGCGGAATGGCACAAAAATTTGACATATGGACTTGATCATATCCAAACTCGTTGCTCCGGGAGCTGCTCAAAATCCGGTCATTTCAATCCTTTACTGGAGTCACTGCAAGCTGGATGTGGTGGATTGACGCTAATGGAACGGCAGTAATGCATTTGAACGCTAACGTCAGGAAGCCAGGGCTCGCGCTTGCCTGCTCCTGGCTGTGCCTGGTTTTATTTCAAGCGCCTGTGAGTATCGGCCATGCGGCTGAGCCGCGCATTGCGGTTATCTATCCTGTTGTGAAAAAGCCGTACAGTACCGTTTTTGAGCAGATTATTGAGGGTATTGCCGCTGAGGCAAAAACGGGCATCAGCCAGTATGGGCTGGAGGGAATGGATGAAGAACAAGGTGCGGTGATACAGGCGTGGCTGTCGGCGCAAAAACCTGACGCTATTGTGGTGCTGGGTCGCCGTGGCATCGACGCCGCCCGAAACCTGGAGCTGTCGATACCTTCGGTTTTCGGTGCTGTTTTATATGTTGCAGATACCACGCTGAATAACGCCGTTGGCATCAGTTTAACACCCGGCCCAAAACAACTTTTTGGCCAGCTTAAACAACTTTCTCCAGGCACAAGGCGTGTTTTTGTCGTCTATAATCCGGCTCGCTATCAGTGGTTAATTGATTTGGCCAAGCCTGCGGCGGCGGCGCTTGGTATTACCCTGGTCACGAAAGTGGCCGAGGGGCTTAGGGATTCGGCCCGAATCCATCGGGATATATTAAAACAGGCTAACAGACGAACGGATGCTGTGTGGTTGTTGCAGGATTCAAGCATCATGAGTTCAAATACCATTTTGCCGATGATTTTAAAAGAGTCCTGGAATAAAAAACTCATTGTATTTTCCAGCAACCCGAGCGATGTTCCGCGCGGGGTGTTATTTTCATTCTATGCGGATAATAACGTGCTGGGACGAAACCTTGCGAGGCTGGCGCTTGGCCAATTGAATCCCCGCCAGCAATCCAATGCGTTTATATTACCGCTTCCAAATGCCTTAAGTGCCGTTAACCTCCGTACTGCCGGTCACTTGGGATTGCATATTCCCTTTGAAGAACAACGAAAATTTGACTTGGTCTTTCCTCGGAAGTAAGCGAGCACGGGTTGATGAAAAATATTCCAAAAAATCTACTGAAAAAATTAGTGGCTCCTAAAGGCAGTTTTCTTTATCAGTTAACGGTGTCATTTATCGTTGGCATCATGACGTTGATTTTGCTGGCGTCCATTGTCACTTCATGGATTGCCAGTAACAGAACCAAAAGTGATTTAATAAATCAGGGACATCAAATTACGGGGAATCTGGCGCGACAAAGCACCCTGGCTCTTTTATACGGAGAGGGTGAAAATGCAAAGGATGCTGCGCGTGGCGCATTGGCATTCCCGGATGTTTTGGATGTGTATATTTACGATACCCGACTCCGCTTGATTCTTCATGAAGGGCAAAATTTTGAGTCCGATATCATATATTTCACTCCAGACGTGGATACCAATACGTTAATTCTTGACGAGGAAACACACTGGCGATTTCGGGCTCCTGTTTATTCTCAAGTTTCACAGGACAATGAATTTGATGTGCAGGGTGCGAATACAAAGCCGGAGCTGTTGGGTTATGCCGATGTTGTATTAAGTAAAAATACTTTAATAGATACCACGACCAACATTTTTGTCGTCAACAGTATTATCTTTTTTTTATTGGCTATGATTCTTCTTTTGGTGCTGCGCTTTATGGCAAAGAAGATCATCGAGCCTCTCAATAAGTTATCCAGTACAATGTACAATGCTGAATCAGGCGTTGAAAATGCATATGCCGATGAAGAAGATGGTCCGCAAGAGGCGAAAGTTATCGCTCATGCATTTAACCAGATGATCCGGGCGATTAATGAAAGAGACAAAGAGTTAAAAAACCAGAATCTTACACTGGAAAATCGCGTTAAAAACAGAACGGCGGAACTGGCGGAGGCCCGCGATAAAGCGATTGAGGCAAGCAAAACCAAAAGCCGTTTTCTGGCAAACATGAGCCATGAATTACGCACACCTTTAAATGCCATCATCGGTTATAGCGAGCTGTTAATGGAGGATGCTATCGATAAAGATAATCAATCGGACTATAGCGATCTCCATAAAATCCACAGCGCGGGCGTGCATTTATTATCGCTGATCAATAGTATTTTGGATTTATCAAAGATTGAGGCGGGAAAAATCGATTTGTTTTTAGAGGCGTTTATGATCAAAACGTTGATTGCTGATGTCCTGCTGGTTATCGAGCCTCTGGTGAAGAAAAATAATAATACTTTCCGGGTTGATTATCCGGAGAATATTGGTTCTATGTGTTCTGATGAAACAAAAATACGTCAATCTCTATTGAATCTGATTAGTAATGCCTGCAAATTTACCAAGAATGGGGAGGTGGTACTGGTTGTTCGCCCCCACAAAGTCGGTACCCGCGAGGGTGTCAGTTTCCAGGTTTCTGACCAGGGGATTGGCATGACAGAAACCCAAATCGGCAACTTGTTCCGGGAGTTTACCCAGGCTGATTCATCAACGACCCGGGAATACGGAGGAACGGGCCTTGGCCTTGCCATTAGTAAACATTTTTGCGAAATGATGGGGGGTTATATCCGCGTAAAAAGCGTGAAAGATGAAGGGTCTGTTTTTACAATGTATTTACCCAGAGTGGCTAACACGAGCAGTGCCGACTCTTCCGAAAAGGATGCCCAAGAGCAGGATGATAGCGAAAGTATGGGAAATAAAGCAGTAACTTCTGATACTGCGGATAAAGTCAATTCTGCTTAGGATTGATCGATAAATTATTGTCCCATTTTGACAGTGTATCGTGAAAATTGAAAAATAGTGTTTTCTGTCATCGGGCACTGATAATGACATCGATATCATTGAAATGATACGGGGCAAAATCAGGTATCACTGGCTTCTTTCAAATCAATGGTGGAACCGCTACGCTTGTTCCACCCTACCCAATACCACCCCAACCGTAGGGTGGAACAAGCGTAGCGGTTCCACCTTCTGTCAGCGGAAAAATCATAAATACAAAAAAACCAGACACCCAATACGCCGATTTTTCAAACAAACAACGTTACCGCAAACTGCTGGCGTGTTAACGCCACACTGACGAAGGTCAGTGTCCGATGGCTTCAACTTTTAGGGTGACTTCCTTCATACAAAAATGACAATTATTGTTCGAGCGATCCTTAAAGAAGAAGAGCAATAAATAACATCGTATAATCACTTGAATTTTGTGTCTTACCCTGACTGTAACTGCCGAATAACTTCCAGCTGACGTGACACCATCCACTCTGGGTAAAAGGCGGTTCTGTTGCCCGATAATAACAACGCTTGATGGGCGCGTAAGCGAGTCTGTAAAGTGTTGTTTGGCTCGGCCAGTTCAGCTTGATCACACCAACTAAACTCATCCATCGCCATTAAATTATGGTGACGATAGGGCAGATAACCCAATTCAGTGAGATGCCATTGATACAATTCAATCAGCGCACTCTCGGTGGGGAAATTGATATTCGCTAACGTTGGCATTATTGGCTCACGATACTTAGGTTTATATTAAGATTGATAAAACTGAAACGCCCCACCTGAATTTTGGATTATATTAACGCATACCTTATACTTCCTCCCTTTTCACACTACTACATCAGATGAGCCATGATCGTCATACTCAAGGATGCGAACAACCGGAAATTTCAATTCACGCGTAAACGCCCTTCTTCACGCGACCCTGCACTACCGGCCTTCACCACTTCGGAAGAAGCGCTGACCTTTCTGAACACGCTCAAAAAGACCCTGACAGCAAATGACTGGTTCAGCATCCATGCACAGGTCTCACTCAGCTCCGCCAAAGCGGTCATGGTGATCAAACAACAACTCGCAACCGAACTGGCGCGCAACACGCTTTACCTCATTCCCGCCAAAAGTGAGATGCCCGCGTTTATTAACGCGCCGCCCCGCAATACAGCGGCAGGATCAGCCCGGCAAGGTCGCACTGCACAGCGTCAAAGCCCTGTTATCGAGGCTGATCATGCTTCCGTTACTAACATCGCACCCCCATCCGCAAAAGAAAGTCCTAACGATAAAACAGCGATTAAACAGGCACAGCCCGGTCAAGTCATCTCCCCCGACGATCAAGGCCCGGAAAACCTCACAGGTGCGGCCAGCAATGCAGAAACAACCACCCGTGGCTGCCCCATCAGCATGGTCTCGGGCGAAGAAGTGCTGTCCATCGAAGACCTCGTTTTGCCCGGCCCCTTTCCGTTTACCTGGAAACGCTTCTACCGCACCGGCCACAGCCGTGACAGCGGCCTGGGCCACGGCTGGACCCACAGTGGCAGCGAACAACTGACACTGCATGATCATACCGTGGTGGTGACAGACGACGAAGGACGCCATCTCACCTTCGCACGTCCCCGATGCTATCAGCGCAGCAAACTGCTCAACGAAGGCCTCGACCTGGATTATGTCTCCCCCGATTGCTTTATCCTGAAACAATCCGGCCAGGGTGACAAAGTCTTTACCCGCCCCGAAAACAGCGCAGGTTCCCATTTCAGACTCAGCCAACTGCGTCATCCCGCGTACCAGCTCGCCGAAAACAACCCCGTTCACCACCGCAGGGAGCAAGGTTTTTGTATTGATTTTCATTA
>Ga0316209_1001813_pt1 | contig 19772 bp, 20 predicted proteins | sample 6monopyrite_MG_FD_204945 | JGI IMG/M metagenome (GOLD analysis project Ga0316209, IMG submission 204945) | Microbial mat bacterial communities from mineral coupon in-situ incubated in ocean water Damariscotta River, Maine, United States -... | ecosystem: Environmental > Aquatic > Marine >...
ATGGTAAAGAGTAAACCGCTGTCTAATGATCCTGCGAAGTAAAGTGAGAGTGGCATTAAGGTCATCATAAAAATCATAATTGCCGCAAAACCTAACATGCCGAGATATTTTCCAATAACAATTTCCGCCATTGATACCGGCGCTGAAAGTAATAACGCTAATGACTTATTTCGGCGTTCTTCACTGATTAATCGCATGGTAAGTAAAGGCGTGACTAACATCATGATAAAAGCGGCACTGCCATACAAAGGCACGATAACGAGTTCAGTTACTCCCGGTGCATTTTCAATGGAAGCTAATTTGCTTTGGATGAGTAAAAATTCCTGCAGCTGGCTTAAAAATAAATAAGCCGTGATAAATTGTACAATGGCTAAAATTGCCCATGCTAATGGCGAAAGAAATAAGCTGCGTAATTCACGCCGCGCTAAAGTAAAAATCATCATGCGGCAGCGCCTTTATTTGGTTCATCTTCTGTTAACGCAGTTTCATCGGCAATCACTTCACCTGAAGTCAGCTCAACAAATACCTGCTCTAAGGTTTTCTGTTCAGGGCGTAATTCAAAAAGCCCCCAGTTATTATCGGCAGAAATTTGCGCAATATTTTCTGCCGGACTATTTTCTGTGGAATGTGATAAACGAAAACGTGTACTTGTTAAAACTTCAACATCATCAATGTGTTTTAAAGATATTAATTCAGCGTCTTCTGGCGCATTATTTAATCCTAAAATAATACTATTTGATCGCATACGTTGATGCAGCTGGTTAATATCGTCGGAATATACGAGTTGTCCGCGGTTGATGATTTGTACGCGATCACAGGTCATTTGTACTTCGGGTAAAATATGGGTTGATAGAATGACACCATGATCTTCAGCAAGCTCACGAATCAAAGTGCGTATCTCACGAATCTGAATGGGATCAAGTCCAACAGTGGGTTCATCTAATATTACGATGGCAGGGTTATGAATAATCGCCTGTGCGATACCAACACGTTGTTGATAGCCTTTGGATAAATTATTGATTAATCGCTGTCCAACTTCGGTTAAACCACAGCGTTCTTTAGCCCGTTGTAGCGCCGCATTTTGTTGTGATTTTTCTATGCGGTTAAGTTGTGCGCAAAATGATAAATATTCATCTACTTTTAATTCACGATATAACGGTGGCTGTTCGGGCAAATAACCAATATTGGATTTCGCCTGTTTGGCGGAGTCGAGTAAATCAAAGCCACATATATTTATTTGTCCAGCTGATGGGGCAAGATTACCTGTAATAACTTGCATGGCGGATGATTTCCCTGCCCCGTTGGGACCAAGAAAACCCAGTACTTCACCTTTGTTGAGATGAAAACTTATATTGTTAACGGCACAGAGCGAACCATAAGTTCGGCTTAAATGCTTTACGCTTAATAATGTTTTGTTTTCCATATTTTAAACTTACTAATAGTTAATATGTACGATAGAGTATGTGCGCTTCAATCGGCTAGGGAACAGCTACACTCAAATTAAGACTCGCAAAAGAATGCCATCCCTGGCTGCTCGACTGCCGCGTCCATGCGGCAGACGGTCTTTATTCAAGTATAGCAATTCCCTATCCTTGTTTATGTGATCGAACTTATATCTCAATGATAACGTGAACCGTATGAGGATTATAAGCATCATAATGAACGTGGCAAGTGATGAATCACACAGATAGAAATTAATATTTTATAATAAGGCAATAGTATAAAATATTGGTATCAGGTAACCGCTTAGGAGATGGAATGGAGGAACTCAAATAAAGACCGTCTGCCACAAGGCAGGAATTGTTCCAGACAATTCTCTGCATGTCCGCCTTCTATGGCGGCCAGATTGGCAGTCGAGCGGCCATGGATGGCGAATAGCGCGTCTTGATTTGAGTTTCTCCGTTTCAATGGCCGGATTAGAAAAAACATTAAAATGACATTACTAGGCATCGACACAGGCGGCACCTTCACGGACTTTATTGTTTATAAAAATGGCCAATTGAAGATACATAAAGTGTTATCAACACCAAAAGCACCCGAGAAAGCAATTTTACAGGGCATAACAGAATTACAACTTGATACAGAAAATTTAACCATTGTGCATGGTTCGACGGTTGCCACAAATGCTTTGTTAGAAGGTAAAGGCGTCACCACGGCTTATATTACAAATTTTGGTTTGGGTGATGTTCTCTCTATTGGCCGCCAGACCCGTAAAGAACTTTATAACTTGCAACCTGAAAAAACGGCTCCGCCAGTTGCAAAAAAATACTGTCTCGAAACAGGTGGGCGAATTTCTGCCTCTGCCGAAATCATTGAACCTTTAACTGAGCCACAATTAGAAAAGTTGACTCATCAAATAAAAGAATTATCCCCAAAGGCGGTTGCGATTAATCTTTTATTTTCTTATTTGGATGATGAAGCAGAAAAACGTATTGCAAGCATTATTCCGGATTCTATGTTTGTCTCACGTTCATCAGAAGTGTTAGCAGAATATAAAGAATATGAACGTGGCATTGCGACCTGGTTAAACAGTTATATTGGCCCACTTGTGCAGGATTATTTAAAACGTTTGCAAGATGCGTTGCCTCATACAACCATCGCAGTTATGCAAAGTGCGGGCGGTACAATTGCGGCAGAATTGGCAGGGCAGCAGGCGGTACACATGTTGTTATCCGGGCCTGCGGGTGGTTTGGCTGCAGCAAAATTTATGGGTGATATAACGTCGCAAAAACAATTACTCACCTTTGATATGGGGGGGACATCAACCGATGTAGCAATGATTGATGGAGAACTACAGTTAACCAGTGAAGGTGAAATTGCAGGTTATCCTGTCGCGGTTTCAATGGTCGATATGCATACCATTGGTGCAGGTGGTGGTTCAATTGCAAGTATTGATGCGGGTGGTTTATTACAAGTTGGGCCCGAGTCTGCCGGCGCTGATCCGGGGCCGGCTTGTTATGGTAATGGTGGAAAAGTCGCGACTGTAACCGATGCAAATTTAATTTTGGGACGCTTACGTGCTGATGCTTTTTTAGGTGGCGGTATGAAATTAGATTTGGCTGCCTCAGAAAATGTAATTAAACCCATCGCTAAACGATTAAAGCTCTCCATTGAAGAAGCGGCAGCCGGCATAATAAGTATTGCAAATGAACATATGGCGCATGCGTTGCGAGTCATGTCGGTACAACGTGGTATTGATCCGGCTGATTTAAGTTTAGTGTCTTTTGGTGGTGCAGGTGGCTTACATGTTTGTGCATTAGCGGATGCACTTGCGATGAAAAAGGCGATGGTGCCACGTTATGCCGGTGTGTTGTCAGCATTGGGAATGTTAGTCGCACCACGGGCGAGGCAATTATCTCAAACCTTCAATAAATTATTAAATAAGCTAAACAATGAAGAAATAGAACAACGCTTTGCTTTGCTTTACCAGCAAGGCTTAGCGGCTTTAAAACAAGAAGGTATTTTAGAAAAAGATATTAATGCTGAATACAGTTTAGATTGTCGTTACCTTGGGCAGTCTTACTTCTTAAATGTGAAATGGTTTGATATTGAATCTGTAGTTACTGATTTTCAATTACTTCATAAAAAACGCTACGGACATGATCTGGAGTTAGATGTTGAACTGGTCAATTTAAGATTGTCTTTGAAAAGTAAAAAAACAGAAATTATATTACCGCTAGATACTAAAAATGATATTAAACAAGAACATCAGTTTGTAAGTTTAGTTGGAATAGAAAAGGAAGTGCCCATATTTCATCGGGATAAGTTGTCTTCTGGAGAAAAAATTATTGGTCCGGCTTTAATTACTGAAACGGTATCGACAACGTATATTGCGCCTGATTGGGAATGCGAAGTAGATAAAAGTGCTTGTCTGCTTTTAACTAAATTAGTCTGAGATTTATATAAGAAAAGCATTGCTTTAAACCCGGACATGAAACGGGAAGAGTCAAATCAAGACGCGCAAAAGATGCCTTCCCTGGCTGCTCGACTGCCACATCATTTGGGTAAAGTTCCTACGTTAAGTATTTACGAGGATACGCTGAAATTCTTTGCCATGAATACCGCGAATTAGGCTTTGTTGCTATGGTTGTTTTTTCTCAGTAAAAGAATCGCTCTATATAGTTGTGGCTGGTTCTCCATCAAAAACATGCTTGATTTTATAAAACTGATCGTATTCTCTATCATCAACACCATCGACAATAATCATCTGGTTTAAGATATCAAGAACAGCATAATGCTTTTCACCATTCATATTTAAATGGTTTCGAATAATAGTGGAATGCTCATGGATATCACCTTGGAGTAAGGGAATATGATTAAATAAATGCTCAACAGAAGTGGATTTAATATCAAACTTTGAATTGAAAATCGCAGAGAATTTTTCCAATTCTTTTTTTGTTATCTTTCTATCTGCAATGATTATGTCAAATAATAAAATTCCGACTGAAAGAGCCACTTCATCGAGTAACTCGTCAAATTCGTCTATTTCAAAAAAATCAGAAATCCATCGAGTAAAATCAGAAACCATATTTCTTCACCATTTATTTATAAAGTATGTAAGCATAATAATCTGACAATAACTAATTGAGTAGGATTAAGCAATAGGTAATTGATGGGTAGATATTATTAATTCTCAAACTAAATATCATAGAGTTTGTTATGGTATTTAGTTTGCATTATTAATGAGAATGTTTATCGTGCTGTATCGTAAGAATTAAAAACTATAACTTTAATATATTAGAGTCTTGATCTTATTTAAAATTAAAATCAATCCAACACCTCGTTTATTGAGTTAAATATTATCTCTTCAATAGATGTAATTAATTCCATTAATTTGTAGTGTTTGTCAAATGTGCAGACATGGAGGTAGTCATAATACCAGCTAAGAGAAAATTCAACAGCCTTACTTAAGTTAAATTCATTCATTAATTCATCTAGTTTGTTTGCAGATGTTTTATCTCGATTAAAAACCGTTAGTTCACGATATGATTCATCTATATTTGCTATAAGTTTATTAATATCTTTTAGAGCTGATTTATTTAGAGACCAAGCTATCATTGGGTTGAAAAGTAAATATTTTTCGTATTCGTTTAGTTCAGTTATGATTGTTCTATAGCTTTTATAGATATTAATTTCATTAAAAATAGATTTTTTATTTATGTAATATTTTCTAACCATTAAGCTTCTTGAGTACTCACATAGGTCATGGCTTGATTCTTTAATTAAAACCTCAAGTTCATCTTCATATTCTTTTAGTACTGCTTTATATTCACAAATATTATCCTCTAAGTCTGATATGTCTTCATGAAAGTTTTCATTATTCTCTAATATTTTTTTTTCATTAATCATTTCATCAATTGCGGTCTTATAGTGTCCTATGTCACTAATCAGGGATTCATATTGTCCAAATGGATTTCTTCCGTTTTCTATGTCGGAGATAAAAGATTGATTTGCTTTTATTAAATTTTTCTTGAAAGACATTGTTTCTGAATGAATTTCCTCTATTTTTCTAAGTTTAAATTCATTTCTTCTTGCTTTTTTGTCTCTTGCATTTTCAGTTATTATTGTAAATGCAAAAATCACCATTGCGATTACTATTGATATGGATGTTGCAATTTCGAGCGATATTTCTAAGCCGCCAGATGTTTTGTTAGGGATTTTTGACCAAAATGAGGATAGGTAAGGTGTGGTATTATTAACTGCGAACAGTATTAACGTAATAAATATGATGTGAAGAGGCCTAAGAAACCAAAGTATTATTGATGTGGCGCTGTTTAATATTTCTTTATACAAGCTGGTACTAAATAATGGTTTGATATAGTTTTTCCAATAGTTAGATAATTCTTTCACCCTGAATTTTCCTGTTTATATAGATTATATGGTAAAGTTAATACCAATGATTTGTTAGTATACCAACTAATTTATCCCACTCAAAATAATCAAGGCTAACCAAATCAACGTTCATGACTTCTGCTCGCGCAAAAATAGTAGGGCTGCGTTTTTTATTATTTTTTTCTTCATCAATTAAATCTTGAGTTACTACTAAAACGGCACGTCCTTTATCATTGGCAAAATGGGTATCCCAATAGTCAGCTTCAAATAAAAAGTCTCTTAATTTATTTCGATCAGATTGTTTTTCATTTCGGTAGTTCCAGTGGCATGATTTACATGAAATAAAAGAAAGGATATCTCCTTTCCTTGCAATAACATCGACCTCATTTGAACCGGTTATATCGTCAACTACCCATTTAACTTTTTGTTGGTAAAGAACCTCATCTGGCTTGGTTTCTAACATGGCGCAATATATGAGTTCTTCTAGCCATCCACCCGATAAGTAAATTCTTGCATCTTTATTATAATATTCGTAATTATTGGGTTGAGTGCTTTTAATTAGCTTTTTTTCAAGTAAATAACTAATTATTTTTTTAACTGGTTTATTTACAACTAAATTATTGGTTTTATGATTACCAATATGGCTACGAAGGCTATCGTAGTCTATATAGTTTTCACCAATAAACCGACTAATATCAATCCTTGATAGAGCGATATCTTTATTCCCCGTTTGCCCTGTTAATTCAGTGTTTCTTAATGATAATAAATCTTCTATAGATGCCATATTTATATAATGTCTTATTTCTTATGGTCTGTCTATATAAGGCGATGAGCTGTTTTAGGCTTCAATAGTCGGTACGTTTGGTAAGTTGTCGAGATTATTGCTAAACCGTTTATTTACGAAATCATCTTTGTTACTTTTCATTATAAATAGCATTTCTGATACTAGAACGCCTACAATCAAATCAATGCATTTCTCAGTATCACCATTATCAGATAATAATCGTAAATATGTCTTTTTGATTTTATGGGAGATACCATCAGCAGCATATTCAGAAATACATTTATCTACCATTTCAAATAATGATTTTATATAATCATCGTTATGAACTCTTTTATTCATCTTTAACTCCTTTTTATTTAATATTAATGGTATTAAATGTTCACTACATTTTGCTTGATAAGCATGATTGCTATATTAATATCCATGCATATTTTACTCAAATTAACTTCTTGCGATTGACCTCACTTATTTCACTCCCGTAATCCATATAGTATTCTGGGTTTTTTTTAACAATATGTTCTGTACGACCTGCAAAAAATGAAGCAAAGCTAAAGGTGAGTATTAATACTACATTACGATAGAATTTATTTAGCATCATAAATGGAGATATGATAGACAAGAATGAAATGCATATAAGAAAAGAATGTATCTTTAAGTATGCAATTTCATTTAGATTTAATAATTGACCAATCATGGCGCTTTTACCTAAGGAATAATATGCTGTTATTCCAATCATAAGAAAAAAAATACTAAAAAACACCTGTCGAGATGGTTTTCTTGTATATGGACTAGTTAACAGTCTGTAGCCTTCTTCTGCTTTTTCTATAAAAGTAATTTCATTGTTCATATTTTCACCAAAACCAACCTGTATTATGAAAGCTTATTCGCACTTTATGGATATTAAATTCTTGGAAAGCCTTAATAAATTCACAAAAATTATCTTGATGCTCTGCATCGAAAGAGATCATTGCGTTATTGAGTGAAACTAACTTTACATGCTCAATACGTCCTGTTTTATTATTCACATCAACATCTAGGGTTGTAACAAGAGAATTTGAGTCTTTTAAAATATCTCCAATAAGTACTTTTAAGTCAGATGGAATAATATTTTTCCATTGCCTTCCCGGTACGCCAACACCTGGAGATTTTCGTTTAAAGTTTGATGTTGGCCATGGTGTATCTTCCTTCAAAATATCATATTCATCATTCATATATTTATTGCTTTTAAGTATCTTTAAAAATATAGCTCCCCGTTAAGGGAGCTGTACGGTTTTTCTAGTCATTATTTGTATTGGTCGCTTTTTCGACGTCTACAATTCGTGAATTTAACCATTCATTATATTCTTCTAAGTTAGAATAGGTTTCATTAGGAAAGGAGCCTCCTGATCCTTCTGCGACGATACAATCTTCCAAAATATTAAGCGGCATATCATCTGGACAGTCAGCTTTTGCTATGCCAGAAAATAAAGTGATTGCGGTAAGAGTTAAAATATATTGTTTAATTGATAATGTTTTCATTGTAAGTCTCCAATAGTTTTAAATTAACGTTGTGTTAATTCATGGCGCTAGAATGCGACTAAATTGAATGCTTAACAATGTGAATGTCAGCGGTGTTTTCACATGTGAAAAATATGTTTAGATTAGCTTTATATGTATAATAACTAGCAGAATAACTTATTAAGGAGATAGTAGTGGTTGATGATCCAATTATACATATGCCAAAAACAGCAAGATATATCGCATCCGCAGCTCTGTTTGTTGGTGATTAAATTGCCAGTAAAAGATAATAAGGATGACGCTTTAGCATTAATTAAAGATTGGATTATTCCAGCGCCGTTTGATTTTATTGAAAATAAAGAACCTAAATATGTTGAACATGATGTTTATTTAAATAGTTCCGCTTTGCACGTTTATCTGGATGCTGAGTTTGATGAGAAATTTTTGGTTACACCATCTGAGCGCTTGTATTGTGCTCAGGCAGTATCTGCAATTATTAGAGATTTATTTGTGCTAGCTAGAGATAAAGACTATCCGCTACTAGATAAACTAAATGAGCCCGAAAATCAATATCTAATTACTTGATCTAACTTTATTTATATTGTTTCTTGAATACTTTTTTGAATTAGAAAATGAACGTGGACAAACTACTGAAGTTTTAAAAGATTGAAATGAAATGGCTCAGAATTTTCATAAAGGACAAGAGTTATTACAGCGTATTGAGAACTATAAATTAAGAAAGTAATATCTTAAATATTAAAACAACGTACGGCTGTGCTGCGTCTTTTAATTCTAACGCTTTACTCAAACTAAGTAGGGAAATACGAAGGTGTCAATTACTCAGACTAAAATAAAAAACTGGAAGGCTGAGTACTCCGACCTATCGAAGAGAAGATTATTCCCTTATGAAAAGATATAAAAGTCATGAAAATAAATGTAATTATTTTTAATATGTTCATTTTATTTATATAATGAATTATAGCATAAGTATTTATTTTGTTAAGAAGTAGCTGGTATATATGTTTGTTTAAAGATATATAATAGTATGCTGTCAGTAATTAATTTGTTATCTCTTTAACCTTGCATCAAGGAATTGTTTTGTGAAATATTTTAGCATTTATGTTTTATGGATTACTTTGTTTTGTCCTGCAGTGTATGCAGGTGTTAGTGTTTCAAAAGAAACTAAAAAAATATTAACTTTAGAGGTTGTTAATAAATACATTATGGGGGATGCGGATAGCCGATTAGATGCTAAACGAATTGCGATGACTGAAGCTAAACGAATAGCGTCTGAATATGCTGGTACATATATCGAATCAGAAACGGTTGTTCAGGATTTTGAAGTCACATTAGATGAAATAAAAACATATACGTCTGCAAATATGCGCGCAGATAAAATATCAGATAAGTTTAGTCAAACTAAATCGGGTTTACAAAAATACATATTGAAAGTTCGAGTTAAAGTAGATAAGAAATCATTAGTGAGTGGTATAAAGCGAATGATGAAAAGTCAGGAGGAACGAGATAAAATTCAACTTATAATTGATGAAAATAGACGGTTACATAGTCAATTAGCAGGATTAAATAGTAAGATTCGTAGTGCTGGTCGAAAAAATGATGCTGAGCTTTCCGATAAGCTATACAAAGAAAGGGCAAGTGTACTAAATAAAGTAACAGGGCATTTTAATAAACTCAGTAAAGATATCGATGGCCTAAGTAAACAAATACAAAATAATCAAAAACAAATCATCCTCACACTTAAAAATGTAAAAAAAGAAACGAGTGATGACCCGCGTAAAGAATTGAAAAATAGAGGGGTAAATTGGACGAGGAAAGCATTTAATGATGCTCTTTCAGAGCAGGATGTAGAAACAATTAAATTATTCATTAAGGGGGCAGATAAAGGATTGCCATTTTATAGAGGGGGGGGTAAATTTTGCTCTTCGCTATATGGTATGAATGTAAATGATGCGAAAGATATATTAGGTATGATATTTGATAAGGGTATTGATATAAATAAGAGCTTTTATCATGATGAGCAAAGAATGCTGTATTGTACTTTGTATCAGGATCAGAAGGAGTTAACTAAGTTTTTGTTATTGAAAGGTGCGAAACCTCATCTACTCACGTCATTGGTAGTATATATTACTGAAGGAAAAATGACTTATGGTAATAAAAACATGCTTCATGATTGGATTTCTATAATTAAAGACAAAAACTCTGTTTTAAAAAATATTGAGATACTTATCAAGAACGAAAAAGCGGGTATTAAAAAAGAAGAAGAGAGATACTCGTTATGTATGATAAAAGACAAACAGGATTGGGCTAAAAGGTGTAAGAATTCTGACTGGTATAGATATAAGGGCAATAGAAAACCGACCAAAAGAGAAAGGTCTCAGTGTGTAAAAAAACATGCAGAAGGTTCACATTGTGGCATTGGCAAACCAATGTTTTATGCAGGTGATAAAAATATATTGCATGCTAATTACGTACGTTCTTTGATTAATTAAGGATGTTGCTCATGTATAAAAATATTATAATCTTATTTATTTTAATGCTTCCTTGTCACTATGCAAAATCAGATGTAAATTCGTATAGTGAAAATGGCTATATTGATTGGTCGAATGGTTATGTTTATGCAACTGGTTATGGTGTGCAGCCAACTAAATACAAAGGGACAGGGAAGGGAAAGTTATTAGCAAGAAGAGCTGCTGTGGTAGGAGCATATAGAAATCTTGCTGAAATTGTTAAGGGGGTCAGGATAACTTCAACGGCAAAATTAGTTAATCTTATTCAGAAAGATATTGTAACAAAAACTAAAATTAATGCATTAATAAAAGGGGCTGAAATTGTTTCTACTAAATATGTTGGTTCTATAGCAGAAGTCAATATGAAAATGCCTATACGTCAAAAATTTTTAAATATTGTAATTCCACGAAAAAAGTTGAAAAATATAATTTCAAGTAATTTATTCTATTATTCTTTTAATAATATTTTTAAAAGCTTACCTACTATCATATCAAACGCAAATGCTTCAACGGATAATAATTTGGTTATTGATAATGAGGAACAATTAGATTGGTCGCATAGTTTGCTAAATTACCCTGGTCGAGATTTACGAAAACCCTTGAGTCGAGCAATTAAAGAATTTGAAAAAAATTCTGAGATTAGCGGTTTAGTTATTGATGCGCGTACGGTAAGCGATTTTGAAATAGCAGCTATGCCAAGGTTAGTGACTTCAGAAGGCAAGTCTCTATATCCATCAATTAATACGTCATATGAGTATTTGACAAATAATCGACCCGTTAGATATGAAAATGATGTTAAAAATGCAGTAAATCATAAGCGTGTTTCCGACAATGCAATGTTAATTCATTCAACAAAGGTCTATAAAAAACGAGTCTCGGACCTGATAATTAGTGATGAGGATGTGGATAGACTAAAAAAATATATTTCATCGAAGGTAAGCGCGATCAATAAAGCACGAGTTATAATTGTTGTTGGAGAATAAAATGCTAAATAGATTTTTTAGGTTGATAGTGTTAAGTCTAATTATTTCTGTATTACCTAGTATGTCATTTGCCTCTACCTCTACCTCCGTTGCAATATGTAAAGACACTTTTAATACTACAATTGTTAAGTCTGATCGGCTAATTGATTCAGGTGATAGTTTGAAAGCTCTCATATATTTAAATAATGCTATTAAGTGTCATCCAAATAGAGATGTATTGTTGATGCGTCGTGGACGTATTCACTATAGATTGGCTGACATGGATAATTCAGAAAAAGATTTTATGGAAGCGTTAAAATTAAATATTGACAACGATACAGCATTTGCTTTTGCAGAAAAGATTAGGGTAAGACAAGCTCACATGGAAACTCAAGAGGCTCAAAGGTTGTCTTCAGTAATTGAAAGTGTCACAGTTGAATCATTATTTACTATTGCTTCAATTGCTATAGGTTTTGCATTTGGCTCTTTGATTAAATTAGGCTGGGTTGAAAGAAAACTAGGTTTTAGAAAAGCAAAGATACTTATTAATGCATTTGATAAACAGGATCATATGGAAATCGGTATATTTTTGGAACGACACTTAAGTAACTTAAATTATATAATTGTTGGTTCATTTATGGTGGGGCTCGTAAAATCTATACCATATAGCGATATTGAATTATTTTTAAATAGAAATATTTATAATGATGATAATAGAAAGGTTTTATATAAAATGCTTGATAATTATAAGATGGATATTAAAAGCTGATCTTTTTAAAGTTGATTTTCTAGAGGTGGCAGCTATTTTCTCTCTCTTTTGAGGCTGATAAAGTATTATATTTGAGAGAACTGATGTCATAATTGAATTAATCTCAACATTGCTACCTATAACATGTTCTTATTGGCGGTGAAGGAATAAAAAGGGGAGACGGTTTCTGCTAGTATAAGATCGTATTTTAAACTGCGATGTTTCATTACTAGTTTGATTTTTTCATTGTGTTGTTCACTTGGCCTTTTAGTGCTGTCCATGTCTTTTATAACTCGGAGTTTATCCTTGCGCTCTATTCCTTTTATTTTGTTTTTTAGTGCTTCTGTTTTTTGGTGATGATTACTTTTTATATTTTTGACTTTATTTTTATATTCATCAGTTATTTTATTGTTGGTTTCTTTTAATATGGCTTGCTTTTGTTTATTATATTTTTTTAAATCTATCATGTATTGCGTCACTTCTCTTTTATACTGAATATCAAAAGAGGTTTCTGCATGTCGCGTATTATTGTCTGAGTAGGCATAAGCCGGACTTAGGCAAGCCATGAGTGCGATTGATTTTAGTAACGTTGGTTTTATCTTCATATTTTTCTCTGTTATTATTGGTAGTCATTAGACCACGTCATACTAATAACTAGAGGAAATATTATAAATAACGAATAAATGGAGATTCTAATTAATAACTATATTATATAATGTGAACTAGAGTTGACGATATCCCATAAAATATGTAGCTTACTTAATTGTGTCTGATGACATTTACATTCAAATCGGTGTTATTTAAAAGCTTTATCTTTGAATGTAGTAAGGGTTTACCCTTAAGGTAGCACTATCTACTCTGTAAGTTAGTTTCTTAAATTTACTGTGTAATGGAAGTGCGTTTAATATTTTTAACCAAAGCATATTAGGATTTTATAAAAAAACAATATTTAGAATAATCTAGTTGCTTTAGTATATTGTTAGATGTTTATATGCCCAATATCTAGCAAAAATTTTCTAAGGGCATGGAGCTAAAAATGAAAAATATATTACTTATTACACCTTTAATTGCCACGTTAACTGCTTGTGGTGCACCAACTGCTGAAGATTTAGTTGAAGATCCAGTTAAATTAGGCGAGATCATTTCAGAATGTACTACTCTGATGGCGCAAGGCAAAGACACCAATACTGAAGAATGTACTAATGCAAAAAAAGCACAAAAAATTATGGCTAAAAATATGATGAAAGGATTTAATAAACAGATGAAAGATATGCTTAAATAAAAAATACTGAAGTAACAGCAAAGATAGTTTATATTTTATATCTTGTTGGCCTTGCTTTAGGTATCACAGGAATCGCAGGTGTTGTGATGGCTTACTTAAACAAAGATGATGCACCTGAATGGTTAAGAACTCACTATCAATTCCAAATTAGAACGTTTTGGATTGGTGCTTTATTCATTTTCATAGGAGGGTTGCTCTCTTTAGTTATTATCGGCTATTTCATGCTCTTGTTTTGGCTTGTATGGTTAATTATCTGCTGTGTCAAAAGGAATGAAAGTACTTGATGCAAACAAAGCGCACCCTAACCCCACTGGGTGGATGTTTTAAGTATAGTAAATATTGCGTTCCGGTTGGCCTGCAAAAGTAGTGATTCTCTTCTTTTAGGTCAACTGAACACAATTATTAACGTCAGCTTTCTGGATTGATTGTAAATAGAAAGCAAAAAAAGCATTTAACCACCGACTACTATTTGTTGTTAACTGACCTCTTAATTAAATTTACCATAAATCTCTTTTCTAAGTCAGCTTACGGCTGTGAGTTTAACCGGTCGATGCAACACATGTATAGTAAGCGTTAATTAAAGTAAAGAAAGAAAAAATTGTAAGTGACTGGAAATATACTTCTGGAAAAAAAGATAATAAGAAAAAACTAACTACATGGTTACTTTTGTAGAATAAATTATCAGCAGAAGTCATTATAAAGGAGACTATCGAGCAGATTATTGGATTTATGTGATTGAGCAAGATGGAACTGAACGCGCATTATTAGTTGATTTAAACTTAAATGTACAAAAAGCCTTATTAGTTATTAAATTGCCGATAACAGATAAAAATAATTCAGATATAGAGGCGGCAAAATTATTAATTAAAGATTGGATTATTCCAGCGCCTTTTAATTTTATTAACGGCAAAGAACCAAAGATTGTCGAGCATGACCAGTATCTGGGGAGTTCTGCTTTACACATCTACCTTGGTGCTGAATTTGAAGAAAAGTTCTTGGTAACGCCTTCAGAAGGCGTTATTTTGCGCTCAAGCAGTATCTGCTATTGTGAGGGATTTATTTGTGATAACGAGGGATAAAGGATATTCGTTACCGAACAAGCTTAATGAGCCATCATAATAAGCGAGATTGCTATTTATTTGATTTTACAAACGATACTGTTATTGTGGTTATTGCTCTTAATGCTAAATTAGAAAAGGCTAATATTTGTGGCAGATAATATTATAAAAGATTCGCATTCAATATTCACATCTCTTCAAAAGACCATTGCTTTGAGTTTAAAAGATAATGAAAACTCCTATGATGATGAAGATATTGCAGAGGTTCTAGGGATTTCACTCAGCACTCTTAGAAATAAAAAAAGCGAAAAAACATCGACGCATGTGTTTTCAATTAAAGATGCTATAGCAATAATGAAAATAACCGAAAACTATAGTTTTTTACGATTGTTAGCAAGACACTTCGGTTATGAAATAAATGAATCAAGTGGTGGTGATAAGGAGGAGGGTAATTTAGATGTTATGGAAGCCTTCCTTGAATTAGAAAATGAACGTGGACAAACAGCAGAAGTTATTAAAGAAGCTATTTATGAAAAAGGTGTGAATAATAAAACACTTGAAAATATTGAAAAAGAAATGGCGCAAGATTTTCATAAAGAGCAAGAGCTCTTACAGCGTATTGAGAACTATAAATTAAGAAAATAGATTTTGTTATACAACTGGGGTTGGTTGGGTTGGCTTACTTATAATTTCCCTAACTATAAATAATAGAGAGGATAAATATGTTCTGTGCAAGTTGTGGTAGTGAAATACCTGATAATGTTAAATTTTGTTCTAGTTGTGGTACACATCAATCTGAAACCAACGATAATTCAGCTATCCAATCAAAATTTAGCTCAATACCTGAGTACCCACAAGAATCTCAGGAACTTAGTGATAAATATAAAACTTTTTCATTTGATGAAATCAAAGTACTAGAAGCTAAAAATGACCCTGTTGCTTGGTCAGAAATAGCTATGCGGTATCAGGAAGGCAACGGAGTTGAAAAAGATAGTGAAAAAGCCGCAAGTTTATATAAGCAGTCTGCTGAATTAGGATACCTTGCTGCTATTGGTAACTTTGGCGCAAGTTTATTAAAAGGGACAGGTATTGAAAAAAATGAAATAGAAGCAATTAATTGGTTTAGGCTAGGCGCAGAAAGAGGAGACGCAATGTGCCAACACAATCTTGCTAAATGTTTTCGTGATGGCTCAGGGATAGAGCAAGATGATAGTAAAGCTATCTACTGGTATCAAAAAGCAGTAAACCAGAATTATGGTGAAGCATTAAACGATCTGGGCTGGATGTATGATCATGGTCGAGGTGTTGAAAAAGATACTAAAAGAGCACTTGAATTATATCACTCCGCGGCAGATCTTGGTTCAGAACATTCGATGAGTAATATAGGCATACATTACGAAAATGGCCGAGGTACAGGGGAAGATATCGACTTAGCAAATGAATGGTATCTAAAAGCAGCTGAAGCGGGACATGTAAATGCCCATTTTTTTCTAGGCAACAACTACGAGTGGGGAAAGGGTTTTAAGAAAAGTTGGGAAGAAGCAAAAAAATGGTACGAAAAGGCAGCAAACCTTGGTCATACAGAAGCAGACTTCCGAGCAAATTTTAGTATGCTTTCTTTTAATAAAAATAAATATCTGGCAAAAAGTAATGCTGTTCGCTTTTATCGTACTTCAGGAACGGTTCTTGATAGTAAACGAAGCAGTGAAACACATGTGAGTAGTTCCGGTGGTGGTGGCTATGTTGGTCGATATGGCGGGACAGTCTCAGCCCCTACTGTTCATAGTAATGTTGTTACTACTGATGATTTTTGGATAGAAACTGAGAATGGTAATGAAGAGAAGATTTCTATGACAAATAAGGATATTTCTTTACGAAATGGTCAAAAGATCTCTCTATTTCATGCTATTGCAGACCATAAAAAAGAAGGTCCTTACATACTGTTGCTTAATCACTCAGATGGAAATAATAAAACAATTAAAACAAGCCATAGTTGGTGGGTAGAAGAACAGGTAAGGGGATCGTTTGTAGGTCTTATAAAGATAATATTATTAGGTGTGATTGTTGCTTACGGTATGGATTATTATCATATTGATGGAATATCCTCAGGCCGTTACGATCACATTATCACTGGCCTATCTGCATCTGGAGTTTACTTCATATTTAAATTTATTAACCGTATTATAAAGGGAAAACGTGCAGTAAAATTAATAGAAGAGCATGTAAATAGTATACGAACTTGGGCAACTGAAAACGAATAATAATTATAGCGTATTTAAGTAGCATTATTTATCTCAACATATTCGATACCTATTTAATGAAGAACTGAGTATAAAGTTCTCGTAAAGTGCATGATGATATTACAATTCAGAATAGCGACTAAGTTGAACGGTTGTTGTTAATTATTCATGTAACTTATTTTCCATAACAATGTCTCATAGGTGGCGAAGGTTTAAGTAAATCATGATCTGGATTTATAGTTGTTATAGCTACTGGAGGTGAAGGGATAAAAGGACTAATCTTCGCATATGTGAGGTCAATTTTTAATTTACCATGTTCAATAAAGATTCGCTGCTTGCCATGCAGTAATGCCACCATTCATTGAGATGGCATCTATTCCTCTTTGTTCAAGTAGTAAACAACCAATCTGGCTGCGATTCCCAGATTTACAGTACACGACGTATTTATCATCAGGGTTGATTTCTGTGTACCTTTCTCGTAACTCATGTAATGGAATATGTTGGGATTTCTCAATATTACCATATATTTCAAGTTCAAATTCATAGCGTACATCTAGTAATTTATATCCATTTTTAAGTAATTCATTTGTAACTTGGACGTTCTCACTTTGAATCATTTTATTGGAGAGTAATTCATCAAAATCAGCTTTGTCTAGCGCAAAAAGAATTCCATCGCTTAACATCGTTACAGTGTTTATATGGGTTCCAGTTACTATGCCTTCGTCTCCAAAGCCATCACCTTTTTCTAAGCTGGCAATGAGTTCAGGTTCTTCTTCCTCAGTTGTTTGCCATACTTCTGCTTCACCTTCGGCAATAATATAGTAGGCTTTCCCTGGTTCAGATTCATCGATGATTTTTTCGCCTTTCTTTACTTTTACTTCATACATGCGGCTAAGTGCTTCTTTAACATTACCTATTCCCATTTGAGAGAAGGGAAGTGAATTCATTATTACATCCATACGTTGTTTTAATTGAGTGTCTGATACGCTTAATAATAAGCCTAATTCATCCCATGCCAGTATGTAATCAAGCTTTTCACTGTCAATGTGATAAAACTGGCTGTCTTTTTCTGCTGTGATTGTAATTAGGTTTGAGTTTTCAGGAATTAAGAAGGGGGTAGGATGTTGCTTTTTTGCCATTAAATAACTGTTTTTAAAACCTTCCCCTGAGATGACTAATTTTCCTGAGGTGATAAATATATAATCATCGCCCTTTATGCCTTTAAGATTAACGGATTCTTCCGACTTAAGATCGAAAGAGCGCATAACATGCCCGAGATTATTGTTATCGAGGGATGAATATTTATAGTGTGACTGAATAAAATCACGAACTATCTGACCGGGCCTATTAGACATTTATATTTCCTCGGTGATTGACGTTAATCATATTAGCAATAATGCCATTAAGATCAAAATTCACATGCCTGATATGAATTTTCGATTACTATTAATTAAAACCGTGCTGGATATTTGTGGAAATCGGTTATCTATTATTATGCTCGGTATTGGTAACGAGCGACAGTATAAAAGGCATAATAATCATTAGTTAACTGTTTTTTTCTAACTTAATTTGACTCTTCCAGTTTCATATCATCACTCATGAGATAGATATTTTCTATTAGTTCATCTACACAACTGGATTAATATAAAATAATAAAAACCTATTTATTCGCAACCAAAGCCACCGCTTGATTACTCCAGATAACGGCATCGAAATAGGCTTTTTGAATGGTCGCTTGTTCTAAATCTGAAAATGTCACATTACCCCAGTCCGCACGTTCAATCGCAATACAACATTTTAGTGATTCACCAATATTGCCTTTTTGTTCGAGTAAAGCATCTTTAAGTTCAAGAGATAGAGGAAGTTGTGCAACAACATCTTCCATTGGGCTGTCCATTAAGGCATCAATGACGGAAAAAAGTCCGGCGGTAAAATAGATGTTCTTCATACTCTTGTCAATATTAGCACCCAGTTCTTCACACATACGTGCACGAATAATGGCGATAATGAGTAGTTCATGAGGTTTGTCATCAATTTTAGACATCAGCATTAAGTTTGCTAAACTACGAATCGTATTTAAACCCAACATAACAATAGCATGGTGAATAGAACTGACTTCTCGCTGTAAAGCGAAAGCGGCGGAGTTAATGTATTTTAATAGACGATAAGATAATGCTAAATCCTGACTAATGAGTTCTTCGAGTTTTTCTATTTGCACATTGGGATCTTGTAATTGAGCTAACAGATTCACAATCGTAATTCGATTTGCAGGTGCACGCTGACCTTCAACAATTTTTGGTTTACAGAAAAAATAGCCCTGAAAATAATCAAAACCCAGTTTCTGGCAAAGTTCATATTCTTCCTGCGTTTCGACTTTTTCTGCCAGTAATTTAACATCATACTGACGTAATTTTTTCACATGTTCTCGCAAACCTTGCTCATCCAGCTGAAGAATGTCAATTTTTATAATGTCGGCAATTTTAACTAACGGCAGCATTTTTTCATGATAAATAAAATCATCGAGCGCGATCATATAACCATTGACAGATAATTTTTTTACTGAACTAACGAGTTCATCGGTTACTTCAACATCTTCTAGAATTTCAAGGACAAGTTGATTGTGCAGGTCGGGAATTTTATTTTTGCTAATTAGAAAATCATAAGTAAGATTAATAAATGCAGGATGGTTACCGACGAGTTGTTGCAGGCCAATATCAGTAAGCGCGTTAAGCATGACAATGGTGGTGGCATGGTTAGCATTGTGCTCACCAACAAAGGCTTCATTGTATTCGGTATTGCTACGCGAAAGTAATTCATAAGCAAAAACATTTAGTTGCTTAT
>Ga0316209_1001814_pt1 | contig 19741 bp, 23 predicted proteins | sample 6monopyrite_MG_FD_204945 | JGI IMG/M metagenome (GOLD analysis project Ga0316209, IMG submission 204945) | Microbial mat bacterial communities from mineral coupon in-situ incubated in ocean water Damariscotta River, Maine, United States -... | ecosystem: Environmental > Aquatic > Marine >...
TAGAGACGTAAATAGCTTTGCGATAGGCCACAGACATAACATTGCTGTTGTCCTTTAGCTATTTCTCTTTTGCATCCGATACAACGATTTTTCATTGTTGATTATTCGTGTCGTTGAACAAGTCGACAGAATAACATGTCTTAGTGTTAAGGAGAAATTCTCTCTGGGTAAAATATTCCGTTCACATAGGCTATTTAATCAGTACCTAGAGCGCCAATCCTTATTACTTTACGAGTGCTTACTCTTTTTTGCGTTTTCGCAAGTTCCTCTACCACTATCGGCGTATTTTTCCAGATTAGTAATAATATCTTTTATCTTTGTGATATTCGCTTTACGACCAAAAAGTACCAGCGAATTATCATAGCTATTTTGCGACATATGTCCATTAACAGACATCAAGGTTCTTAGCATTGGAACTAAATAAGAAACACATAGTTTTTTGTCGACTTTTTGAGTGGTATATACCCAGTCATTTGCGCTTGTTTTTGGATTATCATAAGCGTCCGCCGGCAGGTGTTTAACCTGACTTAGTTTTACCACATGTATGCTGTTGTGGGTTTGATAGGCATGCAAATTCAAAGTCGTTAATATTTCGTTTAATGCTGATATTCCGTCCTTGTTTAGGTATGACGAGATTGGTTGTTTTAAATATATATCCTGTCGTAATTCAATGTTTGGTTGAAAAACCAGATTCATATTTTTTTTGTCTGCTATTTTGACTAAAATCGATTTGATATTTGTCATTTCGAATTGGTCGTTCTTAGACTTGGCGAAAACCATGTTTTGGCTCGCCGAAAAGATGAAAAGCAGCAGAGTCAATATTGTCAGGCGATAGCTTTGATTTTTTTTCACGTTGTTTATCCTTGAGTGATGTTGTGTAGACCGACGTTCTGTAGACACTTCAGATAAACGATTTTTTTTTCAGAGGGGGTTAAAATGAAAGAAGAAAATTGGCAAGGTTTTTTGTGTGATTACAAATCTTACCAATTTGCTAAATTTAAATAATATTGTTTTAAGCTCTCAGAAGTCGAGAGCTTTCGAGATTAGGTCTCGTTTGCTGCTGCTATCGAACGACTAAAATCTCACCCAAATTTTAGTGAATTAGTGCCTGCGAAATTATAGCTCCAGCAACAACGGCACCCAGAATAGGAGCGCTACCATGCCTATAATTGCCGTGACCTGCATAAATAGGATATGCGCCATGACCATAGTAGTCAGAGGCGTAACCGCCGTGACTTACGACTCCGCCGTAATAAGCGCCATGTTGTCCATAATTAGCCCCGTGGGGTGCCGAATAGGAACCATGTATTCCGTAACTAGTACCGTGTCGACCTGAAACGCCGTGGCGATTTGAAGAACCGTGCCGATTATTGCGATAATTCGCCCTAGCATGACCATTTGCGTTTATCTGCTGGCGGTGGTTGCCTGCGGCTCTATTATGCTGAACGATTCGGGTTGAGTGGCCTCGCGAAACGTTAGAGCTATGAGAATTACTGCGATAATTATTACCGTGACCATTTGATTGATGGTGATCTTTGGCAGCGCTAACGCCACTAAAAATGGCCATAAGGCTAAATAGAACACTTATTACGATTTGTTTTTTCATGAGATTCTCTCCTGCTATCTTTAATTGGACGATTACAGTTTATGTCAACCAATCTGAACCGAAGCTGAAGAGTCAAATCAGTCGATTAAAAGTGGATAATCACCTTTTTTAGACGACAAGCACAAATAAATAACAGCAAGCTAAGAACGGTAAGGGAGAAAATCGATATTCCACTCGGTATACTCACCAAGACTAGATTCGGCACTGAATCTAATAGATAAAATAATCCTATGACTAGAATAAAGATCAACGGCATTATCGAGATCCTTTTCTTACAGCATTCATATCGAATTATGATTGTCGAACATTTGAAGTGCATCTATTTGAATCTTTTTGTTCTAGGATCGGTTTTATACGTTCAAATTCGCTTCTTAACGCTGCTATTTGGCCCCAAGCAATAATGGCGAAAAACATACCGGTCATACCAAATAAATATCCAATTGCTTCCATTTTACTATCCTCTTTTTTGCTATCATCTCTTTTGCTATCATCTCTTTTGCTATCATCTCTTTTGCTATCAACTAATGAGTTGAAGCATCAGGCGCTTCATTTAGTTCAGACTTATCTCTATAGACATCAAAATTAATCTTATCGACATTACCAACCTTCAAGGTGCTCGCCAGCGACATTGCAGCGATAAGCTGTAAATAAAAACTCATAAATACCGCCTTTAAGTGATCCAGTTCGAACCGATTGATGCCCTCGTTAACAGCCAAGAATACGCTTGCAACAATACTCATAATAACTAGTGTGCTAACAGTAATTTTAGTCTGGCGAAGCCGATCCGAAGAATCTTGATGAGGGTCGAGTTTTTTACCATTAATATTAAAACGAATAATAACGGCATAAAGAAGGTTACTTAAAATAAGTGTCATTAAAATAACGAACGAATCACTTTTTACATTTATCTCGAAAGGTTCTAAATAAAGGAAAAAAAGAAAACAGCCCACATTTGTTATAACCGCTAAAGCAACAAGCTTGGCTGATACAAAATCAAACAAATGGCGTTGATTTATTACTGCGGTGCGAGTGGTTTTAACATTGGCCTTTCTCATCTGTTTATAATAAGAAAAACTGGATATTTCCATTAAAAACGCGGGTATCATTTGCACGAAGAAGTAAATAGCGGCAAAACCACTCTCGATTTCATAATTGTTAGAATAATCCTCATAAGCAATACTAAACAGAATTACCAACCCTATCAGTATGATTATGTGATTTAATATTCGATAGATGGTCGCGCCAAGCTGATAGTAGTCGGCCGATTTCATATAGAGTTTTGGGTATTTTTCAGGCGGATATTGAGTGATCGCCCGCTTAAAATTCTGCAAAATTTTACTTGGGAAATAATATGAAACTAAAAATATCTGACTAATAAAAACGATATAGAATAAAATATTATCCGGCATCTTGTTTCTCCTACTTAATTCGATTGTTCAATACATTACCAAAGGCGATTCTAATTTCTGAATCGGTTACACCCGCTTGTCTAAATTCCGAAACGGTTTCTAACAATTTGCTAGTTACCCATTCATTGATATCGAAATTGCAATTAGTTTTGGCATCGGGATGAATAAAAGTTCCTCGATAACCCTTAGTTTGAATAATCGAGTCACGTTCTAATAAACCGTATGCTTTTGCCACAGTTTTTTTGTTTAATTCTAAATCATTCGCCAGTTGGCGAATGGAAGGTAGCGCGTCACCCGAGTTTAACTTTCCGCCCGTAACCAGCTGTTTGATTTGTTCCATTAACTGGGCAAACAAAGGTTCGGTCCCTTCAATGTCTATCGTTATTTCCATAAGGATATTACCTCAACTAAAAGTGCCAACTCATGCACCAGCATATGTACCAGTTAATGTAAGGGTACAACAGGGCTTAGAATTTAGCAAATATTTATCAAATGTTTTGCAAACTAGATTTAAGTCTAAGAGTGAAAATTATGTTAACGTATTGATTTTATTGAATTAATATATTTGTGGAATGTTGATCTGATTTTACTGATGGCTAAAAACAGTCATCAGAGACCCTTTCAAAGAAGAGGGTACATCGAATAGTTTAGGAGTATAAGTTAGTAAGATGTGCGATTCGGTCTAGCGCAAGTTTCGATATTAAAATCGTAAAAACCCGCCTATTTTCGACCTGATATTTTGTAGTATAGTCCTCTAAGAGCCGACAAAAGAACAGCTAATATCACGAATCCAATAGTTAATAGCCAGCCAAGTTTACTGCTCGCGCCAAAGGAAATCTCACTCTTGGATTCGATTAAACCGCCTGGATCAATCGCAAAATAATCGATAGCGAATACAGTTCCTGCGATCAACAAGATTACAAAAACTAAAAGCATTAAAACTTTCCCAATCGAATTAGATGGCTGCATTATCATTTCCTTTTTTTAGCGGGTTCGGCAATTATGCCGGCCGGTCGTCAATTAAATCTTCAGCATCTTCAACTACCACGGCAGTTCCATAAACCATTAACTCCGCAGCACCGGTTGCTATTTGAGAGGTCGAAAATCGAATGCCCACAATGCCATTGCCACCGAGTTCCCGTGCATCGTCCATCATTCGGTCAAGAACTTGCTCCCGACTTTCTGCCATAAGTTTGGTATATTCATGAATTTCCCCACCGACAAAACCGCGCAACTTAGCCAATATATCGTGACCGATATGGCGCGAACGAATACTGGTTCCGCGGACGAGCCCTAAGTGTTTAACTATTTTCTTTTCGTATATAAATTCAGTAGTAGATAAAACGACGCGACTCATAATTTCACCCGATTGTATTTGTCTTTTTTAGTGCTAATAACCCGTTGTCTTAATACACTAAACAGCAAAAACAAACTGCCGATACCAAGTAACCCAACCATCAATTTCACCAATAGACTAATGCCCGCATCAATAAAAATTGAATATAAAACAAATGCGACTAAAACAACCGAACTAACCGCAACTAAGGCGAAACCAAATAGTCGACTACTTTTTGCAACTGGCTCTTGAAACAATTTATCCAAGTGCTGCATTTCGCTTTCTTGCAAACTTAATGATTGAACTTCCTGTCGCATCACCGCCATTTCATCATGCAGTTGTTTATATTCTGCATCACTATCAAGCAACAACATCACCTTTTGGGCTTCCTGTTGAGTCAGTTCACCATCGAGATAGCCCGATAACAATTCGTATTTACTATTCAACATGCTCTGACTCTGTATTGAACCATGATCGAGATCTTTTTCAGCCTGATGTTTAGCCGACAATGGCTTTTGGTAAACCGATTTTTGGGGTTCTTTTTCGATCATTGCTGACCTCCTAGAGAAATCCCTTTCGCGACTAAGATTTCTCTAAGTGCCATTCGTGCTCGATGTAGACGTGACATAACGGAACCCTTTGCAATGCCTAAAATTTTGGCAATATCGGCATAACTAAAATTGTGATAATCACGCAATAAAACAATTTCTTTTTGCTGCATGTTAAGTTGCTCTAACGCGTTTTCAATGGATTCTTTTAATTGCAACTGCTGCAGAGAGCGTTCAGGTTCGTAGTTTTGAGGCGCTTGAGTATGGTATTCCTCGTGTTCAACGTGGGGTAAACGTTTTTTGCGTCTCAAGATATCAATCGATTTATTACGAACCACAGTAAATAGCCACGGTTTAAATTCTTGGTGATCTAGCGCGGGAGCGCCGGGATGATTGATTCCTTTTTCAATCGAAGTTTGCACAACTTCTAATGCATCGTCTCGATTGTTGAGCAGCCGCAGCGCCAAGGAAAAGGCTTGCCGACGGCATTGATCGAATTCTTCCGACACCTGCATGGTGTAATCCTTTAGGTTGCTTTTTCTTATTTCAGTTAGAGGCATTTTGTCTAAAACCACCGAATATTACGCTATCTGAGGCTAAATTTGTATGTTGTTCCTGCTTAACGAGGCTATTTTTGAAATATTCCATAAAATCCAATCTTTTTGCTATGTTCAATATCTAGCTTTACAAAAGCCTCTCAAGATGATTAAAATAACCGCTTAACGAATGATTAATAGCCCTTTATGTTTTTAAATAAGACCCAAAAAACCTCTCTCAATATCTTTGCAAGCCTGTCTGGCTGCAAATTCGTACTCAATTAGCCAATTTTCCGCGTTTTCGGTAATTGTGCTATTCTTTGTTGAGCTAATCAGAAGTCAATAAAAGCCGAATCAATACCGACCAATCAAGAGTTTCTCTTTTAAATAATTGATGTTCGTAGTGACCATCTCATTTTATTAGAGCTAATAAAATCAATGCGTTAGGCTGACAAAATATGAAATCCGATCCGAATAAAATTAGTACCAACAAAGCGCCGCCGCCTGTTGGCGCCTATCCACACGCTCGAAAAGTGGGCGATTTGTTATTCTTATCCGGGGTAGGCCCGCGGAAAGCGGGTAGTAGCGATATTCCCGGAGTTTCGTTAAACCCCGACGGCAGCATCGAGAGTTATGATATCGAAGCGCAATGTCGCAGTGTTTTTGACAATATTCGAACTATTTTAGAAGCCTCCGGTTCGAGCTGGATGGAATTGGTAGATGTTACCGTTTTTCTTACCAATATGGCGGGTGACTTTAAAATTTATAATCGAGTTTATGCCGAGTATTTTGCAGACAATCAACCTTGTCGAACCACCGTTGAAATTAACTGTCTACCCACGCCGATCGCGATCGAACTGAAATGTATTGCTACGGTTAAGATCTAACTTAACAAAACGATTTACGCAAATTGAAACTGGCAAGCATGATGTTATTTCCGTGATACGTCAGTTCCACTTTACCCACGTCGATTCACGAGTCAAGCGTTGGTTATTGTATCGTTTATCGTTAGAAAAGGAGAAAACATGAGCGCTCCAATGCAGGTTCTTAAGTTCCAAAAATGGATCGATGAAAATCGAGACAAACTCAAGCCACCGGTTTGTAATAAAGAAGTCTATCGCGAAGGCGATATGATCATCATGGTGGTTGGCGGGCCAAACGGCCGCAAAGATTTTCATTACAACGAAGGTCCAGAATTTTTCTATCAACTAGAAGGTGAGTTATTACTCCGTACTCAACAAGACGATAAAGTCGTCGATTATCGGCTCGCTGCGGGCGACATCTTTTTATTGCCCCCGAAGGTCCCTCACTCTCCGGTGCGATTTGAAAATTCCATTGGTCTAGTGATTGAACAAGTCAGGTGTCCCGAAGAAACTGACGCGCTAATGTGGTTTTGCGAAAAATGTAATCACAAACTCTATGAAGAATATTTTCCGCTAAAAGATATTGAAAACGATTTTGGCGCAGTTTTTAATCGATTCTTGAGTAGTGAAGAACTGCGTACCTGTGATCAATGTTCCCATCTTATGCCTCACAACAAATACGAGTTCGAATAATGCTTACCATTGATATCCATACCCATATTCTGCCGAAGAACTGGCCCGATCTTAAACAGAAATACGGTTACGGCGGATGGATTCACTTAGATCATCATAAATGCGGCTGCGCCCGTATGATGAAAGAAGATCATTTCTTTCGAGAGATTGATTCGAACTGTTGGGATGCAGAAGTACGAATGCAAGAATGCGCTCAACATAGAGTCGACGCTCAGGTTCTTTCAACCGTACCGGTGATGTTTAGCTATTGGGCAAAAGCCGCTGACGCGCTCGATATTTCGATGCTGTTAAACGACCATATAGCCGGAATATGTGACCAATACCCCAATCGCTTTGCTGGACTTGGCACCATACCGTTGCAGTCTCCAGAGCTAGCGATTAAAGAACTAGAACGCTGTGTTAACGATCTTGGATTATCCGGAGTACAAATTGGTTCTCATGTGAATGATTGGAACTTAAACGCGCCCGAGATATTCGCCGTTTTCGAAGCGGCGCAAGATTTGGGAGCGTCTATTTTTGTTCATCCTTGGGATATGATGGGCAAAGATCAAATGAAAGACTATTGGCTACCTTGGTTAGTCGGCATGCCCGCAGAAACTTCGCTTGCAATATGCTCGATGATTTTTGGTGGAATTTTCGAAAAGCTACCCGCTTTAAAAGTCGCTTTTGCGCACGGCGGTGGTTCTTTTCCTTCCACCATCGGACGAATAGAACATGGCTTTCACTGTCGTCCCGATCTGGTCGCCGTAGATAACAACATTAATCCAAGAGAATATTTGAAAAAGATTTATCTAGACACCTTAGTGCACGATGCACCAATGCTTAATTATTTAATTGAACTTCTGGGTGCTGAGCGATTAGCGCTGGGGACCGATTATCCCTTTCCGCTAGGCGAATTAGAGCCTGGTAAACTCATCAATGAGACAATCTACGACGACAATATTCGATCGCAGTTATTGCATGGAACGGCATTAGAGTGGCTCGGTTTAGAAAAAAATCGGTTTGCACGATAAGACTATGAAAATAACTATTGAACTCGAAAATAAGAACTATACCGCAGACTTGAACATGGGTCGCAGCATCGCCATCACGCTGTTACCAAACGGAAAACAACCAAACCATTTTGGCGCACCAGAATGTCAAAGTAAAACTCTTGTGGCTGGCGAATTTGTCGGCGATACCCAGCAAGGGGGCAGTTGCAACGTCAATATTTTATCGATCATTCCACATTGCAACGGCACTCATACCGAATCGGTTTCTCATATTGTTAACCAGCCAATTCCGGTTTATCAAACAATCGAAAAATCGATTTTTCCGACAGTATTGATTAGCGTTTTACCGAACAATGGCGAGGCTCATGATGATCAATACTTACCCCATATCGACCAAGGTAATTCCATCATAGTAAAACAGCAGTTGGTCAATTTACTAAAAGATTATACTGATAGTCAGCTGCACGGTTTAGTCATTCGAACGCTTCCGAATTCGGATGTTAAACGTTCCGTGGTATACGATTCCGAACACTATCCTCCTTTTTTAACCAACGATGCCATGACTTATTTATTTGAAAGAAAAATCAAACATCTGATGGTCGATTTTCCGTCGGTGGATAAAATGTATGATCAAGGAAAGTTGAGTAATCATCGAATATTTTGGAATGTGGGTTTAGACGATAAAAATTTAAATGAACAATCAACGACTAACAAAACTATTACTGAAATGGTGTTTGTCGATCAAACCATTGAAGATGGCTTTTATTTATGTAATCTACAAATTCCAGAAATAGAAACTGATGCGGTTCCGTCTCGACCAGTGTTGTATCAATTGGAGTAGGTAGACTCTTTAATATTCGCACCGTTTGGTTCCATTAAAAAAGGGACGAATCAATAGGTAAATTGAATTTGAAAACTAGCGAGAAACAAATGAAATATCAAAACACAATAGAATTTGCTAATCAGATGGATCAACAAGATCCGATCGCCAATATCCGTCAGGAATTTTCTATTCCTAAAATGGCAAATGGCAAGCAAGAAATTTATTTTTGCGGCAATTCACTTGGCCTGCAGCCGAAGCTAGCGGCGCAATATGTTAAACGTGAGCTAGACCAGTGGGCAGAACTCGGCGTGAAAGGACATTTTAGTGGAGACTTCCCGTGGATGCCCTATCATGAATTTTTATCTGAAGGCTTCGCTGATATCGTCGGCGCAGAGACCGATGAAGTGGTTTGCATGAATACCTTAACCGCCAACTTGCATTTTATGATGGTCAGTTTTTATCGTCCAACAAAAACTCGCCATAAGATTTTAATTGAAGAGCACGCTTTTCCGTCAGATCATTATGCTGTTGAATCACAAGTGAAATTTCACGGCTTGGATCCAGACGAGTCGATGTTATTAATTAAACCAAGAGACGGTGAAGAGACCATAAGAAACGAAGATGTATTAGAGCTGATTGAAAAGCAAGGTGATTCCATTGCATTAATATTATTGCCGGGTGTTCAGTATTACACGGGGCAAGTTTTTGATATGCAAAGCATAACCGAAAAAGGTCATAATAAAGGATGTTTAGTCGGTTTCGATTTGGCCCACGCTGCGGGTAATATTCCGATGGATTTACATGCATGGAATGTCGACTTTGCTTGTTGGTGTACTTATAAATACCTTAACTCCGGCCCCGGTTCTGTCGCTGGTTGCTTTGTCCATCAAAATCATCATCACGATGAAACACTACCGCGATTCGCAGGTTGGTGGGGACACGATAAAATGTCACGATTTAAAATGGAAAACAAATTTAAGCCGATGAAATCCGCCGAAGCGTGGCAGCTATCTAATCCCCCTGTTTTATCACTGGCGGCTATTCGGGGGTCGTTAGATACCATAAAAAAAGCAGGTGGCATAAAAGTACTTAGAGAAAAAGCGCTCAAATTAACTGGCTATTTGCGTTACTTAATCAAAACCGAATTGAACGAAAAGGTTAGCATACTGACGCCATCCGATAGTCGTTATTCGGGCAGTCAACTATCACTAGCAATCAAATTAAAAGATGGCGATGATCCTGAACGAGGCAAACAAATATTTGATGCTATCGAAGAGGCAGGGGTAACCGGTGACTGGCGATATCCCAACGTGATTAGAGTGGCACCAGTGCCTCAGTACAATTCTTTCACTGATGCCTACCAATTTGTCGAACTTTTGTCTGCCGCAATTGAAGCTAACTAACAAAGGATGATGACTGATATGAAAAACATCAACCAACAAGAAACCATTACATTAATTGGTGCAGGATTAGTCGGATCGTTATTAGCGGTTTTACTTGCTAAAAGAGGGTTTAAGGTCGAAATTTTCGAAAGTCGGCCCGATATGAGAAAACAAGATATCAGCGCTGGCCGCTCGATTAATTTGGCGTTGGCAAACCGAGGGATCTACCCACTTGAACAAGCGGGCTTAATGGATCAAGTGACGCCCATCTTAACGACAATGAAAGGTCGGATGGTACATGACTTGTCAGGCAAACAGAATTTTCAAAGTTATGGCCAAAAACCAGAAGAAGTCATTTATTCGGTCTCTAGAGGCGAACTTAATAAGATCTGTATGGACGCTGCCGAAGCGACGGGTTTAGTCACCATCCATTTTGGCCAGCAATGTACTTCCGTCGATTTCGAAAACAACCTTATTCATATCAAAAATAGAAAAGATGCCAGTAACAACGAACATCATTTTGATCGAATCGTCGGCACAGACGGAAGTGCATCGGCGGTGAGAGAAGCAATCCATCAAATCGATTCGAAACAGTTAGATATTTTGCAATTAGGCCATAGTTACAAAGAACTGAGAATTCCACCGGGCGACAATGGTGAATTTTTGATCGATAAAAATTCGCTACATATCTGGCCAAGAGGTGGTTATATGTTGATCGCATTGCCTAACGAAGATGCATCTTTTACTGTGACACTTTTTATGCCGAATGAAGGCGACATTAGTTTCGATACGATTGATACTGAAGAAAAAGTTTACACTTTTTTCGAGAAATATTTTAACGATACCCTTTCGTTATTACCGGACCTTAAACAAGATTTTTTCGAGAATCCGACTGGCCACTTGGCGACCGTTAAATGTTCACCGTGGCACTATAAAAATCAAGCGTTATTGCTCGGCGATGCGGCGCACGCAGTGGTTCCATTTCATGGTCAAGGAATGAATTGCGGTTTTGAGGATGCGTTAGACCTCGCACAGGTGATTGACCAAGTAGAGGATCAATCGGATGTTTACGACTGGCAACAAATTTTTTCGAAAGTCGATCAAAATCGAAAAGTTAATGGTGACGCTATCGCAGATATGGCCATCGAAAATTATATCACCATGCGAGATTCAGTCAGAGATGAAAAGTTTTTGTTACGAAGCGCGTTAGCGTTCGAATTGGAAAATAGATTCCCCGGTCAATTTTGCCCGCGCTACTCGATGGTAATGTTCCACCGATTACCTTATTCGCAAGCAAAACAGCGAGGAATTATTCAAGATGATATCTTACATCAATTAACTGAAAAGGCCGATAGTATCGAAACTGTCGATTTTGCTCTCGCTGAAAAGCTCGTGATGGAGTCTCTAGCGGCAGTTTCATTAAATCCATAAAGTGGTTGCCAAGTAGGTCGGCAACCCTTTGCCGACAAACTTCCTAGTTTTCCTTAACTATGCCCCCAGTTTTCCTCGTCGTCGTTGTCATTGGGTGAATAACCAATATCGCTTTCTTCAATTTCTACACCTAAGCCTAATACAGTACGATTGGCATAATTAAAATAAGCAACCACTTGATTCACTTCTAATATTTCGCCGTCGTCATAGCCAGCCGATTTCATTTTTTCAAAATCAGCCTTCAAAACTTGGGAAGGATTCAAGGTCAGTTTTTTTGCATATTCAAAAAGGCGGTTTTCCTTTTCGCTTATGACCGACATCAAATTATTTTCCTTCATCGCAGTAAAAACTTGCTCGGCTTTTTCATCGTTATCGATAAGCCGTCGGTACCCTTGGAAATGATGATCCACACAATAGTCACATCGGTTCAACAAACTAACGTAAACCCCTAATGCTTCGAGTAGCGATTTATCAAGCTGATTGGAGTTATGATGCAGAACGTTTTTATACAAACGCATATGGCCTTCCAAAGTGTGCGGCCGAAGACTGTGTGAGCACAGAATATTATCGATTTTTCCATTCGGCCCAGCCACTCGCTTATATATTTGTTTTAATTTGCCGGCGGCTTGTTCAAAACTAATGGTTTTTATCCACGCCATATTAGTAGCTCCAAAAAGTAATCGTTCATTCGTTTCAGGTTTAGCTTAGACAGGAAATCTATGACCCTAGTAGAATTAGAACTCTAACCCCATCAATATCTCCGATAAATCGGGCTGCCAGCCATAGTCTTTCAACTTCACCCGATTATTAAGCACCACCACATTTTCTTGTTGCAATAAACCTTTTTGATTTTCTGCTTGCTGGCTTCCTTTCTCAAAGGCAAGCTGCCCACTGCTCCTTAAAATACGATACCAAGGAAGATTCAAAGATTTTGGCGCATGACCGAGCGCTTTTCCGACTAATCTCGCTCGGCCCGGCAATCCAGCTAGATCAGCAATTTGCCCGTAGCTTGCGACTTTTCCTTTCGGAACAACTTTGATGGTTTTCCAGATTCTTTCGATTTTTTCGCTAGGTTGTTTCATTGTATTAATTCAATGAGCTACTAATTTGACTAATTCCGTTGCTGATAAACGGGCGCTTGCCAAACACCCTTAACTCTTATCTCTTAACCCTTTAACCCTTAACTCTTATCTCTTAACCCTTAAACAATCACAAATTGATTATCCACCCGAGTCACTTGGACTTCCAGATTAAATCGCATCGCGTACAACCCATTAATTTGTTTTAATAATGGTTCGATTTGCTTTTTTTCTTCGGAAGAAAAAGAATGATAAAGATTAAGTGGCCTTTGCATCATCCATTGTGAATAGGGTAAAACCAGTCGTTGCTCTTCAATGCCGTCAATGTTGAATTTGTGCGTGCCTAAACGTCTTGGAATAACGGTTGGTTGATCTAAGTGAATATCGTTCGTTTCTCTTGAGTACCAATCCGCTAAGCGGCTCGCAGTATCTTCCAAAACAGGCCACTGATTCTCAAATAAATGGGTCAGGATTGGAATTAATGTCTCTGGAACTTCATCATTTTCTAAGAAATCACCTTCAACTGAACTGGCATCTAACATTCGCTCAACCCATTTAGCGACATTGGGTGCGATCTCTTTCATTAATTTTCCGGGGTAGGGGTCACGATATAAATGCGCATACAAGGGACCAAAAAATCCGAAATCGCCGATTGAGGGTACATCGCCCAGTAAGAATGGGTGAATTTGTAAATGCTGATCAAATGCTGCTAAAAAGCCATTTTCATACCAGTTTTCAATCGCTGGAATAGTCTTTTTCGTAATACCTAACATCGGCACAACATTTTTAAATCGGTTGCCGATTTTTTTGCCAACAAAACCTTTAATTAAGTTCGGCATGTTAGGACTAACGATACTGCCAAATTCTCGATAGATAAAAGGGAAATTATCATGGTTCCAACGATAGTGCATAGCGGGAATAAGCAACCATTCATCGCCATATAATTCCAATAATAGGGAAACCATTCGTTGTTTTGCAGTACTGGGGTAAACGGGCTTTTCAGGATGTTTGAGTTCTAATAAATCGATGATATTAGTGGTATCTTGCAAATATTGACCGTCTGGGGTTTTTACCACCGGAATAAATTTAACACCTGTTTTTGGTTGGATAATATTTTTGTAGACACTGGCGGTGGAAAGGACTTCGTCAAACGCGATATTCTTGTATCTTAGATAAGCTCTCGCCTTTCCAGAATAGAGAGAAAACTCAGCGCCATAAAGCGTGTAGTTTGACATGATCAAATAGTCCTAGTTTATTTCGCTTTGAGGCTAGTTTACACTAATCGCCTTAATACACAAAAATGCAGCTAAATATCTAATATCTGTAAGGAAAAATCGATGAAATGGATAGACATTGGGGTTAATTTAACTAATAAGCGATTTGATAAAGATCGCGCCCTAATCATTGAAAACGCTGAGGCCGTTGGTGTCACTCAACAAATAGTCACCGGTACTAATATGCAAGAAAGCCAGCAAGCTTGGCTTTTAACTCAGCAATATCCAGGTCAATTATTGAGCACTGCCGGTTGTCATCCGCATGATGCGAAAGACTTTGATGAGAATGACATTCAGCAGGTAACTGAATTATTAGGACATTCTGCGGTGGTTGCCGTTGGCGAATGTGGTTTAGATTTTAATCGCAATTTTTCGCCACCCGATATTCAAATTCAAGTTTTTGAGCAGCAATTAAAAATTGCCGCAAAAGTTCAAAAACCGATTTTTTTGCATGAGCGAGACGCCTTTGAGCAACAATTTGAAATGTTGCAGAGCTATTTTCCGACCTTAAATGGGGCGGTGGTTCATTGCTTTACTGGCAGCAAAAAGCAGTTGGTGGCTTACTTGGATCTCGGATTATCAATTGGTATCACTGGATGGGTTTGTGATGAAAGACGCGGTTTAGCACTAAAAGAAATGCTGCCGCTAATCCCGGACGATCGATTAATGATAGAAACCGACGCACCATATCTATTACCTCGAGATTTACGCCCAAAACCGAAATCTAGTCGAAATTTGCCTCAATACCTGCCGCATATTGCCAAAGTAATTGCAAAGGCAAGAAATACTAGCCTCGAAAGCCTGTCTATGCAATGCTACGCGAATAGCGTGAAGTTTTTTGGTTTGCAGCAATAAGCCTAAATGGATTACGACTTTCGAGACTTTAACGGGCTTAACCTAGGCTAGAATATATACCCGTTATCAATGAAGATGCAGGTTTCAGTGTTCAGCTAGGAAACTTGAACAACACCTTAAAATTGGATGAATTGGCAAACGATGGATCATCAAATAATCTTGTTACACGGACTAGGCCGCTCTCCTCGTAGTATGCTCAAGATTGAACGAGCGCTCAAAAAGCAGTTTTACCGAGTGCTTAATGTGGGTTATTCACCGCTAACCGGAAATTTCGAACAAATTCTTAATCAACTACTGGAAAAGATCGAACCCTGGGTTGACCCGTCAGTGCCGGTTCATTTTGTCGGTCATTCCTTTGGCGGCATTTTAATCAGAGGGATCCTTGCCCGTCAGTACGATTGGAATTTTGGTCGCTGCGTGATGTTGGGCTCACCGAATAAAGGCACCTCTATCGCCTCTTACGCGATAAATCATCGTCTTTTGAAACACTTCACACCAACCATTACACAACAACTCACCCCAGACAGCGAGCTGATCCAAGACTTGCCAGAACCCACTATCGAAACAGGTATCATAGCCGGCAATAAGAAGTACAACCCGGTCATTCCAGTGACTTGGTTTTATAAAACTGCGACTAATGATGCCCCCGGCGATGGAGTAGTCGAGCTATCCAATACCCAATGTCGCATTATGGCAGACTTTATTGTACTGCCCTTGCACCACTCTTTTATGATGTGGGATAGTCAACTCATCAAACAAGTGATGCACTTTTTGGAAAACGCTTGTTTTATTCATCCGAGCGGAGAATAACGCGAAATGCAAGATAACAAACAAATAGCCGGCGGTTGTTATTGTGGCCGAATCAAATACCAAGTTCAGTTACCGGTCAAATGGTGCGCCCATTGCCATTGCGAACAATGCAGACACACTCAGGCCAGTCCATTAGTGACCTGGTTTGGGATCGATAAAATTAATTTTTCCTTTTTAACCGGCGAACAAGATGTCGCATGGTTTGATTCTTCAGAATCGGCGAAGCGAGGACATTGTATTCATTGCGGAACGCCTTTGTTTTTCCTAGGTGACAAATGGCAAGATGAAATCCATATTACCCGTGAATCCACTCAAGACGACCTACTTCAAAAACCACAAATTCATGTGTTTTTTGACCGTCATGTAGACTATTTAGAATTTGATGACTCGCTCGATAAACACGGCGGTATCGACGGATTTACACCGCTGATAAATGACCATCAATAATCGAATAGATTTGAAATTAAGACCGAAGGAAAATGAATTTTAAGGAATACCTAAATGACCAATACTAATAATAAAACAACTAGTTCGACTATCGATAAAGAGCCCAGCCAATTTTCGTTGCTTACAGAAAAACGTTTTCTTCCTTTTTTTCTGACTCAAGCTTTAGGTGCATTAAACGATAATGTATTTAAAAATGCATTAGTAATTATGGTTGGCTTTCAAGGGATCAGTGCTTTTGGATTGGATTCGAAGTTACTTGTCACCGCGGCCGCTATTCTTTTCATTTTACCTTTTCTCTTATTTTCAGCGACAGCTGGACAAATTGCAGAAAAATTTGAAAAATCGAAAAACATTCGTCTAGTCAAAGTCGTAGAAATACTAATCATGTCTTTGGCTTCACTGGGTTTATATCTTAATAATTACGAAGTATTAATGGGTGTACTTTTCCTAATGGGAACTCAATCCGCTATTTTTGGACCAATTAAATACGGCCTACTGCCTCAACATCTTGAGGATGATGAATTGGTAGGTGGAAATGGGCTAGTGGAGTCTAGTACGTTTTTGGCGATATTAATTGGTACTATAATAGGTGGTATTTTAGGAGTGCTAGGAAATAATATTCCTTTTTATCTTTCTATTACTTTGCTTGGTATTTCGATCGTTGGTTACTTTACTAGCCGCTCAATCCCTCATACACCAGCGGTGGAACCGAATTTAAAGATCAATTGGAATTTATTCAGTGAAACCGTTAAAAACCTAAAATTTCTTAAAGGAAATAAAGTCGTTTTCTTAGCAATACTTGGAATTTCGTGGTTTTGGTTTTATGGTGCAATATTTTTGGCCCAAATAATTAGCTATACTCAATACACTTTAGCCGGCACCGGCTCTGTTGCGACCTTAATTCTAGCGACTTTCTCTGTCGGTATCGCAATCGGCTCAATACTGTGTGAAAAATTATCGAATGGCCGCATCGAAATAGGCCTCGTTCCAATTGGCGCTATTGGATTAAGTGTATTTGCAATAGACCTTTACTGGGCAAACACCAACACAGGGTTGACAGCTCTGTATAACTGGCGCGCTTTTCTCGACAATTCCGAAAACTGGCGGGTACTTTTTGATTTTATTTTTATTGGCATCTTTGGTGGTATATTTACCGTTCCTTTATACGCACTTATCCAACAAAGAGGTGACAAAAAACATCTATCAAGAATCATCGCAAGCAACAATATTCTCAACGCACTTTTTATGGTGGTGTCGGGTCTATTCTCGATGGTTCTGTTATCGTTTGATTATTCCATTCCACAATTATTTTTATTCACCGGTATTATTAATATATTTGTCGCCATTTATGTTTTCACTAAAGCGCCAGAATTTATCTCTCGTTTTATTACGTGGTGTTTAATCAATAGCATTTATCGCATCCGCCAATTAAATTTGAGTTCGGTACCCAAAAAAGGAGGCTGTGTTTTAGTTTGTAATCATGTGAGTTTTGTCGATGCGCTGATTATTGGTGGTTACTGTAAACGTAATGTTAAATTTGTAATGGATTACCGGATATTCAAAATGCCCATTATCGGCGGTTTCTTTAAAATGATTGGTGCGATACCCATTGCGCCTGCACATGAAGATGAGGCTATTAAAAAACAGGCTTTTGATCGGATAGCAACGGCACTGGAACAAGGCGAAGTTGTCTGTATTTTTCCAGAAGGAAAATTAACCGCTGATGGAAAAATTGGTGAATTTAAAAAAGGTATCGAGATGATTATCAAAAGAACACCTGTCCCGGTGGTACCGATGGCGCTAAAAGGTCTTTGGGGTAGTTGGTTTAGTCGTAAAAATGGTGTCGCGATGAAAGGCACACCTAAAATGTTTATGGCGAAAATAGAATTGATTGTCGGCGAGTTAATACCCGCCGATAAAGTCTCCAGTCAATATTTACAACAGCAAGTTTATTCTTTATACGGCGCTGCATAAGTTGCTATCGTCATGCCCAAGTTTGCGCGCCGATCACTCCAAATGAATAGAGATAGCTCGCGACAACAATGTGCACTAGCGTCGAAACAGTAGAATACCAATAGTTGATACGGTTCATCGGCTCATGACGAAGTTTTATCGCGCTATATAATCCAAGCAGAGAAAAAATCATAAACAAAATAGTTAACACCATCACTAAAAAAGAATGGATGGTAAAAGTACCAAAATTTCTAAAAGTAATATCGTTAAGCGCAAAATAATAAATGATTAAAGTAACGGTCATACTAAGACTGGCAAAAAAGGGCCACTGTCGAATTTGAATGGTTGCCCTTCCCGGTATTTTTCCACGAAACTTTCTAATCGGCCAAATCAACGCATAAAACATTGTCGAAAATAAAATGATTAACCATATAATTACTATCGAAAATTCAAAATAGACGATCAAGGCGCTGGTCTTTTGAAAGGTTTGGGTATCAACGCTATAACCGTGAAACGGCCTTAAGTTTAAAATATTACCGCCGCTTGAATCGTTAGTTAATGCTAGTGAATTTTGACCCGTTTTATCGGAACGAAATAAGTAATCATTCACTGCAGAAAACGTTTCTCTATCGCCGCCCAGCAGTTTTTGACGAATTAGTTTATCGTTTTCGACTCGAAATTTTTGCGCGCTAAACAATCGTGTTAAGAAATAGATGGACTGATTTTGATCATGCGTCGGAATGTAATATCCCGCTAAATCTTTCTGCCTTTCTGAAAGCGCAATAGAATTTCTCCGTGGTGGTGCTATCAAATGGTTTGTTTCGTAAGCACGGATCAGTTGCGATATTTGGTACGCCGCCGTAGTATCATCGGTGGTCAATGAGATAAAATGGCCTCGATTCGATTGCGGTAAGTAAAACAAATTCGATAACGAGCCAAATATGTAGCCTGAATGTCCCCGATACTGCCAATGCTTATAAGCCGATGAATAATTATTCAGTCCATAACCCAAATTCATGCCAACACCAGCCGCATCGTTCGTTTTTGCAGTTTCCATACGTCGTAATGATTGTTCGGATAGAATTTGTTTCCCATTAACCATTCCACGGTTCAAAAAGAACTGCACTAGCTTAGACATATCCTTAGCCGAAGCAATAATGCCTTGTGCTGGCCAATGAATGCGCCGCAAAAGATGGCGTTTAACGGCCGTTGTGCTGGCGCGATATTGGGTGGCAATGGAGCGCGGATCTTTATTAAATACAATAAAACTCGCAGTTGTCATTCCGATGGGATTGAACAGATTTTGTTGAACATAATATTGATAATATTGGCCGCTAATTTTTTCCACCAAATAAGCCGCGACCACCGCATAAATGTTACTGTAGGACGCTTTTGTTCCGGGCGGCCAGCGAGATGTTCGGGTGTCGGGATGAAAATCTAACGTCTGTTTCAGATTTGGTAACTTGATCGGGACATAAGCCAATTCAGCGGTATGTAAATCGTCCCAGCCGGCGGTATGCTCCAACAAATGCACCACTCGAATCGGATGCGTTTTTTGCCAGCGGTTAAGGTAGGAAATCTCAGGAATAAGTTCGTCAATTTTATCATCTAAAGACAATTTTCCTTGTTCGACCAATTGTAAAATAGAAAGAGAAACAAACATCTTGGAAATCGAACCGATACCAAATAGCGTTTCTTGACCCA
>Ga0316209_1001817_pt1 | contig 19705 bp, 18 predicted proteins | sample 6monopyrite_MG_FD_204945 | JGI IMG/M metagenome (GOLD analysis project Ga0316209, IMG submission 204945) | Microbial mat bacterial communities from mineral coupon in-situ incubated in ocean water Damariscotta River, Maine, United States -... | ecosystem: Environmental > Aquatic > Marine >...
TAATTGATTCTCTAGCTCTTTTTCAAGTTCTTTAGCTTTCCAATGCCCTTTTCGTTTAACATCAAAACCATAACGCATTAAAATACCGTTATCAAGAACATCACTTAATTCTTTACGTTCCAATTCTCCAAATAATTCAAATCCTGGCATAATTTGATGTTTTAACTTAAAAATTAGCAAATCAAAATTAAACTAAAATGAACACTTAAAAAACCAATTAATAGATTTTAATTGAATGGAATTTATTTGTAAAAAAAGTCAAATTATAATTGAAAGTTTTGTATTTTTCAATACAAAACAACCACATTATGAAAAAAATACATTTAGTTTTAAGTTTTATAGCATTATTTATAATCTCCAGTTGTGGCTCAAGTAAGAGTGTCGCTAAAATCGATCCTTATGTTGGTGATTGGAGTATATTAATATCAGATACTCCACAAGGTGACGTTTTGGCAACAATGAACATCTTAAAAAATGAAGCAGGTGAATATACAGGTACTGTAAATTCGGATATGGGATTAATAAACCTTAATAATGTAAAAATTTTAGAGAACAAGCTTTCAGCAACTTTTGTAACTCAAGACATAGATTTTGATTTAACCGGTACTTTTGAAGAAATGGTTTTCACAGGCTATGTCTCAGGAATGGGAGAAGATTTTAAAGCTGATGGCAAGAAAGTTATCTCTCAATAATGATAAATTAAGTGTTAAAAGGGTGGCATACAATGTTACCCTTTTTACATTTCAATTACACTATCACTAACTTTTTTTCTTACTTTTTTGAAGCCCGCAAACATATCCTCCTTTGCTCTATAACCAATAGGCATTACCAAAACCGATTTTAACCCCCTTTTTTTTAGTGACAATAATTCATCATAAGCAGAAGGTTCAAACCCTTCCATAGGACATGCATCTATACCTTCTATTGCGCAAACTGTTAATAAATTTCCCATTGCCAAATAAGCTTGCTTAATTGCCCAATTTTTAATGTTTTCTTTACTTCTAGTTTTAAAATCATCAATTAAAAATTCTTTAAAAGGGTTTAAAATATCATCTGGAGTAGATCTTATTTGCTGTACTCTTTTAAAGTAGGTTTCTATATATTTCTTGTCAATTTTGTTTTCTATACAAAATACTAGTACATGAGAAGCTTGTGCAACTTGTTCCTGATCCATAGAGTATTTAACTAGCTCATTTTGAAACTCTTTATCACTAACAATAAGTAGTTTAATTGGTTGTAAACCATAAGAAGTTGCTGTTAAATTAAAGGCTTCTTTTATTACATTTAAACGCTCTTTAGAAATTAAAGTTTTACTTTCAAATTTTTTAGTCGCATATCGCCATTGGAGCTTCTCAATTATATCCATAAAAATCAATAAATTATGACTGCAAAATTAAGTATATATTATAGTACTAACAATAATCGAGTAATAGATAATTCTGATAAATACATAATATGACTTAGCGTTGATGAAAATAAAAATAAATCAAAAAACGTTTGACTGAATAAAAAAAGGATTCTATATTTGCATCCGCATTCAGGGAATCCCTGATGAGACACACTAGGAGAAATGGCAGAGTGGTCGAATGCGGCAGTCTTGAAAACTGTTGAGGGTCACACCTCCGGGGGTTCGAATCCCTCTTTCTCCGCGATAAGTCCTACAAAAGGCAACAAAAACCCTCTAATCATTTGATTTAGAGGGTTTTTCATTTTATATGATTTCATTTGATATCATATAATATCATCCTAAAAGGGGCTAATTCGGTGTCACTTAAAAACTATCTACAACTGACACCGAATTGACATTAAATAATTGATTTTCAGTTATTTAAAATGATACTGATTTGATTATTTTTTACTACATTTAGGTAAATTATAAATTCATTCGGTGTCAGTTCAACTATCAATATTGTTTTATATCAAAAAAAGCAAGGCTAATCTTCAAGGATATACCAATATTTATCTCCGTATAACCCTAGACGGTAAGCGGGCTGAGTGCAGTATCAATCGAAAAGTGCATATTGATTTATGGAATAGTAGATCACAAAAAGCATTAGGCAATTCACCAGAGAATCAGGAAATAAATAGGGAAATTGAATTGATTAGAAACAAAGTCTACACTATAGAACAAAAATTTCAAAGAGATGGAATAGCCTACTCTGCTACTCAACTTCGCGATGTATATTTAGGTAAAGACAAAACAAAAAAGATGCTTTTAGAAATCTTTCAAGAGCATAATGACGAAGTTGATAGTCTTATTGGGAAAGATTTTGCTGCTGGAACTGCTGAACGCTATCGCACTTGCAAAAAGCACGTAGCAGATTTTATAAAGAAGAAATACAGGAAAAATGATATTCCAGTGCAGAATGTAGACCATAAATTCATCACAGGTCTGGAATACTATCTCAAAACGACCAGAAAGTGTGCGCATAACTCAGCCATCAAGTACATTACTAATTTTAAAAAGATTATCCGTATTGCTCACGCCAATGATTGGATTGATAAAGATCCTTTTCTCCATTGGAAAGCCAAACTCAAAATTGTAGAACGTGAATTTTTAACGGAAGAAGAGATACAAAAGATTATTCAGCTAGAGCTGAAGATGGAACGACTCGATCAAGTACGTGATATTTTTATTTTTTGTTGTTTTACAGGTCTAGCCTATGCCGATGTCAAAAAATTGAATAGAGGTGATATCGTTTTAGGCGCGGATGGTGAAGAATGGGTCAAAACAAAACGTTCTAAAACCGACACTAGAAGTAATATCCCGATTTTGCCTATTGCTAAGGCTATCGTTGAGAAGTACAAAGACAATGCCTGGCTCATAGAAAAAGATTTAGTGCTACCTGTTCTAAGCAATCAGAAAATGAATGCTTACATCAAAGAGATTGCAACTCTGGCGGGTATTACCAAGAACCTTACTTTTCATTTAGCACGACACACTTTTGCAACAACGGTAACACTTACTAATGGTGTACCAATAGAATCAGTTAGTAAGATGCTTGGTCATACCAATCTTAAAACTACCCAACACTATGCTAAGATTTTGGATATGAAAGTGAGCAAGGATATGGAAATTTTGAGGAATAAATTTAAGTAGAGAATAAGGTTTATTTCTCTCTCATTTGCTTCATACGATTCACATAGCCAGAAATTGGACTGGTCTTTTTGGGTTCTTTTAATTTAAAATCATTTTTGGTAAAAATTTGAGCTATAATTTGCCAGTTATCTGTTTTCCATTTTTTTGATTTAATGAAGACATAGAATTTTCTCGCTTCTATCTCTGGCCAATTATTTTTCTTAAAAAATGAAATGACCTCACTTTCATTAAAAATAATATTTGGCTGTTTATTTAAGTTTTCTTTTGTTTTATGTTTATAAGAAGATACCAAATTTTGGCTAGGTTCTGGAACGCAGTTGGCCAAATTTTGGACTTCTTGTGTACCAGAGGCTGTACCACTTTTGGGACAAGCTCTAGCAATCTTAATTTTAGAACCTCTCGACGGATGATACGACGGATAATACGTAAGATATCCCCAAGCATCAAGATCGCGTAAATGATTATGATAAGTTGTTTTAGATTTAATCTTTGCTCGCTCCATTATGAGCTCGCGGTTAATGGTTAAGGTCTCTTTAAAAAACTTTTTGTTCCATAAATAGAAGAAGGCTAGATATAATGTGATATGTCCTTGTTTTATACGATCATCGTTATTGAATATTTCCAAGACAGTATTGAGGTGCGTAATGTAATTCACATTCGCCATTATTTTTCATCTTTAGATTTTTCAACTGCGCTTACTCGAAAATTATCTGAAAACTTTTTACCTGGGTTCTCTTTTTCAAAAATCAATCTCTTCTTTTCAATCATAGGCGGTCTTTTATCTTTAGGCTCTGCTTGTTCAAAAAGAGATTGTAGCATCGCCACAGTCGGTTTGGTTTGGTTCTTTTCAATATCTTTCATTATGGCAATCATTCCATTCACTCGTTTTTTGATGAGCAAAGAAATTCGATTTTCTAAGGTTTCCATATTTGGTCCTATTGATTCGTTTGGGGAAATACCGTTTTCTTGAAAAAAATCCAGCATTAAGAGTAGTGTCATCGATTGAGATTTCGACAACATTTTACTAAACTTTCTAAACTCAATAGCAACTGAGCTTTTAATCTTTAAAGTCTCAAATCCTTCATTTTCATATCCTCTATCCATAGTTTTTAGTAAAAAAAAATGCCTGTTTCTGGCGGTTGCCAAATGTTTTTAGTAACAAGTAGCCTTGAAAGTCAAATTTTCAAAAACCTAAAAACCACGATACACCCTATAAACACTAGGCTTACAAAAAAATCGAATAAACGTAACATCGCGTGAGCGTGTTACCCTCTTGCTTATCGATTCCTTCATTTTATTTCAGGATCTTCAAACTTTTCAACTAAGGTTGAAAAGCTATTTTAAGTACTTTTAACAACTCTACTTTTTTAGTAATAAACGGAAGTTAACGATTTATAAATATCTGACAATCATTTATTTGCAATAATATTTATATTCATTTTAGATGGTTTATTTTGATTTAATTTGATATAGGTTTTCTCTTAAAATCACATACTTATTATATCTTGAGCGTTTTCCTTTTCATTTGATATTAAATTCTATGTGTTCTAATAATTACCGAGTTTATTTGTAGCAAAATGATACAGATTAGGGCTCTATTCAATTTCATTCACTTACTTCCCATAGCGCCATCGCCGTTACCTTTTCGGTAACTGACACTAAAATTGTGAACGAGTAAGAACTTATAAAAGTGAAGACTGCCCTGAGCGTAGTCGAATGGGTGAGCGAACGGTTATGCAGTTCGTCTCGGGCAGAATTTTAAACTTTGTGTAGAAAAAGGTTGTGGTAATCGTTTTGCCAAGCGAACGCTGTCGTTTTTTCTGCGACTGTGTTCAAGATAGTGTAGTGAACCTCTTTTCGCGGAATGAAGCTTTTCGCGAAATGCAGAGAAATGGGGTGAAACGGGATTTCTTATTTAGAGTTTATCTAAAAGAGTTTTCTATTAAGCTAGCTTCTGTTCTAATTTATTTTTCCATTTTTGCCAATTAGGCATAACATTCGTTAATGTTTGATAGAACTTTTTATTGTGATTAGATACTACTAAATGTGTCATTTCGTGTATCAATACATACTCAATACACTTTGATGATGTTTTAATAATTTCAGGATTTATTGTGATTTTATCTATGGTATTGCAGCTTCCCCAACGTTTTGACATTCTTCGGATTTCAATATTTGGCATGTCGAAGTCATATTCTTTGAACTTTGAATATGCCTCTAAAGCTAGTATGTTAAATTTTCTTTCTGCATGTTGATAGTACCATTTTGCTAATAATTTTTTTACCATTTCTTGTTTGACTTCATCTTTACAAATGACATCTAATTTTCCTGCTTTTAGCTTTACTTGATTCATTGGGCCTGAATGAACTTTTAACACATAAGACTTGCCTAAATAATAATGGGTCTCACCTGACACATATTGACGTTTTGGTGTACGCGGTAAAAACTGCTCGAAGTATTGCTGTTGTTTAATAATCCAACTTGCGCGTTTCTCTACTTTTTGGTCAATATCCTTAATTGAACTCTTTTCTGGTGCTATGATGTGCACTGAACTATCAGGATGCACCTCTATAGCTAATGTTTTGCGACTTGAGCGCTTTAACTCAAAGAAAATCTCCTGCGTTCCGTACTGTATGCTTCGCATTAGAAGTTATTTTTTGCTACTCTTAAACACTTTATTAAAATAGCATCGATTTCATCAAAACTAATTTCTATGCCTAATTGACTTCTTTTACTGATTAAGTAATCTTCAATTTGGTTTTCCATACGGTTTTGGATATCTACATTTTTCTTCCAATCTGTAATAATGAGCTTATTAACGATTTCTTCAATCTCGACACCCGCTTCTGCGACTTTCTTTTTACTTATTTCTTTATCTAGTTTTTTATTGAGTACTTCGTTTAAAGCTCCATAAAAAGCACGAGCCCTTGGATTGTTTTGTAATCTTGCCGGAATGCCTTCCTGATAACCATTAACTAAATCATCTCGTGTTTTTTGCATCGCTTCGAGATATTCCTTTTCGGTAAGTCTACCTTCATAGAAATCATTAATAGTCTCTTCTATAAGTTTAGAAAATTTCTTGTAAAAGGCCTCATCTTTTTCCATATTTTCAGTAATCACCTTTTTCATCTGGTTTGCAATGAAATCTGCCTTTGAAGCTAGTGTTTTACCGTAGGTTTCTAAAGCTTCTTCAACCATATTTTTATCAAATATGTTGACATCCCTTGTCAATACCTGTACTTCATCTGCATCTATATAAGTGTCCAATAGTTTACGAACTCGTGGTTCATATTCCTTATAAGATATTTTTTCAGCATATCTGAATTGTACTGATAAACGTAAGCTTTGGAATTTTTTTAATTCATTTTTATAAAACCCAATTTGTTCGGGATTGAATTCGATATAAAAGTCATCCGAAGCAAGAGCCGTTTGCAGTATCCTAGCAAACGCTGAAACCCGCTCATAGAACTGATCGCGCATATCCTTCTCTGCGATATGTCTTTCTAAAGCTTCAATATCGTTTTTGTTATAAACGCCTTTAAAAATATCCCAGACCTCAGCATGACGAATAGGTACTTTTCGTATTTCATCTTTTACATCTACTACTGTATTTTTTAAGTCTTCTTCATCAAAATCTTCTAAAGCACTATACTCTGTTAATGCTTCATCTAGCTTACCTAAAACACCTACATAATCTATAATATGACCATGTTCCTTTCCTTTAAATAATCTATTTACACGCGCTATGGCTTGTAATAAATTATGAGCTACCAAAGGTTTTGCTAGGTACAACACTGTATTTCTTGGCGCATCGAAACCCGTTAATAATTTACTAACTACTATTATGAGTTCTACTTCATTTGTTTCTTCTTTAAAACGATCTACAACCCACGTTTCATAAGCTTCTTGGTCATTAAATCTTTCTAAAATCTGTGCCCAATATTTTTGAGATTCGCTTGATGTTTCAGACCACACATCGTCATTGTTTTGCCTACTATCTGGCGGTGTAAAAACGACTCTTGTGTTTATTTTTATATCAGTATCTGTTTGTGATTCGAAATACTTTTGATATTTGATAGCTGTATCAATTCTAGGTACTGCTAGTTGAGCCTTAAAACCTGTTCCTTTCCAATTTTCAAGAAAATGTTTTGAAATGTCATAAGCTATTTCTTCAATAACATGGTCGGACTCATATATTTTACCAATGGTGGCAAACTTCTTTTTTAAGTCTTTTTGCGCCTCTTCACTTAAAGGTGCTGCTAAACGCTCAAAGCCTTTGTCGATTTGCTTTTTATTAATGCTCAACTTTGCAGATCTTCCCTCATATAGTAATGGTAATACTGCTCCATCTTTTACTGCTTGATCTATAGTATATTTATGTATGAATCCACCAAACTTTTTTGATGTGCTTTTTTGCGATTTCATTAAAGGTGTACCTGTGAAACCTATATAAGAAGCGTTAGGAACAATACGTTTCATATTTGCATGGGCTGAACCGTATTGACTTCTATGACTTTCATCTACCAAGACAAAAATATTTTGAGACATATCTTTAAATGATGCTCTTTTAGTTGCAATCTCAAATTTATCTATAATGGTAGTTATGATTTCATTGCCTTTATCTTGTAATAGTTCTACTAAGTCGTTACCACTTTTGGCTTTTTTAACGTGCTTGCCACAATTAACAAAGGTTTTAAAGATTTGTTTGTCCAAACTTATTCTATCTGTTACTATAATGACTCTCGGTGAATCTATGGTTGTATCCAGTGCCAATGCTTTAGATAACATTACCATTGTTAGTGACTTGCCACTACCTGTTGTATGCCAAATTACACCACCTTGACGGTTACCCTCTCTGTTTCTTGTTTTTACACGTTGTATGGTTTCTTGCACTGCAAAGTATTGTTGGTAACGACACACTTTTTTATCTGGGCCATCAAACACAATGTATTTATAGACTATATCTAACAACCGTTTTGTGCTACATAAAGCATATAAACCTTTGTCTTGTTCAGTTACTAGGCGCTGTTCAGGTAATGTTCCATTTGTTTTCTTTTTTAAAAGCTTTGTTATTTCTTTTTCTACATCTTCTTTCCATACCGACCAAAACTTAGCAGGTGTACCTGTAGCGCCATATTTTACTTCGTTAGGATGCACAGCTAATACTAATTGTGCATAGTAAAAAAGTCTAGGTATGCCATCTTTTTCTCTTTGATTACGTATGTTTTGAGAAATAGCTTCGTCTATTGAATCATTCTTATCACGACGTTTATTTTCGATTACTACAAATGGAATACCATTGACAAACAATACAATATCAGGACGACGTTTTCCTTTACCTCCTTCAACTTCAAACTCTTCTGTGACGTGGAATACGTTATTTTCTGGATGTTGCCAATCTATATAATTAACTGTATAAGCTTTACGGTCTCCTTGCACGGTTTCATTAAAACTTTTACCTAATGTTATTAAATCATACACACGCTCGTTGGTTTGAACCAACCCTTCGTTGGGTACATTCTTTAAAGCATTAATGGCACCTTGAATACTTCCTGTTGAGAATTTATAGGATGCTCCTTTATAATCAAACGCATTAATATTTGACAGTTGTTTTGCTAAAATAGCATCTAATAAAACATTGGTAAACATTTCACCACGTGCGGCAAAGACTTCCTCTGGCGATAAGTATTGCCAGCCCATTTTTTGAAGCAAAGCCAAAGCTGGTTTTTGTGAGTCGTTGTATTCAGTGTAGTTTACTGTCATAATTTTTTACTTATTGTTTTTTTCCTTTTAGGGAATTACCAGCTCTTTTTGGGGAATTAATTTGGTTTTTGGGGAATTGAAACTTGTTCTAAATAGTCTTATTATTTATTTAAAATTCCTTTTCACCCCTTATAAAACCTATAAAATGACCATTATCATAAGCTGTACCTTTTATTATACCATTAACTCTATTATTTCTTTTTAGGGAATTAGTATCTGTTTTTGGGGAATTGATTTAAGCACCTTTTAAAATATCTGTTATATTGTTTAAATCAATAACTCCTCCTTTAAGGCTATATGTAGTGCCACTACCTGAACCTTGCTTATCAAGTACAACATCTACAAGCTTATCTATTAAATATCTTACTTGTTCTCTATTTAAATCACCATCAAAAGCAGAAACAAAATCTTTCATTTTCACAGTTGGATTGTCTTTAAGAACATTAAGCACTCTTTCTAAATCTATAATCCTAAACCCACCTACTTCTGAAGGTGTATCTTTAATAGCGAAATACCTATCAGCCAAAATATATTTTTCACTAGCAGAACCACCGGAACGTTTAATTAATTCTTCTTGTTCTAGTTCTTGAAGCAGTTGCGCATCAATACCTTCTGATTTACCTTCTTTAATGCTATGCAGTGTAATTGTTTTGAATGTACCAATTGGATTATCTTCGCCACGGTCTGCCTGCACTTGATACATGAACATTGCAAAAGCAGGGTCTTCCATTGCAGCATTAAGTTTGAGTTCTACTTGAAACAAATCGGATTTTGAATAATCTGGAAGCGGTTTGCCTTCGGCTAATGTTATTCTATAAATTTTATCTACACCTTGACCAGAACGTTCTACCAATCCAGTTTTTTCTAGAATTTGTGCTAGTAATCTACTTCTAGGTGTGCTATTAGTGGTTAGTAAATTATCTAGATTAACCCCTTTAGGAAAACCACCTGCATTTGTAATGGTGATTTGCCCTGGCGATTGTTTGATTACCACCTCACTGTTTATAGTATAATCCCTATGTGCAATTGCATTGAGTGCCGCTTCACGAATTACTTCTTCATTAAAATATGCTATATCAAACTTATACGGATTTTGGTTTATTTTATGGTCTAGGTTACGCGCATTAAGTTGCGACCAGATATCATCTATACCTACAAATAATGGTTTCAGGTAGATATATCTTTTATCGAAGTGGGTTTGTTCAATGGTTTTCCGGTATTCAATATTTACTTGGGCATTTGGCAGGTATTTTTTTAAAGCTTCCTCTTTACCTAAAAGAATTAGTGCAGCATTGGTAAGACCTTCATTAGTCAACAAATCTAAATCCTTTAATATTTGCTCTGTAGAAAGTTCTTTAAAAGCTGGGTTCTTTTGTTTAAGCGCATACTTCTCTTTTAAAATAGCTATCGCATTTTCGTCTATGTCATTTAATGAAAGTTCCGGACATATTCTTGCTGAAAAATCTGGTTCTTGCTCTGAAAAAATAGCAATCATTTCTTCATCAGTCATATTACGCAAGCTATCTCCTGTACGCATTAAAGGCACTCCTTCAAATTTCATCATTCTGCCTAATGGTCTTGAAGGGATTTTAGTTACTACAACACGTAAACCGTTCTCATCTGTTAGTTCTGAAATATGTACACGAATACCTAATCTTTCATATACTTCATCCTCTAAAGCACCTATTTTACCATCAGCGAAATCGCTACCTACAACTTTATGAGGTAATTTATCTGCCATTCCTAATACCAAAAGACCGCCTTTTTCATTAGCTAGTGCCACTACATAACCTAAATAGCATTTTCTCCTATCACTTTGTTCGGTATGTGAACCACCATTCCATGGGAAGTTGTGTTTGGCTTCTTTAAACTCTACCTTATCTTCGGATTCTCGTAATTTCTGTAATTGCGCTATTGTCATAGTTTTAAAATAATATTAGCCTCCCATTTTTTGGAATGATAATCTTGAATCATCGCCAAATTGTAATGTCATTTGATTGTTCTCAAAACTCCATATCGTCATCTCTTGATATATAGATTCTGCTTCAGTTGCATTTAAGTTATCTATTTGAATTATTGGTAATTCTTCAGGTGTATTTACTATTGATGGAATTCCTTGCCACTCATAATTAATGCTTGGATTATCATCATTAATAGTATATACTGTAAAGAATGATAATCCTCTTTGGATACCAGCATCATATTGGCGCACATAAAAGTCTATAATTACATTTCCTGCTGTGTAACGCCATAAACCTAATAATTGTATTAGTTGTACTTCCATTAATTTTTATCTTTTGGTGGGTTTGGGTCGTTGCCATGACTATCTGGGTTTTGAATTCTACCATTTCGTTTATGTGGTATTAATTCTGACCCTTCAGACCTACTTTTTTGGCGACTCCAATCCATCGCTTCTTTTTTTGTTTCAAAGTGTTTTGAGGCTCTTTGTGCTTTTTCTCTTTTTGAGTCCCAACCCCCTTCTTTGTTGGGTACTACGTGTCTTTCTTTTCTTGGCATTGTTTTAAAATTTTTAATTAAACATTTACTCTTATTTGCCCAGTTAACAACTGCTGCATCAACCCTTGCTTTTGGGTTTTTAGTTTTTGTAACTGTTTTTGTAGAGCTGTTATTTCGTTATCCAAACTATTAAAGAATCTTGTTAGTTTTTGAGATTCTTCGATTGAAGGAACAATGAACTTGAACTTTTTTAAATTTCCTGTATTTATTGAATTAATAGTAGCTCCCAAGTTCCTATGTATTTCTCTCCTGTAAACATCTGTATCAAATAAATGAAATAAAAATTCATTTAGTTCACTTCTAAAAACACTCATAAAAGCACCAAAAGCTTTATTTTCCATTTCGCTAGAAATAATTATATTTTTTCCTATCAGAGGTTTACTTCCATTTCGAACACAAATAAGTATATCATTTTTTAAAACCTTATTGTAATTTTCGATATCACTGCGGACATAAACTTTATCCTCTAGTTTTAGCAATCTATTTTTAATGTTAGATGAGCGAAGTACAAGCAATCCTTCTTTGCGAACGTCAGATGGTGAATAAGTAAGACCAGAAATAACTTCCCCTACTTCTCCTAATCTGACTTCATTCCATTTCTTCTTATATTCAGGAAAACGTTTCTTACCTGTAAGTAATTGCTGCATTAATCCTTTTTTAAGCTGTTGTTTTTCTTTTATTAGCGTTTCTTGCTTGTTTATAAATATATCCCAAGTGGCTAGGATTTGTGCTATTTTTTGTTGTTCTGGTAATGGTGGTAAAACAATTTTAAACTTTTGGATGTTTCCTTTAGAAATACCATACACTTTGCTACCTGTAGCAATTGTTTTTAAAGCTTTTTTTACTTTTGGGTTTTTAAAAATATAAGTTCTAAACCCTGGTACAGTTCTGTCTTCTAGGTCTCTTAACGCAAAAGTGTGTAAACCACTAATTACTTTTTTGTCATTTAAATTTTTCATTTCAATAGCTTCTCCCACACCATCATAATCTTCTGAAGCATCTGCAATAATAACATCTCCATCTTTTAAATACTGGATACTATTTGGTAATTCTATATCACTATTTAGCCTAGGTATATTAGTTTCAATTTCAAAATCTAGCAGCGGTTTTTTGTAAGTCGCATGAATGTCTCCATAATGGATATAAAACAAGTCACTTTCTTCATCATAATTTAATTGATTGCGTGAAAACGATGTTGTATTTATAAACTGAAACACCTCGCTAATTTTTGGTGTTGACCATCCATCAGGAATTACGCCCAATTTGGAATCTTGATGGACTTTTGTCGGTGTTGTGTCGGTGTTATGCGTCATTTTTCTATCTAATATTTACAAAAAACTCTGAACTACGTGCTACACATTGCCCATCTTTTACAATAAAACATTCTATCCAATGTAAGCCTGCGTACATAGTATCTTCGTTATGTTTTAAACCTCCTTTACCTAATGTTCTGGCAGCAAATATTTGCCCCCTTAATTGGTTGACATTTCTAGCTTCCTCACCATTATTAACCACTTGCCAATGCACAGAAAATGGTTTACTAACATTTGTTACTGCATTAAAGTAAATTTTGCATCCTTTAGGAACTAATGTACTACCCGTAATTGTAACTCTTTTGTTTGTTTTTGGATTCTTATAATGTGCATGTATGCGACAATGAAAGCTATTGTAAACTGGCCATATAGGTTGTTGACGATGTGGTGCTGCCAATAATGCGCTACTATAGTTAACTGGCTTTTTACTTTCAGTAATTACAATATCTAGTCCTAATTCTTTTAAAGCTTCGTTTACTGACCTTGTACCTAATACTTCTTTTAAATACTCGTAAGCGTCACTAATGCTCATGTGTTGTATTTGCCCGAAATCCTCTTTTGCTTTTTCTAACCAATCATAAAACTTGGTTTGTTTATTTGGCTCATTTGGCCATCTATCTGCAAAGTTTTCTTCGTCATTAATCGGGTTACTAATCCATTTAATGGTTTTCTGATGCTTTAAACTGTATTTATCCTCAATATGCGCTTCCATGTTATGAAGCACCATCAACAGACCTTTTATAATATCTGTTTCTTTGTTATACGCTTTAGCTGCTAATGTTGTAATGATAATAGAAATTGGCTTTTCATCATCGTTACCAAACATAATGTCTCTATGGCGTTTTAATATTTGAACAATCCTCACCAAAGGTTCTTTTTCTTTAGAATATTCTGGTAAAGGCTCTACACTTTCACTTAACATTCTTAACTGCTTTTCTTCGGAAGCCGACCTATTCTGGAACCATTTTGCATAACCAAATGGATTGGATTTTGGCCAGTTTTGTGGATTAGCATCCCAAGGATAGTTATTTAATGTATTATCTGTAATTCTTATTGCGAGCTCATCTACTTGCTCTTTTTGTAAACGTGCATAACTCTTTTCAAATAAGTTATAATGCTCTTGACCAACCAGAGCAGGTAAAATATCTAAATGAAATGCACCGCTGTAAATTAATGTCCAACAGCGTTTGCCTTCGTCATCTAGCATTCTTTTATAATCTTCATTAGTTACAATTTGGTCTCCTACTGCTTCTTTTACATTTTTTTGCGCCCAATCTTCTACTTTACCTTTTAGGCGACATACCAAGTCTACATCGAGTTCATCTGATTCTATTATTGGTCTTATCATTGTACCTAACAAAAATGAACCTTGTGGTAAAATATCGGGTTGAAACCTTGCGAGCGGTGAATCTTCTTTTGCCAAATGATTAGAAACTGCTGTATATCTTGCAACTACTTGCTGATACTGCGCTTCTGTAATGTCTAAAGCCTGCGCAATTTGCTCCAGGAATATATGTAGGTGTTGTGTTGTTGTAATCATCTGGTACTATTTAATCGTTATTGTTTTATAAAACCCATCTTGTTTTTTATTCTGGTCATATATTATTAGGGGCAAATCTACTTTTGGCATCCAAACTCTGCCTGTTTCTACAGCACAAGAATTAGGCATTACAGGGAATATGTGAATTTCAGAATTTTCGCCTTGAATAGTTCTTATATCACTATATGCATCACGCACTTTGTTTTTGAAGTTTATGAGTGTTTCTTTAGTTTGCAGAATATTTCGATTTGGTTCATCTCCTGTAATTTCCCATATAGAAATATCATCCCCTAAAACAGCGCGAATTCGGTCTCTATTTACTTTATCGCTCATGCTTATTATTAAAACAGCTGTTTTATTTTTATTTTCTGGCTCTATTAAATGAACCTTTGATACTGTTTCATTTTTTGGCCATTCCCAAGTCTGTTTGGGTTCTCTATGTGACTGATATACTTCGCAATTAGCAATTTCAGAAAATTGTACACCTAGTTTTATAAGTAAAGGCTGTGGTGCCAAACCAAAAATTGAAAAATGAGCCTTATTCTGCTCTAATAATGGTTTAATTTTATCTCTGAATGAATCATTGAGTTGTCGTTCTTGTATTTTCCAATATTCCTTTTCATCATCTTTAATAACAGCTCTGTCCATTCCTAAAACAGCGGGGATATCAGAACTTGGGAAATTGAAATCGCGCATAGCCATAGCAGAATCCATAAATGATATTTTAGGCTCAAACGCTCCTATATTAGCAGTATAGCTTACAATATGGCTTTTCTTATCTTCGGTTATCCCTGTAACTCTTTCTATTCTTTCTTCATGGTTTTGCTTCATTTGATACAGAAGCTCTTTTGGATGCTCACTTAATTGAGCTTTATCGATACGGTTATGGCATTCATCGCACAAAAGCATTAGGTTACTAAACTCCAATTCAAGCTCTTCAGATTTCCCTTTTTCTCCACGTGGACCATTTTCTTTCGCAGCGATTATATGCGAAATGTATGCCTTATTCATATTTCGCTGCATCAATTGGTCTTTCCATAGTGGAATATTACATGAAACATATTGACATCTACCTCCAGATTTCACCCATAGTTTCCTTGCTACACCTCTTGGAACAGCTTTTCTAACTCTTTCTATATTTTTTTCTTTTTTACTCAATCTTTCGTTTTTAGTATTCTTTTGATTTTTACAAACAATCGCAATCTGGTTCTTCATCAACTATTAAATTGTACGGTAGCTGACATGAGTCCGTAAAATCTTTTAGCCTACAGACCTCCAGCCAATTTCTATCTGCATCGTACAAGTTAATTTCTATATAACCTGTACCATCATTACAATACCCAGCATCTACTATAAATTTGTTTCCTTTATCATCTACTGCATTTACTTCACATGTTTTACAAGTATCACATATCATGGTTTTTACATGCCCTATTATACTTTTACCTTCACTCATAAACCTAATTCTTTTAAATAACTATCCATTTGCTCACGCACTTCCACCAGCTCATTTTCCAGTCTTTCAATTTCTTGTTGTGTTGCAGCTATATCTACAGGCTCTTCTTCCTCAAAAGTGTCTACATAGCGTGGAATGTTTAGGTTGAAGTCGTTTTCTGCAATTTCCTCTGGTGTCGCCAAATGGCTGTACTTTTCTATTTCCGTAAAGTCTTTAAAGGTGTTTACAATTTTATCGATGTCTTGCTTGCGCAATACATTTTGCTTTTTACCGTCATCAAACTCTTTACTAGCATCAATAAACAGAACATCTTCAGTAGTTTTTGCTTTATTGAAAATTAAGATTGCTGCAGGAATTCCTGTGCCATAAAATAGGTTGGTTGGCAAGCCTATAACTGCTTCTAAAAGGTTCTCTTCAATAAGTTTTTTTCTTATTTTTTGTTCAGCGCTTCCACGAAATAAAACACCATGTGGAACAATAACACCAACTTTACCTATAGGTAATGTTGTTTCTATCATATGCAAAATAAAGGCGTAATCTCCCTTAGATTTAGGCGGTACACCACGAAGAAAACGCTTATAACGGTCTGCTTCTGCATTCTCATGACCCCATTTATCAAGACTGAATGGTGGATTTGCCACTACGATATCAAACTTCATTAAGGCATCACCTTCTTTTAGTTTCGGGTTATTAATTGTATCACACCATTCGATTTGAGCTGAATCCATACTATGCAAAAAACAGTTCATTTTACTTAATGCCCAGGTGTCTCCATTAGATTCTTGACCATAAATAGCAAAGTTATCCGTAGGGTTACCGTGAGCGTCTTTAGTTTCTTCAGCTACTTTAATTAATAAAGAACCCGAACCACAAGTAGGGTCAAAGATGCGATTGCCTTCTTTTGGTGATACTAATTTTGCTAATAAGCTCGATACTTCTTTAGGTGTAAAAAATTCTCCTCCTTTTTTACCAGCACCGGATGCAAACTTTTCTAAGAGATACATATATGCTTCTCCCAATATGTCTTGCTTTCCTTCCCATAACGATGGGCGGAAGTCCAACTCTGGTTTAGCAAAGTCGTTAATTAGATTTTTTAAACGACGGTTGCGGTCTTTGGTTTGCCCTAACTTATCTGAATTAAAACTAATGTTTCTGAATACACCATCTAACTTTTCGATATTACGCTCTTCTATTTGCGCAAATATCTTATCTATCTTCTCACCTATATCTGTATCGTTTCTGTGCTCATAGATATAATCAAACGAGCAATTTTCCGGAAGCACAAAACGCTCTCGTTTCAGTTTTCTTTGGATTAATTCTTCATCATCCCCATAACGTTCTTTAAGCTCGTTATAATGGTCTTTCCAAACATCACTTAAATACTTAATAAACATAAATACTAGAATGTAATTTTTATATTCTGATGAATCAAACGCTCCTCTAAAGGTGTCACACGCATTCCATAATGCTGCATTTATTTGATCTTGTGTAGGTTTTATTTTATCTGACATTTTATAATGTGTTTAAAAGTTGAGTTGTTGTTAGCTTATTTTTTAGTGCTGCAATCTTGTTGCTAAGTAATTGTTCTTGATTATGAAGATTGGCAATTGTTGCTATTTTAGTTTGTATTTCCAATGAAGGCAATGCGATAGGTGTTTCTTCTAATGTTGTTTTATTGATACTGGTATTATAAGTACCAGCTTCATTAGTTTTGAAATAATTCTGAACTTTAGACTGATTTATATACCAGGCAACAAAGTGTGGGTTAGCCAAATTATCATCCACTTTAAGTACAAATAAAGCGGATGAAGCTATAGTAGGCGTATGATCTATACCTTTAAATACTATTGCAAAATTATTGGTTCCTTTTGCTGTAAATAGAATGTTACCCGCCTCTAAATAATACTTACTTTTTACAGTATCTCCATCAATAAGGTAACAGTCATCTCCTATAGAAGTATAGTTATCTTCGAAGTCTTTTAACTGTATCACTCGAACCCCTCCATTATGAACGTGCTTGATCTTTCCTCTAAAAGAATACCCAGAAGATAACCCTTTATAGGTTAGAATTGATTTTAAATTGACTATCTTGCTTTGCATGTTTTAAATTACATAATCATTACGATGCAAATATACATAAAAATTATGTGCTCAACAAATTTTTATTTGCATAATTGTTATGATGCATTTATTTTACGTATATTGTTGTAGCGTCATTTAAAGCAATTCAATGAAAATTCTATTTGTGTGTTCAGCCAATAAACAGCGATCTAAGACCGCTGAAGATTATTTTGCTTCAAAGCATAGTGACCATACGTTTTTGAGCGCAGGAACTAATCAAAAAATATGCAGAAAAGAGGGCACGACCGAGCTCACTGAAGATTTATTAGAATGGGCTGATAAAGTCTATGTTATGGAAAAGAAACATCTTGACCAGATTCAAAAGCATACAGGGTCGAAATACTATTGGAAAGTCACGGTTTTAAACATTCCAGACATTTATCAATATTACGACAAAGGGCTACTGAGAATTTTGGATGAGAGAATTACGCTTTAGAATTACCATTATAATGGTAGTTTTATGAACTAAACTATACTATTTACCAAAATAATGGTAATAATTGTTCCTAGTTGAACTTTAGTAAACTTTCGAGAAAAACACCACTTTTTGGTACTAATCTCATAAGTTTACTATAATTTCTTCTTTAGAATATAGTTTGAATTGATTTATAGGAATTTATGTATCCAACTCGTAAAGTATTCTCGAAACTCTTAAACTTTTGTTAAAAAGGGGCTAATTCGGTGTCACTGAATTTAGAGGGTCGTTTTAAGCCCCTTAAATGCTATAAAAATGAGATTTTGGATAGTTCCTCTTTCTCCGCTTTGAGATTTTCAAATCTCACCAAAACCCTTTAAAACGTATGTTTTAAAGGGTTTTTTGTTTTTAGCTTATACAAAAATAGAATACAGAACCTCTTAAAAGTGAATCATCAAATTATATTGGAGAGTAAATGTTTTAAAGTAAATGATTAATAAACCCGTTGTGCATTTTAAATAATGCTAGTTTTAATATTATTGATGTTTCTGTCAAATATAAATTTGTTGATATACTGAATGGTTGTTAACGCAGTTATTTTAGATAATATTCTGGTTTTAAATCCTTCAAAAGTCTTTGCATAGTTGCGTCTTATCATAAATTGGTCACACAGTTGAGAAAATAATGTTTCTATTCTTTTTCTCTTTTTTCTAAACACATAAGGTTGTTTTTTATAGTCTTTTTGATTGTTTCTCATAGGTGTGTTTAGCTTTATGTTACAGGTTTCAAACAGGTTAAGTTGAGTTTTAGCCGATAAATAACCCCTATCTCCAATTAATGTGCAATCACGTATTTGCATCTTGATATCTTTTAAATAATTGATGTCGTGTACAGAAGCTGGACTTAGATCAACACTTTGAAAAACACCATTTACAGAGCAAACTGCGTGTAATTTATAACCATAATAATTAGAATTTTGCGCAGCGCAAAAGCCTTTGTCAGGGTATGCATAAGCTTCTTCTTTACAGATTTTTGAGCGTGAGCTTCGTGATAGTTTACAAACTTCCAAGGGCATACTATCTACAACGAAATAATTTTCAAACTCATTGAAAGCAGATGCTAATTTTAACCGAATATCGTTGAGGTAATTTGCTAGTTTTCTCCGTCGCCTATTATAAACACTACGTTCAATCCTTGCCAACATATTCTTTGGAAGTTTTCTAAACAAATCATTTTCACTATCTATTCCCATAAATTCGGCAGTTAAACTCAAACTAATGAGTTCTAAATCACTAAGCTTAGGTTGGCGCCTTTGATGGGTTAATAGTTGTTCTTTTGATATTTTTCGTAATACTTCCAAAATTCTTTCGTAATTTGCACTTAAGTTGTTCATTGTTAATGTTTTATAGCTAAAACAAGTTACTGATTATCAGTAAGATGAACAACTTTTTTCTTTTTAAATCATAATGCACAACGGGTT
>Ga0316209_1001819_pt1 | contig 19686 bp, 17 predicted proteins | sample 6monopyrite_MG_FD_204945 | JGI IMG/M metagenome (GOLD analysis project Ga0316209, IMG submission 204945) | Microbial mat bacterial communities from mineral coupon in-situ incubated in ocean water Damariscotta River, Maine, United States -... | ecosystem: Environmental > Aquatic > Marine >...
CGGCTTCGCCTTCGGGCGTTCAGCCTAAAATTATTTCATAATTTTTTAACGGCCTCACCCTCCAGGGCGCGCCATTTCCTTCGGTCATTTTGCGCCAAGAGGATTGTCCGGCCCTGCGGCTTCGCCTTCGGGCGTTCAGCCTAAAATTATTTCATAATTTTTTAACGGCCTCACCCTCCAGGGCGCGCCATTTCCTTCGGTCATTTTGCGCCAAGAGGATTGTCCGGCCCTGCGGCTTCGCCTGCGGGCGTTCAGCCTAAAATTATTTCATAATTTTTTAACGGCCTCACCCTCCAGGGCGCGCCATTTCCTTCGGTCATTTTGCGCCAAGAGGATTGTCCGGCCCTGCGGCTTCGCCTTCGGGCGTTCAGCCTAAAATTATTTCATAATTTTTTAACGGCCTCACCCTCCAGAGCGCGCCATTTCCTTTAAACATTTTGCACCAGAATGATTGTCTGGCAGCTTCTAATAAAAACGACTTCTAGGCACCTCATAAAACTTAATCTTGCTCGACCCACCCTTTATTTTGATGCCTTTTAACACCGGCGCATTGCCATTACAAAAGCCTTCCATAGACTTATCAAGAAGAAGAAGAGCATCATCTTTATAAATGCTTACTTTCACCGACAGGCGGTCACCGCACTTGGCCTTAAAGTTGGTATTAAATATTTTTGGTTTGATGACAAAACGATATTTTGAATTACCCAGCTGACAGCTAAATTTGTACTGGGCTTTTTCTGACAACAGCTGCCGTTTTGCACGGTCTTCGTGGGCAACTAATTCCCAGGGATTATAGGTGCCCTGCATGGCATTGAATGGGAAATTTTTCCCCGCATCCCCCCATTTCACCTCATTTTTTAATTTCACTTCATTTTTAGATTTATCACAGGTGAAGGTAATTATTGGCCAGGGGCGCTCTCCTTCTGCATGCAGAGAAAATGAAGCACATAGACCCACAACCAGAAAAAGTTCTGGCAATTTCATTAAAAGCGGTATAATCCCTGATTTCATAGTTTCCGTTATCACCTATTCAAACATTCTTAAGAGAAGAGCCAATAAATCAACAGCAAAACCGTCAGTTAAATGACATAATCATTTATCTATGCATAGCTCGGGCCAAAACATACAAATACGTTGAAGTGGTAGTTTGTAATCCAATTACAATTTATAACACTAGTACTTATAACTTTTATACTATTAACTTTTTTATACTTAGGGAATCTCTGATATAAGTATGGTTAGAATTAGGCGGAGATAAAAGTGTTCCTATTTTTCACGAAGTGAGGCGTAATCGTCATGCTATTGCAACGATCTTCGAGGAAAATAGGGGTACTTTTAGCCAGCATAAAATAATCAGACTTGATCAAAGGTTCCCTAGCCTTAACATCAATTATATATGAGTCTATCTTCTAAAAAAAACCAAATTGAACAAATAAAAAAATCTATTTCACAGATTATGCTAAAAGATCGGCTTACTGCCCGACGTAAAATTCAGTCGATTCAGTCCCGCCTTAAAGCAAGTAAACCTGTCGAAGAGACACTTGTCAATCTGCAAAACCAGGTGGATAAATCTGCCCGCCAATATCAATTGCGTTTGCAAAATAAACCCCTCACAAGCTATCCTGAAGATCTGCCGGTTAGCCAGAAGCACGATGAAATTGTTGCTGCCATAAAAAATAATCAGGTTATTATTATTTGCGGTGAAACCGGTTCCGGCAAAACCACTCAGCTTCCTAAAATGTGCATTGATGCAGGGCTGGGTGTGGCCGGCATGATTGGCCACACCCAGCCCCGGCGTTTAGCGGCACGTTCGGTCGCCAACCGAATTGCAGAAGAACTTCAAACGCAGCCCGGCAATGTGGTGGGCTACAAAGTGCGTTTCAGTGATAGCCTCGGTCAAAATAGCCTGATTAAGCTAATGACAGACGGTATCTTATTATCTGAAATCCATCATGATCCTTTTTTAAATCAATACGACTGCATTATTATTGATGAGGCCCATGAGCGTAGTTTAAATATTGATTTTTTACTGGGCTATTTAAAACAGCTGATTCGTAAACGCCGTGATTTAAAGATCATTATCACCTCAGCAACCATCGATCCGCAACGCTTTGCAAATCATTTTGATAATGCGCCGGTGATTGAAGTATCCGGCAGAACCTATCCGGTTGAAGTTGAATATCGCGACACCGAAAATGCGGACGGCGAAACACGTGATTTACAACTCGCCATCGCCGATTGTGTTGATGAGGTCACTCGCCATGCTTACGGTGATATTCTGGTGTTTTTAAGCGGCGAGCGTGACATTCGTGAAACCGCCGATTACTTATCTAAACTAAATTTACACAACACTGAAATATTGCCCTTACTGGCACGTTTATCCGCTACCGAACAGAATAAAATTTTCAAATTATCCGGTGGAAAGCGGCGCATTATTTTATCAACCAATGTCGCAGAAACGTCTCTAACCGTCCCCGGTATTAAATATGTAATTGATAGCGGCCTCGCCCGCATTTCACGTTACTCGTGGCGCAGTAAGATTCAGCGCCTGCCCATTGAACGAATTTCCCAGGCCTCGGCCAACCAACGAAAGGGGCGTTGCGGACGCATCAGTGCCGGTATCTGTTATCGTTTATTTTCTGAAGATGATTTCAATTTGCGTAGTGAATTTACTGAACCGGAAATTCAACGCACAAATTTGGCCGCGGTTATTTTGCAAATGGAACAAATGCAACTGGGACATGTGGAAGATTTCCCCTTTGTCGAACCACCGGATAGTCGATTAATTAGTGATGGTTATAAATTACTGTACGAGCTGGGCGCCTTTAATGATCAACATAAAATAACGGCCACTGGAAAACAGTTAGCACGCCTGCCAATAGACCCGAAACTAGGACGTATTTTAATTGAATCGGTAAAGGAAAACTGTTTAAACGAAACGCTGATTATTGTGTCCGCACTTGCGGTACAGGACCCCCGTGAACGCCCCCTCAATAAACAACAGGCCGCTGATGAAGCGCACAAAAAATTTACCGACAAAAGATCTGACTTTATTAGCTGGATAAATATCTGGAATAAATATCACTTAACTAAAAACGAACTCTCTGGCAACAGGTTACGCAAGTGGTGTAAAGATAATTTTATTTCCTGGTTACGTATGCGCGAATGGATTGATACACATCGCCAGATTAAAAAAATGTTAGTAGAATTAAAATTAAAATTTAACAGCAGTGAAGCCAGTTATGACCAGATACATCGCGCTTTAATTACCGGCTTTTTAAGCCAGGTAGGTTTTAAGGACGAAGGTCATGAATATCAGGGCTGTCGCCAGCGTAAGTTCCATATTTTCCCCGGCTCGGGTTTATTTAACCACGGCCCTAAATGGGTAGTGGCATCGGACATCATTGAAACTCAAAAAGTCTACGCCCGCCATCTTGCAAAAATTGAACCCCAATGGATCGCTGAAAAAGCCAGCCATCTGATTAAACATAGTTACACCGACGCCCACTGGGAGAAAAAATCCGCACAGGTTGCTGCTACCCGAAAATCTACCCTCTTCGGCCTGTTAATAAACCCGGGTAACAAGACCAACTACGGACCGGTTAACCCAAAGGAATCCCGAGAAATATTTATTCGGTGTGCACTGGTGCAAGGCGATTTTGAATGCCGACATAACTTTTACAATAAAAATCGCCAGCTTATTAATGAAATAGAAACACTGGAAGCAAAATCAAGACGTCAGGATATTTTAATTGATGACAATGATTTATATGATTTTTATGACCAGTATTTACCCGCGGATATTTATAGTGGGCCACAATTAAATAAGTGGGTCAAAAATAATGATACCGATATTTTAATTTTAAATATCGATGATTTGATGAAACAAAATGCGGATCATGTTTCGGACAATTTATTTCCAGACACTATTTTAATTAATGATATTCAGTTCCCACTGGAATACCATTTTGACCCTAGCCATCATTGTGACGGTATAACATTAATTACACCCGCTGCCGGGCTGGCATCCTTAAATACAATCGTGTGCGACTGGCTTGTGCCCGGTTTATTACTCGAAAAAATGACCGAACTCATACGCTCACTACCCAAACAACTCAGAAAGAATTTCGTGCCTGCACCTAATTTTGCCGAACTTTGCTATGCCGAATTAACCCCAGGGAAATCCAGCTTAACTTTATCAATGTCCGCCCACTTAAAAAAAATAACCGGCACTGAAATCCCCTATGATGCATGGCAGACAAATAAATTAGCAGACTATCTACAGTTTAATTATCGGGTGATCTCAACCGATGGAAAAACGCTTAAACAGAGCAGAGATCTGAATTTTCTGCAACGTGAATTTTCTGATTTCACCGATAGTAGCCAACCTATTAAAACGACCCATAAATTTGAGCAGGATGACGTCGATTACACTGTATTAGATAAAATGCCGATGGATATTGAAATCAACAATAACGGTATAATTATAAAAGCATTCCCTGCACTGGTGAGCACCAGCAATGTCAGCAAAACCAGACCGGTAGATATACGCATCATCAACTCAAAACATGAGGCACAGGATAAACATTTTGCAGGGCTTCGTCAGTTATTTATTAATGCTTTAGCTCAACCCATAAAACAGTTAAAATCCAGTTTATCCGGGCAACAAAACCTGTGCGCCAAATATATCTCTATTGGCAATTGCGAACAGCTTAAATCGCAGATAGTATTTCGTATTGTCGACCAGCTTTTCACACATCATCTGCCAAAATCCACTGCCGAGTTTGAATCGCTTCTCGACAATCGACAGTACATTGATGAAAAAACAACAGAATTTATACGTCTGTTAAGTGATATTTTAGATATTTATCATGGCTTAAAAAAGCAACTTAAAAACCCACCACTCAACTGGCTGGATGCGATGGCTGACATTCAGGATCAGTTAAATAATTTACTGCATAAAGATTTTATATTAACAACACCCTCCGATAATTTAATTAATTACAGCCGTTATCTGAAAGCCATCGAAAAGCGTCTGCAGAAAATTCAGGCCAACCCAGATCGTGACCGTAAGGCACGAATTGAAATTTCAACCTTATGGGCTGAATATAAAAAACGTGCCGATGCTCTAACCATTAACCGACAGAGCTCGACACAGCTCGAACAATATCGATGGCTGCTAGAGGAATACCGTATCTCACTGTTTGCCCAGGAGATTGGTACCCTGACACCGGTTTCTGCCAAACGGCTTAAGAAAATATGGAATGATATTAGTAATGCCTGACTTTGTAGCTTTCCGGGTTTGTACCTTCCTGGGTTTATCCTTCACTGGATCTGTACCTTCAGGGACCACACTCTTATATTAGTATATTCGCTCTATTTGATATACTTCAAAAAAATCACATCTAACCATGCTATGCTTTTAGGCCTCATGATGACTTATAATTTTTCTGAACTCAAAAAACCGCTACTAATTTTATTATTAGCGCTGTCTTGTCTCGGCCCCTTTCAAATCAGCTCAGCTGCAAGCCGGGGCCAAGAGCGCTACCTGGAAAACTGTGCTATTTGCCATGGAAGCGAAGGTCAGGGTGGTATGGGCATCCCCCTTTCAAATAAGGATTTTTTAAGGTCCGCTTCGAAAGACTATCTCAAACACACGATTCGACTCGGTCGACCCAATCGAATTATGCCATCCTTTTACTGGATGTCGGAATCTGACATCAATGAAATAATTCACTATATTGATAGCTGGCGCACAGACCCGGCACCGGTCTGGGAAAACACTAACATAGAAGCAGACAAGCTTGCAGGTGCGGTCTTATATAAAGAAAAATGCCTTGCCTGTCATGGAGACAAGGCGCTGGGCGGCAAAGGCTCCGGATTGCATTTTTCACGCCCCAGCGGTATCGCTATTACACCACCGGCTTTAAATAATCAGGGCCTGTTAAATTCAGCTCCAGATGCGATGCTACATTTTATCATCACCCACGGTCGTAAAAACACACCCATGCCTTCGGCTAAACAACTCGGCCTTAATGACCAGGATATCAACGACCTGGTCAGCTATATCCGCAGTTTTCAGGTTAAAAAACTCACCCATAAACCGGCTTATCATGAAGAACCCGCAAGTTTAATTGTTGATTCACCTTATTCTTTTGAGGAAACGATTACGAATGTAAAGCGTGCGATTACCGGCTCAAATTTTGTGCATATTCGCGACCAGGCCCTGACCCACGGCTTTAATGTTCAAAGCTCTGGGAAATCTACAAAAAACCAGCCCAGACAAACTATTATTTATTTCTGCAGTTTCAGCTTTTTATACGATGCCTTAAAAATTGATCCACGGGTGGGCATGTTTTTACCCTGTCGGCTTACCGTTACCGAGAAAAACGGCAAGGTACAAATGATGACCATAAACCCCAAACACCTAAGCCAACTTTTTAACAACAATGAACTGGATGAATCATGCGACAAGATGTATGAGGTTTATAGTAGTATTTTAGAGGATGCCAGCCTGTGATTTTCTTTCGCACATTACTCTTTGCCGGTCTCTTAAGCGGCCTGTTTTTTACACCGGTCAGCCAGGCGGTAGTCACCGGCGAAATGATTATGGTTCGTTCATCAGAGGCTTTTCCCGAAACTATGTCAATGCTGCAGGAAGCCATTAAAAAACAGGGCTATGAGCTAAGCCGTGTGCAGCGCGTGGATGTGGGACTGAGTAAAAAAGGCTATAAAACCGATAAATATCGGGTCGTGTTTTTTGGTAAAGGTAAACAAATACAGGAAATATCGTCTAAATATCCCCAGTTGATTCCCTATCTTCCGCTTAAAATTGCCATTTTCGCGGAGGGTGATAACACCATTCTTATCAGTGTTAATCCAAATATTTATAACGATCTTTTTAATCAACCAGAATTAAAAACCACTTTCGATAAATGGTTTAAAGACATTACTCAGATCCTAAATTCCGTGCAAATTAAAAATTGACAGCTATTATTAGAATTAATCGATTAAAATTTTAAAAGTATTATGACAGCTGAAAATAGAAAACACCTACGCATTGGGCTCATTGTAGAAATTGAGCTCACACTCCCCGGACAAAGCATGGTTAATGTGCGCACTCGCAATATCAGCGATGGCGGACTCTACCTCATTCTTGACGATATCGAATTACCTGACATCGACACGGAAGTTAAAGTCAGATTAAAAAATCAACTGGGCGATGGAGAAGAACCGCCCATCAATCGAGCAAAAGTTGTACGCCACGAACCGGATGGTATCGGGCTGGTCTTTTTAGAATAAAACTATGTACTACAGTTTTGATTTAAATATTTAAGCCCTGAACACCAGGGTGGATACTAAGACTCATTAATCATTAATATTACTTATAAAATAGTAATGATTATTTTCTAGGTGATCAGTTTCTTATTTTCATTAATTTCAACACTGGCTCATTTAGATCAACATCATCACTAAAACCTGACACCAGCAACACCCGGTTTCCAGTGCTTGCCAGTTTACACATATAAGCAACTTCATCACACATAGACTGCCAGTCATGGTTTATTTTTTCTTCAATCAACACCGGCACCACCCCCCAGTTTAGTGACAACCGTCTGCACACTACCTGATTACTGCTTACTCCAATTAAAGGCGCGCTTGGTCGGTCAGCCGATAAAACACGTGCCGTTGAACCACTTCTTGTCGGCACAATAATGCCCTGTAAATTTAATTCTGACGCTAGAGACTTTACTGCTCTGGCCACCGCCTTTCTATCCGGCTCAATCATTTCTGCACATTGTTCAAAATCAGCTTCACCAAATTTTCCATGCTTCCACTGGTACCCTTCCATCTCACGCAGTATCTCATCCATCATCGTTACCGCCAGCACAGGAAAATCACCACTCGCCGTTTCGGCGGATAACATAACTGCATCTGTACTTGATAGTGCCGCAGTTGCAACATCACCCACCTCTGCTCTTGTGGGTTTTGAACTTACAATCATCGACTCAAGCATTTGCGTAGCAACAATGACCGGCTTGGCATGTAGCCTTGCCTTATTTATTAAATCTTTTTGAATTAGTGGAACCTGTTGCGCACGCATTTCAATGCCCAGATCACCTCGGGCTACCATTATCCCATCAGCTTCAGAAAGAATATTTTCTATATTTATTACAGCCTCGGGTTTTTCTATTTTGGCAATAACAGGTATGTTACCGCCTGATTTTTCGACGAATCTTTTAAGTGTTTTTATACATTTTTCATCACGCACAAAACTCAATGCCAGAAAGTCTGCCTCCAACTCAACCGCTAGCTGACTGTCTTTTTTATCTTTAGTGGTAAAACTATTGGTGGAAATATTTGAATCAGGAAGATTCAAGCCTTTTTTATTTTTTAACGTCCCGCCATAAACCACTTCGCAAGTCACTTCTTTATCACTAATAGACTTAACGCTTAACTCTAATTTTCCATCATCTAATAAAATACGCTCGCCTTTTTTTACATCCTTATACAAGCTTTTATATTGGGAGGGTATCAGCCCCTGTTTACCGCTTGAAATTGAACAACTGACGATAACATCGTCACCTGCCTTTAGCTCTATTTCACCATTTTCAAATTCACCAACACGTATTTTCGGACCGCATAAATCCATTAATATACCAACATGTATTTTTTTACGTCTGGATATTTTTCTGATTCGCTCAGCTAACTGTCGGTGTTCATCATGTGTGCCGTGGGACATATTCAAACGAAATATATTTGCCCCCGCATCAATCAGTTGGGTGATGTTTTTTTCACTTTTACTGGCGGGTCCAAGTGTTGCAATTATTTTCGTTCTACGCCAGTGTAAGTGAGTTTTTTTAGTTGTTTCTGATAATTGCATATTGCTCTCAATATTTGACCATGCAAAAAATTGAACGTCACATAACGCTCGCTCTATCAGGCGATTAGTCTGCATTAAAACAAACAGCCTTCATCAGGTCGCCCCTAAATGAAGTGTAGCTCAACTGCAGTAGAATACTGCAATACTTTAAGATATAGCGTCGAAGTTCAAGAACAATCTACGTGGATGTTTTTTCACAATTCTTACAAATCTGGGGGGGTTGCCTGGGAGTTAGTCTGGGAGTTAATCTGGGAGTTAATCTGGGAATTATTTTGGGATAGCCAGAAACTATTTATCATTAGCAGGGCACCAACAATAATGAAAACGAGTAAACTGTATTTTGCACTCATGTTTAATCCTTTAACAATGCTTATATTTATAATCAGATAATATCTAATCTATTAAATTATTTATACCTCACAAATAGTTTAATGAGCTGCAAACGTTTTTCTTAAACCTGTTTCACACTTTTAAGTCTAGCGGCATATTTCAATTTGAACACGTCGCCTGGATTAAATTTCTGCCATGGTTCTGGCGGGCTCTCTTTTCAAGGTGCCCGAGCATTTATTTTTTACAGGTTGAAAGAAATTTAGCCGATGCACTATTACATGGATTAGCTGAAAAGCTTTCTTTCTTCTTTATCTGTGTTTCAGTTTTCACTTCTTTAACCGTGTTATCTTCAACCACCGGTTTCTCATGCGTCTTTGTACCTGAATGTTCAGAAGCTGAGCGGGCACGTTCATTTGCCTGCTGTTGCAACTTAAGTCGTCGCTCCTCAATAACCTGGGCGTCAAGGCGTCTTCTTTCCTCCTGCAACATTTCCAGTCGCTGCCTTTCTAACTCGGCTTCTTTCTTTTCTGTTTTAAGCTTTAGGCTTCGTTCCCGTGCACGTGCTTTTGATTCTGCCTGTTGCGCTTCTCTTGTGCGTGCTCTGGCTTCTTGCAGGCGTTTTGATGCTTCACGCTCCTGTGCCGCAAGAATTTCAGATGCGCGTAATTCAGCCGCACGAATTTCTTCCTGCGCTTTTGCCGCCTGCAAGGCAGCATCACGCTCTCTTTCCAGTGCGCGGGTTATGGCTAGTGCCGCATCCCGCTCTTTTTGTAATGCCTTAAACTCACGATTTTCAATTTCTTTGCTCGACTGTTGATTTAAATTTTGCGGAGCAAACTGCTGATTATTTTTATCTGATCCACCAAACATTACCCAGGCTGCACTCATCATAAATATCGAAGCCACAAACATACCCCCGACTAATGCCAGCAAAATTACGTTTAGGCCTTTTTTAGGATTTTCTTCAATGTGAACAATTGGATATACATCATCTTGCTGGTGTCTGCGCTCAGTGAAATGAGGCGCTTCACCTTTGTCTTGCTGTGACAGGTTTTCTTTATGTCCCGTATCAAAAGACTCCGTTTTCGTGGAATCTACTTTCCTGGCGTCCTCTTTTGTGGTGCCCTCTTCATTCTGCTGAAGCACGGGTGATTGTTCGGCATGTGACTCTGGAAGTGTAAATTCATCATCTTTCAAATCATCCATGCTACTTATTATTCTATCCGTAAACCTATCCTGTACTTCTTTTGCACTATTATCATCAGGCTGCATAACTTTTATATGGGTTACATTTGAGTCATCTTTTTGAGCTTTTTCTGATTGTGACTTCGCCTGCTGCATTTTTTCTTGCGGTACTTTTTCAACGCTATTTTCTGCCGTACTTTCAGCTGAAAGATTAATAGTGCGTGTATTTTCAGGCGTCGTTTTATCTGTATGTTTCACATGAACGGTATGATCGGCCGCTTCCGCTCTTGCAGTCACTGAACCGGTTGCGGCTCTTGCTGCCATACTGGCTGCCGCGGTTTGCTGAACAGCTTGCTGGCTTACGATGGGCTGACCTTCAAGCTTTTGTTTTTCTTGCGCGACTACGGCGGCTTTAGCGGGTTGACTGGTATTAAAGGTTGGAATAATACTATTGCTATGTTGCTCACGGACCACGTCGTGTACCAGCTGCTCATTTATAGTCTGAGTTTGCTCGGCAAACCCATACACCAGCGCAGTATCGCATAACAGGTTAATTAAACGGGGCGTGCCTCCGCTGTATTTAAAAATAGCTTCGCAGGCTTCTTTTGTAAATATAATTTTCTGTGCACCCGCCACACCCAATCGATGCTCAATATAGGCCTGGGTTTCTTCCACACATAATGATTCGAGATAATAATCGACGGCTATGCGTTGCGCGAACTGCATTAATTCTGGCTGGCGTAATGTTTCACGCAATGCGGGCTGCCCCGCCAGAATCACCTGTAACACCTGATCTTTATCCGCATTGATATTTGATAACATGCGCAGCTCTTCAAGAGTGTCTGCACTCATGTTCTGCGCTTCATCTACAATTAAAACCGTATGCTTATTCTGCGCATATTGTTCTATAAGAAATCCAATGAACATCTGGTGCATCTGCGCTTTACTTTTACCATCACCGTCAAGGCCAAACGCCATCAGCACCCAGTTAAGCAACTCACCAAAGGAATGATGAGTATTAGTAATTAAGCCAACTTTTGTATCATCCCCGAGCTCGCTCAGAAGGCGTCTAATCAGCGTTGTTTTACCCGCGCCCGTATCACCGCAAATGACACTGAAGCCCGCCTGATTCATCATGCCGTATTCAAGAAGCGTGAGGGCGCGCTGGTGCTTCGGGCTTAAATAGAGATAGTCCGGATCAGGTAATAGAGTAAATGGCTTTTCCTTAAGACCGTAAAAGGATTCATACATGGGTATCACAAGCTCCTGACTTGTATTCATTTTATTATATTATGTTAACAGACGAATAATGTCTGTCATTAGATCAAAAAACAAACAGGTAATGCTAATATAGCCCCTTAAACGCTCACAATTATATACTTTGCCATGTTTTCCAGTTGGCTTTATTTTCTGAAATATGAAAAAGGGCTGCCACTACATGTCGATCATACAGGGTTTCGGATTGCTCTATCAGGGTATCCACCACCTCTTTTACCCCTCGACCTTCCCGATACGCTCGCGAGCTTGCCATTGCTACAAATGCATCGGCAACCGCCAGTATTCTTGCTTCAAGCATTATTTCATTACCCGCCAGTGCATTCGGATAACCGCTACCATCCAGGCGCTCACTTTTCTGGGAAATAATATCCACCACCGGGCCATTAAATGCTAGCTCTGATAAAATATCGACAGCGTACTCGATATGTTTTTTAAGCTGGGTAGATTCTTCTTCGGATAGTTTTTGCATTTTTGTCAGTATTTCTTTTGGCACGAATAACTTACCAATATTAGCCAGCAGCGAAGCCATTTCCAACGATTCTAACTGTGCTTTATCCAGTTTCATTTCCATTGCAATTTCCATCGCAACTTCCCGGGTACGCTCCGAGTGGTTTGCACAATGGGGATCGTGTAGATCCACCGCTTTTACTAATGTGGAAATTATGCCATTGCCTAACTGCTCGCGCTTTTCCTGCTCCTCTTTTATTTCACTAATGTCATGTAACACAAATAAAATATCATGCCGGTGCTCACCTGACATCAGCCGGGTTGATGTTATATGATATGTCCTCTCATCACCGTCCAGACTTAAAGCAATGACCTGCGCATGATTTGGCTCACCCGCACTTTGCATTAACAACGCTGCGGTTTGTTTACCTAATATACTGCTTATATGTTTCGATTTTATTTCATCTATGTCCACATCTAACACCTGAGAAAAAGCCGGGTTAATAAACGCTAACCTCTCATCTTTATCAATTAGAAGAATATTCTCCTGAATATTATCTGTGACCGCATCCAGTAATGCGGTGCGGCTTTCTAGTGTGCGACTTAACAGCTGTAACCTAATGCTTGTGCTATGTCGCCAGATAGCAATAAATGCTGCAGCCACGAGCAACACAAATAATGTAAATGTAGTTAGTAAAAACTTCTGGTGCTTATTCGACTCCTGCAAAGCTTCTTTTGCTGAAATCTTCTGCACCAAAATCCACGGACTATTTTTAATTTTACGGCCTGTCACTAAAACTGGCTTACCGTTATAATCTTTCATTTCGGCAAAGCCGCCGGGGTTATGAAAAGCATAAGACGCGGCCAGCTGATTATTATCATCCGGCAACTGGTGAAACAATTTAAAATCATCTTTAATCGGGCTTATATAAACCAGGCTCGGCCCTTGCTGCCTAACCAGAATACTCTCATCTGTTTTAGTGACGCTTTGCTTATTCTGTAAAATACTGTACAAATTATTCTGCGGATTTAATAACAACATAATCGCACCCACCGGTGCTTTTGACGCTAAATTCTGTATGTGAAATACCGGTATAATATAGCCATAAACCGGCTGTTGCCTGTCACCTGCATATAAGTCAATTATTTGAGCCTGCGCTGTACTGTAGACTTTTTTTATGACATCGACATTATTTTTCAAATTTTTAGGGAAGCCTTTTGTGGACATTATAAGCTGCTGCTGATCGCCTAAAATTGCGAGACCATACTCACTCGTTCTATTTATATTTAATTGATTAACACCCACAGCATTTTCCGCAAAACCAAAACGCGCCGCACTGGCTCTTAATAAATTTCTAACATGTCCTTGCTGGGCATTTAATATTGCGCTAGTAGCTTCTTCTTTATTGGTAATTTCATCTTTATTAGCATGCTGAGATAAGAATAACTTAACAGTGGTATTGTTTGCCATTTTATGCAACTGAGCTTTTCTTTTTTCTATCCAGTCTTCAATAGCTGTTGCTCTAATTTCTGACAAAAGCGCCAGCCTCGACTGCCAGCTCATTAAATCTCTGTCGCGTTCTTTTTGTGCATATTCAAATATCATCCATAAACTCAACACAATAAAAAATAGTAATAACAAACTTGCTATTGCGGGTGCATATTTTATTAGAAAAGAATTATCGTTTACGCTGGATCTATTTATCATCTTGTTTTTCTTTATTGTTTTCTTTGTTACGCTTCATTAATTCAGAATTTTATATCTCTGATTTTACATCTCTATTCCTAAATCTCTATTTTTACATCTCTATTCTTACTGGGGCAAAAACATCCACCATTTTTTTTCGTTTACCGCATAGACAGGAACATAATGAAGTATATATTTATGTGAAACAACATCATCAACCTGATTATCCATTATTAATGTATCATTTTTCGTATCAATAGCTAATACAGCATGCGCAATTCTCAAATTAGTGTCCTGCAAAACCACAACTCTAATATCGCTCATATTAAAACCTAATATTTTTAACGACAACATTTTCGTAATAGCAAAATCTTCACAGTCACCGTTATTGTATAAAAATTCATGGGGAGCAGCCCAGTAATCTTGCAGGCCGTAGTTTTCTATATCCAGAATATAATCATGCTGATTAGCATAAAGATTAACCTTATTTACCTGTTGTATTTTTGGCAAATGGCGAATGCTTTGCAAAAAATTCAGCCAGTTTTTTATGCGACATTGATCCTGATTGTGCGCATTACACGGTGCTTTTGCTGAGCGCTGTTTGACATTGCGCTCGAGCATTGCTAACCATTGGGGAAACATTTTCAAATTACTGCGTTCATTTTCCTGATAGCCAAACAGACCCGCCATCGATATACCGGGCACTAACATAAGCATATACAACAGGCAAAAAATCACAGGGGTTTTATAGCTTTTTAAATTAACGGGTTTATTCCTGATTTCTTAAATTATACTTAATTATATTAGTCCATTCCCTCAGCGGATGCTTAAACTGAAATACATACTAGCCACCCGAACGAAGTACTCACGATGGGGCGTTTGATTTGTTTTTCTTGTAAATACTGCTAAAAAACGTCAATATCAGAAAAATTTTTACTATTTTGTTTTTAAGGATATTTAAATGATTAACAAGATTCTCACTTCTGCCTGCCTGACGACCGGTTTGTTATTGCAACCCATATTTCAGCCTGCCTTTGCAGAGGAAGCCATCGACCCGGAAACATTATTTGCTGAAGCACTTAAATATCGCAGGGATGGTGAACTATTTAATTCGATTGAAATATTTGAAACCATTCTCAGCAATCAGCCGGGGCTTAACAGAGCACGTCTTGAACTTGCGGTATCCTATCATTTGACCCGTCGGTATGAAGATGCAAAAGAGCAACTCACTCAGGTTTTAAACGATCCTGAAACCCCGGATGAAGTTAAGTTGTCCATTACTGCTTATATCGCACAGTTATCCGGCGATATCAAAACAGCTGCTCAGCGCTCGTCATCTTCAATGTATATTTCTGCGGGTATTTTTGCGGATTCAAATATAAATTTAGGCCCGGCTAAAGATATCGGCATTACACCGGATACAAAAGGCGAAAGCGGCAACGGCGGACAGTTCATGTTTACCTACTCACACCGCTCACGCGCCAGTCAGGCACTGCATATTGGCCAGTCAATTGTTGATTTTGAATGGCAAAGCCAGGCTACGGCCTATAATAAATCACACACCTCCGGTGACAGCGATTTCAACCTTTCCGTACTTTCCCTGAATACCGGCCCGGCCCTTATCGCAGAAGAATCATGGCGTGGGGCATTTAATTTCAGAATTGAGAAAATTTTCTTCGGTAATGAAAGCTATGCCGATTACGTCGGCATAAATCCGCTGTACACCTATAGCATAATGAAAGACCTTGAAATTACATTTGAAAATATCACCCTGGCACGGGAATACGACAAAGTAGAAGACCAGAAACTCACAGGCACACTCACCATGTGGGGAATCGATGTCGCCAAATATTACGCGAATCAGGCCATCGGCATTCAGGCCGGGGTTAAATATCACGACAATGGCGCTGAAGCCGGTGAATTACACTTCACAGGGGGTGAGATTTACTTTGGTGGCCAGATGCCCGCCTGGAAAAATGCGCGAGCCTACCTCACCGTCAGCAGCCGCGATTACCGCTATAAAGCCGCTGACACAGTAAATAACTATGCCAAACGAGATGAAAACGAATTATTGGCCGTTTTAGGCGCAAGCCATGATTTTAGAGCAGGCGCTTTAAAGTCATGGACACTCAATGCCCAGTACACCTACACGAATAACGACTCAAATGAAGAAGACTTTACTTACGACCGCAATGTATTTGAAATCAATTTGCGCCGCTACTTCTTCTAAATTTCATTCTTTGTAAACATTACCGACAATAGTGGGTTTCAGCAGTCGGTAATGTTTACAAAATTTAAATCATCCTGTTTTACTTTAAATTTTCACTTCTACAGTTTATCTATTAATTATTTCCTTTTCACCCCATAAAGACTTGAACTATCAATAGCTTATCTAATTTTTATAAAGAAGACACTCAAACGGGTTATAGACATTGGGCCCCCACTGCTTATAATTTAGCGATGATGGGAAATTTGCCCTGAAATAAGAATAAATAGGCAATACAAATAGTATGATAGATTAAACCTCTGTTTATCATACTTATTATTATTTTATGGTACTTTTATTGCAGACTAAATATGACAAATGTTATAGGTTTAAGATGATGAAATCAGTATATTTACTAACGCTAACACTGCTGTTACCGGTTCAGGCAATGGCTGTCGAGAAAGATTCTGTATACACCTGGGGAACATGGGCTGAAGGCATCAAGCCAGCTGCGGGACCGATCGCCAAAGTCACTCCCCCGCCTGCACAAAGACCCGATGTAAATTTCCGCGCAAATGAAACCTCTGCATTTTTACGTGAAGCGGTTGCAGTTATTCGCGTCCCCGCGCCACCCGTTGTTCCCAGTGCACCACAGGTATCCGGTGTTACTACAACTTCAGTCAACACGCCGACAGGCTCATCTACCAGCTTAAACACGGGCGGAGCTCTAAGCTTTAAACGCGCTAAATAACCTGTAAATGAAATTTGGATTTATCGATATGAAAAAGCTTTTACTCACACTTACCCTCGTAATTTGCGCTAATGCTCAGGTCGCAAATGCGGCTTTGATTAGTGTAGGCCCTTATGCAATAGATGAGGCCGCTACGGTTAGCTCAATTACTGGCGGAGCAAATATTTTTACCTCTACTGGTGACGGCACTGCCATCACTGATCAAAGCCTGGGCACTTATGTATATGGCGCACCTGACGCGGCTCAAGCGGGTAATATTGACCTGGGCTTCAGCGCCGATATTTATAACGGCACAGATGCAGACTTAGTTCTGTATTTTATTCGTGGTGATACGGATACGTTATCACCCGATTTTAATGTCACCATCAACAATCTGTCTGTCGCTTATAACGCAAGCCTGTTTACCTATGTAGACCCGGCTGATGGTCTAACCAAAAAATACCAGGCCTTGCTCAATGGTGACATCACCAGCTCAGACATAAATACCGCGGAAGGATTTGATGTACTCACGGCGCTAATTAATCTGGATGACTTTAATCTTACGACTAATTCTTCTATTCAAGGCCTGCAAATTTCCGGACTGGATAGTGATGAGCGTCTTGCACTGGTTGCGGGCTTTAACATTACGCCGGTGCCATTACCGGCACCATTTTTATTGTTAATATCAGGCCTGGCCGGCTTAGGTTTAGTTAGTCGTCGTAAATAATTAATCTGAATTTTTATATTGAAAAAGCCTGCTAAATGCAGGCTTTTTTATTTTTGGACAATTTTTATTAACAACTTAATCCCAGCAAAAACTATTCTTTATCCAGCCATTCTACAGCGCCTTTCCAGTGCATTTTATCCAGATAAACATTTTTACCTTTCAGCTCATGCACACCCAGCCCTTCTTGCGTTGCACGCACATAATTTTGTGAATCTCTTAGTCTTGCAATCACTGGAATATTTAACGAGTCTAAAAACCGATCCAGAGACTGAAAAGCGATCGTATTCTTTTTTACCCGATTGGCGACAATGCCGATACTGGTTTGATTTAATCTGACTTTAACATCCAGCAGTAAGTCCCGGATAAAATCTGCGGTGGCGAAAATATCTAAAGGTGATGGCAATACCGGGATTATTATTTTATCCGCGCCTTTTAACTGCTCTTTAAGGTCAGGACCTGTTAAACCGGGGGGCGTATCAATAATTAAGCGTTGTGTTTCTGCCGGCAATCTTAGTTGCCAACTCATGGTTACCGCTTTCGCTGAATTTTTATGAGCAACCACACCGTAAATTTCCGGCTTATCATCAGCACGAAGTTTAAGCCAGCGCATACTTGAACCCTGGGGATCATAATCAAACAGAGCAGTACTCAAACCCTTCGCCGCGTAATAGCTGGCAAGATTGGTTGACACGGTAGTTTTACCACAACCACCCTTGGTATTAATTACGACTATTCGTTTCATTCCTGACATTTCTTATCCGCCAGACTATAAGTCTAACATTTGCACCTATTCAGTTTTACTGCGCACGCCATATTCGTGCCGCCCTATCCGCAGCCGTTTATATTTTCTTATCATTATTATAGTACGTTCAATTGCTGCTCGATTAATATGCTCAATATTAAGTGCTATATCTATCAAATAACATTCCTTTTCTAGCTGTATATCAATAACCTGTTTTGGATCATCTGCAACCTCGTGGCGCTTTGCATATTCATTTATCGTGCTAATACAGGCATTCCAGACAATGGCTTTACCCGCAAAATTTCCTGTAAACTGTACATACACCTTAGCAGCAGGAAGCTTGCCAAAGACTAAAACCGATTGTCCTTGTGCGCATAATTCATTTTCAAGTTCATCTACACTTAAACTGATATTGAGCGTTTTATTAATGCACATTCACAACACTTACAATTTCACCTGAGATATTAACGAGAATAGCACATGAAATCATTAGCCGACCAATCATTACTTGCCTGCGATACTGGCAGCCAGGCATTATCAAAAACCGATATCAAATCGCATCTGTGCGATCTCAAAAACTGGGAATATCACACTGAAAAAAAAATAGATCAGATAATAAAAACATTTAGCTTTAAAAACTTTATTGATGCGACTCATTTTACAAATAATATTGCCGCATTAGCAGAACAGGAAAATCATCATCCAAAAATCTGCCTGGAGTGGGGGCGGGTAACGATAAGCTGGTGGACACACAGCGTGAACGGTTTATTTATAAATGATTTTATAATGGCCGCGAAATGCGATGCGGCGTACACAAAAAAATAGCGCGTTAACTTTTTTCAATATAAAAATGAAAGACACCATCATCTACCGATTTTTCAATTAACTTATCCGCAATTGCATCGAGTAACATATTAATATCCTGCTCAGCCACCGGATCAGTTGCCATTACATGTAACACTTCGCCACTGTTCATTTTTTTTAACAACTGTTTCGTTTGCATCACCGGTTGCGGACAGGCTTTATCGGTAGCATCCAGTTCATATTGATATTCCAGCATATGAATCTCTTTTTTATGATAATAATTGAATAACGAATTCGCGCCAAAGGCGAGAAGAAACAATCTACCGAGGGAGGCAAGCGCTCAGAGTGCGACCGCAAGGCTACAGATCAAGGCGAAAAGTGTAATATTACATCTGTAAGTGGAAAATTTCCAGCGCATAAATGCGGGCTATCAGAGGTAAGCGCTCAGGTTGCTCCTGTAAGGCTGCAGATCAAGGCGAAAAATGTAATCTTACAACATGTAAGTGCGCATTTTCCAACCCATAAATGCGTGCTACCAAAGGTAAGCGCTCAGGTTGCTCCTGTAAGGCTGCAGATCAAGGCGAAAAATGTAATCTTACAACATGTAAGTGCGCATTTTCCAACCCATAAATGCGTGCTACCAAAGGTAAGCGCTCAGGTTGCTCC
>Ga0316209_1001821_pt1 | contig 19639 bp, 18 predicted proteins | sample 6monopyrite_MG_FD_204945 | JGI IMG/M metagenome (GOLD analysis project Ga0316209, IMG submission 204945) | Microbial mat bacterial communities from mineral coupon in-situ incubated in ocean water Damariscotta River, Maine, United States -... | ecosystem: Environmental > Aquatic > Marine >...
TACTAGCGTAACTAATACCATCACAATAATGTCTGATTTCGGCATTCTTCTAACGGTACCAAAACTTGCCCACTCAAAGGTGCCAATGGCAACCATAATCATCAATCCTGTAAGAGCTGCCATTGGTACTTTTTCAATCAGTCCGGCACCAAACATGATGAAAACAAGTAGCATAATAGAGGCAACGATTCCTGAAAGTCGCGCTCTTGCGCCAGACGAAATATTGATCAAACTCTGGCCGATCATAGCGCAACCGCCCATTCCAGAAAATACGCCAGAAAGAATGTTTGCTGCTCCCTGAGCAATGGCTTCCTTATTTCCTCGTCCTCTTGTTTGCGTAATCTCATCAATAATGTTCAGCGTAAGTAGGCTTTCAATCAAACCTACACCAGCCATAATACTTGCATAAGGAAGAATGAGCATTAATGTTTCTAATGTTAATGGAACTTGAGGTAGGTGAAAAGGAGGAAAGCCACCTTGAATGGAGGCTATATCGCCAACAGTTCTTGTGTCAATGTCAAATCCAACCACAATTCCGAAAATTGCTAGAATAGCCACTAATGAAGATGGAATGGCTTTGCTGATTTTTGGTAATCCCCATATAATAAACATGGTTGCCACAACCAATCCAAGTAAGATATAGAGCTCAGTACCCATCAACCAATTACCATCAACATCTTTAAATTGATCTAACTGAGACATGAAAATGATGATGGCTAATCCGTTCACAAATCCAAATATTACAGGATGAGGGACTAAGCGCATTAGCTTACCTAGCTTCATTAAACCAGCCGTCATCTGAATGAGACCAGCTAGAACCACCGTGGCAAAAACGTACTCAACTCCATGAGATTTGGCTAGCGTAACCAGAACAACTGCAACAGCTCCTGTTGCTCCTGAAATCATTCCTGGACGTCCACCCAAAATGGAGGTAACCAACCCCATCATAAACGCAGCGTACAGTCCCGTAAGAGGAGATAGGCCAGCAATCAGGGCAAAGGCTACAGCTTCTGGCACCAAAGCCAAAGCAACGGTCAATCCTGAAAGGATTTCGTTTTTGTAATCTACCTTTTGAGTAAGGTCAAATAGATTGAGGTACTTTTTCATTCGGTTAGGTCAATACATCACCAACGGAAAAAATTTTCCGCAGAATCAAACTCAAAATAGAAGGGGAGATGTGCGATGAAATCAGGTTTTAAACCCTCGCACCACTTCAGTTTTTTAATTGGCGCGCAAAAGTACTGCTCCTTTTCGCTTACCAATCACGAATTTGAAAAAGATCTAATAAAATGGACAAACGGTTCTGTTAGTTTTGCGTTCATAAACCAATCAGATGAAAAAGCTACTTGTTCTTACCATTGTCGTTGTGTTTGTTGCTGCGTGTTCAACCGTTCCAATTACTGGAAGAAAGCAAATGAACCTGCTACCAGAAAGCCAGATGATGAGTATGTCGCTCACCAGTTACAATCAGTTTCTAGGTTCAAATCCAGTAGTTGCAACAACCGATCAACGGGCACAGCAGGTAAAAAGAGTGGGAGAGAAGATTGCAGCCGCGGCTACCCGTTACCTCAAAATAAAAGGTGCATCAGACCGAGTTGCTGGTTACAATTGGGAATTCAATGTAGTTGAAAGCAATGATGTGAATGCTTGGGCAATGCCGGGTGGAAAAGTGGTTTTCTATACCGGAATCCTTCCCATTGCTCAGGATGAAGATGGCATTGCGGTTGTAATGGGGCACGAAGTAGCACATGCTATTGCCCGACATGGTAATGAACGAATGAGCCAAGGATTGTTGGTGCAAGGCGGAGGAATGGCTGTCGATTTTGCTTCGGCCATGACCAATCAACCTCAACAAACAAGATCATTGTTTCAGCAAGCTTACGGAATTGGTACTACGGTTGGTGCCATACTTCCATTTTCTCGTCTTCACGAAAGCGAAGCAGATGAAATGGGCTTAATTTTTACTGCTATGGCAGGATATGACCCGGCTAAAGCTGTTCCGTTTTGGCAGCGGATGTCTAAGTTAGGCGGGAGTCGCCCACCTGAGTTTCTAAGCACACATCCAGACCCAGCTAAGAGAAGTGCTAAACTAGCCGAGCAAGTACGAGTTGCGCGTGCTTATGGTATTAAATACGGAACGAACTAGTTCTGCTTAACAAGCACAAGTTTCTGAGAATGTGAATTTGTTTCTGTTACAACTGTGATAAGGTAAATTCCTTGAAGCGATGTTGGTAGATTCAGTTCTAAGTTGTGCGAACCCGTTAAAAGCGTTTGATTGAATAGTTCCTGCTTCACACTTCCATCAATCGAAGTGAGATAAACGGCTACTTGTCCTTTGCGTTGGTTTACAAAATGCGCGGTTGTGGTTGAACTAGCTGGGTTCGGCTGAAGCTTCAATAGGTTGTATGTTGAATTTCCTACAAATACTGCAGTTAGAGAATCGCCATCAGAAGGTAGAAACCCAAGTTCGATTCCCTGTGAATTAACGTCCGTTCTATTCAACTCCCAATGGCTGAATGTAAAACCTTGGTGCGCTTCGGCTTGTACAGAAATGGGGATATCTTCGAAATATGTTCCGCTAAACGGAAACGATTTAACTGTAATTGAATTGAGTTTAATCCTTCCTGCTTGAGGAGGAAATACATTGAGATTCAGGCCTGATTGTTTGCCAAGTTCAAAGAAATCTTGCAAATAATCCGTGGCATAGGGTGGTCGCTGTTCAATGTACTCTCTAGCAATTTCAATTTCTTCATACCATTGATCGAGATTCGTATTCCAACGCTCAAAATGTTGGGGAATAACAGGTTCAATTTTTTTCGCGGCCTTTTCTTCTGCCTCACCAAGCCATTCTTTGGAGAAGATAGTATTTACCAAATCGCAATAACGATTTACGAAATACTCCAAGTAGCTTCTATTCTCTAGTAATTTCCTAAAAATGAGGACATGTCTGTTATTGTCGCCAAATGGTCCCAAGGCACGGCTTAGGGCATCTACCTCAACAGGGTCGAAAGAAACACCTCCAAATGTTACGTCAAGATCAAAAATGATGTAGCGCCATTTGGCCCCCGTTTTTCGTTCTCGCCAATATTTAAGATTGTTGTAAGGCCAATCTAAGTTGTTCGTATATGTCTGACAGATGAAATAATCAGCCATATTCAATACGTCAAAAAGACTGTCGGCAATTGCAAATTCAGAATCTAAAGAAGCATCAAGCGCAAGAACCTGAGACTCCATATCTTCAAATATTTGATAGTCGCCTTCCATAATCTGATCCTGCTCTTCTAACATATCCAGATTGTCTTCATCAATTCCGAAGTTGTTTCTCAAATAATACCTGTCAACCTTTTCTCGAACGTTGTGAATTCCCCAGAAATTCCCGTTCAAATACACTTCAACTGGCCGGTAACTTCCAGCGTCAACATGAAGTTGATTATTGATGAAATGATTTGCTAGAAAACCATCTCTGAACATGGTTTTCATGTAATCAGAACCTGAATTCCTTAGCACAAAGCGTTTGTTACTGGACTGAATTTTGTTCTCAAACAAGGAGTATTCAACTTCATCTTTGCCGTATTTGGCATCAGCTAGAACTCTTAAACTCCTCATAGGGCGCGTTCTTGAAACTGAGCCGCCATGGATGCGAACTCCCATCTTTTGGTCGAATCCGATTCTGCCATATTCATCAATCCACTGCACATTAACCGGAATTTCCGTGTCTGACCAAAAGTTGGCACCGAGGTAAGGAAATTCTGGAGAAGCATTGGGTCCGAACTCATAAATACCAGTATCGGCATCGAAAAAATATCCTGGATGTGTGGATAAACTAATAATTGGAAGTGTTTGCTGGTCTCTAAAAATGAAGCTGCCAATAACAGCTTTTGATTCAATTAGACCAGCTTTAAAAATTTTGGCAGTAATAATCGTGTTTTCACTAATCAGAGCGGGAGAATCGTAAACCGTACTTAACTCAGAAGGTTCACTTCCGTCCATCGAGTATTTAATTATGGCATCAGGTTCTGAGCTAGTAATATTTAATTCGAATGGCGAGGAATAAATACCAGAGGAGTGGCTAAAAATGGGCGCATAGGCTATGATGTGGTCTATAAATACGGAATTATTGTTAGTACTTCCGGGAGTTGGTGTTTTAAAGAATGCTCGTGTATAGCCGCCATCTTCTGTGCAACCAAAGGAAACATCTATTGAAAGGAAAGGAATAGTCAGGCTGTCAACCAATTCTTTGGTTGCAGAATAGAGCCAAATAGACTCACCATCTTTCGACAGTTTAAAGTTTGTATGTGGCTGATTGCCATTTGGTCGGTCTTTGTCGGAAGCAAATACCAGCAGGTACCCACCACCCGGGACTAAGACATTCCCAAACTGCCATTTGGTAGAATCATTTTGGCTATCGCTGAGGTAGAACCCATCCAGATTTACCTCCGTAGTTCCGTCATTATAGATTTCAACCCAATCGCTGCTGTCACCATCTTCATCATCAATTACCGTTTTATTGCTGCTGCTAACTTCGTTAATGCGAATTTGAGCTTTGGCCAAAACCGAGCAAATCAAGAGGAAACAAACGGTACATAATCTAAATTGCACGATAAAGTAGATAGGCTAAGGTTTTAAAACTGGCTGCTTAAATTTACCATTCATAAATCAGGTAGGGATTAAATGAAAAACAAAATTTTACTCAGCTTATTGTATATAGGTAGCTTGTTAATAGCAAGTTGCAAAAATGGCTGTATGGAATGTACTGGAACGAGTGCGCCCAGAGAGTTTTGTGAAGATGATTATATAGAAAAGGGTGATTACGAAGCGGAGATTTCTGCTTATGAGGCAACAGGAGGTGTTTGTGAAAAAAGCTAAAATATTGCTCTATGGTATATTTGTGCTGTTGGCTTCGGGCTGCAGCAGATGTGAGGACTGTCAGTTTCAGGGTGGTTCAGAAACCATTTGTGAAACGGAGTTCGATAATTCACAGCAATACGAAGATGCTATTGCCGAGAGGGAGTCTTCGGGTGCTAGTTGTTCTTCCACCGGTGGCTTTTAGCGCAATTCGTTATTTGCTTTTTGTATAGCTGACACATTCACGGCAACTTGGTTATTTTTGCCGTACAAATACAAGTTATGGCATCTACAGGAGACATTAAGATTGGGTCGGTAATTCGTTACAACGGAGAGCTTTGCATTGTGAGTGATAAACAGCACACCATGCCAGGAAAGGGCGGTGCGTTCTATCAGGTTAAGATGAAATCTATTCAAAACGGCAGGAGTTACGAGAATCGTTTCCGCTCTGGAGAGAATGTTGATATTGCCCGATTAGTTTACTCCGAACTTCAATACATCTATGCAGAAGGAGAACACTTTGTATGCATGAATCAGGAGACGTATGAGCAAATACATATTCCCAAGGTGTTGTTTGGAGACAATGCCAAGTTCCTTAAGGAAAGCATGATTGTAAAAGTTGGGTTTGAAAGCGATCAGCCAATTTTAGCCGAGGCACCAACATTTGTAGAATTACTGATAACTTATTCTGAACCAGGCATTAAAGGCGACACTGCAACCAATACTATGAAACCAGCCACCTTAGAAACTGGCGCAGAAATTAAAGTCCCTTTGTTTGTGAACGAAGGAGATACAATCAAGATTGATACGCGCACTGGCGAGTACATGGAACGCGTTAAAGACTAAACTTGAAGTGGGCTAAGTCTATTTCTGCAGCCGACCTCGCTTCTCAGCTAGGTGCGGAATGCATTGGAGATGCTACCGTTAAACTTACCGGTATTAACGAAATCCATTGTGTTGAGAACGGTGATGTTACTTTCTGTGACAATTCAAAGTACATTAAGAAAGCTTTAAATTCTAATGCAAGTTGTGTGCTCGTAAATGAGCGTTTCGAACCTACCGAAAGTAAAGTTTTGCTACTTCTCGAAAACCCCTTTGTTTCATTTACCCAGTTATTGAAAGAGCTGAGAGGTTCAATCGAAACCAACCAAATGATTAGTTCTTCATCCAATATTGGAGAAGGGTCGGTAATTATGCCTGGAGCTTTTGTTGGGAACAATGCAAGAATAGGAGCGAGGTGTATTATACATCCAAACGTAACTATTTATGATGGCTGTTCTGTTGGCAACAATGTCATTATCCATTCGGGAACTGTTATCGGATCCGATGCATTCTATTATCAACGAAATCAAGCATACGATAAGCTTAATTCTTGCGGCACTGTACGTATTGAGGATGATGTGGAAATTGGTGCCAATTGCACCATTGATAGAGGTGTAACTTCCCAAACGGTTATTGGTAAGGGAACCAAGATTGATAATCTAGTTCAAATTGGTCATGACACCGTGGTAGGTCAGAATTGTTTGTTTGCGTCTCAGGTTGGAATAGCCGGAGTGGTTACCGTAGAAGACGATGTGATTTTATGGGGGCAAGTTGGTGTTCAAAAAGATTTGACAATTGGAAAGGGAGCTGTTGTGCTCGGACAATCAGGCCTAGCAAAATCCTTAGAAGGAGGAAAAGTGTATTTCGGTAGCCCAGTGCGTGAAGCCCGAGAGAAAATGAAGGAGTTGGCTATGATTAAACAGCTGCCATCCATCATTCAAAGCCTTATTAAGTAACGATTACAAAGTAAGCAAACTCTCCTTTTTCCTTACTAGTCATGTTGTTACTATGATTAGTCTAATACTTGATCGAGTAGGCGTTAGCCTTCGTACCTTCAACTTATCTAGATGACCATACATTGACCAGTATTACTAAAAATAAGAACGAGCAAATCATTCTTGAAACACTCAAGATTGCAAACTCTGCCTTGAAGTTGAAAAATCTCAAGCTAAACTCGTTGCTGGAAATTACCAATGCGATTAACAATAATTTTTCGCGAGAGCAGTTGTTGAAAATATTTGAATTCGTTCTGCGAAACCAGTTAAATATTGGCAGGTTATTGTTTTATACCAAAGACGAAAAGTGGGAAGAATCCATTGCACACGGTATGTTGAATGGATGTGTGTCGCCTAATCTAGAAACCGATCTTTTACCCATTCAGGAAGTTCAGGAGCTAAAGAAATCCGATAAAAAATATTTTGGGCAGTTTGATGTGATTATTCCAATTCTTCATAAGAATGAGCCGCTCGCTTACCTCTTGGCTGGCGACATTAATGAAGACCTTATTGAGAATACTAAAACACGTCATATTCCCTTCATTCAGACACTTGCCAACATTATCATGGTGTCTATCGAAAACAAGCGGTTATTTAAGGAAAACCTGCAAAGAGCAGGAATGACTAGGGAAATGGAACTTGCTTCTGAAATGCAGAACATGCTTTTTCCGAGCAAGTTGCCACACAACGATAATGTTGAAATGGCGGCATACCATAAGCCGCATCACGATGTGGGAGGCGATTATTACGACTTTATTCAGCTCAGCGATAACGAGATTGCTTTTTGTATGGCAGATGTTTCTGGCAAAGGGGTTTCGGCCGCTTTGTTAATGTCAAATTTCCAAGCAAACCTCCGAGCACTTTTTCAGCAACAAACATCGCTTACCGAACTGGTTCAAGAATTGAATGTCAAGGTTTTGAATTCCGCCATGGGCGAGAAGTTCATCACTATTTTTATGGCCAAGTATAACTTTGTAACGCGTGTTTTGCAGTACGTTAACGCAGGGCAAAATCCACCAATTTTAGTATCAAACAATACCACTAGTTCGCTTTCAACTGGTTGTCCTGGTCTTGGTATGTTAGACGAGCTTCCAAGTATCCGCGAAGGAGTAGTAATTTTGGATCCGGGCTCAATAATAACGTGTTATACTGATGGTGTTACGGAGCTTGAAAATTCTCGTGAAAGAGAATTTGGCGAAAGTAAGTTGGAGTTGATTCTGTTGGATACACAAAATAATCCGGTGCGTACCATCAACGAAAATATTGTCAAGTTGCTAAGGAGTCATAAAGGCCAAATGCCTTACGTTGATGACATTGCGCTACTCACCACTCGCTTCAAGTAAGCTATCTTCCGATTTTTCGTCAGCTCCTTCATTCAAGTGATAGACTTCGAATGCAACAATTGCAGCAATAAAGCCCCAAAATGGTGCTGAAGCCTTATCTGTATCAAGGAAATTATTTAGCAGACCATGAATCAAATACGTTATCAATCCTAAGAAAAGGTTGACCATATATAAACGATGTTCCTTGTTTTTAATCCTTGGATAAAGCATGACCGAATAATATACCACGCAGGCAATTATCATTAGAAAAGATAGCATGCCAAAGACTCCCGATTCTGATAGAGGCCCAATATATTCGCTGTGTGCGTTTCCGGCATCACCAGCGTTGGTGCTAATTCTAGTTTTTTCTGCCGATAGCTGAAAAGGCGCGTACTGAAACATATAAGTGCCCGGTCCCCAACCAACAAATGGTCTTTCTTGAAACATACGCCAGGCCGCGCTCCATCTATTCAATCGCTCCAAGTTGGATGCGTCTGTTGAAATATTGGTAATTGATTGCACATGTTCGGTCAACTCAGCTGAAGAGTCCTGCCGGTTCTTTTCCAACTTCATTATTATGGTTTCCCACGAGAGAAACAGTACCACCAAAAAAGCGACCCCAACGACTAATAGTGTAGAAAACCGTACGCGAAAGCGCATCACTAAATAAACACCAGCAGCTCCGATGAGACTAACCCACGCTGCACGTGTGTAAGAAAGAATGAGTGCCACACTAAATAGAACGAGTACACCAAAGAAAAGTAACTTCCAACTCCTACTATAGTTGCTACCGAATGTAAGTGCGATTAAGAGTGGGTAAAACATGGCCAATGCAGCACCGTAAGATGTATGGTCATTAAAAAACGGAGACATAACCCAGTGAGCCGCTTGCTCCGTAAATCCAAACAAACCATGGTGAATTATGGTGTAAAAAATGATACCAACGAATGCCGTTAAGTACATAGCTAAGAACTGCTTGATGTTCCTGAAATCTCGAAACAATTGTGTCATTACAAAGAAAAAGGCTGTGACATACCAGAGTCTAGAAACAAAATACTTGAGCGAAACAATTGGCATCTCACTTGTTACGGTTGTTACTCCAATCCACACCAAATTGATAATGATTGCCAGGGTTACGGGATGATTAGCAATCCGCTTATCAAACCTTCGTTCAGCAAACAATTTTAGTATGAAAATGAGCAAGACCCCAAATAGTAACGGATCCGTAGGTAGGGTTAGTCCGACCCCTAAACCAATTTCAGTTAAGTTAACCGAAAGGGGAGTGAGAAAAACAATGAAGAGCACAAGCTTGTCCAGCGCAAAGAAAGCCAGTAGCATTACGAAGAGCAAAACTGGCAGTATGGGGGCGTAGTAAAACTCGAACGCAATTAGTAGAGCGTTCAATAATGCAAAGCCGCCTCCAACCCAGTAGATGGATTTTGAATGAGCGAGTGTTTTTTGGATAGAACCTATCAAGGAGCACTAACTAGTTTGTGTACTTTCTTTTAGGTTTTCAACTATTCCTAAAAAAAGTACTGATAGGAGCAACGTTCCCAAAACGGATACGACAACGATTAACCACCTAATTGGATACGCTTTTTTATCAGCCACAACAGGATTGGTAATGATGTTACAATATGTGAGGTCTTTCTCCACATCGCGCTGTGCGGCTTCCAATTGTTCTTTCAAATCATTGTAGCCTCCACGCACTCTCCAAAGATGTTCATTCAGCGACATAAACTCGCCACCTTTTTCCTTTAATGCGTTTAATAGCGGTTCAATTTCCTTAGCACTTGCGCGTTTGCTCGGGGTTGTAATTACATCCAAATACCTTTCTGTAGCGTACTCGGTTTGTAGCGAATAATCCAGTATGCCATATTTCTGCCGAATTCCAGTAAGAATAGTTTCCATACTGTCCATTTCGGCCTTTTTATTCGAGACTTGAGTGTCTAAAATCTTAACCAGCTCCATTGCCTTTTCTTGTTGAAGAAATCGTTCTTTCTTATTGAAGAAATGAATAATGGACCGAACCATATCTCGTGCCTGAACTGGGCTCGCGTCTAACACCTCAACTATCACAGATTCGTATTCTGTTTTGCGAAAAACCACATTTTCTTGATACTGCTTAATCAACGCACTTGCTGAAGAGACCCCTTCTGGGTCTATCCCGTAAGTCTCATATAAGTGATACTGATTAGTAATCGAATCGCGAATTACATCTGATTCCAACACCTGTAACATCTGCTCTGTAGCAGTTTCCGCTCCCATTGGAATAATATTGGCAGGATAGAGTACCGCAAACGATTTGTATTTGGGAGCAATAACAAATGGACTGGAGAAAATAGCAGATAGCACCAGTGCAATTACCGCTACAATAGCCAATTGCTTCCGCCACTTTAGTAGTAGGCTAAAAAGCTCGGAGTTGTTTTTGTATTGGCTCATGCCAGTTAGTCGTTAGCTTTTGCAAAATTTTCGTACCCAATAATGAGCAACAAAGCCAAAATAAATGTGGATACGGTTGATACAAGCACAATTAGCCATCTAATAGGGTAGCTTTTCTTTTCGGCAGGAAAAGCATTGTTCACAATAAATTTGTGAGGTAAAGTCTGTTCAGCGTCAACTCTAGCTTCTTGATATTTAGCGCGTAAGTGGCTCAACTGCTCTTTTTCGTGTTCAAGCATATCACGAATAGAAACATAAGCCCCACCATATTTTGAAAGCACCTTTAGCTTCGCTTCCAGTTTTTCTGCCGCCTTCATATTGTTTTCCAAAATAGCTTTGGCGTAATACTCATTGAAACGTTCGGACATTGACTCGTAGTCATTCACACCCATTTCGCGCATTGTATTTAAGGAATCTTCCAATTCCTTAACATAGCTCTTCATTTCCAAATACTCGGTCTCACTAATTGCCTTGGCTTTGAATGCCCGCTCCTTTTGCATTCTGTTCATTACAGAATCTACCAGAGCGGCTATGTCGTTGGCAATATCTGCTGCTAGAAAACGGTCAGCATCTAATACATCTACTCTAACCGATTGAAACTCAGTTCGCTTATACGTGATATTGCTTTCGTATTCTTTGAAAAGTTGAGTCTGCTTGTATCTGTCTGCCGTATCAATCTCGTAGTGATTCATCAAATCGTACTTGTCGACAATTCTAGAACGAATTTCATCAGAATTCAGAATCTGAATCAATTGCTCGGCTTGCTCTTCTTCACCAAAAGAAAGCAAGTCTTCCTTACTGGCATTGTTCTTCGCTAGCAGCGACTTTGAAATTGAAGCTGTTGAAGTTGGAAACATAATTACCGTGCTCTCAAACTTGGGAGAAATAAACATCGGAGCTGAGAAGACAGCGGATAGGATACCAGCGGCCAAAGACAGAATGATGAGAGGCTTTTTCCAGCGGACCACAAACAACAACAGATTCGAAGAGTCGAAATCTAAACCATTGTTGTTATCTATTTTTTCGTTCGGCATTCGTTATAAAAATGAGGTCGCAAAAGTAGAAAATTTTGAGAGGGAAATTGGTTGCAATGGCTAATCTCGCCTAGCACTCAAATTACGTATGATTTTAAGGTCGGGAATCAAAGCTGTAACGGTTAACAGCCCTCCGGTAGCTGTGATGATTAACCCACCTATTATCCAGTCGAAATCTGAAACAAAATAGCCAGAAATAAAAATCACTAAAACCGAGATTGACAGTAACCCCAAACTACGGTTAGCGGAAAATTTAAACAATCTAACTGCAACTATTAGTTGTAACGAGAAAGCGATAAGCTGTGTAGTTAAACACGTGATAGCTGCTCCGTAAGCTCCTAATTTTGGTATAAGAATTAAATTTACCGTAAGACTTGATGTAACTCCAATTAAAGCTATGATATTCAATTGTTTGAGACTTCCATTAGCCGTAAGAAGTGTGCCTATAATGTATGCGCCTGCCATCGGAATGAGGGAAAACATGAGCAATGATAAAATGCGACCAGATTCAACCGTATGCTTATCATAAAGAACGGCCATTAAGTCGGTAGCGTAATACCAGCAGATAACCCCTAGGGTGAATGCAGGAATCAGGATAAGTTTGGAGGCCATATTTACTAATGGCCGAACATCTTCTTTTAACTTCAGCATTCGGGAGAACATGGGAAGTAATAGCACAGCAAACAAATAGGCAATCATGTTGCTAGCATCCAGCAACCGAAAGGCTTGCGCGTAAATCCCAGTTTGTTCCTTGCCATCTGGCAGCATTCGTTCTATTAATACCGAATCTACACGACCATAAATGCTCATAAGTAAGATGAGTAAGGCAAACGGTAAGCTCTGCTTGAGTACAAGTATTAGCATAACAGGGTTCCATTTAAAGGTAAACGAACCACCATGCCTTAGAACCACGGCTAATGCAAACAACGCTGTAACTGCATATGCAAAGGTTTGTAGGTAAACAAACCATTCTATTTGAAAAGGAACTGAGCGCTGTGCGAAGAAAAGTATCCATCCACATGTGAGAATCATGAGCAACCTGTCCATAACAGAAACCAGACTGTCTATTTTAAAAAGCTGCAAACCTGCGATATTTGACCTGAAGAACAAGATGGAGGAGAGTAGGAATTGGTTAAAACAGAGCAGCATCAACATCAACATTTGGTGATGCGAATAGCCCAAAGTCAAACCAGCACTTATACAAATGACCATATATCCAACGGCCAACAACAAACGCAGCGCAACAATTCTAGGAAAATACTTGCCGAGCAGGTGTTCGTGCTGAGAAACATTCCGATTGTTGAAATTGCTGATTCCCAAATCGAGAAAAACATTCAGGATAAAAGCAAAGTTGAAAAGGGCGAAATATGAACCATATACTTCAGCTCCAACTTCGTTTTGCACGGCTCTATCAATGCCGAAAATCCAAAACGGTTTAACCAGCAGATTGAGAAATAGCAAAAATGCCAGATTGGAAAGAAACTTTCTTTGCATGAGCTTAGGCAAATCTACTATTTGAAAACACTTGACTAACCTCAGCTTAACCGCTTTTATTACATTGCCATTGTGCGAATTGCTGTCAATACAAGACTATTACTAAAAGGCCGTTTAGAGGGCTTGGGCCGTTTTACCAATGAAACGTTAAAGCTGATTACTCGCTCGCATCCCGAGCATCAATTCTATTTCTTGTTTGATAGATCGTTTGATAAAGAATTCATCTTTTCGGATAACGTAACCCCAATCGTAATAAACCCACCAGCCAGGCATCCCGTTTTGTGGCATGTGTGGTTCGAGATTTCGTTACCAAAAGTGTTGAAGAAGATTAACCCTGATTTGTTTCTCTCTCCGGATGGATTCCTGTCTTTGAAATCGAACGTACCGAGTTTACCAGTGATTCATGATCTTAATTTCGTTCACAATCCAGACCATTTGGCACGGTCTCATTCATGGTTCTACAATCGATACTTTCCAAAGTATGCTCAAAAAGCGAGTCGAATTGCAACAGTTTCAGCGTTTTCGAAACAGGATATCGTAGAGCAATACGGTATTGATGAATCTAAAATAGATGTGGTTTATAACGGAGTTTCAGAACGGTTTAGTCCCTTGAATGAGCAAAGCAAGACACTCGTACGCACCAAATGGACTCGTGCAAGGCCTTTTTTTATCTATGTTGGTGCGATTCACCAGCGGAAAAATATAGAGCGTATGTTGCTCGCGTATGACCTGTTTCGAAGTAAGACTGAGCAAGCTTACCGATTTGTTGTTGTTGGAAATAAAAAATGGTGGACGAGCCAAATGCAAGAAACTCTCGACTCAATGAAATTCAAAGCCGAGGTAGTTTTTACAGGCCGAGTTTCTGACCAAGACCTCAACGATTTGATGGGAGCTGCTTTGACCAACGTTTATGTTTCAACTTTTGAAGGATTTGGTATTCCTATAATCGAAGCTTTTCAGTCGGGAGTTCCCGTAATTACGTCCAATGTTACCAGTATGCCTGAAATTGCGGGAGATGCCGCATTACTTGTAGATCCTCTAAATACAGAATCCATAGCAAGTGCTATGCAAGAAGTCGCGTTTTCGGACTCGATTAGGCTAAATCTAGTTAAGAAAGGATTGGAAAGAGCTCGCTATTTTACGTGGGAACAAACTGCCAATTTACTTTGGAATAGTATTGAAAAAGTTACCGACTAAAGGCGTCAATTGAAATTTCCATTAACCACTTCACTTTTGGCACGAATCATGCAAGATTCTGTTCATTGGTGGGAGAGGTGTTTACCTCGATGGGCGGTTGAGGTTCTTTTAGAATCCGAGGCCGCCCATCAAACCTCCAGCCATTCCGCGCATTTCGCTTTCAAACACACTTTCCGCACTTTCTAGAGCTTTGTTCGTAGCCAGCACAATCAATTCGGCAACTTCTTCCTTATCGCCATTTTCAAATGTGCTCTGGGCAATAATTACCTCAGTAATCTTCTTGTTTCCGTTGGCAATTACGGTTACACCCTTACATTCGCCTTTCACCGAAATGTGATTTAGCCTTTCTTTGGCAGCATCCATTTGCTCCTTCATTTGCTGGAGCTGTTTTATCTTATCAAACATCCGTTACTTGTTTTCGGAGTTTTTACTATTCTTTGAATTCTCGGCCAATAGCTTGATTCTGTGTTCAATCAGTTGGTTCATTTCATCTCCCATTTCTTTAATTGATGGGTATTTGGTGGTTGAAATAATTTCAGGACAATATTCCTGAATGGACTGGTTGAGGTTTTCTACCTCTTCCATAATTTCCTTTAATAGGCTTTCGGTTGACACGAATCAAATGTAGAATTGAAGACGTTTCGGCTAAGTTGGAACAGCGAAAAGATGTTAACAATCAATCAACAATCTAACAGTTAGTCATTCATCCACGGCATTCCTCTAGAAAAACGGTTTTTCCATGGATAAAGTGGTTTCTCGTGCTCATCCTTTAGTTCGCGAACATCCGTTTTACGTGCAGCCGGGGTTCCGATGAGTAGAGAAAAATCATCGAATGATTTAACTACCATGGACCTAGCAGCAATAAGACAATGCTCTCCAATTGTAATATCACCGATAAGTGATGATTGGACGCCAATTTGCGTGAAATCTCCGATTGTTGGACCTTTCACAAATTCAGTTGGAGGATGCGTATCGTTGGCAAAAACCGTATTGGGATAGATAAAAACATAGTTCCCCAATTTGGAGAATTGACATAAATGAACATTGCTGTGTAACTGGCAGTAATCTCCTAGTTCGAGAAATCCTTGCAGGTCAGAGTTTGTTCCAATTTTACAGTGGTTTCCAATGGTAGTGTTTTCTCTGAGGGTAACTCGATGTCCGGTAGAAATACCGTTGCCTATTACACACCCAGCATACACAATTGTATGACTCCGAATCAATGCGTTTGAACCAATAAAAGTTGGCTCGTTTTGATAATTATCACGTTCATAATAAGAACTGGTTGGTTCACCTATTACGCAGTTGTTAGCGATTACCGAGTCGTCACCAATCACCACATTATCATAAATAACGGTTTGGTCTCCTACACGCACATTCTTGCCTAGCTTGGCCAATGGACTAATGTGCACGTTGATTCCGTTAAATTTCATTGGCTCAAAAATACAACGCCACTAAGGCTTATCCGAGTTATTCTCCGAACCTAGTTTTTCATCGTGGTTCAAACCAATTCCCTCCCAATAGCAGGCGTAGCAACGGTATCGCTTAACAGGAAGAATTCCAAAACTGACCTTTTCAATAATTTTATCGTTTCGTTTTCTCTTGGAACGCTTTATCTTTTTGCCACAGTTTGGGCACGAATGGCGGTTTAATATTCCTGAGGTCATACTAAGAATCAACGTGATTAAATAGAGCACAATTAACGCAGTAAGCCATGAAAGGGGCTTTACAAACAGAACGAGATAATCAAGAGATTTGATGTCCATTGCTCTCAAATTTAGGAGACTATTGTTAACGTATCAATTTAACTTTGCCCCATCAGGTTAGCTCATCTGCATGTTAAAAACAAAAAACACACTTTATGATTACCCTTATTTCTCCAGCTAAGAAACTCGATTACGAATCGGCAGTTTGCACCAAATATTTTACCATTCCTGAAGGGCTTGATAAATCTGCAGCGCTTATTACCAAGCTACAGAAAACATCTAAGAAGCAACTGAGAGAATTGATGAGTTTGAGTGACAACCTCACTCAATTAAATGCAGAGCGCTATACAAGTTGGACAAAGGATTTTACGGAAGGCAATACGCGTCAGGCTTTGTTGGCTTTCAATGGTGATGTTTATCAGGGAATGAAGAACACGGAATTGACGGAAGTAGATTTGAAATTTGCGCAAGAGCACCTTCGTATACTTAGCGGGTTACACGGGTTGCTCCGTCCGTTGGATCTTATCAAGCCCTACAGGTTAGAAATGGGAACCAAGCTTTCGGTTAGAAAAAAGAAAAACTTGTATCAATTCTGGGGAGATGAGATTACAAACAGATTAAATACCGCTTTGGAAGCATCAGGAAACGACACGTTAGTTAATCTGGCTAGTGGCGAATACTTCAAAGCGGTGAATACCAAAAAATTGAATGCGAAGATTATTACACCTGTTTTTAAAGACATGAAAAATGGTCAGTTGAAGGTGATTTTCCTGTATGCCAAACAGGCAAGGGGAATGATGTCTGGTTATATTCTCCGAAATCGAATTAATGATGCTGAAGACTTGAAAGGATTTGAGGATGGCGGTTACCGCTACACCGAGAAACTTTCTGATGAGAGCACTTGGGTGTTTACACGTTAGAATTTTCCTTTTCAACAGTTAGTTTTGCGATGCCTATTAAACCAATAATTAAGCCATGACCGAATTTATCGAAAGACCAATGTTTACTGACGAACATGACATGTTTCGTCAATCTTTAGGAGACTTTATTGCGCAAGAGATTGTGCCGCATAATGCCGAGTGGGAAAAGAACCACATGGTAAGCCGCCAAAGTTGGGAAACACTCGGTGCCAATGGCTTTTTATGTATGCAAGCACCAGAGGCTTATGGCGGTATGGGAATCGATGATTTTCGTTACAATACTATCTTTTCTGAAGAGTTGAGTAGGGCAGGAATGGCTGCTCCAGCCGTAGGTTATTCGTTGCACAGCGATATTGTACTTCCGTACATTTTGGATTTCGGCTCTGAGCAAATGAAAGCCAAATGGTGCCCAAAAATGATAAGTGGAGAGGCTATTGGAGCCATTGCCATGACAGAGCCTGCTGCAGGAAGCGACCTTCAGGGAATGAAGTGTACTGCAGAGGATAAAGGTGATCACTACTTGGTTAACGGCTCTAAGACCTTCATTACCAACGGTTATCTGTGTGACGTTTGTGTTACTGCTGTAAAGACTGACCCAACCATGGGAGCTAAAGGCATTAGTATGTTGCTGATGGAAGCCGATATGGAAGGATTTACCAAAGGCGAACCATTTCAAAAAATTGGATTGCACGCACAAGATACGTGTGAGTTGTTCTTCGATAATGTGAAAGTGCCAAAGGAAAACCTAATCGGAAAAGAAGGGGAAGGTTTTAAATACTTGATGAAAGAACTGGCTCAGGAGCGCTTGGTTGTTGGTATTGGAGCTTTGGGTGCTGCCGAAGGAATTTTCTGGAAGACGGCTCAGTACGTAAACGATCGTAATGCGTTCGGACAAGCAATTTCACGTTTCCAGAATACGCGTTTCAAAATGGCTGAAATGGCTACTGAGATTACTAAGACACGTGCTTTTCTCGATGCTTGCGTTGCTTTGCATAACGATGGCAAACTGGATGCTGCCATGGCAAGCATGGTTAAGCTAACCACAACCGAGGTGCAGTGCCAAGTAGCAGATGAATGTCTGCAGTTGCATGGTGGTTACGGATATATCTGGGAATATGATGTTGCCAGAGCCTGGGCTGATGCTCGCGTTCAGCGTATTTATGCTGGAACCAACGAGATTATGAAAGAACTGATTGCCAGAAAGATACTAGGGAAGTAGGCTTTAGCTAGATTTCGAATCTATTGGATGCCCGAACGTGGCGGACTACGCCTCATGTTCACTAGCATCTGACCCAAGGTTTTCCTCGGAGACAGAATCTTCGATAAGTCCCTCATATTCTTCCTCGTCACCTAGTCCGCTAAACATCATTCCGAAGGTCATAACCAAAACGGTTAACACAATCACCTGAATAATGAGTGACTTGTTGACTAGAGCTATGCTTTCTTCTGGAGTAATGTAAAGAAATAGAAGAATGGTAATCAGACCTCTGGGTGCAACAAATAGCAAAGGCGCTATAGGTAATCTCGAAATTGCGAGTTGAATAGTTCTTACGAACAAAAAGAGCAGAACCATAACTACCGCCCATATTACAGTTGTTGCATCAAAAAGGTCAGAGGTTTCGAGCAAGTAACCAAAAACCAAGAAGAACAGCGACCGAATAAGAAACGTGCCCTCTATAGTGAGCACCGTAAACATTTCCACTTCCTTGGCTGGGTCGTACGACACTAGTTTACCAATCCAAGCAAGGTTCTTTAGCTTATCAAGGTGCCCTACAAACAACCCGAACAAAAGGATGAAGATGAGGCCCGGCAAATGATAGATTTTGAGTACAGTATAGAGTAGAACTACCAAGAGAATAATTGGCACAAACTTGACATGATGATCAATACGAGCTAAAAGCATGGAAAGTCCAATAGTTGCTACTAGAGAAATGATTAAAATGAGTAGAATCTGAAGCCCAAAGTTTAGAAAGGTAGTTTGATCGTACACTTCATTGAAAAGCACAAAATTGAACACCAAAACACCAATAATATCCGAGAGGCTGCTCTCGTAGATTACAAATTCCTTCGATTTCTCATCAAGGTTTACTGCACTTGGAATAGCAATAGCGCTACTGATGATACAGAAGGGAATGGCGTTAATGAAACAGTTTCGTAGTTCATAGCCACCGAAGTAGTGGAAGCCGTAGGCTATGGCGAATGTTAGGATTATAATAGGGAAGAGGGCACCTAAGAATGACTTCAGAATCAGTCCTGTTTTGGTTCGATCTATCTTTAGTTCTAACGAGCCTTCCAGTACAATAAGCACTAATCCAATGGTGGCTATTACAGGTAAAGCAGGATTAAAATCTGGCAACTGAATATTCAGGAAAACAGTTATTTGCTTTATTGCCCAGCCCAAAATGAGCAGCAGTAGCACAGATGGAATCTTAGTTTTTGCAGACGTTAGTGCAAACAAATACGCCACCAAGAGCAGCGTACAAAGGGTAATGATAATGGCTGTTGTCAAATCCTAGTTGTGATGAATCCGAAATATACCAATCAATTCATCGGCAGGAACCATTCCGTTCTCATGATTTTTGATTTCAGTCAACACCTCTTCAATCGCATTGGGATGTAGTAAAAGACGTAACACAAATTCGCGAATATGGTCTAATTCCGCAGGATGAACATCAAAGTCAACATGGCAAAGCAGTACCATTCTGGGTAGCAGCAAAATGCGATTGGTTTCTAGTGGAGGAGGAGTGAACTCAATGTATTGACTAAACAAAGGGTTGAGGTCGTCTTTGGTTACTCCCAACATCTGTGCAATGGTCGAAATGAATTCATACTCGGAATCGCGGCATTCCTTATCCACACGTGCCA
>Ga0316209_1001822_pt1 | contig 19633 bp, 19 predicted proteins | sample 6monopyrite_MG_FD_204945 | JGI IMG/M metagenome (GOLD analysis project Ga0316209, IMG submission 204945) | Microbial mat bacterial communities from mineral coupon in-situ incubated in ocean water Damariscotta River, Maine, United States -... | ecosystem: Environmental > Aquatic > Marine >...
CCTTTTTTGCGCACCATGCCAAAGGGAAGGTTAAGCCCTTGAGCCACAGGAACGCCTGTTAAAAACCCTCTGGATTCAATCCCTAAAACAATATCAGCTTTGCTTTCTATAACTCGGGCTATCAGATCATCAATAACATTATGCCAAATATCAGGCTTACTCAGTAGTGATTGAATATCATAGAAATTTATACCCTCTTTGGGGAAGTTTGGAACAACGTCAATATGGGGAAGAAGTGTCATTTATATTATCCTTGATAATCTTATATTAAAAAGTTCTTTTATACACCATATATACTGTATATTGTATCCACGGGATAAAAACCGAGAGTAAGTGTATAGGCAATGTTTAAACGGCGCAAACCTTTAACGCTGAGTCAGACAGCAAAACAACTTTTCTGGCCAGCGATGGGTTGGAAGCGCTCATTGGTTTATATGAAGCACCGCCTTTTGCGCGTTGCGGATACTACGCATAGCATCGCACTTGGTCTTGCTATTGGCCTTGGGGTTTCGTTTACACCGCTTTTGGGAACTCACTTTATTCAAGCAGCGATTATTGCTATTATTTTGCGTGGTAATGTTATTACAGCCATGATGGGTACGTGGATTGGTAATCCTTGGACTTTCCCATTTTTCTGGTGGGCAGGATTTTCATTTGGAAGCTTTCTTTTAAGTTTTTTAGGTATAGAGGGTGCTTCAACTATACCTGAAAATTTAAGTTTATCAGTGATTTATCATGATTTCTGGTCACTTTTTATGCCGTGGATGTTTGGTGGATATATCCTATTGGTTATTAGCGTTCCCGTAACTTACCCCATCTATTATAAGATAATAGAAAGTGCCAAGAAGGCTCGAGATAAGGCAAAGGCTTTGCGTGTAGAAGAGCGCAAGGATAAGAGAATGAAGGCTAAGAAAAAATGATATTGGGTATAGGCAATGATATTGTTGATATCGTGCGCATTGGTAAAGTTCTGGATAGTCATGGTCGGCGCTTTGAAATGCGATGTTTTACCGAGGCAGAGCGTAAGAAAGCAAAGCGTAGGGAAGATTCTGGAACACATGTGCATGTATATGCAAAGAGATTCGCGGCAAAAGAGGCGTGTTCAAAGGCTCTGGGAACTGGCTTTTCAGGCGCAGTTTATATGAAGGATATTGGCGTTATTGAAGATGAAAAAGGGCGTCCTTTTTTAGAGCTTAAAGGCGGCGCATTAGAGCATTTGGAAAAAATTACCCCAAAAGGTATGAAGCCATATTTACACTTATCTTTAAGTGATGACCCACCTTTTGCGCAGGCCTTTGTTATTATCGAAGCATTATAATATATGGCAGGTTGTAATGATATTGTTTGTAATCTAGATATTTGTAGATTCTTCACTGGTGTTTTAGTTGTTTTTACTGTAAATCGATTGATATGTCAGAAAAAGTAGAAAATTCCACAGGGGAAACCTCACAAGAACAAGGTGTTAAGAAAAAGCCCGTGTTGCTTGAAAAGGGAGAGCTAAGCGAGTTCTTTAAGACCGCTTTGATTGCCGTTTTTATTGCTTTGGTTATCAGATCAGTGTTTTTTGAGCCTTTTAATATTCCGTCTAGCTCTATGAAGCCGACTTTGTTGGTTGGTGATTATTTATTTGTGAATAAACCGGCCTATGGGTATAGTAAGTACTCATTTCCTTTTGGTATAGCCCCTATAGAAGGGCGAGTTTGGTCAGAGCAACCTGAGCGCGGAGATATTATAGTTTTTGCGCTTCCTAGTAATACGAGCATAGATTATATAAAGCGCGTGGTCGGCTTGCCTGGAGATACTGTTCAGGTGCGCAGAGGGCGTTTATTTATCAATGGTCAGATTGTTCATAGAGAGCTTGTCGGCACAACAGAAATAAAAGAAGATGGTGGTAATATTCAGGTTGTTAATGAATATATTGAAACTTTGCCAGATGGTGCCGTCCATAGAATATATGAAGAATCAGATTTAGAGCATTTAGATAATACTGAAGAGTTCATCGTTGCAGATGACCATTATTTTATGATGGGTGATAACCGTGATAATTCTGCTGATAGTCGTGTGATCGGGGCCGTGCCATTTGAAAATATAATTGGTCGTGCTGATTTTCTGTTTTTCTCAACTAATGGATATGCGCATTTAGTTGAAATGTGGAAATGGCCATGGAGCATACGCTATGATCGCCTTTTTATGGATATTGACCCCGTAAGGCAAAAAGAGGCGCAAGTTTCAGATAATTAAGAGGGCTCTTTATGATTAAGCCTATAGAAGAATTTCAAGAAAAAATAGAATACCAGTTTAAAGATTTGGCGCTGTTGCAAACGGCATTGACTCATTCAAGCACTGGAGAGGCTGCTAATTATGAGCGTCTGGAGTTTTTAGGTGATCGCGTCTTGGGATTGGTAATAGCATCTTTATTATTCCGCAGATTTCCTGATGAAAAAGAAGGCGATATGGCAAAGAGGTTGGCTTTTTTGGTGCAGGGGCAAACAATCGCCGATGTTTCGCAAGGTATATCGCTTGGTGATTTTATATTATTTTCAGATGCTGAGGCCGCCTCAGGCGGTGCAAAGAACGATCATATTCTAGCCGATGTTTTTGAAGCTGTAATTGGTGCTATATATCTTGATAGTGGATTTAGCGAGTGTAAAAAATTGATAGAAAAGCATTGGAAAGATGTTTTGCATACTATGCGCCGCCCCCCTCAGCATCCTAAAACATCGATTCAGGAATGGGCGCAATCTGCGGGATTGCCATTGCCTGTTTATGAGATCGTTGGGCAAAGTGGGCCTGATCATGCGCCAGAGTTTGAGGTTAGGTTATCTATTAAAGGTCATTTACCGATATTTGCAAAAGGTCGTTCCAGAGCAGAAGCTGAAAAGCAAGCTGCTGCTGATTTTATGGCAGGTATAGAGGGTTATAATATAAATGAGCAATAAAAATAAAAAGAACAAATGCGGTTTTGTTAGTGTTGTCGGGCTTCCTAATGCAGGTAAATCAACGTTTGTTAATACTCTTGTCGGTACAAAAGTTTCTATTGTTTCTCGTAAAGTTCAAACTACCAGATGTCGGGTTTTGGGTGTTGCCCTACATGACAATGCGCAAATTATTTTGATTGATACTCCGGGAATTTTTAAACCTAAGAAAACCCTAGAAAAAGCAATGGTTACAGCAGCGCTATCAAGCTTTGAAGAGTCTGACTATATTATTCATATAGTTGATGCTGCTGTGAGTAATCCAGTAGATTTTAATAATGTTGTTATCAATTCATTATCAGATCAAAATTCTAAAAAAAATAATGTTATCTTAGTTTTAAATAAGGTTGACCGTACATCAAGACCTGATTTATTGGCTATATCCAAAAATATGAATGAGGCTTTTCCTTATGCAGCGACTTTTATGATTAGTGCGACATCAGGAAAAGGTGTCCAAGACCTTGCAGATTATCTTAGTAACGCTTTGCCTGAAGGTGATTGGCTTTATCCAGAAGATCATATTACGGATATGCCCATGCGTTTAATGGCGGCAGAAATTACTCGTGAAAAAATTTATGATCAGATCCATCAGGAAATACCATATTCAGTGTTTGTCCAGACGGAGAGTTGGGAAAACTTTGATGATGGTAGCATAAAAATATCTCAAGTTATTTATGTACAAAAAGAAAGCCAAAAAGGCATAGTGTTAGGTAAGGGTGGAAGTAAAATTAAATCTGTTGGTAGGGCTGCTCGTGAAGAATTGGAGCAAATTCTTGGTACTCGCGTACATTTAAAGACATTTGTTCGTGTTCAAGAAAATTGGTCTGAGCGAGTAGAAAATTATGAGATGTTTGGGCTTGATATACCTAAATAAATTACCTGAGAATTATTTTGGTATTATAGTGCTAAAGATAATTACCACTAAGGTTATGTTATGTGGATAAAGCATTATTTTTAAATTTATCGCTTGGCATTTTATGCATCTTACTGCTACATTGTGAAAATACTTGATAACAGAAAAATACGTTTTAAATCAATCATTTGCATTGATTTGTAGCTGTATTCATTTCAAAGCTGGAGGAAATAAATGAGTTGGACTGATGAACGCGTATCTCTATTAACAAAGCTTTGGGGCGAGGGGCATACTGCCGCAGAAATTGCCAAAAAGCTTGGTGGTGTAACTAGAAATGCCGTAATTGGTAAAGCTCACCGTTTAAAGTTATCTAACCGTGTGTCTCCTATTCAACAGAACAAAAAGCCTGCTAATAAAAATGTAGAAAGAAAAGTTACAAAGAAGGCTAAACCTGCTGTTGTGCAAGTTAAGAGCGAAGCTCCTAAGGTTGTTTCTATACCTAAGGGAATCATCAAAAAAGATGGTTTATATGACCTTATGGATCTGAAGCCACGCATGTGCCGTTGGCCGTGCGGTGATCCGAAGCATGATGATTTTGGGTTTTGTGGCGATAATTCTATGCCGGGTTTGCCTTATTGTGAAGATCATGCACGAATTGCGTATCAAGCAGCAACTCGCAACCGTATATTCAGCTCAGACAAAGAAGTTAAAAAGGTTAAGGAAAAGCTAGAGGCACTAGAAGTTAAGAAGGTTGCTTCTAATTAGGTTATAACCCTAAGATAATAAATAAAGATTTTCATAGAGCCTTGTTTAATTGCAGGGCTCTATTTTATTGTACTTCACATACATTACCAGTATCGCAACAAAATATATTACCAGCATTTGAAAAGCCTCTTAGGAATGATGTGTTTCCATTTGATACGAGAGGGCCACATTGTTTGTTTGTATTCCAGCTCCATGTAACTGATCGGCATTCTATTTGATTGTCCCCAATCGCGTATGCTACTTGCCCAGATGGACAAGGCGGAACTAGATCTCCACCTATGAAATCAGGATCAACGCAATCCGCTCCTGTTTGATTGCAAAAATAGTCCATTTCTCCTCCAGAATTTAAAAATCCCCTTGCTATGGCCATCTCTTCTGCTTCTATGCTGCCCATAACATGTAATTTATCTGATGGGTTGTCTGTACCTATTCCAACATTTCCTAAATTGGTATTATATATATAGGATTCTCCTACAGGGCTGGATATTTGGCGTTTCCATAAGGCGTTAATGCCGGTAGCAACATATACTAATATATCATCATTATAGTTATCATTATCCCCAAGAGAGCGTATCCCTTGCTCGAATATAGCATCATTATTATCACAATTCTCAAGCTCAAGTTTTATGCCAGCACCTGTAATTGGTCCAGGTGTGGGAAGGGCAGGTGGAGCACCTCCAAGGGCAACCATGCAATTACCGCTTCTGTCTCCTGATACGGAGTAACCGCCTAATTTATTCTCTCCATGCGAGAAGGCAATAAAATGTGCGGACGCATCAGGTATGGTAACGCTGCGCTGGTTTTCATCTTCAACCCTTATCGCACCAGTTTTGGGATTGGTAGGGTTGCTGATATTATAAATATTTGTATTAGTCATATGTTCAGTAACAGCGTAGCTAAATAGCATTCCATATCCGTCAAGGCGATGATGTTCTCTAAATGGAGTGCTAACAACCCGATCTGCTAATGTTTTAAATGGAATAACACCAATCATAACAACATCTTGTGCGCCGTTGCTATCGCCATCTCTGCTTGATACAGTTGTGCATGTGATGTTGAGGGGGACATTGGTGCAGTTATCTGGGTCGAACGCTCCTGATATATAATCACGGCATTGTGACACACCATAATTTGCATCATTGGGCCCTAGTGTAGGGTCGGCGGGGCATGGATATACTCCATTTAATCCTACATATTCTCTTAGGGCTGTTTGTACCATTTCAATATTTTCAATGGTTTTTATGTATTGCGTATCAATAGTATATTGTTTTACAAAATTAGCAGCAACCATCATTGTAAAACCTGAAATCAGTAATACTATTGCAATTTCTACAAGGGTAAACCCTTTTTGAGATGAAGTCATTTTGTATAAACCGTACATAATCTTCCTTTATCTAATTTTGTACTACACATGGGCAACCATTCCAGACACTAAATTTTCCTCCGCCTGCAAAGTCGTAGCATTGGGAAGCAGGAGGTGATCCGCATGCACATGAGCTGCCTTTTTCCACTCCGTAGGCAAAATCTTCAAGAGTTTGCCCTGTAGATGCTTGCCAAGTACAGCTATCACAGTTATTGGCAACTAGATCCCAGTCTTCTTGTGGTTCCCAGTCATTTATTGAGCAATCCCATTCTCTTTTATAAATAATTCCTGATCCTTGTTGCCCTGTGGGGCATGTAAGTGTTATATTTTCTTCGTAGTTATTGTTACAAGTACATGCTGGAATTGGGCTATATGGTGTTACTGGATCCCAGCTTCCCGGATCAGGCAGACCTCCTGATAAAGTTCCCGGGCAAATCCAATCTTGAGTGCTTAGCGTTGCAACATTAGTTTCTGATCCACCAGGCCATGACCAACTATTTGTATAGGATATTGGATTACCCGCATCTTGACATGAGGTTCTATTTATAATTTGAGAGTTGCTTGGACATGCACATGATGAACTATCTACGCTAATTGGTGATGAGTAATCTGTTACAGGGGCTCCTGCAACACAGTTAACGCTATATGTTTTTGTTACTGTTCCAATCAAGCCACTTGTGCCTGATGTGCCGTTAACTTCGTCATAATATGAATTACAGCTTTGGTATGCATTTTCTGTACTTGGCGTGCATGCGCAAAACGCATCTGATGTTAATACATTTGTCCATTGGTGGCTGGTTTGCGGGCAGGTATGTTTTTCTATAATTATTCTGTTTCCAGATAACCCCCCAGGGCAATTCACTACGCGTGCACGGTAATCTTCACGGCACCAGCAATCATGGTCATATTGATTGTTATTTGGATCTGGAGTTGAATTATTCCATGTTTCTGCAGGCCAAGGTGATGATCCTGATGCAGGATTACTTGGATATGTTGACCAAGGGTTGAGTTTTTCATGCGCTCTGGCAGGGGTAGCACCAAAAGTACCGTTTGTACACAGCCATGCATCACGGATTTGTGAATTTGCGGGGCTGGTATCGCAACTAGTTACAGTTCTAGATCCATTATTAATAGCATTTATAACAGAATTAATTTGGTTAGGATTATTTAGAAGCGAGATAACTGGTGTAAAATATGAAGCATTGTAATCTGTAATCATACGACATTCACCAGTATATGTAGTTCCATATGCCCCATCAATTGCCATAGGTACATTAACAGTACCGCCACAAGTTGCCGTTCTGGTTGTTGCCAGACAGTTTGCACCGGGGAGGGGCGCGCATGTAATATCACCGTTGTCAATTCTGCTTATATATTGATTATCTGCGCAGGTAACAAATACTTCATCAGAGCAAACAACATCACCGTTTTCTAAGGCGATCATATAATCTCCAGAAGGCGAGTTGTTGCAACTCATACCAGTTCCAGTAGTAGTTACTACGCATTGATCCGATCCTGCGCTACAGTCAAGTGTTCCTGCAATAAGCTCTGGTCTAAAACAATTTCCAGTACTTTCATCACATATCTGTTCAGAATAGAAATTTTGTGATGATCTGATTATACCTGACCTTGATGTTGAGCCAACAGTTTTTACTAGGACTGCTTCCTCACCGGTAAGATCATCTGTTATGTTAGCTCCTATGGCTGAACTGTCCGTACTCTTTAAGGCTATAGCCTCTGTTTGAACCTCTGATTCCTGCCATTCTGATGTTTGAACGGGGCTAAAAAAGCTTATTCGATCATCAAATGTTGTCGCGTCATAGTCGCCAGATGTAAAGACTGTATCAGCGTCACAATTTTCCTGTTCGGCAAGGGATCCTGTTGTACAATTTTGAGAGATAACCCCAGCTCTTGTATATGATCCTGATTGGTTTTTACCATGGGATATAATAACAAAATGTGCGCTATCTGCCGGTGATATTAGGGACTCTGTTGGGTTGTTTTTATCAACTATACTTATTCCGCCTCCGTTAGGAGTAAATGTTGTATTAGTTGTAAGGGGTAGTGTTACGGCGTAAGTGATTCTGCCAAGAGATGAGTTATATGCTTGTTTCTCTGTAAGGTTTAGTATCTTAAAAGGAACCGTTCCTACGGCTATATTTGCTCCAGATACGCTTGTATAAGTACATATACCACCAGAGCATGCTCCCGGAGCAGGGGCGGTTGTTAGGCAATTAGCCAGCTCATGGCCGTAATCTATATCACCCGGTGCTGCTGTTATAGATGCTGGGCAAGGGTAGCGACCATACACATTGCGAAATGAACCTAAAGATATTTTAATATCGTCGATGTCTTCTTCTGTTTCGTCCCAGTCTTTGTCGATACGATATTGGTGATACATTTGCACTGCTGGCGTTAATATTAAGCCTAGCAACAAAAGTACGATAGCAATTTCAATCAGCGTAAAACCTGATTGTTTTTCAGATCTCATTGATATTGTTTTTTCCTCTATGGTGCGCATATTAAGCCTCCGCTCGCATCAATTCCTATCGCACTTTTGCCAAGTGCTGCACAATTTTGATCGCTAAATGTTGCTGATGGAACATCTAGCACAGTGTCACAAGTAACCGCGCTGTCCCCAATTTCTGTAACTACCCTATTTATACCAGTAGTTAAGTCTCTGCAATCCATGCTGGGAACTGCTGATGGAGCAGATATAAGATTTGGAGAGAAGCAATCATTTGAATCGTTGCAAATATCTGCGGTAATTATATTTCCGTCAGGGCTTCCTCCACCAGTTGGCTGAGCTCTAACTGAACCTTCAACATCGAGTGCATATTCTGGGTCTGTTGTTCCAACGCCAACTCTGGTGGCCAAGGTCATTACATAGTTCATATTATTTTCATTCTTGAACCAAGTTGATATAGGAAGTGATCTTTGCGCTGTTGTCCAGTCATCAAAATAGGTGGCTCCAGAAGCTTCTGATCTGCCAGATGAATCGTTGTCTGGATTTCTGTCAATGAAAAATACATTATCAAAATTACAATTTTCAAATTCATAGCCACTTGAAGCACTGCCGCAAGCTGTTATTGCAATTCCATCTTTTGTGTAACCGCCAGCACCATTATACCCTGTAGAGAATACAAACAGATCATATAAGTTACTAATTTGATTAGGGATACCATCTTCTAGGGCTTGAGAAACTAATACGGGGTTATCTACCCCCATAATTCTAATCTGGCCTGCGCCTGTTGCATATGTAGAGTTATTAGTTTGAGTTTGGGTTACTGCATATATTAGCTTGTTGCCCCAATAATCAAGAGCCTCCTCTTGTGGCATGCCTAGCGAGGAAAAAGGTATTCCGCCAATTATTATTGCAGTCGCGCTATTGCTGGTTTTACAAATACCCTCTGTGGCTGGCCAGCTTGAATCAGTGCAGAGCTTTACGTTTGTAAGCGTGCAATCGCCAGATAAACCAAATCCCGTATTTCCTTCACCTAGGGTTAGGCTGGCAGGGCATGGATACGCACCATTCCCAGACTCAAAATACTGATTTATTCCATCTATTGAATTTTGAATTGCCCCATAATTTACTTGTCGCATCTCTTTAACAACATTATATTTTTGAGCTTGAATAATAGGCATTATAATTAGGCCTAGTACAACCAAACCTATGGCCATTTCAACAAGCGAAAGGCCATTTTCTTTTAAGATACTCTGTTTTATATTATTTAATATGTTAGAAATGCCCATTTTATGAACATTATCTCTATCTTTCATTAAAGCTCACCAAATTTTCTCAAAACTAACTAAGGCAAAATATATCATAGTTTTAGTTAAAATTTTATGAAAGTGTGGGCATGACAGAGTTTTGAACAACAAATTTGAAGTCAGAAGCGTATAGTCAAAATATTGGGGTTATTATATAATTTCTAAATCAACCGCTTCGCGACCTTTATCTACAATCTTCAATGTAACTCGTACTCGTTGACCAGCTTCAATCCCGTCCATTTCTAGCTTATCAAGAAGTGTTTTATGTATGAAAACATCTTTCATGCCGTCATCGGGAATAATAAATCCAAAGCCTTTTTCGGGCTTATACCACTTAACTAGGCCACCCATGCTAATTGTACCTGTTTTTTCATCCATCTCGGGCATAGTACCCACAGTGCCTTTGTCTATGACCTCGACAACTTCTCTAACTTGCCTTCCTTTGTCGCCCTTAAATACCTTGCACATTAATATAGCGCCCTCACCAATAGAATGAAGTCCTGCTAATTGTAGTGTGGTAATATGCAAGAATGCGTCATAAGATTCATCTTCGGGAACAAGAAAGCCAAAGCCCTTAGCTCCATTAAACCATTTAAGATGTAGTTTATCTAGATAGATGTTTTCTTCTGTAGAATCAGATTCTTGGACATTATTTTGCAACATAGAAACGCCTTTACTTAGTGGGGTACTTAACTGAACAGTTACTCGAGTGGACGGAATATAGATAATTCCACCCCAATAATGCCTTATTTCTCTAATAAAATCCAGAGTGTTTTTTTATCCTAATTACGAGAGTATGTTTTTTAAGAGTATATTGTAGTTATAATATAGCCGTTATTTATGATATAATTTCCTAGCTAACTAAGGGATATATATGTCAAATATTCAACATTTATGGATTAAAAATTATCCTGATACTCTTGAGTGGGATCTCAATATAGAAGCTAAACCAGCCTTTTCTATATTACAAAGCGCTGCTGATAAGTTTTCGGAAAATCCAGCTTTTGACTTCTTGGGAAAAAAATATAATTGGTCTGAAATATATGGCTTAGCAAAGAAATTTGCCAAAGGATTGCAAGATAAAGGCATTAAAAAAGGCGATAATATCGGGGTGTTTCTTCCTAACAGCCCTTATTTCATAATATCATATTATGGTGTTTTAATGACTGGGGCTACGGTTGTTAATCTAAACCCTTTATATGCAGATGATGAACTATCAAACATTATAGAGGACAGTGAGATAGAAACGGTGATCTCATTGGATTTAAAGTTATTGCACGACAAAATGGTTAAGATGCTACACGCAACGCGCCTTAATCACCTGATAGTGTGCAAATTTACAGATATATTACCTTTTCCAAAGAATATTTTATTTCCAATAATTAAACGCTCTGACATGGCGCATATAGAAGCTGGTAAGCGCATTTCTTATTTCCATGATGTTATTGATAATAACGGCGAGGTAGAAATCCATGATATTGATCCAGAAAAAGATGTTGCTGTTTTGCAATATACGGGGGGAACTACGGGCACTCCAAAGGGGGCAATGCTTACGCATAAAAATGTGTATTCGAACAGCGTTCAGGCAAAAGAATGGTTTTATAAAGTTGAGGAAGGCAAAGATAAAATGCTGGGGGTGTTGCCATTTTTTCATGTATTTGCCATGACCGCAGTTATGAATTTTAGCGTTATAAACGGGCTTGAGATAATTGCTTTGCCAAGATTTGAGCTAAAAGATGCTTTGAAGTTAATTCAGAAGAAGAAAATCACCCTTTTCCCTGCTGTGCCAGCGATTTACAGCGCGATAAATAATTCTCCTTATCGTGATAAATATGATTTATCGTCCTTGAAGTTTTGTTTATCAGGGGGCGCGCCCTTGCCTGTGGAGGTGAAACGCAAATTTGAGGAAAAGACAGGCTGTGTTGTGATTGAGGGTTACGGCCTTACAGAAAGCTCCCCCGTTGTTTGCGGAAATCCGATTGAGGGAGAGAATAAGCCAGCCTCCATCGGCTTGCCTTTCCCCGCAACAATTATTGAGATTATAGATCGGGAAGATCGTAAAACTCCGATGCCAATTGGTAAACGTGGAGAGCTATGTATTCGCGGCCCTCAAGTTATGAAGGGTTATTGGAAAAAACCCGAAGCCACAAAAGATGCTTTGCGTGAAACGCGGGAGGGTGATTTGCGCCTTCATACTGGTGATGTGGCAATAATGGACGAGCAGGGATATGTCTTTATCGTTGATCGCATGAAGGATATGATAATAACCAATGGCTATAACGTTTATCCGCGTAATGTTGAAGAAGCAATATACCAACACCCGAATATAGAGGAGTGTATAGTCGCAGGAATTCCCGACCAAAACCGCGGAGAGATCGTTAAGGCTTGGATTAAGCTGCGTCAGGGGCGAGAGCTTACAAAAGAAGATGTAAAAGAGTTCTTGAAGGATAAAATATCACCTATGGAAATACCAAAGCGTATAGAATTTCGCGATGAACCCTTGCCTAAAACCATGATTGGTAAGCTAAGCCGTAAGGATATTTTAGAGCAAGAGGTTTGATAATGAAATGGCTTGCCAGTCCTTATATTGCCACACTGCTTTGCCTTTGGTATGGCGATGCTAAAAAATGGTATTCCCGACCTGCGCACTTTCTATGAGAGTGATATCAGATGGCTTGAGCATTACGGCTTTGACCCACTTGAGCGCCCTAATAACGCCACGGGTGTTAAAGGCTAAAGATCAAGAGATGTAAATGTATTTGATGTTTTCTCTTCTACGATCCTCATCCTCTCAGGTAATTGAGAATTAGGAAATTGATCCTTGTATATATCAATAATAGCGTCAGCCTGTACCATATTTTCACCACGACAAAGTGCAACAGCCAAAGTTTCAAGCATTTCTCTATATAGATCACTATGCTGATTCACAAGATCGGGATAACCGTCTTTAACCTTATCAAGTAACTCAACAGCTCTCCAATAATCTAACTCTTTATTTACACCAATTCTATCAATAAGGTTGTTGGCCTTAGATAAAGCATCAGTTACATATATTATCAATTCTTTTGTTTCAGCTTCATCTGACATCACCTATACTCACATAGTTATATAATTGGAATATAGTACACCATAACAATCAACTGGCAAAATTTAGCAGCTTTATGAACAGATTAAAAATACGCACACTACAATTTGAAGATTTTCCTAAATGGCTACCGCTTTGGGACGGAAATAATATGGGGCATCGTGATGAAGCGGTTACGGCAGAAACATGGAGCCGTCTATGTGATATTCAAAATACTCAAGTAAATGGATTAGTGGCAGAAATAAATGGTGAGTTTATGGGGATTGTTCACTATATCCTCCACCCAACAACTGGCAGTATTCAGCCTGTTTGCTATATGCAAGATGTATATGTTGACCCTGCGCACAGACGTAAAGGTGTTGGTAAACGCTTAGTCAATGAAGTTACGGAAATCGGCAAACGTGAAAAATGGACGCGCATGTACTGGCTCACCCAATTTGGCAATACAGAAGCCAAGGCCATGTACGAAAATTTTGGGGTTAAGCTGGATTTCACACTATATGTGCTACCTATTAGCTAATATAGATATGGCTAAAAATTCATACTACCTATTACGTTTTCATTTTTAGGTGGTTCAACCGTATCTGCTGTGGCACTCATATCAACCATTGGATCTACCATTGAAATTTGCGAAACATCAGGGTTTGAAATACCATTAAATACACTTGGGGCGCCGTTCCCATCTCCAAAAATCATAGATCCAACGTCAAAGTTAGCTATTGGCTCTCCCAGGGTAAGTGATGCAACATCAAAAGTGGCAGCTCCGCCCCCGATACCTTGGACATAGCCCTTATCTTCTTCTGGGGTGTTAACGTCTTGCTTGGATTCTTGAGTAGCATCATTTTTTGCAACCTCTTGGTCATCAGCTTTGGGGCTGGTATCATCATCATTATTAGCTACGGCATCAGTTTTAGGACTGCTATCATCTGCCTTAGGGGTCGCATCTTCATTTTTAGGATCATCAGTTTTAGCGCCTGCTAACTTTTTATCCATTTTCTCTTGAATATTTGCCATAAGATCATCTGGGTCTTGCCCTGTTAAGGCTGCAATAAAACCTACAAACATTTGCATTATTTGGCTGTCAGGGCCAAGCATATCCTTAAGGCCACCATTAGAACCTAAATTTGAGTCATTACCCTCTGAAAGATTCTGAAGGTTCAAAGCACGCCGTATTTCTTCGGAAGCCTTATCTGGGTCTACTTTACTTTGTTCTGTGATCTGAGGTTCTTTTAAAGAATTAATCGTGGCGTCAATAGCATCATCTACTTGATTGGTAGTAGCGCTTCCGTTTTCGACCAAAGGCGCTGCAGCATCTCTAAGCCCTTCTTCAATAATACTTTTTTGACCAGTTTCCTCTGCCTCTGGTAATGGATTAACCATAAATATTCCCCCTGCATAAACTTTAATTGTATTATTTAAAAAAATTGTATCATACAAAATACAAAACAAGCAAACTTTCAATCCTTTTTTTATGCAAAGAAAACCCTTGGAAAATGATGTGTTTTGGGCTTAGATAACGGCTTGAAAAAAACCATATAAAATTCGAAGTTAGAAAAACATGAAATTCACGATTAACTGGCTAAAAAATCACCTTGAAACAAGCGCAAGCGATGAAGAAATATGCGATGTTCTAACCAATATTGGATTAGAGCTAGAAGAATTCGAAGATGTTTCTAAGCAATATGAAGCTTTTAAAGTTGCCCTTATTGAATCCGCAGAAAAACACCCTGATGCGGATAAATTAAAAGTTTGCACAGTAAAAACTGAAAATAGCACTACACAAGTAGTTTGCGGCGCTCCAAATGCCAGAGCTGGAATGAAGGGGATCTTTGCGCCTGATAAAACCTATATCCCTGGTCTTGACATTACCTTGAAAAAGACAAAAATCCGCGGAATTGAGTCTAATGGAATGATGGTATCAGAGCGTGAAATGTGCCTTTCTGATGAACATGAAGGCATTATTGAGGTCGATGATAAATATGAAATCGGCACTCCCATGGCTGACATTTATGGTCTTAATGATAAAATAATAGAAATTGGTTTAACCCCCAATAGGGCTGATTGTGCGGGCGTGCGCGGAATTGCCAGAGATCTTGCCGCCGCAGGTTTGGGCAAGCTAAAACCGCAAGATGAAAGCCCCGTAGCAGGCACTTTTAAATCTCCCATTGATGTAAAAATAGAAGATAGTCAGGGCTGCCCACTATTTTATGGTCGCTTAATCAAGAATATTAAAAATTTTCCATCTCCTGATTGGCTTCAAAACATGTTGAAATCAGTAGGTCTTCGCCCAATTTCTGCGCTTGTTGATATAACCAACCTTATGACCATGGATCAGGCGCGCCCTTTACATGTTTACGATGCGGATAAAATTAAAGGTAACATCATTGTTAAAGCCACCAAAGCAGGTGAAAAATTAGATGCTCTCGATGATAAAAGCTATGAATCCGTGGAAAATATGGTTGGCATTACAGATGATAGCGGCTTAATCGGTTTTGGCGGAATAATAGGCGGAACATCAACTTGTTGTGACGATGACACGGTAAATGTATTTGTTGAATCTGCTTATTTTGATCCTATGCGAATTGCCAGAGCAGGTCGTGATGCAAATATTCGAAGTGATGCTAGATACCGCTTTGAGCGTGGAGTTGACCCAGAATTCATACATACAGGCATGGATATAGCTACGCGCCTTATTTTAGAGATTTGTGGCACTGATAACACAGAAATTAGCGAAATTATAAAAGCTGGTGATGAGCCTGAATATAAACGTATAATCAAGTTCAACACAGATTTCACTAAAAAACTATGCGGCGTTGACGTTGAAAGAGCGCAGCAAATTCAAATACTGGAAAATCTAGGGTTTGAGGTAGTTGATAACGGTGATTTACTATCAGTATCCCCACCATCTTGGCGCGGTGATATAGAAGGGCAAGCCGATCTAGTCGAGGAAGTAATTCGTATTTATGGTTTTGATAAAATTGAACCCGTATCAGTTCGAGGGGATAAATCCGTAACCTCCCCCGCTGAAACGCAAAAATTATGCCGAGCTCGTAGCGCAAGAGCAGCTATGGCTGCTGCAGGGTTGAGTGAATGTGTAACATGGTCATTTATGCCAAAATCACTCGCCAAACATTTTGGCTCAAACGATAACGCAGCCCTTACACTATGCAATCCGATAAGCTCCGAGCTTGACCAAATGCGCCCCTCAATATTGCCAAATCTTATAGAGGCCGCCTCTCGTAATGCTGATAAGGGTTTTTCTGATGTGGCTCTTTGTGAAGTAGGACCTGTTTTTAGATCCGCCAAACCTGATGGACAGAATTATATTGCCGCAGGGCTGCTCGCAGGCAAAAAGACTCCGCGCCATTGGGTAAGCGATCAAGTAGAGCGCGATGTTGATGCTTATGATGTTAAAGAAGATGCCATGAAAGTATTGCAAGCATGCGGAGCGCCAGCAGAAAACGCTCAAATATCTAATGATGCGCCAGAATATTACCACCCAGGCAGATCAGGCGTTTTAAGGCTTGGTAAAAATATCATTGCTCAATTTGGGGAGATTCACCCCGCCATATTAGAGGAAATGGGCGTTAAAACTCCTATGGCTGGCTTTGAAATATTTATCGAAAATATTCCAGCCCCGCGCAAAAAAGGTAGCGCAAAATCATTATTGCAGATTTCTCAGTTTCAGCCATTATCACGGGATTTTGCCTTTATTGTAAAAGATAACATAAGCGCAAATGAAGTTATAAGAGCCGCAAAATCAGCGGATAAAAAACTAATTACTGCGGCAGAAATATTTGATGTTTATACTGGGAAAGGCATTGATGAGGGACATAAATCATTGGCTCTAAATATTACGATACAGCCAGTTGATGCGACATTAAGCGAGGAGCAATTAGAGCAAATTATGAATAACGTAATTGGCGCAGTTGCTAATAAATGTGGCGGAGTTCTGCGTGGTTAGCCCTTATGTACGACTTCTCACAAAAGATAAGTGGCCAGATTTGCGTGACATAAGGATAGAGGCTCTAACCCTACACCCTGATATGTTTTGTGCATCAATGGATTATACCAAATCCCTGACTAAGAATGATTGGCAGAATTATATAGATAGCGAAAATAGCAAGATTTTTGGATTATTTGATAATGAAAAACTAATTGGTATTACAAGCATTTTTTCAACCAAAGAAAACCCGCATATCGCAATTTTGGCAATGAATTATATCAAGCTCAATTACCGCGGGCAGGGGCTGGTAAAATTGCTCTATCAATCTTGTATAGATTTGGCCTTACAAAATAATAATATTGAAATATTACAAGTTTCCCACCGTGAGGGAAATGACGTGTCAAAAAACATAATATTAAAATATGGGTTTAAATATTTTGGCGAAAAAGAAATATTATGGACGGACGCAACGCAAGATATAGAGCATATTTATACGCTCAATCTATGTATGATGCGTAATCCTTATAGGGTAGTTTAATGGGTGTTATCACTCTTTACAAGTTAATCTTGTTTTTTTATGCCAAATTTATATAACTCAAACTTTTTACTTACCACATTTAAAATCATATCACCATGAACGTGAAAATGAAAAATAGGTCCAGTATCCAAGTCATATAGCACACAGCCAAAATCATGAAGAAGCTTCATTCCATTATCAATTTTTTCTAAATTATCTTCTAAAATTTCAAATCCAGCAAAATCAAGAGGTTCTTTTTCACAAGAGAAAAAAACACTTCTGAGAACAAAAGTTCAGCCTTTTCTCCATTAGGAATAAATAACTTAACAACAATATTCCTCGAAAGATTGGAAAAGATAATATCCTCAATGCTGTAATTCTCAAAAACAATATCTAAAGCACACATTATTTAATATTTTCTCCTGTATTATGAGTATCAGAATTCCCACTAGGATCATGTTCTAACACTTTTCCTTTTCTTCCTCAGGCTCAGCAGCAGTATTCCCAAAAATAATATCACCAATGGCCTGACCAGCTTCTACGCATTTAGCACCAATGTAGACAACTGTTGCGCCTGCTGCTGCGCAGGGTAAATATTTTGCACAAGCTACGGCTGCTCCCATAGCTGGATATAACCCCTCAGGATCGGTGTACATCACAGGATTTGCAAGCGCATAGCGTAGGTGTTTAGACCACCAGCCAGCCCTATGGGATCACTTGAGATATAACGCCCGGTAGATACATATATTTAGCTCTTAACGCCTGTCGCGTTATTCGGGCGCTCAAGTGGGTCAAAGCCGTAATGCTCTAACCATCTGATATCACTCTCATAGAAAGTGCGCAGGTCGGGAATACCATATTTTAGCATCGCCATGCGCTCTATCCCCATACCAAAGGCAAAACCCTGATATTCATCGGGATCAAGTCCGCAATTTTTCAAGACATTAGGGTGAACCATACCACAGCCTAAAATCTCCATCCAGCTATCAACAGAGCCATCTTTATTAGCTCCGATTTTAAGCCCCCCACCTTTGCGAGAGCAAGCAATATCCATTTCCGCGCCAGGCTCAACAAACGGGAAGAAAGACGGGCGGAATTGTACGCGCAGATCATCAAGTTCAAAAAATGCGCGGACAAAATCCTGCAAACAGCCTTTTAAATGCCCCATATGGGTTGATTTATCAATCATCAACCCCTCCATTTGATGGAACATCGGGGTGTGGGTTATGTCATAATCAGAGCGGTAAGTACGGCCAAAGCATATGATCTTATGCGGTGGTTTGTTTTCTTGCATATGTCTTATTTGCACAGATGAAGTATGAGTGCGCAAAAGCTTTTTAATATGCTCGCCCTGTTCCTCTGGATCATCGGGCAAAAAGAAAGTATCTTGCATCTCTCTTGCGGGGTGTCCGGGGGGGAAGTTTAATGATGTGAAGTTGTAAAAATCATCTTCTATGTCAGGGCCTTCGGCAACGCTAAAGCCCATATCTGCAAATATGGCGGTAAGCTCTTCAATAGTTTGGGAAATCGGGTGGATATGACCCTTTTCCTGCGGGCGAGTTGGCAAGGTTATATCAATGGTTTCGGTGGCAATGCGCGCGTCAATAGCTTGCTTTTTCAGTGCAGCTTCCTGAGTTTTAATTAGTGCGGCAACCTCATCTTTTAGCGCGTTTAAGGCTTGCCCCTTGGTTTTGCGCTCCTCAGCATCCATTTTACCAAGCGTTTTCATCAGCGCGGTTATACGCCCTTTTTTACCCAAAACAGTAACGCGCACATCATCTAGTGCTTTCAGGTCATTAACGCCCCTGATCTCACCAGTAATTTCTTGTTTTAAATTTTCTACATCATTCATCATAGATAAGGATTTAGCACATGACATGCAGTTAGATAAAGGGATTATATCAAGGATTTACAAAATTATTGATTCATGCACTAATATGACCTTAAAACTTAGAGAGCAAAATGAAAAAAGACTTAATGATAATGGGTATTCTTATGTGTAATAGTTTCGACTTAATCTGACAGTCGTTGCAATAAAAAGGATTGCAACGACTGTCAGATTAAGTCGAAACTATTACACATTATCCATGACGATTATTGTGGGCTCATGCAGCTCTTTCATCAAGCACTGCTCAATCCATGTTTCAACAAGTGCAGCGGTGCATGATCCTTCAAAGAGCATAGGAGCAAGAAGTTCTTTTTTGCGCCCTTTGGCATTATGACGTTGCCCCATAATCAGATTGGTACGGCGCTTGCGCCTACCGCTGACAAGCCCGAGTATCTTCCGCCCCCTCGATACCCAAGCACTATCGCGATAACAATGGGCGTCAAAGCCGCTTTCATCAATGTAAATAAGGT
>Ga0316209_1001824_pt1 | contig 19624 bp, 26 predicted proteins | sample 6monopyrite_MG_FD_204945 | JGI IMG/M metagenome (GOLD analysis project Ga0316209, IMG submission 204945) | Microbial mat bacterial communities from mineral coupon in-situ incubated in ocean water Damariscotta River, Maine, United States -... | ecosystem: Environmental > Aquatic > Marine >...
TAGAGCGGAAACGTTGGCTCTTGAGTCGGCCTTGCGGAAGACCGGGGCTAAGGCGACCGCGTGGCTCTCTGAGGACGAGTGATCGGCCCGCCGCATAACAAGCCGCTGAACCAGACAGGCCGTTTGCCGGGGTAGGAGTGGGCTCCGCGGCCTCATCTCGCGTGACCGCGAGAAGTCCGCTCTAGCTGCCTGGCTCCGGAACGGTATCCTCTCGACTCACCTTCCACTGGCGAAGCCTGCAGGTTATGGGCGTAGCCGTTATGCGTCATGGGACGAACCCTGGAGCTTCGAAGTGACAGACGCGACGCTCAAGCTAATCGAAATCCTGAAGTGGCCCTTCGTGGTGCTTCTAGTCACTGGCTTTCTCGCCATCTTCTTCCGAGTTGTGCTGTCGCAGCTCCTTTCGCGAACCCGGAGTGCGACTAAGTCTGGAATTGAGTTCGGACCCGAGAACCCTTCTCTGCAAGCTGGGTCGAACGAACAATCGGGAAGAGAACTGATGCAGACTTGGGACAATCAGCTTCTCCTAACCCACGAAGAGAAAATTCGGATTCTGCTCGACTCCTCAACACTCGATGACGCAGCCGAGCGAGAGCGATACTTGGTTCGTCTAGCCGCTGGATCAAATCTTGTTGCTCAGATGGAGCAAATCTATACAACCCTCGTCCAAAGCCAGATTCACCTTCTCGACGCTCTCAACCAATCACCTGTCGGAATGGATACTGAGTCCCTTAGAGCTGGTTTCGAAGCTGTGAAAGAGAACGAACCCTTCCTTGAGTCCGTCGAGATGGAAACCTGGGTCGCATACCCTATCGGTCGCGAGTTGATCGCGGTCGATTCGGACGGCCAATACACAATCGAACTCATGGGGCGGGAGTTCCTCAAGTATATGGTTGAACAAGGTAAGCCACGAAAGGGCGCCTAGTTCACACGCCGCATAACAAGTCCCTGAAGCTGACAGACAGTCTGGCGGGGTGGAGACGGGGTACAACTGGTGGCAGGACCTAGCACTTCTACGATCCATGTCTTCCTATCACACGCGTCTGAAGACAAGGACGCGGTCGCGCGTCCGTTGGCTGCGTCCCTGGCAAAGCTCGGGCTTGAAGTCTGGTACGACGAGTACTCTCTCAAGCTGGGTGACAGTCTTCGTCGGTCGATCGATGAGGGGCTATCGCGGGCTCAATTCGGAATCGTAGTCCTGAGCCCAAGCTTTTTCGAAAAGTCGTGGCCACAGCGCGAGCTTGATGGCCTCGTGGCTCGGGAAATCGAGACAAAACAGAAGCTGATTCTTCCCGTGTGGCACGAAGTTGATCACAAGAAGGTACTGACGTACTCGCCCCCATTGGCGGACAGGCTCGCCGTTCCCACATCAATGGGTATCCCCCATGTGGCTCAGAAGATACTTGAGGTGTTCGAAGACTCATCAGCACGCGCTTCCGCATCGCCCCCTCGGTTGACTTCGGGGGCACACTCCTCTGATCCAGCCACATCCCAATTCAGCGGATTGCCCGAGCCGTGGAACGGATTCAGTCTCGACGAAGAGTTTCACGCTGAGTTCAGGGAGCACGAATCGTACTCAGGCGGACTGGAAAAAGTTCGCACCGCAATCTACCGAGAGTATCCCGATGATGCTTCGCTCACCTTCGGCAATCGTCCCACCATCGTCTCCCCCCTGTATTGGGAAGTTGCTAGCGGGCGCCCGCGAGATTCGATCAACGGCTTGAAGAAGCCCGAGAACGTGCTGAGTCAACGTGCCTATACTCGACACTCACTCGAGCACGACTATCACCAGACACTCTCGAAAATCTACATCTTCGACCCCGCACGCTATGTGAAGGCGGTTGTAGACGACTTCAAGCGAAAGAGCGAGGCTAAGTCGGAGCGCGTTCGACAGATAAGTCGCAGAATCGAGGGGCTTGGTCTAGCAAAGCAGATGGTCGAGCAGTATCCGCGAATGATGATCATCGCTACGACGAGCCCGGTACCTCCGACGCAGAACTCTTTCACCTCGAGCAGTAGGTTCCTGGTCGACATGTACCAGGTGTCCGGATCCGACGGTCACATCGTGAACGTCCGCTACTCTCCGAAGCCAACTGACTACCTACTGAAGCGCCGTACTGAAGCATGGCGATTCTCACGAGAATACGGCCGCGCTCGACCCGACTGGCCCTTTGACAGCCTGGACGAGCTCCGCTTGTATCCCGATGCACTTGCGAGATTCAATAGGGAATCCCTCGAAGCCCTCTCAAGTGCTCTATCGGACCTGCTCGTCCAGGAGGCGGGCACGCAGAGCCGCATAACAAGGCGTTGAACCGGACTGTCAACAGCTCGCTTCAATCGACCTTGGTTGCAGTCTGGCGGCATTCTTGGGCGGCAGGGCTGGGACCGGTCAGCGCTGTTGCCAGCCGGTTAATGCCGATCCGTTATGCAACACGCTCCGCTATGCCTCAGTCGCGAAAAGAGACCGCATACCGCAAGAATCGCAAGTTCGGTGACGTCTACGGCGGACGCACGCGAGCCCGCGTGCCTGATGGCATATTTCGGCGGGCCCACTCGCTAAAACGCCCTGGGCCTCACGATCAGCTTCCGATTGTGATCGAAGACAACCCATCCAGAAAGTTCTTCTTCCCGCTGACAGGCGACGAGGTCGTTCAAGCCCTCGAGGCTCTGCCCAACAACGCAAGCGCGGGACTCACACACGTCTGGCTGAGGCGCGCCTCAGAGAATCAACTCGTCCGAGGGAGTCTACCGCTCGCAGAGTTCGTCTGCGGAAGCGGAGTGCGTGCTGTTATCCTCTACCCTTGGAGGCGAGATCTGAAGATCTGTCTCGGCCGGAAGAAGCCGAACGGAAAATTCGCCCGCGGATATGTGAAATTTGGAGCCGAATTGATTCGAGAACGCGGTTGGTGGTATGCGGCTTTCTCAGATCGTGATCTCCGCCGATTCTACGTTGAGAATCTGCTCTACCACGAAGTTGGCCACCATGTTGATTGGTATGAGCGCAACTGGAGCGGAGCCAACCAGAAGCAAGTGGAAGAAGCGGCGGACCAGTATGCCGTTCAATGGTCTCGAACTGCGAAACACGTTCTCAACAAGATCGAGAAGACGCGCGCGGCATAACAAGCCCCTGAAGCTGACAGTCCGTTTGACGAGTTGGGCCGGTTGTCCGCGGCCTCGATTCTCGGCAGAGCCGAGAAAAGTCCGCGCTAGCTGCCTGGCTTCGAGTCGGTATCTTCTTGAAGAACCTTCAACCGGCGAAGCCTGCAGGTTATGGGCGTAGCCGTTATGCGGCACGGACGAGCGATATGAACTCTAGGGACCTCGTGCGCACGGCGGTCGTGATCGGCGGCGTGTATCTGATTGTGTCTTCCTTCTCATCCGTTGCTTCGCTGTTCGCGGGATTTGCAGAATCGTCGAGCCGACTCGACCGTGACTTCGCCGAGGCAGTCTCCGATTTATTCGCGTTCTACCTACCGTCCTCGATCGGTGCAGTCTTTTTCGGCGCGGTCCCGGGCATATACGCAATTTGGTCTGCCGAGGCGTGGGCAGCTCGTCTTACGCCGGCCGATGAATCAACTACGACGCTTGAGCCAAGTCTCGCCCTATCGGTGGGTGCGATGATCCTCGGACTTTCGTTTGGCGTTTCCGGGGCCGTATCTTTGGCTACCGGTGGACTTCTGGTCGCGGTCCAGATTGCGAGCGGAGCGATCGGCGAACTTTCAGCCGTATTCTCACTGCGGACGCTTCTATATGGCGCCTGTTCTCTTGTGGCGGGCGTCTTGCTGTTCCGGTGGGGTGGCTCCGGAGTTATCCGCGCCGCATAACAAGCCCCTGAACCAGATAGGCCGTTTGTCGAGTTGGGAGTGGGCTCCGCGGCCTCATTTCGCGCAGGCACGAGAAGGCCGCTCTAGCTGCCTGGCTCTGGGACGGTATCCTCTCGACTCACCTTCAATCGGCGGAGCCTGCAGGTTATGGGCGTACCCGTTATGCGGCATTCACGGACCTCTCGGATGAACCAATACGCTGTAGCGATACTCATGTTGATATACACCGGCTGTGCCGCGCACATGGCTTCGGTTGAAAAGATCGCCGTGAACGAGGAGGAATTCGGAACGTTTTCTTCGGATGGCGGGCGGCCAAAACTTCTAGAGAGTGTTTCCGAGGTGCCATGTATCGAGGGCACCAGCTTCGGAAGCACTTTGCGAGTCAACTACCCATACGACGGAACTATTCGATTGCCGCTTCAAGCTCGATGGACGATGCCCGAAGTACCAGGATTCCAGAATGCCGAACTCGTCACGCTTGAAGAGCCGATAGAGGCCCCAATGAACGCCGAAGGACTGGCCCTATCTTTCGTTTCCTCTTTGGATGGCGTCGACGAGCGATTCGAGGGGACCTACACCCTCTTCGTGGAAAATTGGGAGGGAACCATCTCCTACCACGAACGATCTTTTCGAGTCGTCGGCTGTGCAAATTGACGCCGCACAACAAGCCCCTGAACCAGACTGACCTTCCCCCGATAATGTGGACAGTTAGTTAAGCTGCTGCTCTTTCGTACTCCTCGGGTGATTGGTAGTCAAGCCAGGAGTGCATGCGGGCCACGCCGCTCAAGAACCGAACCGTTATGCGGCATCCTCACGCTGAATGCGGTTCGAAGCCCGTGCCTGTCGAACGTGAACTGTAGGTCGATCGAATGCCCGCCTCGTCAGAAGTCGAGTTCGAATTTTCGTACGTTCCCCAGCTTTGGCGAACGTTGTGCTTCTTTGTGTTGTCAGTCCTGCTCTCGGCGTTCTGCGGGTGGATTTATCTTGATGGGGGCTCCCCGCTCCTGTTCGGAAGCTTCGCTGCGATCTTCGCCGTTGCTCCGTTGATCGGCGTTCCGGATATCGTGAATGCGATCCGCCGACGCGGAAGAGTTGCCCTGACTTCCGAGGGCGTGTTCATCCCCAATCGCCCGTGGAAGACTGGCGAAGCGTTCTTCACCTACGACTCCGTCGAGAATCTGCAGATAGTGCGAAGCGGCTTCTCGTTTCGTTTGGTAGTCGCTCGAGACGGCCCAGACTATCTGCTCGGCGGCGAGCGATTCGAGAGCTCGACTCATTTCGCCGACTTCTACGAGCTACTCATGACTAGGTGCGGGTTCGAGCTGCCATATGAGCAAGATTCGCCGGACACCGCATAGCAAGTCCCTGAACCAGACAGGCCGTTTGGCGAGTTGGGAGTGGGCTCCGACGCGGTACCCTTTCGACTCACCTTCTATTGGCGATGCCTGCAGGTTATAGGCGCAGCCGTTATCTGAGAGGCGTGTTGTGCTCAGCCGCCCTTCATTCGTTAAACCTCGACTTCGACCCGCTGTCGGTACTCCTTGGTCGTATCTCACGACGGCTGGGATCCTCGGACCATTCCTGGCCTCGTCTTTCGATCTACTTCCCGCAGAACATTCTGATCTCGCTCTTTGGTTGGTGGGGATCTCATTCGCGGTACTGGTGGTTGCGACTCGCCGATCGAGTAAGCGGAACCCCGCAAGAGCTGATCCGTTGGCAGTCGTTCTCGACGAGGGAATCCTTCGACAGTTCGATCAGAATGGGGAAGAGCTCTGCCACGTAGATCTCGAGACGCCGTTCCAGTATCGGATTCTCGGATCAACCGCAGATCCAAATCCAGAGATCCTTCTCTTCCAGGGTGAACGGACGTTTCGCTTCTTCCAGAGCGATCCCGGAGCTGCCGAGCTCATTCCGGTCGTTCTTCAGATTCGATGGCCGCGTCGTCCGCGTTTCGCAGCTTCTAGAACGCTGTAAACGTGCCCGCCGCATAACAATCCCCTGAAACAGACAATCTCCTGGCGAGTTGAGAGCTGGGCTCCGCCGCCCACCGCATGCTTTCCTTCGGAATTTGACGCGAGCGGCTCGTGCCGTTTGGCTTCGAAGCGGTACCTTCTCGACTTACTCTTCTACGGCGATCCTGTAGCTTGTGGGCGTAGCCGTTAGGTGGCCGGAGACGACATGAATAGCAATTTTCAATCATGGGATGCGCTTGAGGATTATGTCGAGAAAACGGTGGCGACAGGCGCTCGTTCGTTCCTAGATCTTGTATGCCCCGATTGTGCATCAGCAGTTCAAGTGCGAACCACCGAATCTGGAAAAGCGGCGAAAATTGTATGCAAAACGTGTCGTATCGAAACCATAGCTTGTGGCATCCCTTATGCGAAGCAATAGACTGCCAAATTGCCAAGTGAATCGTGGAAGCGACCTAACAAGGCGTTCAACTTGACACTTGGCCGCGCGCTTCGTGAGCTACCGCTCTGGTCACCCGCCCTCAAGCGCAGGTTAACTTGGCATTGGGCAGCGGGAAGGAAGGCGGACGTGAGACGCACCATCTCGTTGCTTGGGATCTTGATTTGCGTCTTGATCGCTAGCCCCGCGCTCGGTGACGAGTCGAAGACACGCATGGTCACAGATCAAGCGAGCGGCTTGTCACTTCGGCTCCCTGTTGCGTGGGAGCGCCACCAATCCGGTCGACCTGTGATGTATGCAAGTCCGCAGACCCCACAGTACAACTTCCTGATGTCCAGGATGGACCGGCCTCTTGAGCACCTGGAAAGGGCGGAGTCGCTGGCGAGCATGGCTGGAGTTCTCATATCAGGAAACCCAACGGCCCAATCGCCGGTCGAACGAGTAGCTACATCCGATCGCGTGCTGTGGTACTACACGTCTTCGCTGACCGAGGAACGAGGCCGCGCGAAGGACGATCGTCACTGGCTGCTTCTGATCCGCGGAAAGACCGCCGTGCATCTCGCGACGTTCACCCTATCTGTGCTGGCCGAACGGGCTGACAGCGCGGAGACAGATCGCCTCGCGAAACTACTGGACGCAAAGATCGCCGAGGCCGCAGCAGTAGAGTAGTCCGCCGCCCAACAAGCGGTTGCAGCTCACGCCCAACAGCTCGCTCAAATCGATCCGTGGTATCGTTCTGCCAGCGGGCGCCGCGCCTCAGCATTGACGGTCAGTGCTGTTGGGCGCAGATGAGAACCGCAAATCCGCAATACGGCAACTATGACTCGAGACGACCTCGCTCGATCTATTTTTGACGCGTCCCACCTCACGGGCGAATTCCACCTTCGCTCCGGCGCAGTAGCGACCGAGTACTTCGATAAGTACCAGTTCGAGGCGAATCCCGAACTCATCCGCGCGATCGCAGATGCGCTCACCAAATTGGTACCGGAAGGCTCTGATGCCCTCGCCGGACTCGAACTCGGAGGCGTCCCGCTTGCAATCGTCCTGTCGCAGAAAACGGGCCTGCCGACGCTGTTTGTTCGCAAGAAGGCAAAGTCGTATGGCACATGCCGACTCGCGGAGGGCGGCGAAATCGCGGGAAGGCGGCTCTGCGTTGTCGAGGACGTCGTAACCTCCGGAGGTCAAATCGCGGAGTCCGTTGCGGAACTGCGAGCGCTTGGAGCTGAAATCTCAAGTGCTCTCTGCGTGATCGACCGAGAGTCCGGCGGACGGGAGAACCTTGCCGAGGTCGGCGTCGAGTTGCACGCGCTGTTCACCATGAGCGATCTCATGGACGCCGCCACATAACAAACACATGCAGCCCGACCTCCAACAAGGCTTCCCATTTCGTTGACGGATAGTGCGAGACGTTATTCGGCACTCCCCAAGAGCCTTCACGGAACGTGTACGTCTTAGTCATGGAATGTCTACCGGAACGCAATGTCGATACTCGGCTTTTTCTATCTCTTGATTGAGCTTTCGCTCTTCGTGCCGTGGACACGATCCATTTTCGAAGAGCGAGAAGCAGTAGGGAAGACAGCTCGATCCGGGCTACTGCTAGCCGCCTTTGGAGCGATCTGGTGGATAGCCGCGCTAGCTGCGTTCAGCCAATGCGATCCCGCGCGCACGATCGCGCATGGATTGTATGGCGGGGATATCAACGCCTGCTTTCACTCTGGTCGATATTCAGACGGTGAGCGTATTGTGGTGTCGCCGGGCGCGATTGCCTTTGCGACAGGGATCGCGTCCATTCTGCTTTCCGTCGCACGAGCAGTTTTCCGAAGTGACGAGTCCATTTAGTCGCGCCGCATAACAATCCCTGAAATGAACAAAGCGTTTGGCGAGTTTGGAGCGATCACCGCAGCCTCATCTCGGTTTCGCCGAGAGAGCCGCTCGTGGTAAGCTGTCGACGGCCTCCCACTTCTCGGAGTAACTCGGCCGGCGATCTTCGCCGCTTTTGGGCCGCTCCGCTATGCGGCATGGATGGATGCGCCGAGCAATCTCGTTTCTTGCGTTACTCGCGTTCGCTGGCTGTGCGTTTCCAGAACCGCCGAGTGAGACCTTCAATCTCCATCTTTCGGGGCGAACCGAAGTTCCTGTCTCCCACGTGGTCCGCGTAACCTACCTGGCGCGCAACCGGACTTGGTTCTGCACACGCTACAGCTGGGGCGCTCGTCGGCGGGTGCCGAAGGCGCGCACCCGTGACTACGAAGTGAACCGGGACGATCGTTCATGGTCTCTTATCCTCCCGATTCTTTCCTGGGGGCCGGACGACCACTGCGGCTGGGAAGCAGACTTCGTCGCCGTACGAACTGGCTCCTGGTATGTCGGCGTCGCGACCGTGGATCCCGAGGCGGGGGTAGCCTTCCCCATTGAAACGAAACTGATATGTCGCCTCGGCGAGTCGTCCGAAAAGTGGCTCTGCGTCGATCCGGCGCCTCACCATCGAAACAGGGAATCCGCTGGCTCCAGAGTGCGAGTAGACCTACTACGAAACTGAGTAGGATCCAGGACGTATAACAAGTCCTGAAGATGACAGACAGTTGGCGGAGGCGAAAGCGGGGCCCTGCGGCCCAAATTCGCGCTAGCGCACGAAAACGCGCTCGGTACCACCTAGCGACGAACGCGGTACGTTTTCCGAAACCCGTTGCGCGAAGCCCGCATGTTATCGGAGGATTCGTTGGGCGGACAAGCTATCCCATTGCACAGTAGCGACGAGTCTCCAGGTGGAACCATGAACGACTCCGACGATCTCTATGATCGCGCGATGTATCGAAGCGATGACTTTCTCACCGGGCTCGTCAAGAGCTGGAATCCGCGTGCGCGGAAACTTAGAGGACTGCTTCGCGCCTATCCGATCTATTCGCCTCCGTACCTTGAAGAAAACGTTTCGCTCTCCGATTCCGAGGCACTCTCAAACTTTCAATACTTCGAACAAGAAAAGCAGAACCGGATTGCGCTGGTCGACGATTGTCTAAGAGAATTTTCGATTCCACTCGATTTCAGGTCACCAAACCGTCATGGCCTTTTACTGCTTGATGCGTGGGCCTATCAGCATTGGAAGTCGATCTATGACCGGAAACTCGCGCCAATGCATACAAGCGGCTTCTCATTCACACCGGTTCAAGCACGAGTCAGATCATTTCTCTTCGACATCAGTTTGTTTCTTGGTGAGTGTTATCTCAGCCTCGATGGGGACGCGAGGTGGTTTCTGGATGACAGTGAATCAAGTCGCAATGACGAAATGGCAACGTGTAACCGCATCGTGTTGTGGCGGCCGCCTCACGAGGATCACTTCAGCAACGTCAGCAACTTGCTCGACATCGAGGCACATGTCTATTTCCACTATGCCGCACAGAAAAACTCGATCGCATCTCTCTGCGTCGATCAGAAGATTGGTCGCGTTTTGGCAGAGCCCATACTTAGGTTGCTAGCGGATAGAGGGGAGTGATTTGTAGAACGTGAGCGGCATCCACCTAGCTGGCGGCTCCCCACCGCCTAGATGCCCGAACGGGCAGGGACAAGTCGGCTTCGTACCATCTGGCGACGAGGGCGTCACCTTCGTCAAAACCCATTTAGGCAAAGCCCGCAAGTTCGCCGCGGATCCGTTAGGCAGCGAAAGTGACGATTCAGGCTCTCGGCAGTATCGGCGAACAGCCATTTTTTCTCTACGAGGGACAGTACGAATTTTACGCGAAGGGTCAGCTCTCTGAGAAGTCATGGCAGCCAAAGCTGACGTCTCTCTTGAGCCCTATTTGGAGCCCGGTTTTGGCAGAGTGGTGGGCCTTACAGCAGGCGCCGCTGAGCGGAGAGTTTCGCGAGTACCTCGATTCGCTCCACGACTCGACGGACGCCACTTGCTTCCGACGCTTCTGCCGTGGTCGAATTCTCGTCCGCTCTTCGCACTGAGAATCTGCCGACGATTTTTCGCGACAAGACACCACGTTCCATTGAAGAAGAAGCGGAATCGCTTCGAAAGTATGAGGTCCAGTCAGATCGCGTGTGCTTTCTGGCGATGCTCAATCGTTCTGTGGTGGGTCACCTCAACCTCGTCTGCGGAGATCACCCGCAGGTCAGTCACGTCGCAATGCTCGGCATGTCCGTGCTTGGAAGCAGCCGAGAATCTGGAATCGGCTCCCGGCTAATTCGAGCTGGAATTGGCTGGGCCGTTGCCGCCAACCTTCGCAAGATCCAGCTTGAAGTCATGTCAAACAACCCGCGTGCGCAGGCGCTCTACGAACGATTCGGTTTCGAAGTCGAGGGCGAAAGAAGGCAGGTCGTCCTGGTCGACGAGGAGTACGTGGATTTGATCCAGATGGGACTCGCTCTGTCTTCGGAACACCGCATAACAAGCGACTGAAGAAGACAGGCCGTTTATCGGGGTGAGACCGCTCTAGCCGCCTTACTCTAGGGCGGTATCCTCTCTATTCACCTCTGATTGGCAAAGCCTGCAGGATTTGGGTGTAGCCCATGGCGGCGCGCAGAAGTTGGCCGGCATCCCCGAAGACCTAGACCTCAACTCACTCCCCGGCCCCGAACGCGGCGAGCATCCGGCCCTCTACTTTCGCGACGAGGCAATTTGGTCGCCAGATGACTCGCACTTTGCGCTCGCATACACAATCACCGAAGCGAGCATGGGGAACGACGTTGGGCGTATGGCTTGGGGTGCGCTCGACGCGGACGGACGAGCTGAGCTGACAGTCGTCGACGGTATTCTGGCGTCGTGCTGGCGCAGTCCGTGGTGTCTCTGGTTGGAGAACCACCAGTTTCTATTCAAGGCACAAGTCGCAGATCTCACAGCCAACCGAACGCATGTTCCCTTAGTGATGTTCGACTTGCGGGGTCGCTTTGGAGTTCTGTCCAAAAGCGACACGCCTGATTCTTGGCCGACCGACCCAAATCTACAATCTCCACCCCTCGAGCCGTTCTCGGTTGAGGCATATCGGAAGGCAGTTCTCGGCGCTGGTTAGGCGAAGCTGCTCGAGAACGCCGTCCAGCAAGGCGGTCCAGCGGACGCACTCCCCGCTGGGCGCTAACGCGCGTGGTAGAATCGCGGTTGTTCCAGGCGTTCACCGCGCGGGTCGGCAGGTCGCCGCACGTCGCTGAACGCCGATCGATGGGGCGGCATGGCGCGCATACTCGCAATCGTAGCCTCGACGCTTCTGGCCGCTGCCTGCTCAAGTCCTACGACGTCCGTATGCGCAGCGCACGGCAGCCGTCTAGCGAACCTGGACGACATGCAGAAGTTGGGTTGGGATGTATCTGAAGCAATCACCATCAGTCAGATTGAGGCTGAGGCGATGGAAGAGCGCCGGGAATACCGCAAACAACCCCACGCTCGCCAAGACGTCCCAATGGTTCCATTCGGATTCGCGAACCAGGCCTGGCTCGGGTTCAAGTCGAGAGTTGAGCTGGGCGACGAGATTCGAAAGATTTCGGCGCCACAGGTTTGCTGGCAGAATCTTTCTGGGTGGGAGGGCTTTGTCTTGCTCCGGGACGGCCAAGTCGTCGGAAGCCACATGACCTTGATCAATTGATTCGAGGTGCTGAGATCATCTGTCCCACCTGTTCAGGAGGAATGAGCGTTGAATCGCATGCCGGTGTTCGACTTGACCGTTGCGATGCCTGCGAATCGCTCTGGTTCGACAAGGGTGAGATGGAAGAGTTTCGCCGCGCCGTGGCGAAATCGAGAAACAACTCTGGCGCTAGAACACGCCGCATAACAAGACTTTGAACCGGACAGGTCGCTTTCCGGGATGAGAGCGGACTCCAGAGCGGTATCTTCTCGACTCACCTTCTACTGGCGACGCCTGCAAGTTATGGGCGCAGCCATTGGGCGGCTCGATGACTCTGGAATCACCTACAGGTCCCGAAGACCTCACGGCGGAATGGCTCACCGAAGTACTTCTGCAGTCCGGTACAATCGTCCGGTCAAAAGTCGCAACATTCACGAGCGAGAAGATCGGCGACGCGGGTTTTATCGGAGAGCTGGCCCGCCTTAAGCTCCAATACGTTGGCCTCGAGGAGTGTGGGCCCCCGTCGATCATTGTGAAGTTCTCGAATGCGGACGCATTCCAACGACGCATCTTCCACGGCATTGGACTCTACGAACGGGAGGTCCGCTTCTATACCGAATTTGCTCGTCGCTCTCCTCTGCCGACCCCGGCTTGCTACCACGCTGAAGTCGCCCGTGATACGGGGCGCAGCGTATTGCTCCTCGAGGACTTGTCCCACCTAAGAACGATTGATGTCTCCGCCGGGTGCGGCCACTCGGATGCCAGGGCTCTCGCCCATTCGCTGGCCGAGTTCCACGCTTACTGGTGGAACCACGCAGAGGTCGTCGAGCAAGCTCACAAGTTTCCGGTAGATCGCATGCTTGGAATCTGGCATGCGCTGTACAAGGGCAGCTGGCCCGAGTTTTCGGATAGGCTGAGGCTGCACCTACCCAAGGTAGATCTGCCAGCGGAGTTCCTCGAACTTGGTGATCGCTTGTTCCAATGCTCGGGCGATGTTTTCGGGGCATTGGCGGAGCCCCCGGTCACACTCGTCCACATGGACATCCATCTTGACAATCTCGCGTTCGATTCACCGGCGGGCAGTTTGCCTCCGGTGGTCTTTGATTGGCAGACCTGCGCGGTCGGCCGCGGGGTTCTTGACTTGGCCTACTTCGTTATCTCTGCTCTTCCGGTCGCTGTCCGACGACAGGAAGAGGAGAGCCTCGTGGCGACATACCACGATCTTCTTGTCGAGCATGGAGTCAGGGGATATGCGATTGAAGAGTGCTGGGCAGACTACACGCGCGCGTCACTTTGGAACCTGCTCCTTCTGCCCGGGATGCTCGCCGACGAGAGCCCCTCGGCAGAGCGTTTGAAATACGTCGAGGCCGTTCTTCCCAGACTCGTCGCCTTCTTCTCTGACCACTCAGTTTCTCGCTTTGTCGAGCAATGGAGCGGCGATCATGAACAGTCGCCAAACAAGGCGATGAGGGCGGAATAGCAGTTGCTCCTCTCAGTTGACCGTGTTCGACAAACGGCGGCATACTGTGTCGTGCCATTCGGCCCCTGTCAGTGCTGTCGCTGGCCGGTGAATGTCGATCCTTTCTGCGGCACGACTTGAGGTAGATCGCTGCGCCGTCACACTGCCACCCTGGGAATGATCGCTGCCTACACGGCCGTCGCGATTTGTGTCGCCGGCGTATTCCATGAGACCGTCTCAGCTCGTGGATCTCGAAAGTGGCCGACAGTCCAAGGTCGTACTCTCGACGTAGAATCAATCGGAATCTTCTCTGATGGCCCCCTCCTTACGTTCGATGGGTTTGGATCCGTTGTCGAGAATTTTCGTGTCTCTTATCGGTACGTGGTTGGAGACGCCGAGTTCGTCGGCGAACAGACAGTTTCGTTCCGCCCGCCCAATCGCCCGAGTGTCTACTTCGCGCCGTCCAACCCCGAGATATCAGCGATCCAGCCGGGTCGAGATTGGTCGGCGATCCTCGGGTATTCCGCGGCCGGCTTTCTAGCCTTCGTCGTCGGGCTCATTTCTCAGGCTGAATCGGTAGCGCGGCGCGCCGCATAGCAATACTTGGATCGGATAGGCCGCTTTCCGACATCAGAGTGGAGCCCGCGGCATCACCTCTCGCGCAAGGCACAAAAAGGCAGCGCTAGCTTCCGGGCTCGCGGGCGGTATCTTCACAACTCATCCTCAACCTCAACCTCAACCGGCGAAGCATGCAGGTTACGGACAGAGCCGTTATGCGGCTTGCACGGTGGTCATTCTGAAGTCCGCACTCTCTCTCATTCTGGCTGCCGCACTCTTGGCGAGTTGCACCGGACCCAGCCCGTCTCCCGAAGACCGGCTAATCAGGCAACTCGAGGTCGAAGCGAAGCGAAACATGCGGCGCTGTCCCGGCCCCGACGACGTAAGGTCCAGCCCGTCCCTGATCGCATGGCGCATGCCCCAACACCCGCCGGAGGCGCGACGACCTCCAAGAAAGGGTGTTGTGCGGGCCGACATTTTCATTTCCGCAGAGGGTCGTGTCGACAAAGTTCAGATTGTGGAGTCGGTTCCCCAGGGTTTGTTCGACGAAGCAACGGTCGATGCTCTCAGCAAATGGCGCTATTGCCCGCCGGGCATTCCGGTCGTGACTGAAGTTGAGATCCCGTTCAAGGTTCAGAAGGATTCGCGGTTGCCTGGCGAGTAGCACGCGGCATAACATGGCTCTCCAGTAGACAGGTCGTTCGTCGAGCTACGAGTGGAGTCCGCAACGTTATTTCGAGTGAGACGCGAGAAGCGGTTCGCGCAGCAATTCTAATCGGTGGCGTGTGGCTGATGATCTCAGCTTTCACCTCTGTCGCGTCAATGTTCGCGGGATTCGGCGAGGTGGCACCTGTACCTTGTAGACAGATCCGTTGGGCGACTTTCGCATGGAGGCGGCATTGATGTTCAGACTCTTATTGACTGCTCTGGTTCTGAGTGGATTGGCGGGTTGCGCTTCTCCACCACCGCCAACGGAACTGACAGCTGAACCAATCGAAGCAGCACAGATTCAAGCAGATATCCGTTCATTCGTTTCGAGTTCGTATCCAGACATGGAAGTGACCGTTCGACCTTGGGAAAAGGACTCGAGACGCCTCGCTATCTACTTCGTTGAATCAAAGTTCGCTCTGCTCTATCCGCAACAGCGGTTTCATTACCTGTCTCATTTGATCCCTGCTGACTACCAAGAAAAGCATCTCGTGGATTCGGTTTGGTTCGAACTCGCTCCAGGGGAAACGCCAGACGATCTCGTCTATCCGGATGAGGAACTCACCGAAAGCATCGCGCCGGATGTTCTCAAGGTCGTATCTGCCGCGAATGTTTTCGAGGATCTGGATGACTCCCTTTGTCCCGATGACGAATGTGCATCGGGAAGCCAATGTTTCGGAGACTATCGACACACCAGAGCGATTCTCCTCCAACGCGGCTTCAAGGAGTCCGAACTCTTCGACGTTCTTCACGTATTTATGGCCAAAGGTGGTCACTGCGATTGCGAAATCCTGTACAACGTCGCTGAACAGAGTCGGCTTGCTTCCGAGTATTGGACGGCACGTTCCGAAAATCGAAGACCCCATGACCCCCACACGCCGGCAACCGACTAGGTCTTCGTTGGTTTGCGCCAGACAAAACGGGCCATTTTCTGGAACCGATCTGTCATAGAGAGGCAACTGTTCACACTCGACCAATCGCCGCGTTCGGGCACGAATCACCGCCATCTTTCTCGCGCGCGAACGGCAAAGAGGCTGGCTATCGCTGCCTGAGCCTAGCGGGGTACTCTCTCGCTTCACTTTCGATCGGCGAAGCCCGCAGTTTCGGGCGGACCCGTTAGGCGGCATGCGCGACGTTTCGGCGGAGATCGCAACCACGAGGTGCGTCATTCGACCCCAGCAAATCGTTTTCGGAATTATTCTCGTCCTTGCGTTGTTCCTAGCGAGTTGCGCGAATGTGCACGTACAGCCGCTTGAGGTTGTCCCGCGACCCGTTCACGTTTGCATCAAGCACAATCCGAAGGTCCTCGTCTCGGACTTCGTTCAAGTGCTTCAGGACGGCATCTCTCGTAACGGCATGACGTCAGAAGTCATGGACGGAGCTCCGGCTGCGAACTGCGAGGTCGTCCTCACCTATCGGGCGTTGCGAGATTGGGACTTCCGCCCGTATCTCACACACGCTGAGATCTGGCTCAAGCGCGATGGCTATCAAGTTGGATACGCGCAGTATCTTCATCTCGGCGGGTTTTCCCTGATGAAGTGGCAAGGGACCAAGACGAAGATGGATCCGGTGATCGACGAACTTTTTTCGCCGAACATCGACGAATAGTGTCGGCCATGCAAAGTTAGGCCGACGCGATTCCGATTCTCTGCCTAGATCTCATCCCGACATGCACTCGGTACGGCTTCTAGACTCGTCTACTGCTGGAGCTGGGGTGAACACCCGGCTGCCGTGGCATAACAAACTTGTGAAGCGGATAGACCTGATTTCGGATAGGGAAAGCCCCTCTCACCAAAGATCTGCTGACAGTAGGCAGGCCGCTCGTGGTACTCTGAGGACGATCCTGATTTTCTCGAAAGATCCCCTACCGAAGTCTGCAGCTTGCGGGCAGCTCCATTAGTGAGACGGACCTACCGGAAGACCTGAATATGAAAGCTTTACTCTCGATCGTCTTTCTTTTCGCCTATTTCGCATCGGACACGGCGTCAGCAGCTTCGATCACATTCGAAGCGCGATCGGCTTGGGAGGCGAGCGTCGGCGCATTCGAGATCGAGGATTTTGAAACGACCGCCGTTCAGGGCGAAGTCTGCTCCGAGGTTATCCCGATGGAGGGTTGCGCTCACGACTTCACATTCGACACCTCGAAGCTCAGCATCGTGATCCCTGTTGGAAGCGACGGAATGCACCAAATTCGAGACGGCGGGCTGGGTTCCGTTAACGGAAGTCGCGAATTCTATGCGGATCTTCATGGACAAATACTTGTCGCCGGCGTGAGTTACAACACGATCGTGTTTCCCAATCCGATCTCGGCATTCGCGGTTGACCTGGCGAACGTTTTCGATTCAAACGACCTATGTACCTATCCACATCCCCAATGTGGGTCGGTTCCTCAACCGCTATCCATCACAATTGCAGGCGAAACATTTGTTCTCGATGAGGGGACGGACTTTTTCGGCGCCGCTTCCAACCTTCCATTCGCGTCGGTACGGATCGCAATCGCGGATCCAAACCAGGGATACGTCGTACTCCCAGCTCTTGATAACATCAGCTTCGTCGTTGTCCCGGAGCCCGCAACCTCCCTATTCGTGCTGTCCGGACTCGTGATCCTCGCAAGCCGCCGTCCCCAAAAGGCCGCATAACGAACGATCCGCAATGCGGCTTTATGACCAATACACGGAACGAATGCGCGAATTGTCGACAGACTTGATTCCAACTGCAGCTGCCCTGCTCGCCGAAGCGTTCCACTACTATGCGGCCCACGAAATCGTCTGTCCTGATTCATCTCTCCGCACGAAACAACTAGAGACGCTACCAAGCTGCAAACTCAGATCGCAGCCGGACCTCTCCCAGAGTTTCTTTCTTGTCTCGCAAGCGCCCCTCATGCAGCACCTAGCGAGAATGCAGTGAAATACCCGATCGAGCACGACGACTTTCAAGGCCGAGACCTCGCCGTTCGAATCGATGGTGTTTTCAGCTCCGCAAAACTCTACGAAGGACCTTCGCTCGTTTCGGGTTCCCGAAACAAGTTCGTGCTCCGCGACAACCACGGACAGGAGCGGACGATCCAGCTACGCGCGACTCTGCTCGACCCTCTGCCGGTCGTCGAGATCGACGATGAAAAGATTCGACTCGATCGTGCCCTCGCGTGGTACGAGTACCTCTGGGCTGGACTTCCGGTCGTACTCATTTTTGCGGGTGGCGCTCTAGGCGGCCTGTTCGGCGCGTCGGCGGCATTCGTCAACGCTCGAGTGTTCCGAAGCGATCGATCAAATCCAGTCAAGTATGCGCTGAGCGCGCTGGCTTCAGTCGGAGCTGCTACGGGATACGTCGTCGGTGTAGTCGGTTTGCAGTACGCAATCGCCGCATTTCAGGAGCCCACTTCCAAAGCCGCGCTTTCGGACGTAGCCGAGGCGACCAATCGAACGCTTCCCATGATGGTCGATGACCAAACCGAGTTTTTCGAGGCAAAGGGACTAGAGGGCGTTCTCGTCCTTAAGTACCGACTACCGTCGGCGTCCTCGGGTGAAGTAGACACCGATCAGTTCTTGTCTGTGATGACCCCGACAGTCCGAGCCAACGCCTGCGCGGACGCTGAGCTGCGACCTCACTTTCTCGATAACGGCGTTGTCCTGAGGTTCTCGTACGCTGCGTCGGATCGAACCGAGTTCGCGACGATCGACATAGACGCGGGTCACTGCAAATAGGAGCGCGTGATTCATGGTCCGGCACCTTTTCATACCGCTGAATAGCAATGTCCCCCCGCCTGGGAGCCGCTCATCGACTCCGGAATAGGTTCCACAGCGTGATCTACGCCACGTTCCTGAGGAGCCAATCAGAGACTCCCGATCTACAGATGGACGAATGCACCACGCTTGTGGGGGAAGAGTTGCGGCTCAATCGCTTCGTCGCTGGGGAGCAGTAGCGTTAGAGGAAGGACAGAGCTTCACCCATCCAAGGCAAAATCGATCAGGCGGCCGATATGAAACGTTTCGGAATCACACTCGGATGTACTTTGAGCCTCGCTTGCGCGACGAGCGCAGAGAGCCCGCCCGTCGATTCGCATCGGATCTCGGTCACCGCAAGCGACTTCTTCTTGTACACCTGCGTGACTGCATACGTCGAAGCCAACTCGATCCAGAGCTTTGACGGCAGTACTGGCTATGGCGTCGAGAACTCGACTCTCACTGGGGCGGAGCTAGCCCAAATCGACGATGCGGCCCGGGCATTCGCTCGAACCCTCCCCGAGCCCGACTACTCAGACCCAGACCACGGCCTCCCTCCTGTTCTCGCCCTCTGTCAGCGCGCCGCCGCTGGACGCTAATTCGTTAGGCGGAACCGTCCGGAATGCAGGAACACCCACGCTCAAACCTGCGGCGGACTCTCCAGAAGATGCTGACTTACATCCCCGGGCATATGCCCAAATCCGCGACGATGCTTGTAGCGCCAACGGCCTTCCTCGCGAACGAAGCGGTCCTCGTAGCGGTTCGCCCAGACGGGCTGGAGCGGGAAGTCATCGGTTCGCTGGAAAACCGTCACGTAATATCGAACCAACGCTGAATTCGCGTCCTCGTCGATTTCAACGATCGGATTCATCACACAATGTCGCGTGTGCGGAGTGCCGTCGTCCGGATAGCGACGCGTCCATTTCTCGAAGCTCTCCTGGACCGCCTTGCTCCCAACGAGCGGTGCTCCACCCTCGGTTTCAAAAGTCGCGTCGGCGAATAATTCTCCCACTCCCGCGAAATCGCCCGCATCGATCCGCTCGGGATAGGCATAGACGAGGTTCATGATTTCGATGTAGCTCTCAGTGATTAGCGACATTGCGCGCTCCTATTCGAATATTCTTTTGGCGAGTCCACATGTTAGAATCAAAGCCTCCACTCGGCCTAGCGGCCGTCGGCCCGATATCGATTGATCAGGCCGCGAGAATCGCCAACAACGTATGCACTCTGATTTCCTGTTCATCATCGCCGAGATCGCCGCAGCCTTCGCTGGTTTCGCAAGCCTCGTCGCCGCGATATCGAGAAGAGAAGACCGCTCATCCGATCAGGAGCGGCTCGACTTCCTCACGCTGCAGAACGTGCTCCTCTTGAGCCTCCTCGCGGTCGCCT
>Ga0316209_1001825_pt1 | contig 19589 bp, 12 predicted proteins | sample 6monopyrite_MG_FD_204945 | JGI IMG/M metagenome (GOLD analysis project Ga0316209, IMG submission 204945) | Microbial mat bacterial communities from mineral coupon in-situ incubated in ocean water Damariscotta River, Maine, United States -... | ecosystem: Environmental > Aquatic > Marine >...
GATCTCATGCTGAGTAATGATAATTCTGGCTCATACCGGTTATCGAACACAACCCGGCACGCGATGATGGGTGCAAGCACGCCATCCTGCAAAATACAAACTGAAGATGTGACAGTTATTGTTTCATCAATGCTCATTCATCTTATCGTGTCAGACCAATGTAGAACGAAAAGAGTTGTCTGGTGTCGGTATTTTCTTTAACCACGGGAAAGGCCCAATCCAGTGCAATGGGAACTGGTCCCATTTGAGGCACGGTAATTCTTAAACCACCTCCAACGGTAACGCGAAAGTTTTCCAGTGAAACGTTTCGTTCAATGGTACCGAAATCGGTAAAGGCAACAAAGCGGACGGTTTCGCTTGCCATGATCGGAAGCATATATTCTGCGGTGCCGAGCATTTGGAAGTTACCGCCGACTTGCGCTCCATTGGTTCCCAGATTAGGCGGTTCCAGCGGACCGACCGAACGGTATCTAAATCCACGGAAGGTTTGAAAGCCTCCTGCATAAAATCGCTCAAAAGCTGGCGTATCATTTGATGTCCAACCTAAATTTCCTCGAAACGAAAGCACATGCTTTCCTGCTCCATCGGGGCGCTGATAAGTTGTAAAGTATCGAGACCCCTGCAGTTCCGCCTTGGTGAAATTATAATCTGCAAAAGCTTGTTCGATACTACTTTGCAAATTGAAACCTTCAGTTGCCAGAGATGCAGAATCACGTGTATCGTAGCCGAGCGTTACCTTGCCGGTACCCAGGAAATTATCTCCCAGGGTCGGAACCAGTGAAGGGGCATTGAGCCTCAATCGGGAGATATTTACTCGCTCCAACCGAATGGCGGTATTGAAGGAAAGTTCGCGTGTCAGCAATTTACCAATGCTGATTCGCCCGCCGGTTCGCTGTTCGTTCCAGTCACGAAAGAACCGCTGATAATAGAAACCGCTGACGCCAAGGCTGTAATCGGTATCCAGAAAATGTGGATTAGTCCAACTTGCCAGATAACGACTGACCAGGTTACCGGGAGTTGCTTCCAAGCGAAATTGCTGCCCGTCCCCGCGAAACGCATAACCATCAACGACGTCACGCCAGCTTCTGGGGAAAGCAAACAAATCAAAATTCTGTTCTTCCAGAACAATGTTACCAAACACGCCGGAGTCACTATTTACACTGGCTCCGACCATGAAACGACCTGTTCTTGCTTCGGTCACATTCAAATCAAGATCGACATAACCAGGTGGCAGTTCAGGAGTCAAAATGGGAGGCCCCATTTCCCGTCCCGGTTGATGTTGATGCTGCATCAAATCTGGCGGAGCGGCATACTGATCCACATTCTGCCCTCTGATTACTGGAGATTCTGTCTTGCGTGAAATGATCGAGGTCAAGAATGGCTTGGCATTTTCAAAAAACACCTGAGAGCGATTGAAATCGAGTGGCTGGTACATCAGCAACTGGTCGAGTTCAGCTCGTTCTTTTCGATATTCTCGGAAGTAACGTTCTTGCTTAGTATTAGATTGAGGTACAGCTGGCGATTGTTTGACGTGTGATTGCAAGGTATGCCCAGCTCCGGGAATGGCGTTACTCACACGTACCCGTCCGGCTGGTTCCTGCTGTTTTTGCGATTTCAAGTTTGTCAGAACTAACTCGTTATAACTTTTCTGAATACGATTACCAGTCGGCAAATACGTAGAACTCGCCATTGTTGGTGGCGTTCCAAAATAGCCATTGGAACCACGAATGACTGGGGGATCGGGATCGGGATCAGGATCAAGATTCCTGGCTAGATAAGTCGGATTTGTAACGGGTCGGATATCAATTCCCGGACCGTCTGCCCCTGCACGTTCCCAAACGGGAGAACCGCCCAGTCGAGCACGCGATTTCCTGATTTTTTCCGGATCAGCCAAGTCGCCCGGTGCAACAAGCAATTGGTTCAACGCAACTGTTTCTTTTGTGTGAGTAAACTGCCCGCGAATATTAACGTTAATCATCCCGATACGATAAACACGGTCTTCATCAATATCGTAAACCAGATCAAGCACGCCCTGTTCTTGTGTAAACTTTGTTCCCGGATTAACCTTGGCGAATAACCGACCCAGCATGCCGTATTTATCCTGAATTCCGTTAACATCTTTGGCTAAATCGCGGGCGTTATAAAATTTCCCTTCTGTCAGCTTAAAATCTTCCAGAAGTTGTTCACGAGAATAAAGCTGATTTCCTTTCAGAATAATCTTACGAATTTTGTACCGTTCTCCTTCATCAATCGTAAAAGTGACAGCAACGGTAGAGCGATCTTCTGAAAGCTTTTTCTCTCCGGAAGCTTGAATATCGAAGTAGCCAATGTTGTGATAATATTTCTTTATGGCAGCGATATCTGAGGAGATGGTATTGGGGTCATACTGTCCGCCGAATTTCCAGAGAATTCTCTTTTTAGTGCTGAGGCGCATTTTAAGAACACCGGATGAAATATCTTTATTACCCTTAAAGGTAATGGAAGCGACTTTAACTTTCGGACCTTCATTGATACGAAAAATAACGTCTCGATCATCCGGCGAGTCACCTTTATCCAAAGTTACTTCTGCATACAGGTAGCCTTTCTCTTTATAGTGATCACGAATACGTCGTACAGATTCCCGATTGGCTGCCACCGAAAACGCGTGCAGTGGTTTCAGTCCGGTGATACCTGCAAGAATATTATCCTTGATTTTTTCATTGCCTGCATATTCGACGCTACGCAAAATGGGGAGTTCGGTGACTTTGAAGACCAGAATGGTTCCTTTTTCTGATCGTCGGTAAACAGGCTCGACCGTAAAAAACCATTTGGTGCTGTAAAGCGAGCGGATATCATCGCGAATCTGATCAATCGTCGCTGTCCTGCCGGGGCGTGTTTTAATGTATCGCGATAAGGCAGAAACTGGAATCGTCGCATTCCCCTCAATCAGCACATCAGCCAAAGGTTCATCCAGAGATGGAGTGGAGGCTTCCTTATTCTCATCCAAAAGCGATTTCGGTGCAAAATCAACCGCTTTTTTTTGATTCGAATAGGCTTCTTTCAAAAGCATGGGCGTTTCGTGCTGAGATTGCTGTTGAAGAGGATTCATCGAAGAATGCGAATGGTGTTGATGTTGATCAGGAACAATCTCCTGCTGAAGGGGCTGCTGAATGGGTGTAATTTCTGGAACTTCAGCCGAAACAGTTTTAACCTTTTCATCATGCCAGCTTTTTCGCTTTGACGAGGACTTCTTTTCCATCATTTGCATAAATGCAGGATCAACTCCCTCGGAAGACTGCGCTCGAACAATTTGCGTAGAATAATTCTGAACAGAGGAAATGCCCGAGGGAGTGCTACACCCTGCTGTTAAAATCATCACGGTTGCAATGAACAGGCTAGCTATAAAATTCTGCAAGGGGGTCTTCTCCCGAAGCCTGTATTTTACAAGCAGAGGTATTTTGCACTCATCATCAATCGACAAACTCGAACAGGAATAACGAGTTATCTCTCGATGATATTGTGAGTTTGGATTCACCATAAATTCGACCTGATGCTGATTCGCGTCGTCAATGTACCGGAGTGATACAATTTGAATGGATATTCTGTGGGGAAATTGCGCAGTGAGAGCCTCTTCACTTCAAAAAAGTGCAGTTGCACGGCGTAGAATTACCTCATAATGCAGGAATGAGGCAAGGGGAATTTCCAGCAGGTGCAATATGGGAGGAATGAACAGAAGAGGAAGGGGCGGGGGAATAGAGATATCTTTCCGGCGAGTAAAAAGAACGCCGCGTTCTTCCTAGCTACCCCAGGTTGATGGCGGCATTGTAAATTTGACTTGTGTCAAAAATCTGGTCATTTGCCTCGAATAACTGCTTGATCAACTGATGATGAATTTTCATTTTTAATCCACCCACACCAAGCGCGCCATAGCAAATGAGTTGTCCGATTTCCTTCGCTTTGTCTGTCGATTGAATTCCTTCGATCCCCAAGGGAGGAACTGCGTTAAGATCGATAACAACTTTTAGCGATTGGGAATGTGACAAATCTTCGCCATTCGAAAATTGCACTCCGGCTGCCCCGGCTGAAATGAGTAGATTGGCCCCTTCCAACAGAGAGGATAGATCACCATTTTCAGGAATAATGGCAGGCTCGTAATCGCCGGAAGTCCCATCAATCACAGAACAGATGTGCCTGGCTTTGGGCAGCGAGCGAGACGTGAGAATAACATGCGCCCCGTGAGATCCCAATATTTGAGCAACACGCCGTCCGACCGGACCGGTTCCGCCAAGGACAACGGCTTTTGTTTGCGAAAGATCAAGATGTTTTTGAGCGGAAATCACAGCAGCTACTGCCGTTGTGTTGCAGCCGTTAGAATCCATCATCGATGAAACGCGCATCGGTCCGAAAAAAGATTCCTGCACCTTGGCAAGAAGCTTTTCGCCAGCTTCCACATCGCTGCCACCAATAAAAATGGCCGTGTTATTCAGATCTTGAGGACCACGGGTAAAAATGGCTCCCTGAACCAGCGGCACAACATTCGAGGTATTCACCAAGCAATGCGAAAGAAGATGATCCACGCCAGCATCCAAAGCTGTCACCGCATCGAAACTGCTGGCGTGAGCATCAGTATCGAACTGCAATAAAATGCGTTTCATAATGATAGCCCTAGAAAAAACTCCCTATTGTTACTTCGTTTCCAGACAGGTGCCTGGGAATATACTGAACTGAACCGAACTGTACAGTGCGCACATTCGACTACATCGTATTGTTGGAGCAATGTCAAGGCTACCAAGACTTTTTGAACAGTTATTTACAAAAAAAGAACCCCTCTTTCTGCACAAATGCAAAAAAAGGGCTTCCATTGATACAGGCAGCTTACACACCAGAGAACGGATGCGAAGCGCTGTCCTTCTTGGCAACCATTTCGTCTGCAGATGGTTCGTCTTTCATCGCTCGTTCGATGGAGAGCTTTGTTGCTTCGTAGTTATATTGGAAGATTTTTTTGTCGTCTTCTGCTTCCCAGTGGATGAAGACACCACATACGATGACCAGGTCTTCAGCCTGGTCTTTAGGAATAATTCCTTCTGCAACAGAATCTGCAACAGCCTTGGCAACTGCGTATTGAGCAGGTCCAAACATCTGAACGGCTTGTTTGGCCCCTTTGATTGTTACTTTTGTCACCATCACGGTGGCTGGTTTGACAGCCAGATTCGGTTCCAAAACGGCAAGCAAATTGCTATGTCCCTGAGTTTGCTGAGACAGCGAGTTAGCAAATGCAGTCCCTACAGGTCCATCTTTTTCGCCAATGAGCAAGTCAATATGTGCAACTTCATTACCTTCACCAACAAGTGCTTCTCCAATACGCATTCCCATTGAATAAACTCCTCTTTCTTTTTTTCTGCTCTGTTAAAAAATTCTGATAAGTACCCCCGAAAGGTATTTCAGTCCCATGAGAAGAACGCGATAACAAAGGCTATCTCAAACCAAGACGCAGTGTTATCGCCTCCTATCTGCATTGTGAATATCAAATTTCAACAATAATTACCAGTATGAGAGTACTTTTGAACAAAAATAGAGCGAAGCAGGGCAATTGCCATGAAGTTCGTAATAGATTGCTCACACGGGCAATCTTGATCTGAATTATTATCCCGAATATTCATCAGCCATTGGGCACGAGCCCCGTGCGGCTGATCCCCTTACAGGCTTCAATAACAATTCGTAGAATAGTTACGAAAAAGTATTGAAATTACTGGCACATAGAATCAGGAAAAGTCAGGAAAAGTCAGGAATATTCATAGACTCAATCATTCTGTTTTCCATTACGTTCTGAAAAAAATGATCATTCCACAAATGGAGCTATTGGGCAGATTCTTGGCAAGGCACAGTTTTATTCAACGATAACTCTACAGTTGAGTTACGTTTATGCCACGTTATTACTTCAGTAGCACCTGAGCAATTCGGCGGCCCATTTCCCGAGCGGAGATGTCATCTTCGCCGGTGATGATGATGCCATCGACGATTACATCATCTGCAGCCGTGTTTGGGTGCCCGATGGAGCCGGCAGGAGACAGTCTGGCTCCATTCACTTCAGGATGCCAGCGACAAGAAGGCTGGGCTTGTCTGCCGTTGTATATTCCTGATGCCGCAGCTCGGGTGGGAGCACAAACCCGTTTGCCTGTCAACGGACTTTTTCCGTTGACTCTCGCCCAGGCTAAAACAGAAACGGCGTTACATAACGCACAAGTATATTTATCAGCAGCCAGGAATTCATTGATAACTCGGTTCGCCTCCTTTTTAATCGCAGGGTTGCCGTTGTAGCTGCGATTGTTGTAGCGCCCGGTAAATGCAAACTGATAAGAGGAAGAACCCCAGCCTCCGGAAAAAAGGATCGCGTCATAATTCTTTACATCCACCTGCGCAAGAGTTAAATCGGGTTGCACGATTCCAGAGCGACCACCCTGTCCTGAATTTGCATGAGGCTGACAAGCAGCTTTCGTGCCGGCTGCAACAGAGACGCGAATTCCTGCCCGCTCCAGTTCGGCTCGCGGGTCAGCATACTCCCGATAGAAAAAATCCTGATTCGCCAGAACAATCAAAACGTGTTTACTATTCTTGTTCTTTTTTGATGTTACTGCTGATTTGACTGAGGCTGGAGTTGGCATAGAATGCGTGGGGGTGACGCGAGTGGTTGAAGTTTTTTTTCCGCTGTTTGTTATACTGGTAAGCAATTGCAGGGGTTTATCGCTACGGGAACGAACTTCGACCGAATGGAAAGTTGTCTCACTATTCCAGGCACCAATCCCCAAATGAGTTGCCTGCGGCATTCGCCAGAAGGCTGACATGCTCAGGTCCGATCCATCTGTTTGATGGATGACCAGTTCGGTATCATCAAGCAAACAGCGAACCTGGTTTGTGCGAACCTCGATTGTCATTGTGTATCGACGTCCGTTTTCCAATGTCTGGTTTTTCTTTCGGGTTGGATTATCTTTTAAGTCTTTCCCATCAATATTCTGTATCCCTGCAAGATGCTGGCTCCAGGCGTCAATCTCGAATGTGGCTTGCTTTCCGCCATGTAGAAAAATTAAAGCAATTGAATGACTTCCCGTATGTCGGGTGAATGAAACGCGGAAGTCATATTCACTCGACGGGACAACAGGCAAAGCCAGCCGCGCCCCATTGGCAGCAGTCACTTTGAGCGACTTCTCTTGCAGCGTCCATGTACCAGCCACCGCGGTTGCCGTTTTTATCGCAGGCAAAACATCCTGCCAGGCGGGAGATTCTGCTAAAACATCATTCCCTAAAGAAGCCCCAAGCAACAATACCAGTAATAGAAGTCTCATGCGGTTTTTCCGGTCAAGAAAATGGAATATGGATTACTCTATAATGGCTTTCAGAAGGCCTTTTCTTTCACAAAAAACAGGATTTGTTGACAAATTCCGCTTTTTGAAATGAGTAAACCAACCGAATCAGAGGAGGAGGCAGCTTCATCAACTGACACAATTTCCGCTGCTGCTCGCTACTCGCGACGAATAGAATAGGTAAGTTGCTTGTTTGGATTTATATTAAATTTGAGGAAATCGTCGCATTTTAGTCTGTATCAGTTGAAATTCAGATTCTGTTACGTACTAATGAACCTTAGTGGCGTCACTACGTTATTAATGTGGATGACGCATACCGTCGGAAGAATGGATGGGCCATTTGGAATGTGCCGACGGGTTTAAGTGGGTCTTGAGGAATTACTTTCGAAGAAAGAGGACGGAAATGAATCTTACACAACTATGGAAAACTGGTTTGGCCGTTATGTTCGGCTTCACACTGACACTTTCAACAATCGGCTGCGACAAGCCTGCTGACGATGGTGGCGGAGCTGCTGCTCCTGCTGCTGCACCTGAAGGTGGTAGCGGTACCGAAGGAAGTGGCGAAGAAGCTCACACCGAAGGCGATGGACACGATCATGCTGCTGAAGGCGACAAAGCTGAAGGCGACAAAGCTGAAGCTCCTGCACCTGAAGCAAAAAAAGAGTAATTAGCTGATGGGATACATGTATTCCAGATGAAAATTCAACAAGCCGTACACGCAACTTGTGTACGGCTTGTTTTTTGAATGGACACTTTTTGCGGAGCGGCATTCTTGAATATCTCTTCCTGGACGGTGATTCTGCTTAGGATATTTATCTGCCTGGGAAGTTTCTCTTTTCTGGAATCCAGTCACCCTGTTTGCGGTGCAGAGCCGATGACGTGGCCTCGCTTTGACGGTCCACAATACAACCGGATTTCGCGAGAGAGTCGTTTCGATTTTCAATGGCCCAGGGAAACGCCTTCAACCCCCGATCTTTCTAATTTGCCTCTCTGGACATTGCCGCAGTTATCAGGCAATTCCACCCCGTTGGTTTTTAATAACAAACTCTATCTTGCTTTAACGGGTGATCATCAAAGTAGAAAAAAAAATAAACCGCCTTCTTCTTTGGTCTCCTGTTGGAATATTAAAAATCGGGATCCCGAATTTGTCTACCAATACCAGGTGCCAGAAAAGACAAAAGTCGAAAAGCGTGAAGATGGGAAGTTGTTATTATTAACAGAGATAAACCAACCGCCACTTCTAGTTGGAGATCCTTTGCTTCGTCAGTTATTCTGTCTAACCAGCCAGGGAGAACTTCATGTACTTGATAGTGATCTGGGACATCTGCTCTGGAAAAAATCGCTGTCACAAATTGTCGGCCTGCAAACAATTCCCGTTTCCGTTGCAACTCCATTAATCTTTGAACAATGCTTGATTATCTCTGCAAGCTGGAGCGATCCTGATAAAAAAACAACAACCAACTGGCTACTGGCACTGGATCGCAGAAATGGCCAAGTTGTTTGGGGCATTCAAAGTCAACGGCAATCTCCTCAACAGAAGTTACCTGCTGCGATCCCCGCAGTCTATCGCAATCAAGTTGTCGTTGTTGCTCAATTAGAGCCGGGGAAAATCCGCCTGATACAAATTCGAACCGGGAAACAAATTGCTCAGTGGAGCCTGGCAGATCCGCAAGCTTTGGTTCAGGAATTACTTTTTGAATCTGGAGGCTTAGCCATTCTATCCAGTTCACCGCAAAAGCAAACAGACAACAAAAGCGGAGAACAATCATTTCAGTGGTGGATCGATCTGTTTGATTTGCCTGCTGAAATCGGTTCAACGACTACATCACGAACAAAAATAGAAGGTAAAGCAGCCACACAAATCCCTTTGGGAAATTCGCAGCATACGACAGTTTTGCTTTATGAAAAAAGATTATTTGCCATCAACACCGAAGGCATATTACGTGAGTACAAGGTCTCTTCAGGAAAAATGCTTGGCGAAATATCCCTGTTAGACAGTCCTGTGATGCCTCCACTTACCGAAAAAGACATTCACGCTGAAAAAGCTGATTCCGTAACGAACAAAAAGGAGTCACAACCAGTCATTCATCATCTCCTGTTCGCAAATCAACAACTACTTGCAACATCAACGGCTGGGCTTTGGTGTCGCGTTGATGTTAAGAACAGCGATGATAAATCCGTGATGAAAGTTAAGTCTCGGCAACAAGTTGATCGTGTGCTGGCTGTCCCGGTTATCTCCAATGGGAGAATTTATGTTCGTCAACCAGAGTCGCTTACCGCCATTGGACCGATAGATAATACCACTGCCGTTTCAACAATTCTCGAACCGTTATCGATTTTGGCGAAGGAAAAAGCGTCCACAACGCCTGGAGAAATAATTGTCTCTCCCGGTATGCAAGCATTACAGCCGGGCTGGAAGCAGAAATTTCAGGTACAACTTTATAACGACCGCGGCTTTTTCTTACGATTGCTAAAGCCAGAAGAAATTCAATGGAGCGAACCAGTGTTGGGGAAGTTTGAAATGAAAACAGGAACCTATTTCGCCCCTCAAAAACTTACCAATAAAACGGAAAACGCAGAAAATCAAATCAAAGCGAAGTATAAATCGTTCTCTGCCCACGCAACGATACGAATTGACTCCCCGTAGATTACGGCGATCTACTACGGCGATCTACCCAAAAAGTTTGCTGATTACTTTTCCTTCATCAAGCAAATTGTACGGGCGGTTTAATTTATCGAATGCTTCAAGGTTATGAATTCCCATCGCATGATAGACCGACTTGGTGATATCGGCTGGGGTGACACGATCTGTCTTCGGGTACTCGGCTCGTTTATCACTCGAACCGTAAGTTTGACCGCCGCGTATGCCTCCGCCTGCCAAAACATCTGTTAAACAGTGTGTCCAATGATCTCGCCCGGCTCCAATGGTGCCGCCGCTGCGTGGATCGCCGATTTTCGGTTTGCGTCCCATTTCGCTGGTGACCAATAACATCGTTTCATCCAGCATTCCTCGATTGGAAAGGTCTTCCACCAAAGCAGAGAAGCAGCGATCAAACTCGGGCATCAGGTTTTCCTGCAAACATTTGAAGTTGTTACTGTGAGTATCCCATCCGCCCGCGCTGGCGCATTTCTTGGCCAGTTTTCGAGAGTCCTCTTTCCAGAAGACCGTAATGAACGGAACGCCCGCTTCCGCCAGTCTTCTTGCCAGCAGCAAACTCATTCCGTTGATTGAGTCGCCGTACCTTTCACGTATCGCAAGCGGTTCCTGGGAAACATCGAACGCTTTGGTGGCTCCGGAAGACATCAGTAAAGAAATCGCTCTTTCCTGATGCTTCTTCAGCGTTGCCCCTTTCAAATCGTTTTCAAGAAGCCGTCGAGCCGCATCGACCTGGCGAAGAAGTGAATAGCGATCACTCAGCCGATCTGCGGTGATGTCTCCTTCCAGAACAAGTGAGGGGGCTTGAAAACTCAGTGGTTGCTTGGGATTCCCATTCACGTAAAGTGGATCATGTTCAACACCAATGCGAGCCGCAAATTGCCCAGGCCGCGTGTAAGGCGCTTTACTTGGTTTGTGAGGCAACGTAATTGCATTAGGAAGCACTGCATTCGGTTTCATTTTGGAGGCAATCACCGATCCCATAAAAGGCCAGTCATCAGGAAACGGAGTTCGATTATTACCCAGCCGAACGAATGATTGATCAGGAACATGCCCCGTCAAATTATAATAATAGCCAGCATGATGGTCGTTTGTGTTCACGCTCGCCCCGACACTGTTAACCACCGCCAGGTGATGTGCCTGTTTCGCCAGCATCGGCAGATGCTCACACAATCGCACGCCGGGAGCAGAAGTTTCAATCGGAAGAAACGGCCCCCGAAAATCGGCTGGAGCACCCGGCTTCATGTCCCACATATCAATATGAGAAGCGCCCCCGCACAGAAAAAACAGAATCGTAGACTTCGCCTTCGCAATTGAACTGGCAGCCACCGCGTTACGATGTCCCAAAGCAGCCCCAGCCAATCCGCAAGTTGAAGCAACTAAAAACGTACGACGAGAAACCGGTGATGAATTCATTACTGACTGAAGATTCATACGAAGTGTTCCCTTGAATAACATGTCGTTCAGAGGTTTAGAAATTTTTGGATCGAGGTAGTGGCATTCAGTCTGTACTCTACAATCCTAAAGTGGAAAGGCAATTATTAACAAGTCCAAACTTATGTTATTGCCTTATTTTGGCTCAAAGATGAAGTGCCGTATTCAATCTGATAGGAGAGCTAATTTAAATGCCTCGTGCTGACTGATTTGACCCAGATTACAAAGGTAACCTAGCCCTTAGGATCATCCGCAAACTCAAAAAAGTTGTTTGAAAATATCGAGGGAATAGCTGATTGGGTCGTTTTTCTCTAACTTGGACCTCATAATGGCTCCCAGAGAATCGAAACCTCAATGAAAGAATGCAGATGTCGATAACTACAGATTCAAAAGTCCAAAAACAAATTGAAAAATCTAATAAAACATCAGTTATCAACTTGGCTGACTACTTGCCTTCATGTCTTTCAGACGTCGAAAATCCTCAGTCCTCAATTCCAACGATAGCAAAAGATGGAAAGGTTATTGCAGCCATCGAGGAGAGTGTACGGCGAATACCAACGAAACACGAACTATTTAACAGAGACGCGCGTTTACTTGATTTTCCTGACAATTCGGTTCACCTGGTTCTTACATCTCCACCCTATTGGACCCTAAAAGAATATCGAGACGTAGCGGGGCAGTTAGGTCACGTTGTTGCATACGATACTTTTATTAAAGAACTCGACATTGTGTGGAAAAAGTGCTTCCGTTCATTAGTACCAGGTGGACGGCTCATTTGTGTTGTTGGTGATGTGTGCCTATCCCGCAGAAAGAATAAAGGTAGGCACACGGTTGTCCCGCTGCACGCCTCGATTCAAGATCATTGTCGCCAAATTGGATATGATAATCTTTCTCCAATTATATGGCACAAAATATCCAATGTATCGCATGAGGTCGAGAATGGTTCTTCTTTTCTCGGAAAACCCTATGAGCCGAATGCAGTTATCAAAAATGATATTGAGTTTATATTAATGGAGAGAAAACCCGGTGGCTATCGCAAGCCATCCATTCCTGCCAGGTTATTAAGCATTATTCCCGAAGAAAAGCACCGAGAGTGGTTTCAACAAATTTGGAGCGGAGTGACTGGAGCATCAACTCGCTTGCACCCAGCACCTTATCCCATAGAACTTGCCACGAGATTGATCCGCATGTTTAGTTTTGTGGGTGACACTGTCCTAGATCCATTTCTCGGAACTGGAACAACTTCTTTGGCAGCAATGCGTATGGGGCGAAATAGCATTGGCTTCGAGATTGATCCAACATATCTTACGCAAGCTACAAGAAGGCTGAAGGGGGACTCAAATATCTTTACCAGCCGGGAAATTTCAGTTCATGATTAATGTCGATAAACGCGTGAAGGATGCAATTCAGAATTTTTGGCTGGTCCGAAATAGACAGGCTCAGAATCAAGGCACTCGAACTGGTCAACGGGATTCTGGATTACGAACGGCTGTTACAGGTGGCAAGCATTTGGTTGGGTTTGTCGAGCTGTGTAAAGACATCCTCATCAGTGCAGGTCTTCCAAGTGCAAACGTATTCTGGAAAAAAGGCCTAGACCTTCCGGGATTCTACCGTCCAGAAAAAAATTGGGATTTATTAGCAGTTATAGACGGACATTTGCTTGCAGTGCTTGAATTCAAAGCACAAGTTGGTCCTTCCTTCGGTAACAATTTTAATAATCGTACTGAAGAAGCGATTGGCAATGCAACGGACCTTTGGGCAGCATATCGTGAAGGCGCCTACGCCACATCACAACGCCCCTGGCTCGGTTTCGCTTTCATTTTAGAAGATTGCCCCAAATCTCGATCTTCCGTGCGCGTTAAAGAGACGCATTTCAATGTCTTTCCTGAATTTAATGAAGCATCTTACGCCAAAAGATACGAAATATTATTAACTAAACTGCTGAGAGAGCGGTTATATGACGGCGTGAGCTTGCTACTTACTACGAAAACTGGAGGTATAAAAGGAGAATACTCCTGCCCGTCTGAAGAACTCTCTTTTATTGCATTTGCTCGATCCCTGTATACTCACGCTTTGGCATATTCACAATTCAAAAAAGACAAGCGGTAGCATTGGAGTTTTTCATTGACAGCAGTCCTAATATCTCATCCTAATTCTGCAAGCGGACCCGCATCATTTTCTACAAGGTATTGCGGGCGACCGTTTAAGTCGTTGATGGTTGTTGTTCTGGTGTCGATTCCCATGTTGTGATACAGCGTTGAAAACAGCTGCGGGAAAGTAACAGGGCGTTTGACTGCTTCGCCGCCAAGTCGGTCGGTTTCACCGATGACTTGTCCGGTTTTCATTCCGCCGCCGAAAAGAAACGCCGAATTCACTCGCGGCCAATGATCGCGCCCGACTTGCGAACTGATCTTCGGTGTGCGTCCGAATTCTCCCCAGATCGCGACCGTGCAATCGTCCGACATCCCCCGCTGGTGCAGGTCTTCGATCAGGGCGCTGACACATTGATCGAATGCGGGGAAATCGACTGCTTCGCGTTTGAAGATGGAATTGGAATTGTTCTTGCCGCCGCCGTGCCAGTCCCATTTACTGTAGTTGAGCGTTACAACACGCGCTCCCGCTTCGATCAATCGGCGAGCTACGAGTAAACTTTGAGGCACGCGCGGGGCTCCATTGCCATCCATGTGGATTTTCGGATCGCCTGTCCCGTACCGCTTCACAATCGAAGGATCTTCTTTGGAAAGATCGAGTGCATCTGCCAGTTTTGAGGAGGTCAAAACGCCCATCGCCTGCCGATTGAACGTATCCAGTCCGTCCATCATGCCGGAAGCATCTGCCTGCCGTTTGAATAGATCGAGACTGCCCAATAATTCTTTTCGGTTACCAAGCCGTTCCAACGTAATACCGTTGAGAACCATATCTTGCTTGGTGTCGCCGAGTGGCCGGAATGGTGATTGCGAAACACCCAGAAACCCGGGGCCAGGTTCATTGTAAGGACCGTGCGTGCAAGGATAACACAAACTGACAAACGGCGGCGCGGTTCGATCAACCGCGCCTTGCAGTTTGGAAATTGTGGAACCGAATTGTGGCCAACCACCGCCCGGCTTTAACTTTTTGGGATCGTGCCCATTAAAACATTGAATCGCATCGTGACCACTTTGCGAACCGACAATCGAACGGACGATGACCGCTTTATCCATTTGTTTGGCTAACAACGGAAATGCTTCACAGATTTCAATGCCGGGAACATTTGTTTGAATTGGTCGCCACGGGCCTGCGATTTCTTTCGGGGCATTCGGCTTCAGATCGAACATATCTTGATGCGGAGCGCCGCCAACAAGATAGATCATAATGACCGATTTATGTTTTTTAGATTTCCCTGCCGAATCGGCTGCCAACAGTTGAGGCAAGTTCAATCCCGCCAGACCCAGTCCTCCACCAATTTGAAGAAAATTGCGACGCGAAAGACCATCGCACAGACCAGCACCAGTTTGTCGATTGCCAAGTATTGTTAACATACTCGAAGCTCTCTCATCAGAGGAAATGTGGAAGGTTGTTGCAAGATTGAATGAAGGACTTATAGACTGAAGCCGTCGCCGAAGACTTGCATCAAAGAACGCGATTGTATCACAATCGAACCTGTCAGTGGAATCTGAATCATCTCATTTTAGCTCAGATTTCTCGATATTTCGAGTCAATCAAAGCGGATGTAATTGTCTGGTATCTAGCTGCTTAATACCACAAGCCTGCTGTATCGCAGATTGTTTTTTGCTATCAGTTCTGACAGAATGGTAGTGCTGTAGGTCATTGGGTAATTAACTCAAGCGATGCCACAATAATATTTATTGCTTTTTGAGAATCGCAATAAATTCTTTGCGAATTTCGAATCGTAACCCGGCAGGTTTAATTAGTTCGATGAGTAGCTCTTTGAAGGAAACGTTTCGCTTTGAAAAACTGACTTTGAATTGGCGAATTGCATCATCAGTGGGGATTTGTTTTTGATCGAATTCGATACGTACGCCCATCATTGCTTCCAGTTCGATCAGTACCGTTTCCAATGGGGCAGGTTGCGTTAATTCAAATTGTAAGACTTTGCGAGAGAGTGCTTTTTCGAAATCGATCGGAGGAACCGGTTCAATCTTGGGAGCTTTTTTTACTTTTGGTTTCGGGGTATTCAAGGGAGTTTTTTTGTCAGTGGGAGTAAGTGGTGGCTCTTCTTTTTTGGGATTCATTTTCTCCGTCGTATTACTTTTTGTGTTTGTTGCAATAATAATACTTTTGGTTCCCGGTTCCCCAGGTACGGAAGCATCCAGGGGTAACGCATCTGCAATCGCGGCCATTCTGCGGATGATTGTTGGTTCCGTTTTTTTGTTGAGAAAACGGACACTACCATCTGCCATCAATACGAACATTCCATTTTTTTGACCGCTGCCAAATCCATCGGGTCCATTAATGTACGGCTCTAATACAACCGGCCTGAAAGAAGCGGTGCCGTCTGCCCAGGAAGAAAGTTTCCCGGTAACACCGGCTGCGAGCATGGTGTTACTCAGCCCGTCGGTGACGTCTTTCACTTTCGTTGATCGATTAATTCCAAAAATACCAGCACGGGGATCGCTTGCCGCCAAGCCAGGTGCATCGTGACCAACCCCCGCAATACCGACAATGTGCGAAGCAGGGTAACGATCCGGACTGGCTTGCAGACGAATCGCGGGATTCAGTAATTCTTTGCGACGCCTGCGTACAAAGCGATCATTCAGCGGGTCTCGCCAGGAAAGATTCCATTGGGGCAGCAACGAGCGATCTTCACTCAAGGCCGGGTCAAGCCCCGCAAGCCAACTGAATCGACCGTCATTTGAAGTTGTCTTCCCCTGGGTCATCCACAAGGCAGGAGGGAAATGACCATTTTGATGCTGATAAACATCGACCTGCTGCCCGAGCAATTTCAAGTTTTGAGCGAATGGAGAATCCTCTTGAATCTCTTTTTCGTTTTGCGATTCCGGATCGCTTCCCGGTGGAGAATCGTTTTTTTCTTTTCGCTCTGGCGAATTATTAATGCCCTTCTTTTCTTCTGCTGAATCGGTTTTCGCAAGGGGGGAATTATTCGAAGAGAATCCCCACCACAAACCGAGCAGCATCAAACCAATAACAGCTATCCCGCCCAGGAGCAACGCAAAGTGATCAGGTTTCTTTTGACTCCAAAGTGGTAAATCTTCCTGACTGGAAGGAGCATTTTTTTCTCCTGGAAGAAAGGCAACGAGATTCCCGGTTGAGGAAAGCTTGACCTGTATCGGATCGTTGCATTCCGGGCAAACAATTTGTGCCGACTTCTTGCCACGCTCGTTGATGCGAAGTTTTGCCTGACATTGCGGGCAAAGAAATTCGCCTGTAAGAACCGCCATGTTCTTGCCTATTTCTTTTTCTTAAATTGATAGATTTCCTGCTTGCGGGATTCTGCAACGGCTTTCGTCAACACAAGAATTTTGTTCTCCTTTGCTGAAACATGAATCACCAGCGGGATATCTTCGTTTACATACTTTTTAATGATGCCATAAATCGCTTCACGGACCGGTACTTGATCTGCCTTAAAAGTTTGAGGCATGTTCTTTGTAAACCCGGCCAGTTTGAGAGCATCGCCATCGACTTCGATCTTTATTTTCGACTCTTCTGCAATGTAAGCAAAAGCTTCCTGCAGTGGGGTTCTGCGGAAATCGACATCTATTTTTCTTTCCAGCCGTTGCTTCATCGGTAGCGAGGCAACATCTGGTCCTTTTGATTTTGGTGTTTTGACAACAACATTCGCATTGAAGTCGGTGCGCGTCGATTCATCCCAGGCGAGCAGCGTTCCCAAGGCAAGATTTGGTCCGGCTTTTAATGGAAGTAACGTTCCCATGCGAACAAAACGCCCATCAACGACAATCGCGGTGGTCATCGCGACAACTTTCATCATCGCTGGGTATCGTCCGATAATTTGCCGATATCCTGATTGCTTCGGCTCCATTTTTTGAATTGTTGTTAACAGCATTTCGGGTACCGCATCGAGCCGCTCGCGGTAACGGCGACTCAACGTGGTTGGTCCGACTTCGTTCAACCCACGTACGGTTAGTTCGGTATAAAAATCATCTTCCACATGGACGCTCCAGGCGACCGACCAAACATCTTCCCCAAGCCAGCGTAACGTTTTTTCGGCTACTGTTTTTGCGGTAGCTGGCAATAACGATGCTAAATGCTGTCTGATGTCTGTGGGGTCAAACGCAACGGTGATGAATCGATCTCGATCTGTCGATTTAAGAATTTCCTGGATGTTATCTCCCGTCAGTGCAGGAGTTTTTTCGAATGTCAGCAGGTCTTCTACATAAACAGCCGGGCAGGTCGCCACCGTTTTATTGTCAATAATATGGTAGGCTCGCCCCTGTTTAATTTTCAGATCGGTACTGAATTCAGTATGCGGGGTTCCATCGTAAGTGGTGAGTAATTCAGAACGTTTTTGCTCTTCTGCAAAATGGATGACGGCTGCAATTTCCGGAGGCGTTCCCATTGGTCCCAGAATAATTCCGATCAGCATTTCTTCGATGACAGCCGGGTTTTGCTGCTTGGAAAGATCGCGAATTTGTGTTTCCAGCCAATTCCCCAATGGCCCCAGTGATGCACGGAATTCTGCGTACTGCCGTTCATCACTCCAAAGTTTTTTTGGATGCAGGTTGATAACAATCCGCACTCCCGCAGGCATATTGAGCAACTTGATTGGCTTGCCCGATGTCGGGTTCTTTGCTTGAAGCTTGCTGTACTTGACAGGTTTGCTGATACTTTTTCTTTTGGGAACAAACTGTTTTTCAGTGGGGCTTTTGACGGCGATATTCTGAGGTGTTTGCTTCTCGGAATTAACTTTTATTTTACCACCCTGCATATAAAAATAGCCGACACCACCCACTGCAACAAACAGGATCAGAAAAGTGATGATTAAACAGGTCGTCTTGCTTAAACCCCGTTTCTTAGTGTAAACCGGTGCCGCTTGCGAACTGCTCGCGATTTCGGAAAAAAGCGGAGCTGCTGAGTCGCTTTCCTTTTCCAGGAACGCCAGCGGATTCTCTGTTTCTTTTTTGATCGGCGGGGATGCCGGTTCATCTGGAATCCAGGTAGGATTAATCCCTTCTACTGGTTCTTGAGCTGGTTCCTGAAGGACGAATCGATGCTGGCACTTAGGACATTTTCCGGTTTTGCCCAACAGGCTACGGTCTTTCAGCTTCAGTTTCGATTGGCATTTAGGGCAGGGAATAGATATCGCAGCCATAATTCAACGACTCTCACAAGAAATACAAAATGCAGAAAACAGATTTTCTTCTGTCGAATCGTACTCGTATTCCCCAAAGCAGTCAAATCGAATGTTATTTCACCATGTTAATATGATAAACAGGCACTTCGTAACGATGGCTTATCGCAAAAGTAATAGTAACTATTCAGTGATGGGTGGCTGGAGACAAATTGTCGAAAGTGTTGTGATCAATTGATGAGACGCTTGGTGACAATTTGCCCCCAGGTGTCATCAGGCTTCAAGTTCTGGGGGCAGATTGTACGGAAGTTTTCTGAACATTCGGACTTTTCAATTAACAATCCGTCCCCAACCACCCTCCACTGAGTCGTTACAAGTAATGCAACGTTTCGTATTGATATGAAACGGTAATAAGTAGACAACTCATTCATCATGGATGAGCGACATCATTCAGGTTGTGAAGTGCGGTTACGGGCAGTCAAGGTTGTGTTGCAGAACTTTTCGAATGAGCCAAAACACATAAGGTTACAGCGCACACTACCGGAAACATTATTGAAACAGGGAAGTTAATTCAGGACTATACCTAACCCGGGTTAGGCACTGCCCGAATTATTCATTAGGTCCAACAAAACGGAACCTCTTTGCGTATGCAACGTATGTCATTACCACACGTTGCATTTCACAAGGAGGCTCCAAAGTGAGTAGACAGTCTGTTTTCAAAAAGTCACTCGATTTCTTGTTCAGAGAAAAAGAATACTAAAACCGTTTTAACTATTCAGCGAAGTAAATCAGTTTTGTTGATTCACTCTTTAGCCTATTATTTGCCTCAACAATCTTTCTCGCAGGCTGATCTCTCGAAAGTCTACAGCTTCACTTTACGGCGTTTCACTCAGAG